>OHWK01000051.1_pt1 | contig 80157 bp, 56 predicted proteins | sample 1579761 | NCBI WGS metagenome assembly OHWK01 (sample SAMEA3882516, study PRJEB24775) | human gut metagenome | biome: human-associated habitat; feature: intestine environment; material: feces | place: Netherlands | collected 2009/2010 | reverse complement strand
CGAGCCGCTTCCTCCCCTGAATTATTAGTTGCCTTGCTGGTTGTTGGTGTTGCCGTTGTTGTTCGTGTCGTTGTTGTTCGTGTCGGTGTTGTTCGTGTCGCTGGACGATTTCTTGGTGGTCAGCGTGATGGTCGATCCGCTGTCGGCCTGGCTGCCGCCATTCGGAGACATCGACACGACGGTCGCATCGTCGTCCTGTGGCCCGTTGACGCTTACCTGGAATCCGGCGGCCTCCAAAATGCTCTTTGCTTCGGCAAGTGTGGAGTTGGCAACGAACGGCACGCTCACCTGCTGCTTGCCGGTGGACACCCAGATGGTCACGGCCGTTCCCGCCTCGACGGTGCTGCCGGAACCCGGATCGATGCGGGTGACTGCACCGGACTGCACCGAATCGGAATACTCGCTTTCGATGGTGATCTGCGTCAGACCAGCCTGCTTGAGCTGCGCGATGACCGAATCCTTGGCCTGGCCTACTAGACCATCCGGAATCTTGGTCATACCGGACGAAATATACAGCGTGATGATGGTGCCCTTGGTCTGCTTCGAATGCGCGGCCGGATTGGTGTTCACCACCTTGTCTTTCTCGATGGAGGCACTGTCCACGGTCATGACATTGCCGATCTTGAAGCCTGCCGCCTCAAGAATGCCCTTCGCTTCCTCCTGCGTCTTGCCGGACACGTCAGGCACGCTGACCGCCTGCGGGCCGGTGGAGAACCATACGGAGACGGTGGAGCCCTTCGCCACCTTCTTGCCGCCCTTCGGGTTCTGTTTGGTGATGGTGCCCTTCGGTTGGCTGGACGTGGAATCGTCACGGGCGTCAAGCTTCAGACCAAGGGCCTTAAGCTGTTCTTCCACACGCGCCTGGGAAATGTTCGACGTGTCGGTGAAGTCCGGCACGGACACCAGATCCGCAGTGTTCTTATGCCCGTTCAACGCGAAGAAAATACCGATGACGGCCAGCAAAACAACGATGCTGCCGATTACGGAAGCGATGATGATCTGCTTCTTCTTGCGCTCCTGCGCGGCCTTGGCACGCTGTTCCGCACGGGTCTTCGTTTCGACTCCGCCATTCGGATTCGGCACGGCCTCGAACTGGCCGGTGACCGGATTGAACGCCTGCGTCGGCGCATCCGTCGCCGGCGCCATGGGCACGGTGGCGGCATCCATTTCGGCCTGCTTGCGGGCCTTCATGTTGGTCAGGTCGGTCAACGGGTTGAACGCGGCAGCCATCGGCACACCGCCGTTCATGAACGTCAGCAGATCGTTCTTGAACTCGGAAGCGGTGGCGTAACGGTTCTGCCGATCCTTGGCCATCGCCTTCGCGCAGATCGAATCCCACATCTTCGGCAGGCCCGGCACGATCGTGCTTGGGGGAGTGGCGACTTCCGACACATGCTGGTAGGCGATCGCCACCGCCGAATCGCCGGTGAACGGCGGCCGGCCGGTGAGCATTTCGTACAGCACGCAGCCGGCGGAATACAGGTCGGAACGCATGTCGACGCTTTCGCCGCGCGCCTGCTCCGGAGACAGGTATTGCGCGGTGCCGACGACGCCCTGCGACTGCGTCATCGTGGCCGCGGAATCGTCGATCGCGCGGGCGATGCCGAAGTCCATGACCTTGACCACGCCCTGCTCGGAAATCATGATGTTGCCGGGCTTGATGTCGCGGTGGATGATGCCCATGCGGTGCGAGTATTCGAGCGCGTTGAGCACGCCCATCATCACCTGCTCGGCGTCGCGCTGGCTCAGCGCGCCATTCACCTTGAGGATGTCACGCAGGGTCTGGCCCTTGACGTACTCCATCACCAGATACGGCAGATGCTCGATCTCGCCGGTTTCCGTGGTGACGGTTTCCTCGCCCGAATCGTAGATGTTCACGATGTTCGGGTTGTTCATCTGCGCGACGGAATGGGCTTCACGGCGGAAACGCTCAAGGAAGATGCTGTCAGTGGCGAAATCGGCGCGCATGATCTTGACGGCGACGGTACGCCCCAGACGCGTGTCGGTCGCCACATGCACTTCGGCCATGCCGCCACGGCCGACGAGTTGGCCGAGCTGATAACGGCCCCCGGCCAGAGAGGTAGGCATGTTGATGTTCATCCCTGTTCCTTCCAATCATTGCTCACGGAGATATGGGGTTTGCTGACCACACGTCGGGGAAGCCTTCCTCCCGAAGAGACGACCATCGTGTCGGCCAGCTGCGTCTGCTGGTCGAGCAGACGGCGTTCGATGCGGGACAGGGTGCGTGACACCACCAGCGCGTCCTTCGGACGGTCCAGCGGGTCCTTGGCCAACATCGACATGACGAATTCACGCAACTGCACATCGACGGTGTCGAGCAGCGGCGGAACCGGATTATTGACATGTGCTGCGGCGATGTCGACCGGTGTGGCGCCCGTGAACGGACGGTGTCCGCACAGGCCCTCATAGGCGACGACGCCAAGCGAATAGATATCGGATTGCGGCGTGGCATGCTTGCCCTGCGCCTGCTCCGGGGAAATGTACTGCGCGGTGCCCACGACCATGCCGTCCTGCGTGATCTGCTCCTGATTGGTGGAGTAGGAGACGCCGAAGTCGGTGATCTTCACCTCGCCGGAATCGGACACCATGATGTTCGCCGGCTTCACGTCACGGTGGATCACGCCATGGGAATGCGCGACGAACAGGCCGCGTGCGGTCTGAATGAGGATCGGCAGCAGCTTGATCGGGTCCATCGGGCCGTTCTGCTCGTGGTACAGGTCTGCAAGCGACTTGCTCGGCACGTATTCCATGATGAGGAATCCGATGCCGTCATGCTCGTAATATTCGAACAGCGCAGCGATGTTCGGATGCGCAAGATTGGCGGAATTATGGGCTTCCGCGCGCAGACGAAGCAGTTTGGCCTCCTGGGTGACGCCCAAATCGCCACGTAGCGCCTTGATGGCCACCGGACGTCCAAGTTGGATGTCATAGCCTTTCCACACCTCGCCCATGCCACCTTGGGCCAGGCGGGAATCCAACCTGTAGCGTCGGTGGATGAGCTGTCCTTCAACCAGTTTCATTCTGCCAGCGCCTCCTGCATCATTGCTTTCATAATCGGTCCTGCCGCGAACGAGCCGTACAGGTCCACGTTATGCACCACGACCGCCACCGCGATCTTCGGATCGTCCGCCGGTGCGAATCCGATCACCCAGCCGTCGATGGACGTATTGCCGTTTCCAATCTGCGCGGTACCCGTCTTGACGGCCACCTGCACGCCGTTGATGGCCAGATTCGTGTTCTCCTTGGTGACCACGGCCTCCATCATCTGGGTGAGCTTGTTGGCCGTATCCGCACTGAACGCATGGGACATGACCGTGGGCTTGGTCTGCGAAATGACCGACAAGTCGGCGGAACGCACGCGGTCGACCAGCGTGGGCTGCATAAGCTTGCCATCATTGGCTATGGCGGCGGCCACCATAGCGTTCTGCAACGGTGTCACCACGGTGTCTCCCTGGCCGATCGACGCCAATGCGAGCTTGTCGTCGTTGATGTCGGTGGGGAACTTCGACGTGACCGACACCCACGGGGTGCCGGTGTAATCGGAACCGTCCACGGTGATCGGGCTGTCAAAACCAAGTTTCTTGGCCATGGACGAGACGGCGTTGTCGCCCAACGACACGCCCAACTGGGCGAACGCGGTGTTCGACGAATACGCCAGCGCGTCCTCCATGGAGATTTTGCCGTCAGCGCCGTCGGCCTGCGGTACGGCGTTGGTCAGTTGTGTGACGGTGCCGGGGAGCGTGTAGCTTGCTCCTGCCGGAATCTGCGTATCTGGCTGGTATTGGCCGGTTTCCAAAGCCGCGGCGGCCACCACCGTTTTGAACGTGGACCCCGGAGGATACAGCTGCGAAGTGGCTCGGTTGAGCATCGGATTGGTGGCGTCCTGGGACAGCACGCCGTAGTTGCTGTTCGCCTGGCTCATGTCATGGCTGGCCAGCTGGTTCGGGTCGTAGCTGGGCGTGCTGACCATGGCGAGGATACGGCCGGTTTTCGGCTCGATGGCCACTGCGGCGCCATCCGTGCTGCCGAGGCTGTTGTATGCGGCCTGCTGAATCTTCGGATCGATGGACGTTTCGATATTGGCGCCCTTGTTCTCCTGCCCGGTGAACAGCGACTTGAACCGCTGCCAGAGCAGCTGCTCCGACTGACCCGACAGCAGCGAGCTGCGGGACGCTTCGACGCCGCTCCAGCCACGCTGGCTGATGGAGAAGAATCCGGTGACCGGCGCATACAGTTCGCCGGCGGAATAGGAACGCTGGTACGAGAACGAATCGTTGGAAGGATCGGATTTTGCGATGACCGATCCGTCCGCGGCGAGAATGGACCCGCGCGGTGCGCCGTATTCGTGGTACAGCGCGCGGACGTTACGTGCGTCGTTGGTGAGCTGGTTGGCTCGGATGGCCATGATGATGGTGGTGGACATGCCCAGAATGACGAACAAGGCCACCACGATGGTGAACAGCTGGCGGAGCGACTTATTCATGCGATGCTCCTTGCTGGTCGATCGTCGGCAGGACTCCGGTTATCGGAATCGTCGGATTGGATTGATCGGTCTGGCCGGCTTGTCTGGTGTGGCCGGCTTGGCTGGTTCGATTGGCGGGCACGGCATGACCTGCTTGCCCGGCTGCGCCCGCATGGCTTGCCCGCACGGCCGGGATGGCCGAAGCCTTCGCCGCACCCGAACGCGTATTGCCGGCGATTTCGGTACGACGGTTCCGCTCGCGTTCGCGCAACACCCTGACGGCTTCCTGCTGGAATGTGTCGCTGTCGATCTCGGATTCCGGCCTGTTCGCGGAATTGGAGATGACGATCAGCAGCGCGGCCAGCATGTAGTTTGCGATCAGCGACGAACCGCCGGCCGCCATGTAGGGAAGCGTCAGACCGGTCAGCGGAATGACCAGCGTGATACCGCCGACCACGGTGAACACCTGGAAGGCCATGGTGAACACCAAGCCGGACGCAAGCAGCTTGCCGAAGCCGTCCTTGATTTTCATCGCGGTGATCATGCCGGCTGCGATGATCAGCAGATACAGCATGAGAATGGCCATCAGGCCGGTCAATCCCAGCTCCTCGCCCAATGCCGCGTAAATGTAGTCGGAATTTGCGATCGGGGTGATCGACGGGTGGCCCTGACCGAGGCCGGTGCCCATCAGACCGCCGGAAGCCAAGCCGAAAATGCCGGTGACGAGCTGGTATGAGCCGCCGTATTCCTTGTTGTATTGAGCCGCGGAGAACGGGTGGAGCCAGGCGTCCACACGCGAGCCGACGTGGCTGAAGATGCTTGCCGCCGCCACCGCGCCGGCGGCGAAGGCGATGAATCCGATGACGATCCAGCTTTTACGCCCGGTGGCCACGTACAGCATGGACACGAACATGGCGAAGAACATCAGTGACGTGCCCAGATCATGCTGCAGGACCAGAACGCCCATGGAGACGATCCACACCACGATGATCGGTCCCATATCCTTGATGCGTGGCAGTTGGATGCCGAGAATCTTCTTTCCGCCGACGGCAAGCTGGTCGCGATGGTCGAACAGATACGAAGCGAAGAAGAACGCCAGGAACAGTTTGGCGAATTCGCTCGGCTGGAACGATCCCAAGCCGGGAATCTTCACCCAGATGCGTGCGCCGTACTGTTCGGAACCGACCACCGGCAGCATTGGCGACAGCAACAGCACGATGCCGATCACCATGCTGACGTACGAGAATCGCCGCAATACGCGGTAATCCCTCATGAACACCACCAGCAGGTTGGCAAACACCAGTGCGATCGCCAACCAAAGCAACTGTCGGAACGCCACTGTGGTTTTGGTGTCTTGGTCGAGGCGTGCGATCATCGTGACGCCGATGCCCGTCAATACCAGCACGCAGCACATGACCGATTGGTCGGCGTGCGGCTGGAATCGCAGCAGCAGACCCCAGGCGGTCAGGAACAGCGCGCTTACGAACGCGAGCATCCACACATAGTTTTGCGGGAAGCCGTTCGTGGTGCGTTCAAACATCTGGAAGAACGCCACCGCGCACAGCAGCATGCTGAACAGCAGCATGCCAAGCTGTCTCAAGCGTGTTGCGATCATGACTTGTCACCGCCCGACTTGTTGGTCTGCGCGGCCTGATCGGCGGTCTTTTTCGCCGCTTCCTCCTGCTGCTTCTGCTTGGCGGCTGCTTCGTCCTTCGCCTTCTGCTCGGCTTCGGCCTTCTCCTGCTGCTTCGCCTCTTGCTTGCGCTTCGCATCGTTCAGCTGCTTTTTGATCAGACGGGTATGGCTTTTCGCTTCGCCGTATGTGTCGAAGGAGATGCCCTGGTCAAGCTGTTCGCGCCAGCTTGGCGGCAGATCGCTGGTCTTCATATTGGTGTCGGTGACGGCATGTGACAGTTTGACACCGAAGATGCTCGTCGGTACGCCTTGGAAAATCGCTACTTTGCCGTTGTTGTCGCCGATGTAGTACTTGGTTTGGCTCCAACGGTAGGTGCCCACGCCCACGCCGGCAACGCCAAGCAGCACCAGAATGATGATGAGTATGGTGATGATGCGGTTGCGGAATTTGCGCGACCGTTTCGTCTTACGTTCCTCGATATGTTCGTTGCGAATCGCCTTGGCGACTTCCGGATCGTTCGGATCGGCGGAAATACGCCCGTTGCGCTTCTGCACAATCGGAATTTCCCCGGTATCGGTATTGACACGGTCGCCATTGTCTTCGCGGACCGACGACGGCTGCGCGACGCGCTGTTCCGGCTGTTTCGGCTCCTCGTTGGGATCCTTGCCGCTGCGCAGGGCCGCGGCGCGCGCCGCCGGCGACTGTTTGCCTTCGCGCAGAGGCGGGGCGGAAGCGACCGGTTCGTTGACGATGTCCGCGATGGTTTCCAAGCTTGCGCTGGCCGCGCCGCCGACCAGCGGCGTCTGATGAGGCAGGTCGAACGCGTCCGCGTCGAGCGCGAGCGTCGCGTCGGCGATCACCGCGGTGACGTTGTCGGTGCTGCCCGCACGCAACGCCATCGATACGAGCCGCTGCGCGCACTCCTCTTGATCGGCGCAGGTGGACAGCACTTCTTCAAGCGTGGAATCCTCCAGCACGCCGCACAGGCCGTCGGAGCACAGCAGCCAACGGTCGCTCGGATGCGCTTTGCGGATGGCGATGTCAGGGCGCGAATCGATGTCGAAATCGCCCAGCACGCGCATCACCACATTGCGTTGCGGATGGTTGCGCGCCTCGGCCTCGCTGATACGGCCGGTGTCGATGAGATGCTGCACGTAGCTGTGGTCGCTGGTCATGCGGACCAGATGGCCGTCGTGCAGCAGATACGCGCGGGAATCGCCGATATGCGCCAATACCCAGCAGCCGGCGACCAGCGCCACGGACGTGACGGTGGTGCCCATGCCGGCAAGACGACGCTCACGCTTGGCTTTGCCGACGATCGCGTCGTGCGCGGCCATGACGGAAGTCGCCATCATATGGGAGACGACCTGCACGTCGCCGTCAACATTGTCCTGTTCGATATGCGCCAGCGACCGGATGGCGATGGTGGAGGCGGTGTCGCCGCCGGCATGCCCGCCCATGCCGTCGCAGATGGCGATGAGATGCTCGCCGGCGAACGCGGAATCCTGGTTGTTGGAACGCACGGTGCCCACGTCGGAGACGACGGTGGAATACATGAACAATTGTTGCGAAGCGGTGGAAGTCGGCAAAAACGTCACCTCAATTCGAAGGTGGTCGCACCGATGCGCACAGGCACGCGCGCGCCAAGAATCATCGGCGCGTTCAGACGCTGATGATTGACGACGGTGCCGTTGGTGGATCCCAGATCCTCGATGGCCCAACGGCCGGTGGCGGGATCGGTGTAGACGCGCGCATGGTGGGAGGAAACGAATTCATCATCCAGCACCACGGTGTTCGAAGCGGAACGGCCAAGTGTGATGGTGTTGCCGGCCAGAGGGACGGAACTGCCGGCAAGGGGGCCATCGATAATGACCAGCAGAGTTGGTTTGGCATTGGTTGCGGCGCTTGCCGAAGGGGCTGCGATGGCTACGGGCGCAGGCGATTCGACGGCCTTGCGCGCGGCACGCTCCTTACGACGATGAGCCCGCGACTTGCGCGGGCTGAGCGTTTCGATATCCCTGTACAGCGAACGTACCGTACAGGCCACGAAGATCCAGAGCAGTACGAGAAACCCGTACTTGAGGATCGCAAACGTTAATTCAGTGAGCATAAAAGGCGGCTCTCCAGGTTGGGGCTGATTACTCCTGCTCCTGCGAGGAGGCCCAGTACAGGATGCGGGTTCGGCCGATGGTGATCGTGTTGCCGTCGAGCAGCGTTGCCGCCTCAACATGATGGCCTTCGACGTACATGCCGTTGGTGGAGTTCAGGTCGCGGGCGATGACGGTGTTGCCGTTGTCGGTGACGTCGATCTCCATGTGACGACGGGAGATGCCGGGGTCGTCGATGACGATGTCGCAATCAGAACCACGGCCGATGATGGTCTTTTCCTCGGTGAGCAGATACTGGTGCTCGCCGATCTCCAGCATCGGGCAATCCTCGGTCTGCGCGTCGGTCGTGACCGGCACGGTGTTGCCCTGCACGGATTCGCTGGAAAGCCGGTAATCGCCCTTGGAAAGTTCAAGATCCTCTTCGAAGATCACCACGACCGGGCCGACGAACGCGTAGTTCTGGCTCTTCGCATACTGGGTGAGGTTGTCGGCAAGTTCATTGGCGAGCGTTTCGGCGCCCCACTCGACGATGTTGTTGAAATCCGGAGTGCTGAGCTTGAAACGGTACTCGTTCGGGGCTACGGTGCGATCGCGCGTGACGGGCATGGCTTCTTTGTCGATCTCGCGTTCCAGAGCGCTGGAAAGGTCGACGGGCTTCAGGTCTTTAGACCCGAACTTCGCGAAAACCCCGTTGACGGCGCCTTCCACGCTCTTCTCAAATCGGTCGAGAACACTCATACTTGTCCCTTTCTGTCCTTGACTATCCTACGCTGTAGCCTGCCGAGCGCCAATTCGAAGGCTACTTGCTTGCAAAAATTTCATGTGAAGGGGGTTGCGTCCGGGGTATTGGCGGCGAGTGGTGCGTGATGGTCGGTAGATTGGAAGGTATGAATGATGCGATTGATGAGTTTCCTGGGCTGAAGGCCCGTACCTTGCGATTCACCTGCGGCGCGCCACGTTCCGCCCGCGCGATCGGCGACGGTTCGCGTGCGCTGTTCCTGCGTTCGGACGGTCCGGAGGACACCGTCACCTCCCTGTGGATGAGCGTGATCGGCAGCGATGGCGATACCGACGAGATTCTGCTTGCCGATCCGCGTACGCTGCTGGCTGACGCCGACGCCGAGGATGTGCCGGCTGAGGAAAAGGCGCGCCGCGAACGTGCGCGTGAAGGTGGTTCCGGTATCGTCGGCTATTCGGTCGATGCGGCCGGCAACCGCGTGGTGTTCACCATCAACGGCCAGCTGTTCCTGACGGATATCGCGGCCGGCGTGACGCGCGGCATCGCCATCGACGAACCGGAATTCAAGCCGGTGCTGAACCCGCGCATCAGCCCCGACGGACGACATATCATGTATACGACCGGCACGTATTTGGTGGACGTCGATCTTGCGGACGTGTCGGACACGACGGACGCAGCCGAAGACGCGGGCGATGCGGTGTCCATCGTCGCGTCCGTTCCGCAAGACGACGCTGACGACGTTGCCGATACGCAGGACGGCACGCAAGATGACGCGCAAAGCGACGCGGCCGAATCGCAAGCAGGCGAATGGAAAATCGGTCTCGCCGAATTCGCCGCAGGTGAGGAAATGGACCGTTACGACGGCTTCTGGTGGTCGCCTGATTCCAAGTATGTGCTCTTCGAAACCTTCGACGCATCCCACGAGCAGACCTGGTACATCGCCGACCCGGCCGATCCGACGAAACCCGCGCAGGCCCGCCGCTATCCGCAGGCGATGACGGCCAACGCCGACGTGCATCTGACGCTGCTGGAACTCGGCTACGATACGGACGGCTGCTACTACGGCGGCATCGCACACAACGTGGAATGGGACCGCGAATCGTACGAATACCTGGCCGCCGTCAGCTGGACCGAAGGCCACGAGCCGCTGCTACTTGTGCAGGACCGGCTTCAGCAGCACGACCAGGTGCTCGCCGTCCACGTGGGCGAGCCTATCGTGACCATGAGCGCGCCGGAAAACGGCTTCACCGACGAGGACGGCAGCGAAGTGGAGACCTTCTCCATCGCCATCCCCGAATACGCGCCCGGCGAAGAACCCGGCACCACGCGCGTGCTTGAGGAACATAGCAACGACTGCTGGCTCGACCTGATCGCCGGCACCCCCGCATACACGCCTGACGGCCGTCTCGTGTGCGCGATGAACGACATGGACGCCGACACGAACCGTCTGACCGTGGACGGCACGCCATTCACACCCAAGGGCCTGCAGGTGCGCGAAGTGCTCGACGTGACCGACAACGACGTGCTGTGCGTGGTGCAGCGCACGCCGGAACTGCTGCCGGCCGCCGATCTGCCGTTCCTGTGGCAGTCCAACGCGGACGATCACGACGCCCGCAGCTTCGACGTGGTCTCGATCCGTTACGACGGCGACTGGGAGCCGCTCACCTGCACGCCCGGCCAATGGACGATGTCCCGTTCCGGCGACGGTTGCGTGGTGACCGGGCGCGGCATGGACGACGCGCGGTCGCAGATGCAGCATTGCATGAACGTGCGCACGACGGAAGGCGACGTTGCGGACGGTGTTGCGGACGGCGCGGAAATGATGTCGATGGTGGTCTCGCCAATCGAAAACCACTCTGAAATCCCCGGTTTCACACCGAACGTGCGATTCACCCGACTCGGCGAACGTGGCCTGTACGCGGCTGTCATCCTGCCGTCGGCCGACAGCGCATACGCGCATGCCGACCAGTTGCCGGTCCTTATGAAGCCTTACGGCGGCCCCGGTTTCCAGCAGGTCGTGGAAAGCCAGTCGTTCTACTGGGACGCGCAGTGGTGGGCCGACCAAGGCTACATCGTGGTCACCGCCGACGGTCGCGGCACCACCGGCCGCGGACCGAAGTGGGATCGCGCGATCTACGAAAACATGAAAGCCGTGACGCTTGAGGACCAGGTCGACGCCGTGCATGCGCTGCCGGACGCGATCGCCTCGCTCGCCGCCGAAACCGGTGTCTCCATGCCGAAACCCGACCTCGGCCGCGTGGCGATGATCGGCTGGTCCTACGGCGGCTTCCTGTCCGCGCTCGCCGTGCTGGACGCGCCCGACACGTTCGCCGCGGCCTGCGCGGGCGCTCCGCCGACCGACTGGACGCTGTACGACACGCATTACACTGAGCGGTATCTGGGACTCGATCCGACCACATACGAGCGCAACAGCATCATCGCGGACGCGCCGAAGCTCAGCCGTCCGCTCATGCTCATCCATGGTTTCGCCGACGACAACGTGACGATCGCCAACAGTCTGCGCTTGAGCCAGGCGTTGATGGCCGCGGGACGCAAGCACACGTTCCTGCCGCTCAACGGCATCACGCACATGACCAACGACGAGACGGTGGCGCGCAACCTGTTGCTGCTGCAGCGCGACTTCCTCGCCGACGCGCTGGTCTGACGGTGTTCCGGCGGAACTGACGTTCCGATACAACCGAAGAAAAAAAGAACGCGTCCCCCTGCGATTCGACGGACTGCCAAGTATCCGTCGGGTCACAGGGAGACGCGTAACCCTTCTCAATAAGGAAGATAGGATGGCGTGAACACCCCTGCAAGTAAGGGTGTACCACATCTGTGTAGCACCTTTTGTAGTACCCTTTCGTTTCTCGCGACCGTCGGAGCCAGTCACGATTCGGGGTGTCCGGCAAGGGGTGGCAGGGTTTCGGGCACCGGAATCGGCAGATAGGCGAACAGCGTCCATTCGCCGTCGCGCAGCGTTGTCTCGAGTTTGCCGCCATGCGATTCGAGCTGTTTGCTGAAATACGCGAGGCCGTGGCCTCCCGGCTGCGTGCGATCCGTTTCGGTGGTCCTCGCCTGGTTGATCTGCGTGATTTCGACGGCGTTCGGCTTGAGTATCACCGACAGGTCGGCTTTGCTGCCGGACTGGGCGTGACGCGCGATGTTGGCGTAGGTCTCGCGAAGCAGATCATTGGCGATTCCGGCCAGGCTCGGGGAGGCGCTTGGCGCACCGCCCGCCACATGGAGGATCGAGGTGATGTCGAAGCCGAGCGCGCGTAGACGCCGGTCGCCGCCGGCCATCGTGGCTTTGAGCAGGTCGGAGAAGGCCTTGCCGTCCGCATCCTCCTCAAGGACGGTGACGTCCATATCCAGTTCGTCGATGACGCGATGCACGTTGGTCAGGGCGGACAGGATGTAATCGTTGACCTGCGTCCATTTGTCGAGCTCATCGCGTCTTTCGTCCGCGTTCTTGCCGTCGTCACCATCCGTCGAGGCGCTGCCATCGCCATCGTCTCCGCCGGACAATGCATCGATGCGACGTTGCGCGACGAAAGCCGCGGCGGACAGATCTCCCGTCACGGCGTCGTGTATGGCTTCCGCGATGTGACTGCGGCTTTCCATCTCCCGTAATCGCGCTTTCGCCTGCTCCGCCTCGGCGCGGCTGCCGGCTACGGCCTGGTTCCATCGCAAACCGCATCCGAGCATCAGTACCAGGCTGACCATGGCGATGATGGCCACGGGATTGCTGCGGCTCGTGCCAAGGACCAGTTGACGGAACAGCTGGTCGCCTATGGAATAAGCGAGCAGCAGCAGCGCCACGAGATTGTTGGTTTCGTAGGCGAGCATGCCGAACGTGTAAAGGATTCCCGGCAGCGAGTTGACGTCGGCTCCGGGTATGAGCCAAGGTCCCGACTGGCTCATGATCAGAAACAGCAGCGACATCGATTTCGGAAAGAACGGTGACAGCAGCAGCACCGCGATTTCGATGATGGTCCAGACGATCGCCGCGGGATTGTCGGTCGGGGCGAGCACCAGGCAGAACAGGATCCACCATACGGTGATGACCACGATGGTTATGCGGATCGGATGCCAGAGTTTCGGATGGTCGGCACGCATATGGTTGTGCCAGGAGCGGAAGGCGCTTACGGGTCTGGGTTTTGTGGGTTCAGCGTGCATGCTATCTCACCCACAATGCCACTGCCTGGCGTGCCGTCTTGCAGTTCAGCTTCTTGAGAATGCCCTGCATATGCTTGCGCACGGTGCTTTCGGAGATGTCCAGTCGTTCGGCGATCTCCCTGTCCAGCATGCCGTCGGCGCACAGGGAGATGATTTGCTCCTCGCGCACGGTGAGCCGCGGTGAGGTCTCCTCCTCGCGTCTGATGCGCACGTTGGCCAGGGCGGGAGGTTCGAATCCCTCCATAACGTTGCCTCCACAGAGCCGCTCGATGGCCTTCGCCAGCTGATCGGAATCCTCCTTGCCGATCAGTCCCTGCGCTCCGGCTTCCATCAGCCTGCTACGGTAGCTGTTGATGGAGAAGCTGGTGATGCCCAGAATCGGCAGATGCCTGTCCATGAGACGGATCCGATGGCAGATGGCCGGCCCCTGCAAGCCCTCCATGGACATGTCCAATACAAGCAGGTTGAGATTGTCGTCGTTCCTCTGGCAACGTTCGATCGCTTCGTCGCCGGAAGTGGCCGTCCACACCACGTAGGCCGTGGGGACCTTCGCTTCGATGAGAAGGCTCAGCGATTCCAACGCGCGCGGATCGTTGTCGACCAGCGCTACACGGTGGATTTTTGGTATGGGAGCTGCGGATTTCGTGGGATTCATCGCATGGCTCACTTTCCACACAGCCAGTAAAGCGGCGGCGGGCAGTCGATGATGGCGGATGCGGTTCCTCTCGCCGCGTCGGCGAAGATGGCAGCCTTCCCGTTGGAAGGGGTCATCGTTCCGGCTGGCTGCATGGTGCAGAGCATGACGAATGTCACACACAATGACATGATTTTCATACCGACATTGTACGGGGGAGCGCGTCCACGAGTGAGGAGGCGTGTTCGATCCGTGGAGCCGAAGCGTGGGGCTCTGAAGGCTGTTCATGTGGGATTCGTATGATGAAAGCATGACTCTTAGGCTGCTTGACGAGGCGAATTACGACGCCGAAATGGAAAGCAAGGTGCTGCCCGCGCTGGACGCCTGCATGACGGAAGGCTGGATGGAGTCGGCCACCGTCGATTGGAACGGCGACGCGTTGCCCAAGCTGGACCGTCCCGGGCGGCTGCACTACTGCTGCTACGACGCGCACAAATTCGACGTGCTGCGTGAGGACGGCGCTTCGGGCATCTTCCGTGGCGTGGTGGTCATCTCGCACGGATTCACCGAATTCGCCCGCAAATACAGCGAGATGGCATGGTACTTCCTGCTGGCCGGCTATTCCGTATGCATCCTCGAGCATCGCGGGCACGGTCATTCCGTGCATGACGTGGACAATCCCAGCCTGGTGTGGATCGACGATTGGCGCCGGTATGTGTCCGATTTCGCAGCCTTCGCCGACACTGTGGGCCGCGAATACGCGTGCGGCGAGCCACTGAACCTGTACTGCCATTCGATGGGCGGCGGCATCGGCGCGGCCGTGATGGAACACTATCCGAGCCTGTTCGACAAGGCCGTGCTGTCCGCACCCATGATCGCCCCCGTCGTCGGCATGCCGACATGGATCGCACGCATCGCTACAGGCGCGTTGTGCGGCTTGGGATTCGGCAAAGCGCGCGTATTCGGTCACACCGATTTTTCCCCCGAACTCGATCTCGACGAGCATAAGGGCGCGTCCGAGGCGCGCGTTCGCTGGTTCCACAAGCAGCGCGTCGACGACGTGGCATGCCAGACCAACGCGGCCACCTTCGAATGGGCGCATCAGGCGATGGCGCTGTCCCGCGCCATACTCAAACCGGACATGTGCGGCGCAATCGAAACCCCGATGCTGCTGTTCCAAGCCGGACGCGACATTTGGGTGCTCAACGGACCGCAGGACGATTTCGTGGAACGCGTGCGCGAAGGTGGCGGATCAATCGAAAAAATACGGTACGGCAAGTCGTTGCACGAGATCTTCTCCATGCCGAACACGGTGGTCGGACCGTATGTGGACAAGATTCTCGACTTCCTCAGCGCGCCCGCGGACAGTCTGTGAGCGGCTGCCACTGCAAGACACATGCGGCGTGTACGGTGTGCGATGAGCGAACAGTGAAGGGGAAGGGGCCGCAGTGGCGGAAAAAACGTTCGAGCGCACGCCGAAGGACCTGATTATCGGCATCGCAATGACCCTGTGCGGCGGCGTGCTGTGGGGCGTCAACGCCACCGTCTCCAAAATCCTCATGGGCACGTATCATGCCTCGCCGCTGTGGATCGCATGCGTGCGCGAACTGGCAGCCGGCGTGCTTTTCCTCACCTGCTCGGCCATCATGACGCCGAAACTGCTTACCGGCGCGCTACGCGATCGCAAATCATATCCGCGGCTGCTGGCCACCGCCATCATATGCGTGCTGCTGGTGCAGGTCGCCTACCTCGAATCGATCAACTGGACCAACTCTGGCACCGCGACCGTGCTGCAAAGCCTGAACCTGCTGTTCGTCTTGGGGGTCGTATGCCTGCGCGGGCGGCGACTGCCCGGCGTACGGGAAGGCATCGGCGTGGCGCTCGCCTTCGCGGGAACCGTGCTGATTGCGACCGGCGGCGACTTCACCACGCTGAAACTGCCGTTGGTCGGCCTGATTTGGGGCGCTATCAACGCGGCGTCCACGGCGGCCATGGTGTTTCTTCCGGTCAAGCTCATCGAACGTTGGGGCAACTTCACCGTCAACGGCATCGCATTTCTGATTTCCGGGCTTGTGCTGCTGCCGTTCGTGCGGCCGTGGGCTACGGCGCCGCAGTTGGATTGGCTGGGTGTGGGGCTGATGGCGTTCACCGTGATCGGCGGCACATTCGGCGCGTTCTGGCTGTACATGGCCGGCGTGGTGCGCGTCGGTTCGATGCGTGCCACCATGCTCGGCACCAGCGAACCGGTGATGGCCACGATTTCCGCGGTGGCATGGACGGACGCGGTGTTCGAACCGACCGATTTGGTTGGATTCGTGATGATTCTCATCATGGTGTTTTTGGTGCGTTAAGTGCCGTGACGGGCGTTGCTTTTCGGGCGGCGGCGTGCGGACAAACAAAAAAGCCGGACATCCACTTACGGGCGTCCGGCTTCGCTTTGCTTAGCGATTACCGTGACTTACGACGTGCGAATATGACGTACGGCAGCTGGAAAATCAGCCTTCAATCGCAATCTGATGCTTGGTCTCAACCTGCTGCTGCGCTTCGGGCTTCGGCATTTCCAGGCACAGGGTGCCGTCCTTGTAGCTGGCGTGAATGTCGGAATCCTTCACGTCCTCGCCAACGTAGAAGCTACGAGAGCAAGAGCCGGCGTAGCGTTCGCGACGCAGCCAGCGGCCGTTGTCGTCCTTGTCCTCGTGCGAGCTGTTGCGATGCGCGGAAACGGTCAGATAGCCGTTCTGCAGGTCCAGCGAAATGTCGTCCTTCTTGAAGCCAGGCATGTCGATGTCGACCATGTAGCCCTTGTCGGTCTCACGCACATCGGTGCTCATCATGCCTGCGGACATGTTCGGATCGCATGCGGCTGCGCGGTCCATGTTGCGCCAACCCTCGAAGAACGGATCGTCGAACAGATCGGAGAACATCGTGTCATTCATCAAAGCCGGAAACATTGCCATAATCGGTACTCCTTAAGCAAATGCGCGTTCTGTGCGCGGAGTAATGCGGCTTGGCAGCCGGCCGTGCGATTATCGCTGCGGCGTCACCATCCAGCGAGATCGGCGACCGGGTTCGTTGCCGCATCCGGAACCCTCCCGGGCTCCTGACCTTGACCTTTCACTTCACCCAACTCTTCCGTGTCCTGCTCATTCCGCGGTTATGCTCACAGTGAAATACCGGGAAATGCTTGCGATTGCGTGCGCGGAAAAGTCGTACGGCGAATTTCGTTTTTCTTCAGAATCGGACGCATGGGATTGGTCTGCAATGCGTTACGTATCTGTTTTTCCAACCGGTCACGTGAAGTGTGGTTTTGGGTGGCTATGTGTTCGATTCTGCCGAATTGGTTATTCGGATTGTGTTTTCTGGAGAATCGGACATTTGTGGTGCTGGTTTTGGGTTTGGATGTCCGTTTGTCTGTTTCTGCTGAGATAGCTGGGCTTTCGGCGCATTTTTAGTACTTTTTTGTCACATTTCATACGTTTTGGATAAAGCAAAAGGGCTGGAATCGTTGGATTCCAGCCCTTTTCGGCCCGTGCGAGCGGGGGGAGTTGAACCCCCACGAGCATACACTCACTGCCACCTGAAGACAGCGCGTCTACCATTCCGCCACGCTCGCAGACAATCGACAAATTTACACCGCTTCATCCTAAGTAACAAATCGGCGTGTCGCGATTGGCAAATGGGAGTGAAGAGGCCGGATTAGGCGGCATGTTCAGCCTTGTACTGCGTGCCCCAGTCCTTCATCGCCTCGATAATCGGTTGCAGCGTCCGCCCGGTTTCCGTCAGCGAATACTCCACGCGCGGCGGCACTTCCGGATACACCTCGCGATGCACCAATCCATCGCGCTCCATCTGACGCAGATTCGCCGTCAGCACCTTCTGCGACACACTGCCGACCGAACGGCGCAATTCGCTGAATCGTTTGGTGCCGTCCAACAGATCACGCAGGATCAGCACCTTCCATTTATCGGAGATCATCAGCGCGGAATGCGCTTTACGTGTCCGATTCTCCCGAATCGGACATCCGTGGGGTATGCGTGAGGTGCACGGGACGCGCGGTCCGCACGTGGGGCTGGCATGGTCTATGCATGGTTTATGGGTACGAGCTGGAAGGAACGTCTGATGAATCAGCGGCGGCGTCGCGTTGGTTCACACTCAGCCCTTCGAACCGTTCTCGTAGAACTTGGCGAGTGTCTCGTCGCGGAATTCGTTGAAATAGCCGCCGTCGATCGATGCTCGGATATCGTCGAGCAGCTTCACGAAGAAGTGCTCGTTGTGGATCGTCGCCAGCGTGAAACCGTTGAATTCGCGGGCGCGCAGCGCGTGGTCCACGTATGCGCGCGAATAGTGCGTGCAGGTGTAGCAGTCGCAGTCCTCCTCAAGCGGACCGAAATCGTGCTTGAACTGTGCGCGCTTGATGTTGTAGCGGCCGTGGCGCGTGAAGATCGCACCATTGCGGCCGCAACGCGCGGGGGCCACGCAGTCGAAGGTGTCGCCGCCGTTCTCCACGCAGGCGAAGATGTCGTCCACCGCGGCGATGCCGAGCACATGGCGCGGACGGCTTTCCGGCATCGCGTCACAGATCCAGGCGCAGGTGTCGCCGATGATGCGCTTCTCGATCGCGCCGCCGATGCCGACGCCGTCGAAATCGAGCGAAGCGATCTGTTCGGCGGCATGCCTGCGCAGATCCTCGTAATTCGCGCCCTGCACTACGCCGTAGAGCGCCTGATACGGCTTGCCGAGACGTTCCTCGGTAAGCCGCTTGTGCTCGGCCACGCAACGTTGCGCCCAGCGGTAGGTGCGTTCCACGGAACGTTCCTGGTAGCCGCGGGTGTTCATCAGCGTGGTCAGCTCGTCGAAAGCGAACATGATGTCGGCGCCGATCTTGTGCTGGATGCCCATGGAGATTTCGGCGGAGAACCGGTGCAGCGAGCCGTTGAGCGGCGACTTGAACGTCACACCGTCCTCGTCCACGAACGCGAGCCGCTCCTTGCCTTCCGCGATCACGTCGTCCGATTTCATGCCGGTGACGTCCATGGCGAGCGTCTTCTTGAAGCCCGCGCCGAGTGACAGCACCTGGAATCCGCCGGAATCGGTGAACGTCGGACCGTTCCAGTTCATGAATTTGGCGAGTCCGCCGGCTTCGTCGAGCACCTGTTCTCCGGGTCGTTCATACAGGTGGAACGCGTTGGACAGCAGGCATTGCGCGCCAAGATCCTTCATGGTTTCGGGCAGCACGGCCTTCATCGCGGCCTGCGTGGCCACCGGCACGAACGCCGGGGTGTGGATGTCGCCGTGGGGGGTGTGGATGATGCCGGTGCGTCCGTATCGCGCGCCGCCGCGGCCCTTGCCATCGGCCGCATCTGGCAGGCGGGTTTTCTGCTCGAAGTAGAACGCGTCGCGGCGGCCGGGCTTGCCGGGTTCCGCGCCGCGGGGATGCTCAATAAGGTTTTCGGTCGATGCCGCGCTGGTCGTGTTGCCTGCTGCGTCGTGCGTTGCGCGGGCTGCCGCGTTGGCCGCTGAGGTCTCGTGCGCCACCGCGCCGGTCTGTGGTTCGTTCAAGCTTGTCATGCTCTCAACTGTATGCGATAGCGCCGATTGCCGCGGTGGCGCCATCGGCGGTCGACGGTGGCATCGTATGGAGCAAACTGCCAAGCGATTCGATTGCTACTTTCAACAAACATTCAGGAAACTTCCAGAGCAGGTATCTTTACTCTTAGATAGCAGTTCGAGCGGCACGATTGCTGATCATGTTGAATGCCGCGAGACGAATAAGGAGCAACAATGGCTGAAGATAATAGCGATCAGAACATCGCCCAGCCGCAGGATGGCACGCAGCAGACCGCGCCGCAGACGCCGAGCGAGAACGTCGCCGACGAAGCACAGACTTCCGTTACCGAACCGATTGCAGCGCCGAACGCGGGCGAGCAGCCCACCACCGCCCTTCCTACCGTGGACGCGGCGGATGGCACGGCAGGCAATACCGCTGACGATACGCCGGATTATGCTTCCGCTGCCGGTGAACGCACGGTGATCAACAACGCGACGCAGGATGCGCCGACCGAACAGTACCGTCCGGCGCCCGAATACGGCGCGTACGGTCCGGTGCCGACGCCGCCGGCTGGCGATGCCAGCGGCCAGACCGCCCAGCAACCGCAGTACGGCGCGCAGCAGCAGGGCCAGCCGCAGGACAACTGTCCGTCGTTCTTCGGCGCTTTCGGCAACCCGTATACGACCGGCAATCAGCGGAACAATGGCAATCCGTTCGGCAATCCGTTTGGCGGCTCGTCCGCGCAGAACGGCGCGCAGCAGAACAATCAGCAGCAGCCGCAGTACGGCGCGAACATGCCCCCTGCGGGACCGGGCAACCGCAATCCGTTCGGCGCTCCGGGGCAGGGCTTCCCGAACCAGCCGAACCAGACGCCGGTCGTCACCAAGCAGAAGTCCGGCATGACCAGCCATGTGGTCACCGCCGTTGTGGCCGCACTGGTGTCCGGCGCGCTGTGCCTCGGCGTCGGCTTCACCGCGATCACCAACGGTTGGGTGCATGTGCCGACCTCCAGCTCGCTGTCCGACGTCAAGTCCAACACGTCCGGTTCCGGTTCCGCCAAGGCGAAGTCCGGTACGGCGGTCGATTGGACCGCGGTGGCCAAGGAAGTGTCCGATTCCGTGGTGGCCATCGACGTGGCGACCAGCGACGGCGAAGCCAAGGGCTCCGGCGTGGTGATCAGCGACAAGGGCTATATCGCCACCAATAACCACGTGATTTCCGGCGCGCAGCAGATTCAGGTGACGCTCGCCAGCGGCGCCGTCTATTCCGCGAAGGTGGTCGGCACCGACACCACCACCGATTTGGCCGTGATCAAGCTCGACAATCCGCCGAGCGATCTGAAAGTCGCGGAATTCGCCGATTCCGACAATCTCGCCGTCGGCGAGGCCGTCATGGCGATCGGCAATCCGCTCGGCTACGACGACACCGCCACCACCGGCATCGTGTCCGCGCTCAACCGCCCGGTGACCGTGACCGATGATGACAACAACGCCATCGTCACCAACGCCGTACAGATCGACGCGGCCATCAACCCGGGCAACTCCGGCGGCCCGACCTTTAATGCGGCCGGCCAGGTGATCGGCATCAACTCGTCCATCGCCTCCACTGCGAGCTCGTCCGGTACTGCCGGTTCGATTGGTATTGGCTTCGCCATCCCGTCGAACCTCGTCAAGCGCGTGACCAACGAGATCATCGACAATGGTTCCGTGAAGCATGTGGCGCTCGGCATCACCATCAAGAGCTCCTCGGTGGAAGCGGACGGTGTGACCCGCGGCTGCGCCCAGGTGCAGGCCGTGACCGACGGTGGCCCGGCGTCCAAGGCCGGCGTGAAGGCCGGCGACTCCATCGTGGCGTTCAACGGAAAGGCAGTGAACAACAACTACTCGCTGCTCGGTTACGTGCGCGCCTCCGCCATGGGAGACAAGGTGAAGCTGACCGTTGTGCGCGGCGGCAACACCATGGATCTCGAAGTGACGCTCGACCAGGAAGAGACCAAGACGAACTCCTCCAACAAGCAGGAACAGCGTCAGCAGAACAACGGCAACGACGATAACGGCAACGGCCAGAATGGCGGCAGCCAGAACGGCCAGAATGGCGGTAACGGCAACAACGGCGACGGCGGTGGCCTGTTTGATCCGTTCGGTCTGTGGTAAAGCCGGATGCGCGGCATCGTACGGCAACGTACGGTGTGCGGCATTCATGCCGACAGCGATACGGGTGGCTGCCACCCGATAGGCTGACGGCGAAGTCGCAACCGCAATCCGCGTAATCGCGGAAAACGCTGAACAAGCCGAAAAACGGCGGAAAACAAGGGCTGTGCGAGCAATCGCACGGCCCTTTTCATATGCGCGGAACGCGCGCGACGAACGGAAGCACACGCAAACGGCCGCGGCAATCGCAATGCTCTGTTATGCTGGAAATATCTTTTTACGCCGTGTATCGAGGGTCCGCGCAGGCGGGGCGCCGATGGGTTAACAAGGCGTCCGATACGAGCGTAAGGAGATTCTCATGCGTAGAATCATTTCCATTTGCAAAGAAGTTCCGCTGCTGCCGATCGCCATCATTGCCGCGATTCCGTTGGCATTGCTGGGTTCGTGGCGTCCGTGGGAGGCTGCGGGCGTCTCGCTGACTTTCGGACCGTTCAATCCGGGTGTCGGGCAGTGGATCGTGATCGCGCTGGTCGTGTACACGATTGTGGTGACTGTGATCGGCATGATTGACGATTTGCGGCACGGTCACGTCGGTGTGGATTTGCTTGCGGTTATTGCGATCGCGTCGACGGTGGCGGTGCAGGAATACTGGGCTGCGTGGGCCGTGGTGCTGATGATTTCCTCCGGCGAGGCGATTGAGGAATTCGCACAGTCGAAGGCGGAAGGCAACCTGACGGCGCTGGTCGATGCGGCGCCGCGGACCGCGCACGTGGTGACGTTGCCGGGCGTGGGTGTACGTGCGGCGGCTGCCGGGGCCGACGGTACTGCCGGTGATGCTGAGGGCGACATGACGGCGGACGGCTTTCGCAAGGTCGCCAGTGTGGATGTGCCTAACGCTGCGGAAACGAATAAGTCCACCACCCAAACCAAGCCTTACGACGCGGCCGGCGAGCATTTCGAAACCGTTCCGGTCGACCAGGTCAAGCTTGGCGACGTGATCCTCGTGCTGCCGGGCGAAACGGTGCCGGTCGACGGCGAACTGCTGTCGGGCGTCGCCACGTTGGATCTGAGCAATATCAACGGCGAGCCGGTGCCGCGCGAAGTGTATGCGGGCGCGCGCGTGCTGTCGGGGGCGGTCAACGGATCGACCGCGCTGACGATGCGTGCCACGCAATTGGCGCAGGATTCGCAGTATCAGAAGATCCTCGAACTGGTGTCGTCGGCGCAGGAATCGCGCCCGACCGTCGTCAAAACCGCCGATGTGCTGGCGGTGCCGTTCACCATTCTTTCGCTGGCGATCGCCGGCATCGCGTGGGCCGTCGCAGGCACGCCATTGCGATTCGCGCAGGTGCTGGTTTTGGCCACGCCCTGCCCGCTGCTGATCGCCGCTCCCGTCGCGTACGTGGCCGGCACCGGTCGCCTTGCCAAGGCGGGCATTCTTATCAAAGCGCAGGACGTGCTGGAAAACTTGGGCCGCGTATCGCATATCTTCTTCGACAAAACCGGCACGCTTACCGTCAAGCAGCCGCAGGTCGTGCGCGTCGAGAAGCCGTTCGAAAACAGCTCGCCGTACGACGAGAACCACATTCTGATGATGGCCGGCGTGGTGGAAGGCTACTCGGTGCACATTCTGTCGAAGGGCATCGCGGCGGCCGGGCAGAAGGCCATGCAGGAACTGTACGCGCGCTATGAGAACGGGCAGCGGCTGTGCGCCGAACGCGATCTGCCGGGGCATGGACGCGATTACCCCGTGGTGAAGAACATCGAGGAACAGTCGGGCAAGGGTGTGTCCGGCGAGGTGAACGGGCGTGCCGTGCGCGTGGGTCGTTTCGCGTACGTGACGGCCGACGAGGCCGGCTTCACGCATGTGCTGGGCGCAGGTGCGGCGGCCGGTATTGCGGCTGGTGCTGTGGCCGATAGCGCGGTTGGCGATTCGGCGACCGGTACCGCTGCCGGCGCTTCCAAGAAGCCGGAGGTGAATTCGCTGTTCGCACCTCTCGAACCGGACGAAATGGCCGCGTACGTGGCGATCGACGGCAAGCTCGCCGCACGCATCGTGCTGCGTGACGTGCCTCGCGAAAACGCGAAATCGTCCCTTGAAAAACTGCACCGGCTCGGCGTGAAGAAACTGTCCATGCTCACCGGCGACAAGGAGGCTTCCGCACGCATCATCGCGGGCGAGGTCGGCATCGACGACGTGCAATCCGAACTCTTCCCCGAAGGCAAGGTCGCGGCCGTCAAGAACGCCACGGAAGACGCGCACCAAAACCAGCCGGCGTGGGACAAGGTCGTACAGCGCGTGGTCGGCGAATCCATGACCCGACAGGTGACGATGATGGTCGGCGACGGCGTGAACGACGCCCCCGTGCTGGCGGTTGCGGACATCGGCATGGCCATGACCGACGGCACGTCCACCGCCGCGTCCGAATCGGCGCAGGTGGTCATTATGAACGACGACATCGCCTCCGTGCCGCGCGCCATCGCCATCGCCCGCCGCACGAAGAAAGTGATGCTGCAGGCGGTGCTGGTCGGCCTTGGATTGGCGATTATCGGCATGGTCGCGGCCGCGTTCAACCTCATTCCGGTGGTCGTCGGCGCGTTCATGCAGGAAGCGATCGACGTGGTCAGCATCCTGTGGGCGCTCACCGCCCTGCTCGACCGCGAGTAGCGCCGGTTGCGGCGACGAGCCGTGCGGAGGCTGAACCGCGTTGCGCCGTGCTACATCGAGCTGGGCGAGATTTCGCCAGCGATGTTCCGGCGCATCCACGTGCCGAAATCGGCCGCGTCCACGCCCTGCGACAGCAGGAACATGATCTTCGCGTATGCGGCTTCCAGCGTCATGTCGCCCGATCCGATCGCACCGGCGCGGGCGATCGCGTCGCCCGTCTCGTAATGGCCGAGCAGCACTTCCGCCTGCTGGCATTGCGATGCGATGACGACAGGCACGCCGTCATGCAGCACGTCGGCGATCACGTCGGTCAGTCCTGGCTCGTCGCTCGGCACATTGCCAACGCCGTACGCGCGCAACAGCACCGCTTCCGGACGAGGGTCGAGCATCGCGGCCAATCGCGCGGCGGAAATGCCGGGAGCCATGTCGATCACGGCCACATCGTGACGGGAGTAGGGCAGCGGTGACGCCCAACCGCAACCGGAGCCGGCCGAATCGCCCGCATACCAATGCCATGGCGTGCCGGTACGTGCCAGCGGGCCGGTGGACGGCGCTGAAAACCCTTCGAACGCCCAGCTTGACGATTTGCTCACACGGTTGCCGGCGAACAGATGATGGCCGAAGAACAGGCCGACGCCATGAAAACGTCCGCTCATCGCGGCGTTCAGCGCACCCGTGACGTTCGCGGTGGCATCCGATTCGATTTTGCCGAGCGGATGCTGCGACCCCGTGAAAATCACAGGCTTGCCGAAACCGGTCAGCGCGTAAGACAGCGCGGCACTCGAATAGCTCATCGTATCGGTGCCGTGCAACACCACAAATGCGTCGGCGTCATCGCGGTGCGCGCGCAGGTCGTCCGCCATCGTCTGCCAATTGTCGGGCGTCGCGTTCGACGAATCGATCAGCGGGTCCAGCTCGGTGAACGAGAACAAGCTCGGGTCCAGATGCGCGTCCTCAATCAGCCGGCGCAGCCAGCCGCGCATATCGGCGCCCGGAACCAGACCGTTCGGTGACTCGACCATACCGATGGTGCCGCCGGTATACGTGATGTGAATGCGCATATGCCCACCCTCTTACGATAAGGACCTTCTTTAGTGAGGGACCGATTGTGATCTTCTGCGATTGTACGTTCTCCTGCGCCGGCACATGGGCCGGGCTGCGCGTTGCGAGGCAAGTAAGGGAATCGCAAGAAAGTGCCGTATGCCCCCTGTTGGAAATGCAGGGAATATATTAGGCTGGAACATATGAGCGAAACCAACGAACTTCGTATTGCTGTAATCGGCGCCGGCCCCGCAGGCGTCTACTCTTCCGATATTTTCCTGCGCCAGCTGGGCAAGCTCGGCGAAGAGCTGGGACTGGGCACCAAGGCCCGCATCGACCTGTTCGAAAAGCTGCCGGTGCCGTTCGGCCTGGTGCGCTACGGCGTGGCCCCCGACCACCCTTCCATCAAATTCATCGCATCCGCTCTCGAGAAGACGCTCGACAACCCAGACATCCACCTGTACTGCGACGTGGAATTCGGCAAGGACGTGACGCTTGACGAGCTGCTGGAACGTTACGACGCGGTGCTGTTCGCTACTGGCGCGGTGGAGGACAAGCCGCTCGGCCTGCCGGGATCGGATCTGGACGGCGTGTACGGCGCCGCGAAATTCGTGGAATGGTATGACGGCTATCCGACCGGCGCCCGCGAATGGCCGCTCGATGCCGAAGAGGTCGCCGTGATCGGCGGCGGCAACGTGGCCATGGACGTGGCGCGCGAGCTCATGCGCAACGCCGACGATCTCAAGGCCAAAACCGACATTCCGGACAACGTGTACGAGGGCATCAAGGCCAATAAGGCGAAGACCCTGCACCTGTTCATCCGTCGCGGTGTGGCGCAGGCCAAGTTCTCCGTGCAGGAGCTGCGCGAAATGGAGAAGCTGCCGGGCGTGCAGCTGATCATCAACGAAGACGACTTCGATCTGGACGACGACACTATCGAGGAGGCCGGCAAGGACAAGCTGACCCGTCAGATGGTCGAGGAGCTGTTCACCATCCGCGAGATGGCCGAGGACATGGAAGACGACGGCGACACCGATTTCGAAGGCAACCCGGCGGATCGCAAGTACTACATCCACTTCAATTCCGCTCCGGTCGAAGTGCTGGGCGAGGACGGCAAGGTCAAGGCGATTCGCGTGGAGAAGACGACGACTTCCGCGGACGGCAAGATGACTCGCACCGGCGAATTCGAAGAGTACCCGGTGCAGGCCGTGTATCACGCAATCGGCTACAAGCCGGCCACCGCGCCGGGCATCGCGTACGACGAGCGTCGCGCGCACCTGGCCAACGCGAACGGCGACGGCCGCATCACCACGGAGGCCTCCGGCGAGGGCGCGCAGGTGCGTGAGCGTCTGTACGCCACCGGTTGGGCCAAGCGCGGCCCGGTCGGACTGATTGGCTCCACCAAGTCCGACGCGCTGCTCATCGTCACCAACATGCTGGAGGACCTGTCCAAGGCCGCCGAAGGCGGTCGCGTGGCCGCTGACCGCGATCCGGAATCTATCGACCGTCTGCTGGCTTCCCGCGGTGTCAAGCCGATCGACTTCGCCGGTTGGAAGAAGGTCGACGCGTACGAACGTGCTGAGGGTGCGAAGGAAGGTCGCGAGCACAAGAAGGTCATCGACCCGGAGCAGATGCGCGCGCTGGCGCATGCCTGAATCGGGCCGGCTGGAATTAGGGTGGGAGTGCTGACTTCCTGACACCCTAACTCCAAGCCTTTTAACGCAATCTAGTAACGCCCTGCACGTCCGATTCCTCTGAATCGGACGTGCAGGGCGTTAGTTTTGCCGCTTTAGTGGTCGATTTTCGGCGGACTGGTCGCGTAGCGTGCGTTTTCGATCGCACAACCGCCCGTTTCTCCAGAATCGGACATACGCGGTCGTTTTGACCTATTACCCCCGAAGTTCGGGTCCATGCGCTAGGCTGACCCCAGTGAAACGCGGTGCGCAATATCATCGCAAACGGATGCGGGCATTGAAATCTAAGGTTGTGAAGTCGGCATGAACTTTGGAAAACACGTCAAGCGCAAGGCACTGTACTGCTGTTCCGTGTCCGTCGTGGGCCTGCTGATCGCCTGCCTGATCGGCTTCGCCATGGGCGTGGGTCTTGTCGATGTGCATCTCGAAGAGGAAGCCCACGCAGCGGCGTCCTCGGGAACGTCTTCGGAAACGTCCTCCACGTCGGGCGCGCTTAAGAAAAACAGCGCGCCGCAATCGCAGACACAAGCCGTCTCGTCGCCGACGCAGGTCGCGCTGGACGGCATTTCCGCAGTCGAGGGCAGCGCCACGATCACAACGCAGGGCTTCACGCTGAGCGCCGATTCGCAGGCCGCCGTGCAGTCTCAAATCGCCACTTTCGAAGCCGACGGATATACCGCATCATTCGTGCTCGCCGACATCACGACCGGCCGCACGATCGCATACAACGCCGATGCACAGATCTATTCGGCCTCGTCGGCGAAGGCGCCATACCTGATATCGCTGTTCTCAACGGGCACCGTCGACCTGAACAGCGTGGCCCAATCCGCTGACGCGCAGTCCGCCACCGTCCACCAGAAGGTCGACGCCGTCCTGCGCAATTCCGACAACGCGTCTTACGACTGGCTGTACAAAACGTATGGCCTCGACTGCTTCAACACGTGGGCCGAACAGGCGGGCGCGGTTTCCAGAATGGGTGATCGCGGCGGGTACCTGTTCACCTCCGCGCGCGACATGGCCAAACTGTGGACCGCCGGATACGGTTTCCTGTTCGCCGGGCAAACGGCGGGGGTGCAGAACATCACGCCCGAATCGCTGCAATGGCTGTCCGGAGACATGACGAATTCGCTGAACTCCTGCATCCACGCGGCCCTTGGCGATGCGGACACCGTGTACACGAAGGCCGGATGGATCAACGGCGAAGGCGATTTGTACGCGCTGAACGATGCCGGACTGGTGATGTCGCAGTCGGGCACGTACGTGCTGGCGGTGCTGACGAACGCGTGCGGCCGCAACGATTTGCTGACCAGCCTGATCGGCACGCTCGACGCAGTGCATTCGGGGGATATGCGAGGGTAATACGTTTCAAGTTGGGGTGACTCTCGCCGTGCCGCAGATAGGTCTATGGCCGATGCTGTAGCGTCGTTGCGTGGCATGTTTCTAGATGTTGCAAATCCACCCTTCAGCTTGTATACAGCAAAATCCCAGTCTGAATTCCTAGGCTGGTGGCCATGAACGGCAAATTGCAGGTGCACGGCCATTGCAATGGCTTGAAAACAACGCTTTTGTTCGCGTTGATGTGGGGCGTCATCATGCTCATCTGGTGGGCGACCGGCGCCAGTCAAAGCACGCTCGGCTACTACATTCTCATCGGCCTGGGCTCCACGTTCGTCTCCTACTGGTTTTCCGACAAACTGGCGATCGCCAGCATGCACGCTCGACAGGTGAGCGAGCAGGAAGCCCCCGTACTATACAAGATCGTCCGCGAGCTATCGGCGAAGGCAGGTAAGCCGATGCCGCGCATCTACATCGCCCCCACCATGAGCCCCAACGCGTTCGCGACGGGGCGCAACGAACGACACGCGGCGGTCTGCTGCACGCAAGGCATCCTACAGACGCTTAACGAACGTGAGATTCGCGGCGTGCTCGGACACGAACTCATGCACGTCTACAACCACGACATTCTGACGTCCGCAATCGCCTCCGCCATGGCCACCGTCATCTCGTACCTCGGCTACTCGCTCATGTATTTCGGCGGCGGCCGTTCGCGTGACGACCGCGACGATTCGGCGTCCGGCGGCTTGGGATTGCTGGGTGTGCTGCTGAGCACGATTCTGGCGCCGATCGCAGCGTCGCTGATACAGATGGCAATCTCCCGCACACGCGAATACGACGCCGACGAAGACGGTTCCAAGTTGACGGAGGATCCGGAAGCGCTCGCTTCCGCGTTGAGCAAGATTTCCGGCGGCGCAGCCGCGATGCCGATGGAGAAGACCGCCGGCACGCAGTCGGTGGCTGCGATGATGATCGCCAGTCCGTTCTCCGCGGAGGGCTTCTCCAAGCTGTTTTCTACGCACCCGCCGACCTCGGATCGCATTGCGCGGCTGATGCAGATGGGGCAGGAGATGCGTCAGCAGGGCGTGCAGTCCGGATATTTGGCCGGTGGCTATGCCACGAGCGGCGTTGCGGCGGCGGATATTCGGCAAGGCGGACGTTCTGCGATGGCTGGTGCCGGTGGGCCGCAATTTGGAACGCAGTATGGATTCGCGCATGATTCGGGCGGCTCGGCTGGCAGATATTCTCGCGACTATTCGCAGCGGCCGCGTGGTTGAGTCTCCGTGATATTGCGGAAAATTGGTATCGCATGTCGGTCTGTGTCCGCATACGCATCCGTTGCGTGCTAAACTGAAGTTTCGTGCCCAAAAGGCACACCTTGCGGATGTAGTTCATCGGTAGAACGAAAGCTTCCCAAGCTTTAAAGGCGGGTTCGACTCCCGTCATCCGCTCCACTCAAAACCCTTGGAATCGTTGGAATTTCAAGGGTTTTTCTATTGTCGTAAAAGACCCGTGAAGCCAACTTCGCGTCGCGCAACTGTCGGTTGCGTCGCAAAATTTGGTTGCGAATCGCAATGCAACCGCAAGATGGTGGCGTGGAACGCGACGTTTGTGACAAGCTGCTGATGCTTTGCGACATGTTCGGTGTGACGTTGGATGATTTGGTCATGGGCGACGTGTGCGCGTCGGCGGGCCGTGGAGGTGCGGGACGCGTGGGGCTGTGTGGATGCGGGACGCATGGACTTGGCTGCCGATACGGCTGGTGTGGCAGCGTCGGATGGGGTGGTTGACTCTGCTGTTGGTGCGGTTCCGGGGGTAATCGGGTTCGCGGCATCGCAGGTTGCAGGAGTGTCCGATTCTGCAGAATCGGACACTCGTGGAGGGCGATGGGTAGGCTGGAGCCCGTGAACACGAACCAGAAGTCCCCCTCCGATTCCGGCGCAAACCACCCCACCGGCAACTCCTGCAATCCGCTACTCGGCCATGCCACATCACACGCGGCGACACTCATCGGCCTGTTCGCAATCGTCCTGTGGGGCTTCATGGCCGGCCTCGTGCGACTGGTCTCCGAATCGTTCGGCGCCACGCTCGGTTCGGCGCTCATCTACACCGTCGGTGGTGTCATGCTGTTCATTGTGCGCCGTCCGAAACCAATCCGCGAAGCGCCATGCAAGTACCTCATCGCAGGTGGACTCATGTTCATCGCATACGAGGCGTCAATCTCGCTGTCGATCGGCCTGGCCACAACGAACGCGCAATCCGTGGAAGTCAGCCTTGTCAACTACTTGTGGCCGACGCTGCTGGTGCTGATGACCGCAGCGGTATCGCACAAACGTGGTGCGGTCGCCAAAGCGATTCCTGGCGCGGTGATCGCAACCATCGGTGTGGCGATGGCGGTTGGCGGAGAAAGCCTTGATATGCAGGAAGCGGTCCACAATATCGCCAGTAACCCCCTACCGTATGTGCTCGCGTTTGTTGGCGCCTTTATTTGGGCGATTTATGCGACTTTTACGCCGTCGTTGTCCGGCGGTTACGACGGCACGACGATTTTCTTCTGCTGTGTGGCCGTTGTACTGTGGACCATCCATTTCGTTTCGGGAGACGGTTTGCCGGACACGGCGCCCGGCATCGGTGGATATGCTGCGCTGATTGCGTGCGCCGCTTCGATTTCGGGCGGCTACGCGTGCTGGGGATACGGCATGTTGCACGGCAGTATGGAAACGCTTGCGATTGGTTCGTACGCGACTCCGCTGTTTTCCACGGCTTCTAGCACGCTTCTGTTGGGCGTGGCGCTGGGCATGCCGTTCTGGATCGGTGTTGTGCTGGTGGTTGCCGGTTCTCTGATCAACGTGTGGTTTGCACGGTGCCCCTGAGTGTCGGTTTCTCCCGAATCGGACAACCTGGGGTGACCGGATGACGCGTGGGTGGCTGATTCGGGGGGATCGGACACTTGTTGGTGCGTGAGGAGGCGACATGTGGGGTAGTGGCGGCGCAGAGGAGCGCCGGGATGGCGCAGCGGTACGTAAGGGAAGTGACTGGGCAGGACAATGCCTTACGCCTCCACGCTAGCTTAGGTTTTTGCCGGCTGGTCGATGGTGACGAATTCGTGGCTTTGGGTTTTCAGGTCGTTGATGATGGCGGGCAGCGCGTTCACGTGTACCAGCCGAAACCGATTTAAACCGGCTCAAACCAGCCCGTTCAAATCCGCCTCGTCACATCACCTTGGTGGACTCCAGATTGCGGCTCACCCAGTTGTTCAACCGGATCACCGGCTTGCGCAACACCAATCCCAGCAGCAGCGAAGGAATCAGGAACAAGGCGAGATACACCATGTCAAGCAGGTACTCATTGTCGTATGATCCGGCCATCGCGGCGTGCATGGCATCGATGGCGTGCGGGAATGGTAGGAACGGGTAGAGCATTTGGAAGAACTTCGGCAGCGTCTCGATAGGGAACGTACCGCCCGAACCGGCGACCTGCATCACCAGCAGCACCACGGCCACGGCCTTGCCGATATCGCCGAACGACACGGTCAGCGTATACACGATATTCGAGAACACGAGCGCGGCAAGCCACCCCACGGCAAGGAACTGCAGCGCATGATTCGCCTGCACGCCAAGGAAATACGTGTCACCCAGGCAAACCAGTGTGCCCTGCAGCAACGCGAGCAGTGCGAAGATCGCGTACCGTCCGAAATACTCGTGGTCGAGGCGCAGTCCCCAACGTGAGGCGTTCCCCGGGCCGGACGGGCCGGCGATGCGCGGCAGCGTGTCGCCCAAGCCCAGCACATGCGCCTTCTCGCGGTCCGAAATCGTCACTTTCAGCATGGCGCACAGGATGATCGCACCCACCCAGATTGACAGGATCGTATAGAACGGCGCCATGGCCGAACCGTAGTTCGCGATCGGGTACACCGAGACGCGATGCAGTGCGACGGGCGCGGAAATCAGCGTGGACAGTGTGGACGCGTTGGCGGTGGCCAGTGCACGTAGTTCGTCCGATTCGCCCGAATCGGCGTCGTTGTCACCGTCGCCACCATCGCTGTTGCCGTCACCGGCGTTTCCGCCCGTCTCCAGCTTCGTGATCAGCTCCTTCACCGTCGCTGCCGACGAGTCGAGTTTCTTCGCGATCGCGCCGAGCGTGGAACGGATGGACGTCACATTCGTCCCCACATCGCCCGTCACATCGTCCAGACCGTCGGCGGTGCCGCTCAGCTGGGTGATCATGCTGTCGGTTTGGGAGATCAGCGTGCTGACTGTGGAGGCGAGCGCGTCGATTTTCGGCTTGACGTTCGTGGCGTAATCGTCGCGCACATTGCTGATCGACTGCTTCGCGGAGGTGATGCGGTTCAGGATCTCCTTGCGGGAGCGTTCCGCGGCTGCGGTATCCTGCGTGACCTGCGTGGAAGCGTCTTTCAGCTGCTGCGCGAGCTTCTGCGAATCGCCTTTGGCGGCTTCCAGCAGCGTGATCTCCCGGTCGATGGCTTCCAGCAGCGCCTGTTTCGCGGAATCACTGTCCGGTAGTTGTTCCACCGATTCGCGCATGTGGTTGAGGCTTGTGATGTACGTGTCGTACAGCGATTCGCCGCTGGAGATTTGTTCGCTCAACGTTGCCAACTGGCTGGCTGCGGTGTCTGAGCCCTTGCCGATCGCGTCGAACGCCTTGTTCACCTTGGCAGCTACTTGGTCGAACGCGCCTGACACCTGGTCGAGCGCGGTGTTCACCGAGGAGGTGACGTTCGCACCTGCAGAAGTGAGTGACGTGGCACCTGATTTGCCTTGCTTCAACGCGTTCTGGGCCTGTTTGCCCGCCTTGGTCGCCGAGGCGAGCAGTTTGCCCGTGGAATCCACGATGTCGTTCGCCGAGCCGAGCAGCTGCGAATACGACGTCACCTGCTGCGATGCGCCGCTCAGCGTATCCGCCGTGGTGGTGAGATTGCCGTTGAGGTTGCGCATGTATTCGGCCATTTGCGGGCTTTGCGAATAGTGTAGGATGCTTGAGGCCAGGTCGAGTCCGACTTGCGCAATCGTTTTGGCGAAGGTTTTGTCGATCGTGTTGACCACGGTTGTCGCGCCCTGATCGGTGATATGCGGGGCGATCGGGTTGATTTTCTCGTTTAGATAGTACTTGAGCTGCGCGTGTTTGATGTCGGGGGAGAACAGCGTCATCATGTCGGCGCTGAAACCTTTCGGAATTACGATCGCCGCATAGTATTCGCCGGATTTCACCCCGTCGATTGCCTTGTCGCTTTTCACGAACTGCCAGTCCAGCTGGTCGTTGGCGTGCAGTGTGCTGATGATGGTTTCGCCCACGTTGACGCGCACCGGTATGAGATCCGACTTGTAACCCTTGTCGTTATTGGCCACGGCGACCTTCAATGCCTTGGTGTTGCCGTAGGGGTCCCAGCTGGCCGCGATGTTGAACCAGGCGTACAGCGCCGGCACCACCACCAGGCCCATCGAGACGATCACGGCGATCACGTTGCGGGTGGCATGGCACATGTCCCGCTTGAAGATGCCCCAGATCATTTTCACTGTTCGTTCCCCTCCTCACGCAGACTCCTGCCAGCATTTCCGTCCGTGTTTCCAGCCGCATACTCAGCCGCATGTTCAGGCGCATGTCCGGCCGAACCACCATGCGCAGCCTCATACAGCCTCGTACGTACGGCATGCATCGGCTTGTAATGCATGCCCGGCCGGAACAGCAGGTTCTCGTGCAGGATCGCGCTGCGGAACTCTTCCGCACTCATCGCTTCCTCGCCCAGATAATTCGCATACCGTTCGCGCAGATACTCCACCACGATGAGATACGTGTCGATGGCGATGATCGAAATGATCCAACCGAGCAGCATGGCGAGCTTCATGCGCGTGATGAATAGCAATAGCAGGAACACGAACGGCAGTACCGCCAGCGCGAGGAATCCCCAACGCACCAGGCGCGGGTACAGGCGGAAGAAATGAATCGCCCGTCTGCGGGCGAGTTCGGGGAACTCCTCGGCGATCTGCTGCGCGGTCTCGGTGAGCCGCAACGGTTCCACCGTGCCTTCGTTATGTTCGGTGATCATCAGATCAGTGTCCGCCAGACGGTTGTCGAACAGGCGGTTGAGGTTCAACGCCAGCTTGCGGACCACCAAGCCGATGAACAGCGCCACAGGCAGATACCAGAACAGCGAGAGCATGTCGATCCAATAATGGTTGGCATACATGCCGCCGATCGGCCCGCGCATCGCGTTGATGCCGTAGGTGAACGGTAGGAACGGTTTCAGACGGCGGAAGAATTCCGGCATCATCTCGATGGGGTAGAGGCCTGCCGCGCCCGGAATCTGGATGATCACCAGAATCACGGCGACGGCCTTGCCGATATGCCGGAACGCCACGGCGAGCGCGTAAATGATGTTCACGTAGACGAACGAGGCGAAAATGCCGGCGAGGATGAACAGGAACGGATGCTCGCATTGGATGCCCAGCGCGAGATCGCCGATCGTGGCGATGATCGCCTGCAGGAATCCGACCGTGACGAACAGCAGCCAACGGCCCATATAGCCTTGGCGTGGCGTGTACATGCGGATCTTCTCATCGCGGTCCACTTCAAGCTTGTAGATCGCGACGAGCACGAATCCGCCGACCCACAGCGCAAGATTCGTGTAGAACGGCGTGACCGCGGAACCATAGTTTTTGACCGGGTAGAGGACCTGTTCGTCCAAATGCACCGGCTCGCCCACGAACGAGCCGACCTCGCTCGCGTCAAGTCCGAGCGCTTGGGAAAGCTGCTGGAACATCGCCGAACTGCTCAACGCGGCCACATCGGTGCGCGTGGTGTTGAGCTGTTTGGCGAGATTGGCGAGCTGTGTCTGCGTGCCAGCAATGGTGGTGTTCGTTTGGGTCACGGTGCGCGACAACTGGTCGAGCAGCCCGTTGCCCTGTTCCAGCGTGCTTTGCAGCGTGGTAAGCGTGCCGGACAGCGACCCATTGGCCAGGCTGAGTGTATCGAGCCCGGTGTTGAGATTCGGCATGACCGTGCCGGTGATGGTCGTGTGTGCGCTCGCCATCGACGCCGTGCCGTTCTTCGCCAGCGTGGTGACATCGTCGTTGAACCCGTTCGCGGTGTTCTTCCCCGCGTTGATCGCAGCCGTGGTGTCCTGATCGAAGGCGTCGATGCGCTGCTGCTGGAACGTCAGCTGTTTGCGGGCTTCGGCGAGCTGCGCGGAAAGATCCTTATACGTTTGGCTGTTCGGATCCAGCTGGCTGGCCTGCAACGCCTTCTCCACGCCGTCGAGCACATTGCCGGTGGTGGCGTTGACGTGATGCATGGTGCTGGACACTTGGTCGAGCGCGTCCTGCGTGGTGTTCAGTCCGCTGAGCACGGTGCCGGTGGCATTGCTCACGTTGACCTGCAGGCCGGACAGTTGCGTGCTGCCGTTGTCGAGCGCTCCGACCAGCGTGTTCGAGAATCGTTCGGTTTGTGTGCGCGTCTCGCTCAGCAAGTCGGACGCCTTGCCGACGGTGTCAAGCGAGTTGGTGATTTCCGAGGCGAGCGCGATGTTGGACTGTTTGGCCGAATCGATGGTGGTGAGGGCCTTGTCGAGCGTGGAGCGGGTGTCGCGCAGCTGCTGTTGGACGGTTTCGAGCTGGTTGATGGTGTCGGTCAGATCGTTGACGACGTCGCTTTGCGCGCTTTTCACGCTGCCGGTGGTTTCTCCCGCTGCCTCCTTCACTTCCTTTGCCACGGCGTCGGCCACGCTGGAAACGAAAGTGGTGTTGATCTGCTCGTCGATCGTGGTCGCGCCCGTATCGGTGATTTTCGGCGCGATCGCGTTCAGCTTTTCGTTGATGTAGTACGTGATCGACGGTCGGTCGCCTTTACCGGTGACGGTGCCGATTAGTCTGGAGCTGAAGTCTTCCGGCAGTACGATCGCCGCATAGTATTTGCCGGATTCCACGCCTTCGATGGCTTGCTGCTTGGGAACGAAACGCCAGCCGAGCTGATGGTTCTTCTTAAGCTGGTTGACGGTCTGCTGGCCAGCGTCGAGATGGCCGACCAGCGTGGAGGTTGTGCCCTTGTCCTCGTTCGCCACAGCGACTTGGATGTTGCCTGTGTTCGCGTACGGGTCCCAGTTGGCGAGGATATTGCACCATGCGTACAGTGATGGGATGATGGCCACACCCAGCGTGACGACGAGCGCCACGGGGTTCTTCAGAATGCGTTTCACGTCTCGAAGGAAGATGGCGAAAACCTGGTGCATCAAGCCTCCTCGCGGGTATTGGTCGCAACATCTACGTGCGGCGGCATGCCCGTGCGGGAACACCCGGTTGGGCTCTTCGTCGCGCGATCCGGTGGACATTCTATGACTTCCGATGGAACGATCGCAATGGTTTCGCCATGTTTATTGGTCGGTCCCGCAAGTGTCGGGATATGAGACGAAAACGCTCGGCATATGGCTCTAGTGGGGCGGGCGACCTGGATATGGAGCGGACGGTCGGGAAAACGGAAAGGAAAGATGGCGAATGTTGTCACATGACAAGTGGGATAGGGTTGGGCGATAATGGAGGCATGACTATTGCAACGCCGGAACGTTATGCGCAAATGCTGGACGCCGCACGCCGCGGCGGTTACGCCTATCCCGCGATCAATGTGACCAGCACGCAGACCCTGAACGCCGCACTCCAGGGTTTCGCCGAGGCGGAATCCGATGGCATCATCCAAGTCTCCGTAGGCGGCGCCGCCTACTTCTCCGGGCAACGCGTCAACGACCGCGTCACCGGCTCGCTTGCCTTCGCAGCCTTTGCGCACGAAGTCGCGGCGAAATACCCCAACATCACCATCGCCCTGCACACCGACCACTGCGCCAAACAGTATTTGGACGAATGGGTGCGCCTCTTGCTCGACCATGAAGTCGAACAGGTGAAGCACGGTCAGGAACCGACCTTCCAGTCACACATGTGGGACGGTTCCACAGTGCCGCTGGGTGAAAACCTCGACATCGCAGAAGAACTGCTCGACAAATCCCAAGCCGCGCACACCGTGCTGGAAATCGAAATCGGCGCGGTCGGTGGCGAAGAAGACGGGCACAGCGCCGAAATCAATGACAAACTGTATTCCACGCCCGCGCAAGGCATCACCGTCGCGCAACGACTCGGCCTCGGCGAGCGCGGACGCTACATGGCCGCCTTCACCTTCGGCAACGTGCACGGCGCATACAAACCGGGCGTGGTGAAACTGCGCCCCGAACTGCTCGACGAAATCCAGACCACGGTCGCGCTCGCGATCAAGGCCGGCGAAATGCCCGACCCCGCGCACTCGCTGGATGTCGCTCCCGGTAAACCGTTCGCCCTGGTGTTCCACGGCGGTTCCGGCTCCGCGCCGGAGGAGATCGCGCAGGCCGTGAGCTACGGCGTGGTGAAGATGAACATCGACACCGATACGCAGTACGCATTCAGCCGTGCGGTGGCCGGTCACATGTTCTCCAACTATGATTCGGTGCTCAAAATCGACGGTGAGGTGGGCAACAAGAAGCTGTACGATCCGCGATCCTGGGGTCGTGAAGCTGAATCCGCGATGGCCGCGCGTGTGGTCGAAGCATGCAAGCAGCTCGGCAGTGCCGGGCGCGCGCTGAACTAGCCAACGGTCTTTCGAACTGTTTTCGGGCGTTTTCTGGTCTGTTTTTCGGACCGGTTGCAATCCGATTACGGTCGGTCCAGAGCCGTGAGCATCCCTCAGACCCGGTAGAGGGTGAAGAGTAACCTTTGTAAGGCTTTAGGCGCAAGGCTTAAGGCAGAATCGCGTACGCACGGAGGTGCAACAACATGCCTGGAATTGTTTTGATCGGTGCCCAGTGGGGAGACGAGGGCAAAGGCAAGGCAACGGATCTGATCGGCACGAAGGTCGACTACGTCGCCCGTTTCAACGGCGGCAATAACGCTGGCCATACTGTGGTGGTCGGCGACGAATCGTATGCGCTGCATCTGCTGCCGTCCGGCATCATCAGCCCCAACACCACCCCTGTCATCGGCAACGGCGTCGTCGTCGATCCGGAAGTGCTGTTCCAGGAGATCGACGGCCTTGAAAGCCGTGGCGTGGACTGCTCCCGACTGCTGGTGAGCGAAAGCGCGCACATCATCGCCCCGTATCACCGCGTGCTCGACAAGGTGACCGAACGCTTCCTCGGCAAGCACAAGATCGGCACCACCGGCCGTGGCATCGGCCCGGCATACGCCGACAAGATCAACCGCGTGGGCATCCGCGTGCACGACCTGTTCAACGCGGAGCATCTGCATGACAAGGTCGAGGCCAGCCTGCATCAGAAGAACCAGATGCTCGTCAAGCTGTACAACCGTCGCCCGATCGACGTGGACGAGACCACCGACGAGCTGCTCAAGCTCGGCGAACGCCTGAAGCCGTACGTTGCCAACACCTCCCTGGTGCTCAACAAGGCGCTCGACGAGGGCAAGACCGTGCTGTTCGAAGGCGGCCAGGCCACCATGCTCGACGTGGACCACGGCACCTACCCGTTCGTGACTTCCTCCAACCCGACCGCCGGCGGCGCCTGCACCGGCACCGGCGTTGGCCCGACCAAGATCACCCGCGTGATCGGCGTCTCCAAGGCGTATGTGACCCGCGTGGGCGAAGGCCCGTTCCCGACCGAACTGTTCGGCGAGGACGGCGAATGGCTGCGCGCCCAAGGCCACGAGTACGGCGTGACCACCGGTCGCCCGCGTCGCTGCGGTTGGTTCGACGCGGTCGTCAACCGTTACGCGGCCCAGGTCAACGGCCTGACCGACATCGTGCTTACCAAGCTCGACGTGCTCACCGGCCTCAAGGAAATCCCGCTGTGCGTGGCGTACGACGTCAACGGCGAGCGTCGCGACGATATGCCGACCGACCAGGCCGAGTTCGCCGCCGCGAAGCCGATTTACGAGTCCATGCCGGGTTGGGACGAGGACATTTCCCAGGTCCATGACTTCAACGATCTGCCGAAGACCTGCCAGGATTACGTCAAGCGTCTTGAGGAACTGTCCGGCTGCCGCATTTCCGTGATCGGCACCGGCCCGCAGCGCGACCACATCATCCAGATCAACTCGCTGATCGACTGAAGCTGATTCGGCTGATTCGTCGATATGAACGTCGGCAACGAACGTCAATGACAAGTGCCGGTGGGCCTGTGCCTGCCGGCACTTTGCGTATGGTGCGTGCGATGGCGTTCGCGTATGACGCACACCGCATACACACCGACGGGGTGCGCGGCGGAGGAACGGAAAAGGGGAGTGCGATGACTGCAATGCCGCCTAACGACAGGTTCGACAGGTTTGACAGGTTCAGCAAACTGGTCCCGCGATTCGACCACCTGAAATGGAAGATGGCCGCTGCCGGCATTCTCGTCGGCCTGATTTCCGGCTTCCTCGTCGTCCTCTACCGTCTCGGCATCGAATACGGCACCGACACCGCGCGCTGGATCTACGCGCGCATCCGCGAAACCCCGTGGCTGGTCGCACCGTGGGCGGTCGCCGCAATCGCAGCCGCGCTCGCCATCGCATGGATGGTCAAAAAAGAGCCGATGGCCGGCGGCAGCGGCATTCCGCAAACCAACGGCGTGGTGATCTGCGGCCTGAAAATGCGATGGCAGACGATTCTGCCGGTTCGCTTCATCGGAGGCCTGCTCGGATCGCTCTTCGGCCTCTCGCTCGGCCGCGAAGGACCGTCCATCCAAATCGGCGCATCGGGCGCGCAGTTCCTATCGCACCGGCTGCGCGGCAAGAAACGTGAGGACATGCAGGAGCATTATCTGGTCACCGCCGGTGCCGCGGCCGGCCTGTCCGCCGCGTTCAGCGCACCGCTGTCCGGCATGATGTTCGCTTTGGAAGGGGTGCATCGCAGTTTTTCGCCCGCGATTCTGATGGGCGCCACCGCCGCGTCCCTGACCGCCGATTTCGTATCGAAATACTGTTTCGGCCTGCGTCCGGTGCTTGACTTCGGCACCATCGGCCAACTGCCGCTCGGCGAATACGGGTGGCTGATTCCGCTGGGATTGGTGGCCGGTTTGGTTGGTTCGCTGATGAACCGTTCGCTGCTCGGCTTCCAAACGCTGTACGGCAAGCTTCCCGCATGGAGCCGCCCTTTGATCGCGATCGCACTCGCGCTGCCAATCGGCATTTGGCTGCCTGACGTGCTCGGCGGCGGCTCGAACCTGATCGCCATGGCCGAGCATGCGCGCGTCGGCTTGGGCATGCTGTGCGTGCTGTTCGTGGCGAAAGTGCTGTTCACCTCCACCAGCTTCGGTTCAGGCGCTCCCGGCGGCATTTTCATGCCGATTCTCGCGGTTGGCTCACTCGCCGGCGGTATCTGCGGCGAGACGTTGCACCAGTTCGGCAACCTGCCGTCCGATTCCGTGGCGATTTTCTCGGTATGCGTGATGACGGGCACGCTGGCCGCGTCCGTGAAAACACCGATCACGTCGATTCTGCTGGCCGTGGAAATGTCCGGCACGTTGACGCACATGCTGCCGGTCGCCGCCGTCGCGTTCATCGCGCTGCTCGTCTCCGACCTGCTGCGTACGAAACCGATCTACGGCGAGCTGCTGGAACGGTACATGCGCGCGCAAGGCGGCACGACGGCAATCGCCAATCGCATCGACAACGGCATCATGGAACTGCCTGTGGAAATGGGCGCGACCGCGGACGGCAAGCTGATGCGTGACGTGCGCTGGCCGTACGGCTGTCTGGTGATTGGCCTGCGTCGCGGCGAACGGCAGATCGTGCCGCATGGCGATACGCGGCTGCGTGCCGGCGACTATCTGGTCGTGCTGTTCAGCGGCGAGGACGAAAGCGACGCACGGCATGCGATGCGGCGGCTGTGCGACGTGTCCGTCTGACGCGGCCTTACTGTCTTCCATAACCATTCGTAGACGTCTAGGGCCACCCGAAGTTATCCACAGTTATCCACCGAATCGGACATGTTCGATGTTTGGTTGCAATGCACGTGTAGACTCGTACAAGGTTAGGAAGACGGCACCTGCGGCCAGCTCGTTGCCGTATGGCTGGGGTGGAACGACGCTGTCCGCGGAAAGCCAAGTACAAGGGGAACGTGATGGAATCGCAAGAACAACGGGCGGCAGACTCGCCAAACGCGGGTGATGAGCCGAATCCCGCCACACAGTCGATCGACGTCGCCGAAGTGGCGCGCGCGGATGTGCGCCCGTCCGGTGCCGCCGCATCCAAGCATCCGCCGCAGATTCCGCTCGCGCCGATGAAACGCATGCAGGCGCGATTCAACCCTCTTGCCGATGGTCTGATGTATCTCGTGGTGTTCGTCGGCGGCTTCGTCGGCGTCGGTTTCCGTCGCGCCACGGACCTGCTGCTGCCGTCGGTGAACGGTTCGCCGTTCGTGGTGGGCACGTTCGTGTCGAATATGCTCGCCTGCTTCCTGTTTGCGATGCTGACCGAATACATGGCGACCGCGTCGTGGCTGCGCCGCAGGGTACGGCAGGTCGTCAGCCGTGGCGTCGGGCTTGGTTTGCTTGGCGGACTGTCGACGATGTCCGGCGTGATGTTGGAAACCATGGAAGGCATGCGCGAGCAGCGTTTCGGCAGCGCGCTCGGCTATCTTGCGGGAAGTTTCGCCGGCGGTCTGATCGCGGCCGCGGTTGGCGTGGCGCTGATGCAGGCGTTGCTGGCGCGCGGCACACGCAAGCGGGTCCGTAACGCGATCGCCGATGCCTCCACGGCTTCCGTATCCTCAATGTCCGATTCGGACGCGTACGGCATCGTGCAGGACGTCCAGATGACCGACACTGCAGTATCGGCTACGCAGAGTGTTACGCAGACGGTCCCCATGGCCGATTCGGGCGAATCGGACGTGCCGGCCGCGCAAAATGTGCAGAACAACGTGCCGGACGCGCAGGGCGTGCGCCACGTGAAGGTGGCGGATGCGGCGCATTCGGCCGCGCAGGCCGCGTTGGAGGCCGCGCAGGCGGCACAGCAGGCGGCCCAGGTCGCCCAGCAGGTCGCGCAGACCGGGCAGGTGCCGAAAATCGAATCGCAGCCGCAGCCATCGCAACCCGTCGCACCTCTGCCCAGCTTCGAACCCAAGCCGGTCACCGCGGAAATCCCGCTCGTCGCCGACCCGACCACAGGAGAGGTGCGCTGATGACCTGGATGATCTGCCTGTTCGGCGGCATCGGCGCCATGGCCCGTTATGTGCTTGACGTGTCGATCCAACGCAGCTGGAACCGTGACGGCAACCATAGCTTCCCCCTGGCCACGCTCGTCATCAACGGCGTCGCCTCCCTGTGCGCCGGCATCGCCATGATGTCGTACTATGCGCAGTCGGTGGATATGGGCACGGTAATGACGTTCGTTGTGGGGTTCCTCGGCGGATTCTCAACATTCTCGTCGGCGATCAACGAGGTGCTGTCGCTGATTCGCAAACGCCGTTTCGCCATGGCCCTGGGCTATGGCGCTGCCACGGTCGCGGTGCCGCTCGCCTGCGTGGCGCTCGGATTCGGCATCGCCATGCTGGGCGGCCACGCATAGCTGTCACCGGCTCAGCCTCGCGTAATTTTCACGTTACACGGGCGGTCATCGGGTAACGTTCAGGAAATCTGAGCGCAACCGCGCGAGCTGTTTCCTCTCCTACGTTGTGAAAACAACAAGAGAGGAAAAACCTATGACAGCCGTAACGTATCTCACACGGCATCGTCGACCGGGAATCGTCATACTCTGTTCGATTGTCGCCGTTCTCTCGATGCTTTTCGTACTCCCTCCCGCCATCGCGTCCGCAGCCGATTCCGGCGCGCAGGCCGTCGATGAATGCAATCCGACCGCCAGCAACGGCTGCGTCAACGGCATCCTGCAGGACGCCGACAAGAAGCCGATCGCCGACGTCACCATCACGCTGTCCGGCAAGGCAACGGCGGAAACCAAAACCGCTGCCGACGGCAAGTGGGCGTTTTCCGTTGCCGATGATGGCGATTACACCGTCACCATCGACGCATCCGTTGCGAAAGAGCACGGTCTGAAGGCAAGCAGCGCAACGGTGACGATCAGGAAAGCCAGCTTCGACAAGCAGCGCGGAGTCGTCCGTTTCGACCAAGCTGGCGATTCCGCCGGCAGCGGCACGTCCGGCACATCTGGATCGTCCGGCTCGGCAAACGGCACGAAAGGCGCGACCGGCACATCCGGATCGACGGCGGCCACGCAATCGCCAGTCAAAAAAGACGGCTCCAATGTCGGCAAACGCATCTGGCAGCAACTGTATTCCGGCATTATCTTCGGCCTGATGCTGGGCCTCATGTCCGTCGGCATGAACCTCGTCTACGGCACCACCGGCCTGCAGTCGTTCTCACACGGCGAACAGGTGACGCTCGGCGGCCTCATGGCATACGTCGGCACGCAGATGCTGCACATGCCGCTCATTGCCTCCGCCATCTTCGCCATCGTCATCGGCGCGCTGACCGGCTTCATCCAAAACGAAATCGTTTGGGGGCCGCTACGCAGACGCCACGTCGGCACCATGCAGCAGATGATCGTCACCATCGGCCTGTCCATGGCGTTGCAGTACACGTTCCAGTTCTTCTTCGGTGGCGACATCAAAGGCATCGTCAAATCGGTGCCGGACAGCTTCCAGCTCGGACCGATCACCACCGACATGCCGACGCTGGTCTCCGCGCTCATCGCCATCTGCGTGATCGTCGGCGTCACCCTGTTCCTCTACAAGACGCGACTCGGCCGCGCCACACGAGCCGTGTCCGACAACGCGGCGCTCGCCGCGGCATCCGGTATCAACGTGGATCAGGTGGTCCGCGTGGTCTGGATCCTCTCGTGCGCGATGGCAGCCCTGTCCGGCGTGCTGCTCGGCGTCTACCTGAACGGCATCTCCTGGAACACCGGCGCGACCCTGATCCTGCTGATGTTCGCCGCGGTGACGCTCGGCGGCCTCGGCACCGCCAACGGCGCGTTGATCGGCTCGCTGGTCATCGGCATCGTGGCGGACATGAGCTCGCTCGTCATCCCCAACGATATGCGTTACGCCAGCGCGCTGGCAATCCTCATCATCGTTCTGCTGGTGCGCCCGCAGGGCATCTTCGGCAAGCAGCAAAGGGTGGGCTGATCCATGGACATCATGACAATCATCTCCAACGCGGCGGGCGAGCTGATCGCCCCGACCACGGCGGCATACGTACTCGCCGCCATCGGTTTGAACATTCACTTCGGCATGACGGGCCTTATGAACATGGGCCAGGCCGGTTTCATGCTCCTCGGCGCGTACGGATTCGCCATCACGCAGTCGATGGGCTGCAACCTGTTCGCCTCCGTATGCGCGGCGCTCGCGCTCGCGGTCATCTACGCGCTGCTGCTGGGCATTCCGACGCTGAAACTCGGACCCGACTATCTGGCCATGGTCACATTGGCCGCCGCGGAAATCATCCGCATCATCGGCAGATCGACGGCCATGACGAACTTCACCGGCGGTTCCGCAGGCATCTCGCCGCAGGACTTCACCGAGAAATTCGAATCGCTTTCGCCGCTGCCGGACGGTTCGACCACGTTCCTGCTGTGGACGTACAGCAACAACATCGCCAACTCCTGGTGGCTGCGCATCGTGGCATGGGTTTTGGTGGTGATCGCGGCGCTGCTGTGCTGGCGCTGGTTCCACTCGCCGTGGGGCCGCATGCTCAAGGGCATCCGCGAGGACGAGAACGCGATCCGTTCTCTCGGCAAGCCGGTGACGCGATACAAGATGGAATCGCTGATTCTGGGCGGCCTGTTTGGCGCGATCGCCGGCATCATCTTCGTCCTGCCGCGTTCCGTACAGCCCGATTCGCTCGGCCGCACCGTCACCTTCTACGTGTGGACGATTCTGCTGCTGGGCGGCGCGGCCACGATTCTCGGCCCGGTGCTTGGCTCCTGCGTGCTGTGGGTGCTGCTCACCTTCGTCAAGGAGGTCATGCGCAACACCGTTCCCGAAACCCTCATCTCTTCCAACCAGATCGAAGCCCTCGGCTGGGTGATCGTAGGCGTGGCGCTGATGTGCCTGGTGATCTTCAGACCACAAGGCCTGTTGGGCGACCGAAAGGAGTTGGCTTTCCATGCCTGAACCAACGAATTCTCCGACCACTGGCGTGCAGCCGGCCACGCAACCCGCAACCGGCGTGCAACCCGTATCCGGTGTGCAGCCCGGCGTACCATTCCAGGACCTCACCAAGTGGGCCACCAAAGCTCCGGAAGGCGAGACCCTCATCTCCACCGCCTATCGCGACAAAGTCACCGACGATCTGAAATTCGTCGAAAACAAGCCGGGTGTGCACAAGCCCGACCCGATCCTCGTGGCCGACAACGTGACCCGCAAATTCGGCGGCATGACCGCCGTGGACGTGAGCCACTTCGAAATCGAACGGCACGGCATCACCGCGCTGATCGGACCGAACGGCGCCGGCAAAACCACGTTCTTCAACCTGATGACCGGCTTCGATACGCCGAACACCGGCACCTGGCAGTTCGACGGCAAGGACATGGCCCACGTGCAGCCCGAAAAAGTGGCGCGCATGGGCATGGTCCGCACCTTCCAGCTGACCAAGGTGATGAGCCGTCTGACCGTGCTCGACAACATGCTCCTCGGTGCCCCCGTGCAGCCGGGCGAAGGCATGTTCCGCGCGCTGTTCCCCGGCATGTGGAGGAAGCAGGAGCAGGCGAACATCGAAAAAGCCGAGGCGCTGCTGGAACGCTTCCTGCTGATCAAAAAGAAGGACGATTACGCCGGCGCGCTTTCCGGCGGCCAACGCAAGCTGCTGGAAATGGCACGAGCGCTGATGTCCGACCCGAAACTGGTCATGCTGGACGAGCCGATGGCCGGCGTGAACCCCGCGCTGAAACAGTCGCTGCTCGACCACATCATGGCGTTGCGCGAGGAAGGCACCACAGTGCTGTTCGTCGAACACGACATCAACATGGTGAGACACATCGCCGACTGGGTCACCGTGATGGCGGAAGGCAAGATCGTGGCCGAAGGCCAACCGAAGAGCGTGATGAACGATCCGGCCGTGATCGACGCATACCTGGGCGCCCACGCGAACGTGGACCTGGGCGACGATTCCGTGCTGGAAGACCTGAAGGAGGCCTGAAATGAGCGACATCGCAAGCGTGGCCGACGAGCCGCTGACCCGCGCGCAGATCCACATGGGCGAGCCCGAAGGCGAACCGTTGCTCGACGCGGTCGATTTGGTGGCCGGATACATTCCCGGCGTGAACATCCTGAACGGCGCATCCCTGACCCTGCATGAAGGCGAGATCGTCGGCATCATCGGCCCGAACGGCGCAGGCAAATCCACCCTGCTCAAATCATTGTTCGGCCTGGTGCACATCCACTCCGGCAAGCTGCTGCTGAAAGGCGAGGACATCACCAACCTGCGCGCCGACAAACTCGTCTCCCGTGGCGTCGGCTTCGTGCCGCAGACCGAAAACGTCTTCCCCAGCCTGACCATCGCGGAAAACCTGCACATGGGCGCGTTCCAAGCACCGAAACTGTTCAACGAACGCTTCGACTACGTGTGCTCCATCTTCCCCAAACTCGGCCAGCGCAAGAACCAGCTCGCCGGCCAGCTTTCCGGCGGCGAACGTCAGATGGTGGCCATGGCCCGAGCCCTCATGATGAAACCATCCGTCCTCCTGCTCGACGAGCCCTCCGCAGGCCTGTCCCCAATGCTCCAGGACGAGACCTTCATCCGCGTGCGCCAAGTCAACAAAGCCGGCGTATCCGTGGTCATCGTCGAACAGAACGCCCGCCGCTGCCTGCAGATCTGCGACCGCGGCTACGTCCTCGACCAAGGCCGCAACGCCTACTCCGGCAAGGGCCGCGACCTGATGAACGATCCGAAAGTCGTCTCCCTCTACTTGGGCAACCTGGAAGAAGAGGTTCAAGAGGAAGGAAGGTAGGACCCAGGAAATCGCGGAACGGAGCGTATACCGCCTTTCCTTGCCGCTCGACGTACGTTCGTACGCCTTCGGGCTCGGACGGCGGTCTCCGCACGCGTTCCGCGATTTCCCCCTATGATTCAAAATTCTCAATTCCGATTACCGCTGTTGGGACACTGCCCGACAGTGGCTTCGGCATGCCTGAAAACAAGCTCAAAACCTTGTGTTTCCAACAGTTTTCGGGCTTCACCTTCGGTTAACTTCACGCATACACATTCGGTTTCCTCGGCACTTATAGTGCGATTCAAGATGGTCGAGCAACACATCTCGATAATCGTCACCAAGGGTTCGGCAATCAGCGGAGCCAAGAGAGGAAACGGTGATTCAAATGAAGAAGATCAACATGAAGGGCATGAGGAAACTGTCCATCACAGCCACCGCCATGGTGGCCGCCGCAGTCATGGCGCTCGCCGGCTGCGGTTCGTCCGGCACGGCCGATTCGGCTGCGTCCGGCTCGTCCGGCAGCGCGAAATCCGATACGTTCATGGCGGCCGGCCTGTTCCCGCTGACCGGTTCCATGGCGTACCTCGGCCCCGCCAACATCGCCACCATGAAGCTCGCGCAGAAAGACATCAACGCGGCTGGCGGCGTGCTCGGCAAAGACATCGAAATCACGTCCGCCGACACGTCCGACGCGGACCATGCCGACCAGAACACGTCTTCCGCGCAGTCGGTGCTTGCCAAGAACCCGTCCGTCGTGGTCGGTCCGCCGTCCAGCTCCGTGGTCAAGAACACCTACAAGCAGGTCACGTCCGCCAAAGTGCCGATGATTTCTTCGGGCGCCACGTCCACGGCCTTCTCCGGCCTTAGCGACTACTTCTTCCGCACCATTCCGCCGGACACGGTGCAGGGTGCGGTCCTGGGCCAGATCATCGCACAGGATGGCGTGAAGAACCTCGCCATCGCGGTCTTCAACGACGAATACGGCACGTCCCTGCGTGACGTGGTCGTCAAAACCGTCGAAGACGCGGGCGTGAACGTCGTCTACGGCGAAAAGGACACGTTCGATCCGACCGAAACGAACTTCTCATCGATGGTCACGGCCATCAAGGCCACCAACCCCGACGCGACGCTCGTCATCGCCTTCGACCAGACCGTGCCGCTCGTCAAGGAGCTCGCCGCCCAAGGCCTCGACACCCACAAGCTGTACATGACCGACGGCAACACCGTCGACCATTCCGCCGACTTCGACGCGGGCCTGCTCAAGGGCTCCACCGGCACCATTCCAGGTGCCCACCCGACCGAGGAATTCCAGAAGAACGTCAAGTCCTTCAACGCCAAGGTCACCGATTTCACGTACACCGCCGAAACGTATGACGCGATCGTGCTGGCCGCGCTCGCCGCGCAGAAGGGCGGCGCCACGGACGGTACGACCGTGCAGAAGAACCTTATGGCCGTCTCCGGCTCCACCAAGGGCAAGGAATGCGATTCCTACAAGGCTTGCCTCGCCCTGCTGAAGGACGGCAAGGAGATTCAGTACAAGGGCCAGACCTCCATCGGCGCGTTCAACGACGCGCATGATCCGAGCTCGGCTTCCATCGTCGTCTATAAGTACGACGCCGACAACAAGCCGGTCTTCGACCACTCCCAGGAAGGTTCCGTACCGAAGGCATGACGGTCGGTTCGTCCGTGGTGCGGACTGACGTGATGGCCGGACGTGACGGCTGACGGCCAGGCCACGCAACGCAAGGGGCGGTGCGACGCAAGCGAGATGATCGCAAGTGTCGCACCGCCCCTTTTGCGGGCGGAACGCGTGTGGAGTACATGCGGAGCGTGCGTGGAAGATGCGTGGAACGCGTCGTGAAACATACGTCGTTCACGGGTGAAAAAGTGGATTTTTCGGGGGAATTGAAGAGGGGGAGGGCGTCTTTCGTCAATTGATAGTTCATATTGTGCGGACGATTGCAAAGAAACGTTACAGATGCATGTAAAATAACACATAATATCGCGATTTGTAAGGAAACATCCCGACGATGCGGGGGAGAGGTGTTGGGCAATGGTCGGCATGCGTGACGTGGCGAAAGAGGCCGGGGTCTCGCTGAGCACGGTTTCGCTAGTGGTCAACAAGACGGGCTACGTGTCCGACGACATGCGCGCGCGCGTCAAAGCCGCCATGAAAGAGCTCAATTACGTGCCCAACGAGCTGGCACGCAACCTGTACAAGAACCGCACGAACCTGGTCGGCGTGATCGTGCCGACCATCCGCCACCCCTTCTTTGCCACCCTTACCGCGCATCTGCAACGCGAGCTGGCCGCGCAAGGACTGCGCACCATGCTGTGCTCCACCGCCGACGCGGAAAACGGCGAGGTCGAATACGTGGACATGCTGCGCCGTCACATGATGGACGGCATCATCGTCTGCTCGCACACCACCCATCCGAACGATTACTGGACGTCCATCCACCGCCCCATCGTCGCCTTCGACCGTGTGCTGGGCGGCGGCATCGCGTCGATCGGCTCCGACCATGAGCAGGGCGGCCGGCTCATGGCGCACATGCTGGTCAACACCGGCGCGCACCACGTGGTGATGATCGGCGGCCCGCGCGACCAGTTCTTCGATTTGGCGGCGCGCAATGGAGACAGCCCGGACGATTTCGACCTGCACAAGACAACGTTCCCGGCCGTCCGCTACTACCTTACGTTGGAGCAGGAGCTGAAAGCGGCCGGCGTGCGGTACGAGTACGTCGAAGCCGGCAATGTGGAGGATTTCCAAGGGTATAAGAACGCGGTGAATGCTGTGCTCAACAGTATGCCGGTGGACGGCGTCGATGCCGTGGTCAGCTCCGATATCGGTGCCGCGCTTTGCGTGCGCGAAGCGATGCGGAGGCATATTTCGATTCCGCGCGACCTGCAGATCATCGCCTACGACGGCACGTATCTGACCGACCTGGCCGGTATGAAAATGACCGCGGTGGCGCAGAATTTCGACAAAATCGCGCAGGTCGCGGTCGGCAATATCGTTCGTGCGATCGCCAAGGAAGGGGATGCCAAGGCAGATACGACAAGCGCCACGGGACGCAAGCCGTACGAGCCGGACGTGCTGATTCCCGTGACGCGCAAACTGGGCGATACCACGCGCTAAGCGGGCCGTATCGCCCATCATTGGACGGGCCGTTTTACCTGCTAAGCGGGTCGTTTCGCCTTATTCGTAATCGCCGGTCGGACCGATCTTCAACGCGTCCTCGTGCGTGCGGCCCGAATGGATCGCATCGTTGATCGCCTGGATCTCCGCCGCATCCACGGCAAGTGCGCGCCCGTCGATCGCGCTGATCGGAATCGACCATCCGCCGTGCGTCATGTACAGGCTGTCCGCTTCGCGCAGCTCGGCGATCGGCAGCTTCCTGTACTCCGCCTTCTTGCCCTCTTCGAGCGCCCAGGCGAACATTTCGCGCTGTGATGTGCCGTTCAGAATACCGATGCGCGGGTCGGGCGTGACGAACGTATCGCCATAGCGTGCCACAATCGACGAATTCGGGCATTCCATCGTGTAGCCGTCCTCCGTGAACAGAATCGCGTCGCCGACGCCACGGCGGGCGCATTCGCGGTGCACGGCGCAGTTGAACGCGTAGCTCAGCGTCTTCGCGCCGTTGAGCAGCCACGGGGCGCGTGCGGTGATGTCCGACGGGTAGCCGCGCGTCATCGAAGCCATGGTGATCGGCTCCAGCGAATGCAGCGTGCCCTTCGCGTCAAGGAAGATGTAGACGGTCGGCGTGCGGTCGGCCGCCTTGCCCACGCCGGTGTCCGGATCGAGACCACGGGAGACGATGATGCGCAGCATCGGACCGGGTTCCGGATCGTCATACTGGTCGATGACCAGCTGGACCGCGCGGGTGAGCGCGGGAATGTTCGGCTCGGGCATGTCCACCAGGCGGGCGGAATTGGCGAGACGCTTCAGATGGTTCTCCAACGAAACCGGGAAACCCTTCCATACCGTGGTCGCTTCGAAAATGCCGTCGCCACGCAGTGCGCACAAATCGAACGCGTTGATGATGGGGCTTTCCGGATCGACGAAACGAACCAGATCCGCGTCGGGCGCCACGCCTGCGCCTCCGAATAGCGTCTTGCCGTTACCGACTGCCAGAACGATCGAACTCATGGGAACCTCTCTTCCGCGCTCCGCGTCTTTTGATTGCCGCTTTATTGCTGTTGCGCTGTTGTGTTGCGTCAGCGTTCGCGTGCGTCTTCGGCGTCCAACCTAACCATGGTTTGTTTCCACTTGGCACCGCCAATTTGCAATGCGGAAACATACGCGTCATGAATCGCGCGGCTTCCGTAACGTTCGGCGACCAAGGTGAGGGAAAGCGACTCTGAACGTCCGTTTCTGCGGAATCTGATTTCGGGGTTCGTCGGCAGTTCGTTCGGAAAAGGCCGGACGGCGGCCGACGGGAAAGGTGAGCGCAATGGTGGATGGGATGTCCGATATGGGAACAACCGAACTTGGCGCGGCGAGCACGCCCGAACAGGCGCGCGCCGCGTTCCGTGACGGCCTGGTCCGCCCGACCTGCGGCATCGCGCAAGGCTACGCGCAGGCGAATCTGATGATTCTGCCCAAGGAGCAGGCATTCGATTTTCTGCTGTTCGCGCAGCGCAATCCCAAACCCTGCCCGCTGCTGGAAGTGATGGAGCCGGGCGTCACCGCACTCGTCACCGCGCCGGGCGCCGACATCCGTACCGACGTGCCGTTGTACCGCGTGTGGAAGCGTGGCGAACTGGTAGCCGAAGTGCCCGATATTCGCGAGTATTGGCGATCCGATTTGGTCACGTTTGTGATTGGCTGCAGTTTCACATTCGAGTTTCCGCTGATGGAGGCGGGCGTGCCGGTGCGGCACATCACGGCAGGCCGCAACGTGCCGATGTACGACACGTCGATCGAGTGCCGTTCGGCCGGCGCGTTCCATTCGACGATGGTCGTGTCGATGCGTGGCATTCCGTCTACGCAGGTGGCCGACGCATGCCGGATTTCCGGCTATTACCCGTCCGTGCACGGTGCCCCCGTATGTGTGGGCGAGCCGTCCGCGATCGGCGTCGACGACATCATGCATCCCGACTATGGCGATGCCCCCGTGTTGGAGCCGGGCGATGTGCCGGTGTTCTGGGCGTGCGGCGTGACCCCGCAGGCCGCGGTGATGGCGTCCAAGCCGGAATTCGCGATCACGCACGCGCCGGGGCACATGTTCATCACCAGCAAACGCGATTTGGAATACATGGTGTGAGGCCGAGCGGCAGGTTGCGGGGCGCGGCATGAGATGCGTGCTGCGGCGACTGCGGCAGAAGGGACGTCGCGGCTGAAGAACGCTGCGACGGTAGAACGACGGAAAGGCGACGGAAGGAATGGAAACGATGGCTGTGCAGGAAACAGACGGAAAGCAGACGGCTATGCGAATCGATATGAACAGCGATATGGGCGAAAGCTTCGGTCGTTGGACGCTCGGCGACGACGAGGCGCTGCTCGACGTGGTTTCCAGCGCGAACGTGGCGTGCGGCTTCCATGCGGGCGACCCGTCCGTCATGCTGAGAACGTTGTCATACGCGGCGTCGCGGGGGGTAATGGTCGGGGCGCATGTGGCGTACCGCGACCTGGCCGGATTCGGGCGCCGCTATGTGGACGAGTCCCCCGACGAGCTCAAGGCGGACGTGATGTACCAGATCGCCGCGTTGGAAGGCATGGCGCGGTCGGTCGGCGCGCAGGTGCGGTACGTGAAACCTCATGGCGCGCTGTACAACCGAATCGTCCGCGACGAATCGCAGGCCGCCGCCGTGGTCGAGGCTATCCGCAGCGTGGACGCATCGCTGGCGATACTGACGCAGCCGGGCGCCGTGGTCGGCCGCCTGGCCGCGCAGGCCGGGCTTCGTGTGTTCCACGAGGCGTTCGCCGACCGCGCGTACAACGCGGACGGCACGCTGGTGTCGCGCCGTTTGCCGGATGCAGTGATCGCCGATCCGGCCGAAGTGGCGGCGCGCGTGCTGCGCATGGTGTGCGAGCATGAGGTGGTGGCAATCGACGGCACCGTGGTGCCGCTCAACGCCGATTCCGTCTGTGTGCATGGCGATTCGCCCTCGGCTGTGGCGATGGCGCGTGCCGTCCGCGCCCGCTTGGAGTCGGAAGGCGTTGCGATACGCGCGTTCGCAGGCGACGCAGCCGCATCGGCCGCGCGGGATTAAGGCGGTGGCGACATGCGATTCCTGACCTGTGGCGCGGACAGCATACTCGTGGAGCTCGCCGATTTGGACGAGACCCTGCGGGTGTTCGCCGCGTTGCAGAGCGCCGTGAAACATGCCGTGGAACAAACTGCGGAATCGCCCGAGCGGGCCGCACGGCCGAGCGCGACCTCCGTTTTCGCCGGCGTGAAACAACTCATTCCCGCTGCGCGCACCGTCTACGTCGCCTTCGATCCGCTGCTTTCGTCGCGTGTCGAACTGACCGCCGCGATTCGCGCGCTGAACGTTGCCGCCGACATGGAACGGCATTCCCGAATCGTTGAAATTCCGGTGATTTACGATGGCGAGGATATGGCGGACGTAGCCGACCTGCTGGGCATCTCCGTTGACGAGGTTGTGCGCCGGCATTGCGATGCCGCCTGGTCCGTGGCGTTCGTCGGCTTCGCGCCCGGTTTCGCATACCTGACCGGCGGCGACCCGATATTCGATGTGCCACGCCGCAAAGTGCCACGGCTGAGCGTGCCCGCGGGCGCGGTGGGGCTTGCCGGCACGTTTTCCGGCGTGTATCCGCGCGTCAGCTCGGGCGGCTGGCAGTTGCTGGGCCACACGGAAACGCCGATGTGGGACGAGCGGGCCGACCCGCCCGCGCTGTTGCAGCCCGGCGACACCGTGCGTTTTACGCCCGTGCGTGACGCCGTTTCCGGCGGTTCGGCTTCTGTTTCTGCCTCTGTGTCCGATTCCGTTCAAGTTTCGCAGGCGCCAGATTCCATGTCCGTCTCGGCCTCGACTCCGGCTCTCGAAGTCCTCCGCTCGGGCCTGCTCACCACCTTCCAAGATGATGGCCGTGTCGCCGCGAACATGGGCGTGACCGGTTCCGGCGCCGCCGATCGCACGTCTTCCCACTTGGCCAACGCACTGGTCGGCAACCCCGCTAATACCCCCGTGTTGGAAATCACCGGTGGTGGCGTGCGCATGCGTGCCATCGGCAGTGTGGTCGTGGCGGTGACGGGCGCTTCGGCGGATGTGACGATTACCGGAAGCCGGCAATCGCAAGATAGTCAAGGCGGCTCAAACGGCACGTTCACCCCAAATTCCCCCGGTGGATGCAGTGGCCGGACCGTCTTGAACGCATCGAACGATGCCGCCGACCGCACCACAATCGCCATGCAACAACCGGTTCTGCTGCGTGACGGGGACGTGCTGTCAATCGCCCCGCCGACCAGCGGCCTGCGCGATTATGTGGCCGTACGCGGCGGTTTCGGCGTCGCGACAACCCTCGGTTCGGCTGCAACGGACACGATGAGCGGCATCGGCCCGCGCCCGATCGCAGCCAAACAGCGGCTCGCCATACGTACCGCGTCCACGGCGTGCGATGCCGGCGTCGGCCTGCCGCAGCCATGGCCGACCGACCTGCCGAAACCCGGCAGACCTACGGATTTATACGTGCGATTGGGACCGCGCGACGACTGGTTCACCGCAGCCGGCCTGTCCGCATTCCTGACGCAAACGTGGACAGTGACCGCGCAGTCGAACCGTGTTGGCCTGCGACTTTCGGGAGCGGCACCCGTGGAACGCACCGACACGCGCGAACTGGCCAGCGAGGCCACGCCATCCGGCGCAATCGAAGTGCCGACCAGCGGACAACCGGTCATTTTTCTGCGCGACCAGCCTGTAACCGGCGGATATCCGGTAATCGCCGTGCTTGAACCGGAATCGTTGGACGTGGCCGGGCAGTTGCCACCAGGCGCATGCGTCCGCTTCCACGTCGTTTCCGCCCATGCCACGTCTACTCCGCAACCTGCGTACCCCACCAAGGAGGTTCGATAATGCCATCCGCATCGACTGCACCATCCTCAACGGCGCTCCCATCCCCGTCGCCATCATTGTCGTCGCCATCGCCCGCAACCCCGAAACTACGGCGCATCCTCATCGCCAACCGTGGCGAAATCGCCATGCGCGTCATCCACGCCTGCCATGACACCGGCCGCATCGCCATCGCCGCCTATGCCGACCCCGACGCGGACGCGCTGTTCGTGCACGCCGCCGACGAGGCCTACGCACTGGGCGGATCCGACGCGCAAAGCACGTATCTCAACATCGCGGCCATCGTGGAAACCGCGCACAAGGCGCATGTCGACGCCGTCCACCCCGGGTACGGTTTCCTTGCCGAAAACGCGGAATTCGCGCAGGCGGTCATCGACGCCGGCATGACGTGGATCGGTCCGCAGCCCGCCACCATCCGCGCGCTCGGCTCGAAAGTCGAAGCGCGCCGCATCGCGGCCGAAGTCGGCGCGCCCATGGCCCCCGGCACCACGGAACCGGTGCACGACCCCGCCGAAGTCATCACGTTCGCCAAGGAACACGGCCTGCCACTGGCCATCAAAGCCGTCTACGGGGGTGGCGGTCGAGGTCTGAAAGTGGTGCACCGGCTGGAAGACGTGCGCGAGGCGTTCGTATCCGCCACGCACGAGGCCGAGCTGGCGTTCGGCAACGGCGACTGCTTCATCGAACGATTCCTCGCCCGCCCGCGCCACGTCGAAGTGCAGATCCTCGGCGACGGCGCGGGCAACGTTGTGGCCGTCGGCACGCGCGACTGCTCGCTGCAGCGCCGCAATCAGAAACTCATCGAAGAGGCACCAGCGCCGTTCCTGCCCCCTGAAACCACCCGGGCGCTGGAAGACGCGGCCGTCGCCATCTGCTCCCGTGCGCACTACGAAAGCGCCGGAACCGTTGAGTTTCTGGTCGATCCGGACGGCACGATGTCGTTCATGGAAGTCAACACGCGTATTCAGGTCGAACACCCCGTCACAGAAGAGGTGACCGGCGTCGATCTGGTGGCCGCACAGCTGGCGATCGCCGAAGGCGCGCATGTCACCGACATTCCCGGCTTGGAACACGGCACCCCCGTTCCGCATGGGCATGCGATCGAGTTCCGCATCAACGCGGAGGATCCATCCCTTGGTTTCGTACCGTTCCCCGGCATCGTCGAGCGGCTGAACGTGCCGACCGGACCGGGCATCCGCTTCGATTCCGGCGTTGCGCAAGGCGGCGCGATTCCGGGGCAGTTCGATTCGATGATCGCCAAACTGATCGTCTCCGCGCCGTCGCGTTCGGCCTGTCTGACGCGCGCCCGCCACGCATTGGATGAGCTGGCGATTGCCGGCGTGCCAACGGTCCGCAAATTCGACCAGGCCGTGCTCGAACAGCCAGCTTTCGTGGCGACGGACGGCGATTTCGGCGTCTACACGCGCTGGATCGAAGAGGAATTCCTGCCTTCCGTGGACGTGCGCACGCTGGCCGACGGCAAACCGGGTCGCCGGGCCGCAGCGCCCGAACCGGTGGAAAGCTGGGTCGAGGTCGATGGCAAACGCGTGCGATTGGGCCTGCCCGCTTCGCTCGCCTCCGTCGCCGCGCTGGGCGCGGGGCTGGCCGGATTGGCTGGAGCCGGCGCAACGGGGGACCCTGCCCTCACGTCCGATTCTGGCGAATCGGTCATCCAAGCCCTGCTGAGCGCCTATCAAAAGTCCGTTCCAGCAGGATCGGGCACGCAGACCGCCGCAAACTCGGATATCGCAAGCACCCAAGACACCCCTATCGAATCGACCATCACCGGCACGGTCGTCCGCTGGCTCGCCGATGACGGCGCGCACGTTGAGGAAAACGAGCCGATCGTCGTACTCGAGGCGATGAAGATGGAAACCGAAATCACCGCCCCCGTTGCCGGCATACTGCACCGATCGGCGCAGGTCGGCGACACCGCGCAATACGGCGACCCCCTCGGCGCCATCGGTTAACGCGGCGGCCGGCTGACACGGCTGCCGGCCGTCGGATGAACCGCACGCCCCTTACGCGCAACGCATCGCAATCGCAAAAACAAAACCCAGACCACGGAAGGAACGCAACATGAGCATGCTGGATTGGCGGTATTATCCGAAAATCGCGCGTATCGCACGCATGGCGGGAGCCGACGTCGGACGCGGTTCCGAAACGTTGATGACGTATTCGCGCGGCGATTTGTTCCGAGCCGCACGCCACTTGTCGGGCAGCAAGGAAGGTCGGCCCGCCCGCGCGCTGGTGGTCACCGGCTTCTACATTCCGAAGGCCGCGCAACCCGCTGCGGAAACGGACGGCCCGTTGGGTGCGCTGGAAGTATGCATGGCATTGCGTGCGATTGGCGGCGACGCATGGCTGGTCAGCGACGAATGCTGCGCGCCGGTGATTCGCCCGTCCGCATTGGGTTTCCTGCCGGACGACCACGTGCTGATCGCGCCGAATGCCAATCCCAAGGGCGGTTTTGACGCCTGGCTCAACGGCGTCATCGACCTTGCCAAAACCGAACATATCGATACGCTCGTCTACATCGAACGCGTCGGCCCGGCGCGCGACGGCAGCCCGCACAACATGCGCGGCATCGACATCACCGAATGGACCGCGCCGCTGAGCCAGCTCACGCTGCTCGGCCTGCACACGATCGGCGTGGGCGACGGCGGCAACGAGATCGGCATGGGCCGTGTGGAGGACTACGCCATCGAAGGGGTGGTCGACCACGGCGAGAACATCGCCTGCACGGTGCCGACCGACCAGCTGGTGGTGGCCGGCACATCGAATTGGGGCGCGCACGCGCTTGTCTGTGCGATGCGCGCGTTGGGCAGCAACGCCGTCGACCCGTATCTTGAACCGACGTGGCAGGAGCGCGTGCTGGACGTGATCGTCGAATACGGCGGCCTCGACGGCGTGCATATGACGAACGTGGCGACCGTCGACGGCCTCGAACCCGACCGCTACTTTAAGCAGGTCGGCCAGCTTACGGACTGCGCCCGCAGCTGAAGTCCTGCGCCCGCAGCTGGAATCCTGTGCCCAAGGCTGAAGGCCCTGCGCTCGCGACTGCCCCTGCATGTCCGTCGCTTCCGAATCGGGTGTCGAGGCATGTGCCGCGATTTGGCCGAAAGCCGGTTCGACACGCCCGAACACCGGTTGCGGTTTTGGTGTCGAGCCCCATTTTGCGGTAATATCGAACCGGTTCGACACAACCGTGGGAATGGCCGTAAGGACTCCCGCAAAGAATCTCGCAACGACTTTTTGGAACCGAAGGAGGCTCCATGAAAAACAAGGTGCAGCTCATCACTTACGCCGACCGCCTTGGCGACGGCACCATCAAGTCGATGACCGACATTCTGCGCACCCGCTTCGACGGCGTGTACGACGGCGTTCACATCCTGCCGTTCTTCACCCCGTTCGATGGCGCCGACGCAGGCTTCGACCCGATCGACCACACCAAGGTCGACGAACGTCTCGGCAGCTGGGACGACGTCGCCGAGCTTTCCAAGACCCACGACATCATGGTTGACGCCATCGTCAACCACATGAGCTGGGAATCCAAGCAGTTCCAGGACGTGCTGGCCAAGGGCGAGGAGTCCGAATACTATCCGATGTTCCTCACCATGAGCTCCGTGTTCCCGAACGGCGCCACCGAAGAGGACCTGGCCGGCATCTACCGTCCGCGTCCGGGCCTGCCGTTCACCCACTACAAGTTCGCTGGCAAGACGCGCTTGGTCTGGGTGAGCTTCACCCCGCAGCAGGTGGACATCGACACCGATTCCGACAAGGGTTGGGAATACCTCATGTCGATTTTCGACCAGATGGCCGCCTCTCACGTCAGCTACATCCGCCTCGACGCCGTCGGCTACGGCGCCAAGGAGGCCGGCACCAGCTGCTTCATGACCCCGAAGACCTTCAAGCTGATCTCCCGTCTGCGTGAGGAAGGCGTCAAGCGCGGTCTGGAAATCCTCATCGAAGTGCACTCCTACTACAAGAAGCAGGTCGAAATCGCATCCAAGGTGGACCGCGTCTACGACTTCGCCCTGCCTCCGCTGCTGCTGCACGCGCTGAGCACCGGCCACGTCGAGCCCGTCGCCCACTGGACCGACATCCGCCCGAACAACGCCGTCACCGTGCTCGACACGCACGACGGCATCGGCGTGATCGACATCGGCTCCGACCAGCTCGACCGCTCGCTCAAGGGTCTCGTGCCGGATGAGGACGTCGACAACCTCGTCAACACCATCCACGCCAACACCCACGGCGAGTCCCAGGCCGCCACCGGCGCCGCCGCATCCAATCTCGACCTCTACCAGGTCAACAGCACCTACTATTCGGCGCTCGGATGCAACGACCAGCACTACATCGCCGCCCGTGCGGTGCAGTTCTTCCTGCCGGGCGTGCCGCAGGTCTACTATGTCGGCGCGCTTGCCGGCAGGAACGACATGGAGCTGTTGCGCAAGACGAACAACGGCCGCGACATCAACCGCCATTACTATTCCACCGCGGAAATCGACGAGAATCTCAAGCGTCCGGTCGTTAAGGCCCTGAACGCGCTCGCGAAGTTCCGCAACGAGCTCGACGCGTTCGACGGCACGTTCTCGTACACCACCGATGACGACACGTCCATCAGCTTCACCTGGCGCGGCGAAACCAGCCAGGCCACGCTGACGTTCGAGCCGAAGCGCGGTCTCGGTGTGGACAACACTACGCCGGTCGCCATGTTGGAATGGGAGGATTCCGCGGGAGACCACCGTTCGGACGATCTGATCGCCAATCCGCCTGTCGTCGCCTGACGGAAAATTTCTTGCGATTACGTATTTTCTTGCGATTACGTACGGCCTTGCGATTGCGTTCCACCTTGCGGTCGCGCACCCGGTCCGTCGCACCCGGTCCATCGGGCGGACGGCAGTGGCCGCACGTGTTGGTATCGTAAGTTGCGTTGAAGAATCGCCCGAATGCGCTGAAGCAATGCGTCCGGGCGATTTTCGTATGTGTCGCTCGTAGCGGGCGGGCGCATGCGTGGAGTATCGAAGCACATGAAACGCGACAAGCAGAAAACGCGATAAGCCAAGAAAACAGCAGATATGACCGAAGACAATCAGAATAACGAATTCAAACCGCAGCCGCTGCCCGGCCAGGTGTTCATCCGCCCGGGCATCGACGATCGCCCCGATTATGAGAAGACCCTGACTCCCGAAGCGAAGGCGGCCATGCGCCGGCTGTCGGTGCAGCAGCATCCGCGTATTCCGGAAGCGTCCAACGAGCGTCCGGAAACCCAGGCCGCGCGCATCGCATCGGAAGGTGGAGCGCCCCTAACCGCGGCCGCGCATCTTGACGTGGCTGTGCCGAACCTCGAATCGTCCTTCCTCGACCTGCGCGACCCGATGACCGCTCCGGACGGCACCAGGCCGACCGCAATGCAGGCCAACCGGCTCGTTGCGGGTTTTGCGCTTGGCTCAATGCTGCTGTCCGCTCCGATGGCGGCGTTCAACACGGTGCTCATTCCGCAAACCGTCAGCCGTTTGTCGGGAATCAACCGCGTCACGGATTTGGCGATGCTCGTCATCGCAGGTGCCATCATGACGTTCCTGCTGAACGCATGCATCGCCGTCGGTTCCGACCATTCCTACTGCCGGTTCGGGCGCCGTACGCCATGGATCGTCAGCGGCAGCGTATTGGCGGCTATCTGCATGGCGATTCTTTCCGCATGTGATTTTCTCCCGTGGGCCGTGTTCTTCTGGCTGGCCACGCAGGCCGCGTATGCGATGGCGGCCATACCGTTCGCCGCCGCGTTCGGCGAACGTGTGCCTGACAAGTTCCGCGACCGCGCCGATTCGTGGCACGGCAAGGGGCTGGCGCTTGGCCAGCTGGTCGGCGTCGCCGTGGCTGTTGCGCTGACGCCGCATGCCGGTGGCGAAGGTTGGGATGGCACTACGGGTTTCGCGATGCTGGTATTCGCGGGTTGGCTTGTCGTCGCGGCCGTCGTTACGCTGTTGGTACTGCCGTTCGAAGGGGCCAGCAGCTACCTGCCGCGTAGGGATGTTGAGAAAGGCGATTTCTTCTCGCAATACCGTCCGCCGCAGAACGCGCCGAAGTTTTCTGTGGCATTCGCGGCCCGCATGTTCGCCGTTGCGGCCACAGCCGGAATCGCCGTATATCAGTGGTATCTGGCGCCGAATATCGTCGGCAATACCGATGAGGCCGGTTTGTTCGGCATTGCCGGTGCCGGATCGGTGGTTGTGGTCATGGCCATCTGCACGTTTGTCGGTGCTTTGATTGCGGCGTTGCTGCTTGGCCGCATCGTCAGCCTGTTTGGCGATCTGCGTATTCCGGCCGTCGCGTCCGCCGTGTTGTTCATGGTCGCTGCGCTGCTGCCGTTGCTGATGGACGACGGTTTCCTGGCGGTTGCGCTGTACGCCCTGCTTGCCGGCTTCGCATACGTGGTGTTCGATGGCGCCAGCCAAAGCTTGGATCTTGCGATGCTGCCGGATGTGCGTTCCGTGGGCCGATCGCTTGCCGCTTATAGTCTGGCCAATACGTTCGGCACGATACTGGGCGTCGCTGCCTGCGCCGCGGTGATTGTGGCGACCGGTGCCACCGTGCTGATCTTCGCTGTCGCCACTGTTTCGATGCTGTTGGCGGGTCTGCTGACATTGCGGTTGAAATCGCAACAATGACGGCGACTATGACGGTGCTAGATCGCCAATGATTGGAAAATAAAGCGAAACGGCGCGTCCACATAGTGAACCTTTAGTGGATAGGGGAGATGGACGCGCCTATGTTTACGGCTTAGTTCGAGCGGAAATCCCGCCCGGGGAAATGACTTTGCGAAAGGAGGTTCGCCACGATGAACGGAATGGTCGCACACGTACTGCTGTCCGCACGAATTATTATTCCGCTTTCGTTGGCGGACTGATTCGAGCATTGCGGCTTCAATCCCTCGCCAACGAAGGCAGGGTTTGAGGCGCGCGTAGCACACACGTTGATGGCCCTGCATGATGCGGGGCCATTTTTGTTGCAGCCCACAAGGCAGACGCAGCGAAAACCTTTTGAAGCCGGCCGGCATAGCGCACAACAGAAAACAGAAAAACTACAAACAACATCGTTATCGGCGGAAGTTGGGAACCGGTAACAGGACGTACAGGGAGTACATCAATGAGTACAGTCGAAGCGGCCGCTGGCAAAGCGCAGGCGATGGTCCGCGATTCGGTCAAAACCGTGATCGCAGCATCCATGGTCGGCACCGCCATCGAGTTCTACGACTTTTACGCATACGGCACCGCCGCTGCGAATTATTTCCCGAAGGTGTTCTTCGGAGACACCACCAATCCGACCGTCGCGCTGCTGGCCAGCCTGCTGACCTTCGCCATCGCGTTCATCGCCCGTCCGCTGGGCTCGTTGGTGTTCGGCCACTTCGGCGACCGTATGGGCCGCAAGACCACGCTGGTGGTCTCCCTGCTCACCATGGGCATTGCCACCTTCCTGATCGGCTGCCTGCCGACCTACAACCAATGGGGTGTCGCGGCCGTCGCCGTGCTGTGCCTATGTCGCTTCGTGCAGGGCATCGGACTTGGCGGCGAATGGTCCGGCGCCGCGTTGGTGGCCACCGAGAACGCTCCGGAAGACAAGCGCGCGCTGTACGGCTCCTTCCCGGAGCTGGGCGCCCCGATCGGCTTCTTCCTGTCGAACGGCACCTACTTCCTGCTGGAGACCTTCAACGACAATGACGCGATGCTTGCCTGGGGCTGGCGCGTGCCGTTCCTGCTGTCCTCCATCCTCGTGATCGTCGGCCTCGTCGTCCGCGTCCAGATGGAGGAGACCCCGATCTTCCGTATGGCCCAGGAGCAGAAGAAGGTCGTCAAGTCCCCGCTTACCGAAGTGTTCAAGAAGAGCTGGAAGGAAGTCATCCAGGCCACGTTCCTGGTGGCCGTCACCTACACGCTGTTCTACACGCTGGCAACCTGGTCCCTCGCTTGGGGCACCAAGACCGTCGAGCAGGGTGGCGGCAACCTGGGCTTCAGCAACCAGGAGTATCTGCTGATGCTGATGATCGCCGTCTGCGTATTCGCCGCGTTCATCGTGATCTCCTGCGTGAACGCCGACAAGTTCGGCCGCAAGCGCGTGATCATCATCTCCTCCTGCTGCCTCATCGCCTTCGCCCTGCTGTTCCCGTTCCTGCTTGATCCGGCGGTCGTCGGTCAGCGCAACTTCGCCACCAACCTGCTGTTCCTGTGCATCGGCTTCGCTCTGATGGGTACCGCGTTCGGTCCGATCGGCGCCTTCCTGCCGGAACTGTTCGACGCGAACGTGCGTTACTCCGGCTCCGGCATCGGCTACAACCTGGCTGCCATCGTCGGCGCGGCCTTCGTGCCGACCATCGCCACTTGGCTGTCCCATCATTGGGGCGTGCATTCCGTGGGCCTGTACCTCGGTGTGATGGCCCTGTGCTGCCTCATCGCGGTGTTGAGCTGCAAGGAAACGAAGAACGTCGACTTCACCAAGTGACGCCGACCGGCTTGCCGGGCTGCTTCGCTTGGGGTGGCTCGGAGCCTTAGAAAAAACGTTTGACGTGAATATAGCCACTATGTGAACGCCAACAGACATCATAAAGAAAGCGGTACTAGAACAGTTCCGCAGGAGAGGCGGAGTGGTTCCTCGGACACAATCCGGGGGGAGCAACATCCTAGGAATCACTCGCCGTGATAACAACCGAAAAAAGAATAGAAAATAGCGAGTTTGTTCGGAAAAAGCAAGTTCCGAATCGCAAAAAACAATAAAGGAGCGCCAATTATGGCAGCAACTATCTGGTACGAAAAGGACGCCGATCTGTCCGTGTTCGATGGCAAGAAGGTGGCCATCCTCGGTTACGGTTCCCAGGGCCACGCCCATGCGCTGAACCTGCGCGATTCCGGTGTCGACGTCGTCGTCGGCCTGCGTCCTACCTCCAAGTCCGTGGAGTATGCCAAGGAGCAGGGCCTTGAGGTCAAGCCTGTTGCCGAGGCCGTTGCCGAAGCCGACGTGGTGATGATCCTGCTGCCTGACCAGTACCAGGCCGCCGTGTACAAGAAGGACGTCGAGCCGAACCTGAAGCCGGGCGCTGCTCTGGCCTTCGCTCATGGCTTCAACATCCACTACGGCTACATCAAGCCGTCCGAGGACCATCCGGTCTTCATGGTCGCCCCGAAGGGCCCGGGCCACATCGTGCGTCGTGAGTACGCCGCTGGCCGTGGCGTCCCGGTCGTCGTGGCCGTCGAGCAGGATCCGGATGGCAAGACCTGGCCGCTGTGCCTGGCTTACGCCAAGGCTCTGGGCGCGCTGCGTGCAGGCGCCATCAAGACCACCTTCACCGAGGAGACCGAGACCGATCTGTTCGGTGAGCAGGACGTCCTCATGGGCGGCATCAACCACCTGTGCGACCTCGGCTTCGACGTGCTGACCGAGGCTGGCTACCAGCCGGAAATCGCCTACTTCGAGGTGTTCCACGAGCTGAAGATGCTGGTCGACCTCGCTAACGAGGGTGGTCTGAACAAGGCTCGTTGGTCCTGCTCTGACACCGCTCAGTACGGCGACTACACCTCCACCGTCATCACCGAGGAGACCAAGAAGCGCATGCAGTATCAGCTCAAGCGCATTCAGGATGGCTCCTTCGCCAAGGAGTTCATGGATGACCAGGCTGCTGGCGCCCCGAAGTTCAAGAAGCTGCAGGAAGAGTACTCTCACCCGCACCTCGAGACCGTTGGCCCGAAGCTGCGCGCCATGTTCTCCTGGAATAACGCCGAGGCCAAGGACAAGGACGAGGCTGAGTCCTTCAACGGCAAGATCGCTCGTACCCAGGTTCAGTGATTGCCGCCCCTGAAGGGGATTTAAGCTAGCAAACCGCCGTTCCCGCCCATACGGGAGCGGCGGTTTTGTGTTGTTGCGCGCAGCGAATCATTCTCAATAACAACTATGCGCTGATTTCTTGCAGGCAAACGAACACCGAATATGCAAGATCGTTGATATCTCAGCCTTTCCCCATATGTGGGATTGTGCGATTCTGTTCAAAAGGGTGCAGAGTTGTTATCGAGAATCGTTCTCTGCACACGGCTGTCCATACTCCAATAGTGACCTAGCTCACGTTGTGGACTCCAGCGGGGCTGCGACGGCGTTCTGGGTAGGATTGATTTCGGTTTGAAGGACACAATCCTCGCAACACAGGACTTATCTGCACACCGTAGATACCCTGGCGCCCAGCGGCGTCACACCCCACTACTGAAAAGGAGTGCCAATAATGGCAGCACAAATCTGGTATGAGAACGACGGCGATCTTTCCGTCCTCGAAGGCAAGAAAGTCGCAATCATCGGCTACGGCTCCCAGGGCCACGCCCACGCGCTGAACCTGCGCGATTCCGGTGTTGACGTGGTCGTCGGCCTGCGTCCGACCTCCAAGTCGGTCGACTTCGCCAAGGAGCAGGGCCTCGAGGTCAAGTCCGTGGCCGAGGCTTCCGCCGAGGCCGACGTGATCATGATCCTGGCCCCCGACCAGTACCAGCGCACCATCTGGGCCAACGACATCGAGCCCAACATCAAGCCGGGTGCCGCCGTCGCCTTCGCTCATGGCTTCAACATTCACTACGGCTACATCAAGCCGTCTGAGGATCACCCGGTGTTCATGGTTGCCCCGAAGGGCCCGGGTCACATCGTTCGTCGTGAGTACGCCGCTGGCCGTGGCGTGCCGGTCGTCGTGGCCGTCGAGCAGGATCCGCGTGGCGATGGTTGGGCTCTGACCCTGGCCTACGCCAAGGCCCTCGGTGCTCTGCGCGCCGGTGCCATCAAGACCACCTTCAAGGAAGAGACCGAGACCGATCTCTTCGGCGAGCAGAACGTGCTCATGGGTGGCGTGAACAAGCTCGTCGAGATGGGCTTCGAAGTCCTGACCGACGCCGGCTACCAGCCGGAGATCGCCTACTTCGAGGTCTGCCACGAGCTCAAGATGCTCGTCGATCTGATGAACGAGGGCGGCCTGAACAAGGCTCGTTGGTCCTGCTCCGACACCGCCCAGTACGGCGACTACGTCAACACCGTCATCAACGAGGACTGCCGCAAGCGCATGGAATACCACCTGCAGCGCATCCAGGACGGCTCCTTCGCCAAGGAGTTCATCGACGATCAGGATGCCGGCGCCCCGCACTTCAAGGAGCTGCAGGAGAAGTACTCCAACGAGCGCATCGAGACCGTCGGCCCGAAGCTGCGCGCCATGTTCTCCTGGAACAAGGATGGCGTCAAGGATGCCGACGAGGCCAACTCCTTCACCGGCAAGATCGCCCGCGCTCAGGTTCAGTGAGCCCCTGTAGCTCCCGCTGGCGCATAAGCGCCTGAGGGGAGTACCCAGCACGTACCAAAAGGCCGCCGCTCCGATTCATTCGGAACGGCGGCCTTCTAGTATGGTCCCACCACGTAGCCAAACTTCCACCACGCAGTGAACCACAGAGTTACTTGATTACCCACGCAGAGGTGTCGGTGGGAAGTTGACCGTCGGGAGTCAGCGGGCCGGAAGTGAGCACCACAGAGCCTTCGGGCAGTGAGACCGGGGCAGTGCCAAAGTTAGTAACCGAGGTGAACGTGCGTCCCTCAACCGCCGCACGGCGGTACGCCACCACGTCCGCTCCCATATCCACCTGCTCGGCGGTGGTGTCGCGCGTGGCGGTCAGCGACTCCTGACGAATCGCCAACGCCGCATGATACAACGTGTACATCGAATCCGGGTCGGCCTGCTCCACGTCCACCGCGTAATCCTTGAACCACAGCGGCTGCGGCAGGTGCGGGTCGGCGGCCGGCGTCACGCCATCGGCGCGAACCGCAGGGGAGAAGCCGAAGGAAGCGCCCGTGCCGAACTGGCCGGCGGCGCACAGCGGCACATGGTTCTCGCCGGTGCCATCGTCGGCCGGAGCCGGACGGCTGAAATCGGCCAGAGCGGGCTCGTCGGAAGCGGTCCAAGGCAGAGGCACGCGGCAACCGTCACGGCCCTTATCCATCGTGGCCTGAGCGGTGTGGAAAGCGGTCGGATCCTCCAGTCGATCCCACGGAATATCGGCCACCTCAAACAGACCCAGCTCCTCGCCCTGATAAATATAGGCGGCGCCGGGCAGACCAAGCTCCATCAGCGCGGCGGCACGGGCACGGCGGGTGCCGAGCTCGCGGTCTTCGGGATATGTGGTGCCGTTGCGCAGCAGCCAGTCGTGCGGCAGCTGGTGGTAGGGCGCGCCCTTGACCTGCGGCAGACCGTAGCGGGAGGGGCTGCGCGGCACGTCGTGATTGTTCATGACCCACGTGGTGGTGGAGCCGCCGGTTTCGGCCGCCGCCTTAAGACCCGCGGCGATGGCCTTGCGGAACTCGTCGGCATACCAGTTGGCCTGCGCGAAGTCGAAGTTGAAGGACTGGCCCAGCTCGTCCATCGAAGCGTACAGGTGCTGGTGCTCAGGCACCACCCACGCCTCGGCCACGGCAAAGCGCGGCGGGTTGTATTCGTTGAACACCTTGCGCCACTCGCGGTAGATGTCGTGCACCTCACGACGGTCGAACAGCGGGTGGCTGAAGTCATGATTCAGCACGCCGACCACGCTGTATTCGCGGCCGAGCTCTTCCAACGGCTTGGATTCGAGATCCTTGGCCAGGCCGTGCGCCACGTCGATGCGGAAGCCGTCGGTGCCGTGGTCGGACCAGAAACGTAGGGTCTTCTTGAACTCCTCGTGGATGTCCGGATTCTTCCAGTTGACGTCCGGCTGCGCCTTATCGAACAGGTGCAGATACCACTGGCCGTCGGCCACGCGCGCCCAGGCCGGGCCGCCGAAGAAGGATTGCCAGTCGTTGGGCGGCAGTTCGCCGTGCTCGCCGCGGCCGTCGCGGAAGATGTAGCGGTCGCGCGCCGGGGAGCCGGGCTCGGCGGCGAGGGCCTCTTGGAAGAACACGTGCTTGTCGGCGGTGTGGTTGGGCACGATGTCCACGATCACTTTGATGCCGGCCTCGTGCGCGGCCTCGGCCATCGCGTCGAAGTCGTCCATGGTGCCTAGGCGCGGGTCGACGTTGCGGTAGTCGATCACGTCGTAGCCGCCGTCCGCCAGATCCGAGGGGTAGAACGGGGAGAGCCAGATCGCGTCGACGCCGAGGTTCTTCAGGTAATCCATCTTCTCGGTGACGCCGGCGATGTCGCCGAGTCCGTCGCCGTTGACGTCCTTGAAGCTGCGCGGGTAGATCTGGTAGACGACGGCCTGCTTCCACCAGTCGTCATTGAGGTTGTTGGCGGTCATGCCGATTCCTTCCTGTTCCGGGTGCGTTGTGGTTGGGTTGTTCCGGTTGTGCTCGAACTGCTGTGTGAAGGCCCAACCGTTGTATTGATGATGACAACGATATCATGTGAATTACGCATGCAAAAGTCGATTTATCGGCGTTTTGCGGTGGTAACGTAGTCACGCCTGCGCGGACGCTGCTGTTGCGGCAGGCGGCGCGGTGGTTTCGCGCAGTATTAGCGGAGTGTCCGGCCGTACGAATGCCGGTTCGATTGACTTGCCCGCAATGGCATCCAATACCATGTGCCCGGCGGCCACGCCCATTGCGAACGGGTCCTGATGCAGTGTGGTCAGTCCCACGGCGGCGGACAGGGTGGAATCGTCGAAGCCGATGATGGAGATGTCCTGAGGTACCCGCCGCCCGTATTGACGCAGGCGATACAGCACGGGTGCGGCCATTTCATCATCCTCAAAACAGAAGGCGGTGATGCTGGGGGAGGCGTTCAGTACGGCGTTCAATGCCGCGTTGCTTTCGCCAAGACCGCGTTGAATGCTCAGGGGCGTTAGCTCGATCCCCGGATGGGCGGCAGCGGCATCAATGACGCCCTGCAAACGAGCCTCGGCACTGTAGTGCATGTTGGTTTCGGTCGGGGCGCTGCCGACGAACGCGATATGCCGGTGGCCGAGTGCAATCAGGTGCTCGATGGCCGAACGTGTGGCGGCGTAATCGTCAATGCTCACGCCTGCGTCGAACCCATCGGTGGAGGGAATGTTGATGCCGACAATCGGCACGTGCATATGCTTCAGTCGCTCCACTTCAGCCGGCTCAATGTCGAAGGAGCTGACAATCACCGCATCCGCATTGCGTCGCACGGGCAAATCCGCAAAGAAGTCATGGCGCTCGGCGGCGTTGCGCATGGGGTAGGGCACAGTGTCGTAGCCGGAGGGGCGCAGCGCCGAGTCAAGGCCGGCGAAGATGTTTGCATTGAACCAGGTGGTGATGGTCTCGCTGGCCAGCAGCGCAATGCGGAACGACTGGCCGGACTTCAGTGCGGCGGCCGAGCGAGAGACGGAGTAGTCGAGCTTTTCGGCCGCGGTCATCACTCGGTCTCGAGTCTCTGGAAGCACTAGATCCGGCTTGGCGAAGGTTCGGGACACCGTGGATACGGAAACGCCGGCCTCGCGGGCCACTGCCTGAATGCTTGCCTTGGTCATATGCCGTCGCTCCTTTACCGTCGCGAACAATCATTGTCATGACAACGATAACATGCCCATAACAAGTCGCCGTCTTCGGCTATCTCGATTACGAGGGGCTGATTTAGGGTGTCCCGGACATCTACTTCCGTTTCAAGGGGCTCCTTGCCGGTGAAACCACAAGTGCAAACGACTTTGTGCCAACGTCATTCCGCCGTTCTCGCGCTGGGTCTACTTGGGCACCAGCCCCTTGAAGCGGAAGTGGATGTCCGGGAAAGGCCAAATCAGCCCCTCGAAGCCGATTTAGACCAATTTCCCATTGCGGAATCGATCACCGCTTCTCTCGGCGCATCACGGCGGCTAGGGACTGCACGCGTGGCAGGTCGAAGACCTCGTCGGTATGTACCACGTGGCCTGAGCTGTCCGCCAGCGGCACGCGCCAGTTCGAATACTCTCTGGAAGTGCCCGGCTGATTCTGGGAGCGGCATTCGCCCACGCCGTCCACCAGCGCTGTCTGCAGCAGCAGCGACGGCGTATCGGTGAGCATGGCGTGCATCGCTTCCACGATTTCCTGCACATGGCCTTCCACATCATCCGCCACGGTCTGCGAGATATAGCCGTTCTCCACCAGACGGTTCATCATGGCCGTGCGCTCGGCCATCGCCGAGGCGGCGAATGCCTCCACCGGCTCGCTCAGGAGATGCAGCTCCTCGCGCAGCTTGACGTGTGCGAAGTTCAGGTAGCCGGCGGTGGGTGGCAGATCGTGCGTGGTCACCGAGGCCAATGCCTGTTTGCGATAGTCCTTGGGTGCGCGGTACGGGTCGCCGGCGTTCGGCGAATCGTCCACGCGGTTGAACCATTCCACGTCAGTGCCGAGCACGCCGTGATCGGCCAGAATGCGGCGCACGTAATCCGGTACGGTGCCCAGATCCTCGCCAACCACCATGCCTCCGGCGCGCGTGGCCTCGATGGCCAGTACTCCCAACATCGCCTCGTGGTTGTACGTCACGTATGCGCCGTTGCGGGCACCGAGCCCCTGCGGAATCCACCACAGGCGGAACAAGCCCAGCACATGGTCGATGCGCACCGCGCCCGCGTGCTCGTACATCGAATGCACCATCTCGCGGTACACCTGGTAGCCGGTGGCCTCCAGGTAGCGCGGGTTGAACGGTGGCTGGCCCCAATCCTGGCCCTGCTGGTTATAGAAGTCCGGCGGGCAGCCGACCGTGACGCCACCTGAGGCGAAGCGTTCCGGATTGGCCCAGGCATCCGCGCCGAGCCCGTGCACGCCCACGGCCATGTCCTGCATCAGCCCCAGCGTCATGCCGTGGTCCAGCGCCTCCTGCTGCGCGGCGTTCACCTGCTCGGCAGCGATCCACTGCAGCCAGCGGTTGAACTCGAACAGGTCGTGGTGCTCCTCGACGAGCTGGCGCACGGCCGGGTCGTCGATGGTCTTCTCGAAGAACCAACGGTTCTCGCCCCACGGCGCGCCCCATACCTCGAAGCACAGGCACCATGTGGCGAAGGAATCGAGGTCCGGGCCGGCGGTGGTCTTGAAATGCTCGAATTCGAGCTCGCGCTTGTTGTTGCGGCCCGCTTCGAAGATCAGGCGCAGCGCCGGGCGCTTGGCCTCCCACGCCGCGTTGATGTCCATCGGGGTCGATTCGTCGTTGCGCGCGGCCACCGAATCATGCAGCGCATCCACCTGCGCGCGCACGTCGGCCGGCAGTGTGGCATATTCGGGGATATCCTGCGGCCGGATGTACGTCACGTTGAGGAATCGGCGCGATTCCGGTAGATACGGCGATGGCTCAAGCGGCGGAATCGGCGCGCCGGCGTGAATCGGATTGATGAGCATGAAGTCGGCCTTGGACTTCTCGGCGGCATCTGCCAAAAGACGCTTCAGATCGCCGTAATCGCCGATGCCCCACGATTCGCGGGACCGCACGGAATACATCTGCGTCATCCAGCCCCACCGCTGGTGCTCGGCGACCGCCTCCGGCACGGGAATGCGCGCGGGGGCGGCGATGATGGCCGCCTTGCCCTCGCGCCCGTCAACCGTGACGGTCAGCGTGTGGTAACCCATCGGCAGGTCGGGTGCGATGGTCAAGTCCGGCTTGCCGGAATTGAGGTTCGGCAGCAGGGCAAAGTGGCCAAACGCGGTGCCGTCCTCCAGTTCGATGGAGGCGGTGATGTCCGCGTCCGACGAGCAGTTCAGGGTGATGCCGGTCGGTTTGCCGGTGGTGGCGACGATGGTGGAGGGGAGCAAACGTTTGCTGTTTTCCACCTCAAGTTGGGTCATGGAGCGTACGATGGCCTCGTCGCTGGATGCGTCCACGTCGAGGGCCTTGAGTACGGCGACCAAGGCCGCGTCGCTGATTTCGGTGTAGGTGCCGAGCTGGTCGATGAATGAGGTGGCAAGTCCGCAGGCTTTGGCGAGCTTGATGAGCGGGCGGGCGAGTCGTTCCGTGCTTTCCGCGCGCTGCGGGGCACCGGAAGCGGCGTTGTTGGTGGTGTCTGCGATGGTGCCGGTGCTGGTTGCTGCGTCGTTGCCGTATGCGTCGGTCATGATGACTCCTTGCTTGCAAATCGGGTACTGCTAGTCGTTTGCATTGCTGTTCGAGGGCCGCTCTGCGTTGAGGTTCCGGCAACCTGACAGACCAATGTTCGAGCTGTTCTGCCTCTACCGTAACTCATATTGACAACGATTGCAATACATTCGGTGAGTTGGACGAGGCTAGAGGTGTTGGTGTTTGTCGTGATGGCCCGTTGACTATCCCCAGTCGACTTTGCCGACAGCCTCGCCGGCGGAGGTGAGGTCGAACGGGTTTAACCAAACACGACGAACGATTGCGGGGAGAGCGTCAGCTGCCCGCCGCTCACGGCCGGTTCACCAAGACTGAGCAGCACGTCGGCGTCGGAAGAGAGCTCGTCCGGCAGGTATTCCGTGAGGAATGAGGCGATTGAGGCACCTGAATCGGCGTTGAAATAACTGGAATCGCCTTCGTGCTCCATAGGCGTGTCGGTATTGCGCAGCAACAGGTTGTAGCCGTTCGGGTGGCCGTCCCGGCGCCAGTCGAGGTAGAGGTCCATGTCGAAGCCGGCCTGCATCGATTCGTTCGGATGGCCTGGACGCCATCGGCGGACCGACCTGGGTGGATTCCGATAAGGCGGCCGTATGGGTGACCAACTGGGACACCGAGCGCAACGGCTCCTCGCTCACCACCCGTGACGGCACCAGCTACCTGCTCGCCAACGCCTTCATGCTCGCCTACGATTACGGCCAGCCGCACATCTTCTCCGGCTACTACTACGCCGGCGTCGACGACGGCGCTCCCGGCGCCACCCGCACCTCCGTGCCGGACATGACCTGTCCGACCGACGGCATCGAAACCGCCGGCACCTGGCACTGCGCGCAACGCTGGACCGCCATCCGCGGCATGATCGGCTGCCGCAATGCCGTGGCCGGCACCTTCACCGCCACCGTGGCCAAGGGCTCGGCCGTCGCCCTATACGCCGGCGCGACGCCCGCAAACTGGGCCGGCACCCGGAAATACGATCCGTCCGATCCCGCCTGGTTCACCGGCGAAACACCGCATAAGGGCGATGACACCGCCGCCAAGTCAGGCGACGCCAAGTCCGGAAAGGCAACGTCCGATGCCATCCGCCGCGCCGCAACGCTCGCCGCCATCCTCCTGCCCGTCATCGTCGGCGTCACGTTCATGGCGATAGCTCGCAGGAACGGCAAAGCCCAGTCCGACAACAGCGGCCCGAATAACGACTGATTCGGCCCCGCTCAGCCGCGCACCCGCGGCGCGGCGGTGGAGTCGCGTACCAGCAGTTGCACGGGGAAGATCTCGTGCGGCTGGTCCAGGGTGCGCCCCTCGATAAGGTCCAGGGCCTTGCGCGCGGCGGCGACGGCCATGTCGTACGGCTTCTGGCGCACGGTGGTCAGCCCCACCTCGCCCGAGAACGTGCTGTTGTCGAATCCGGTGACGGACAGGTCGGTCGGAATCGCCATGCCGCATTGGCGCAGGCGGAAGAACAGCGGAATCGCCAGCGAATCCTGATGGAAGCACAGGGCAGTCGGGGCGTCGTCGCGCGCGAGCAGCGCGGTGAGGGCGGCGTCGACCGGATCGTCGCCGGCCTGCATGTCCATCGTCTGGCCGGTCACGCCGTCCAGTTCGCTGCACGCCTCCAGGAATCCGGTGACGCGGTTGTGCGAGCTGAAGCCCATCGTGGCATCGAACGTCTCGTACAAATACAACAGGTTGCGGTGGCCGAGCGTGGTCAGATGGCGCACGATCAGCCGGATGCCGGCCTTGTCGTCGATGCCCACGGAGGCGGTGAACCCCTGCGAGGCCGTGTTGATGCCGATGAGCGGGATCCGCGTGGTGTTGAGTCGCCTGATTTCGGCCGGGGTGATGGCGAACGACGAGACGATGACCGCGTCCGCGTTGCCGCGCACCGGCAGTTCGTCGAAGAACTCCTCGCGCGCGCCCGCGTCGCCGATCGGTTGGATGACCAGATCGTAGCCGGCCGATCGCAGCACTTCGTTGAGGCCTTCGATGATGCGCGAGGTGAACCAGTCGAGCTTGCTGCTGCCCACCAGCAGCGCCACGCGGTGGGAGCGGCCCGATTTGAGGATGCCGGCCATGCGGGATACCGAGAAGTCGAGTTGTTGGGCGGCCTCCATCACCTTGGCGCGCGTTTTGGCGGAGACCATGTCAGGGCGGGAGAACGCGCGGGAGACCGTGGCGGTGGAGACGCCTGCTTGCCTGGCGACGTCCTCGATGCTGGCTTTCATGGCCCCTCCCGGTTTTTCAAAGTTGACGGTGTGACAAACTTCTCTTCATTGTAAATCATTGCAGTACGTTTTACGACAGTCATAGTGCAATGGGTTGCGATATTGCGACACGCCGAAAATATAGACCAATATGGTCTCAATAGCTTTGGAATGTAACAGGTTGCAAATGTAACGGTTTGCATGGCTGAGAAAGCCGGGTTGCCGAACTAGTTCGACACCCGTATGCTGAACCGTGTTCACTTAGAGCTTGCGAGGAAGTAAGGGAGATAATGAAGATCAAGAAATCTCTCGCCGCGCTGACTGCAACCGTGAGCATTATGGCACTTGCAACCGGTTGCAGTTCGAGCGGTTCGTCAGGCGTCGTCGACACCCAGGCCGACAAGGGCCTGGCCGTCATGGGCGACACCATCACCTACGACCCCAACCACTTGGTCAACGACGGCCAGCCCATCGAACTGGGCTACTGGTCCTGGGGCGACGAAAGCACTGACCCGGTGATCTCCATGCTCCACGAGTACGAGAAGATCCACCCGAACGTCACCTTCAAGATCTCGCAGGTGGCTTGGAGCGACTACTGGGTCAAGACCCCGCTCTCGCTCAAGGGCAACAAGAACGCCCCCGTGCTGTTCAACGTCCACAACTCCGAGGATGCCCTGCTCCGCCCGCACGCCGTCCGCCTCGACGGCGCCAGCGACTGGCGCATCTTCCACCAGGTGGTGCTGCCGATGAGCCGCAATTCCATCGCCGCGCTCGCCATCTTCACCTTCCTGTGGAACTGGGAGGACTACCTCTGGCCGTTCCTCATGATCACCGATGACGACAAGCAGCTGTTGTCGGTGGGCCTCAAGATGTTCTCCGGCCAGTACGGCACCGATTACGGCGGACTGTTCGCCGCCACCTCCGTGACCATCATCCCGGTGGTCATCGTCTACCTGGTGTTCCAGAAGCAGTTCATCGCCGGCATCGCCACCGGCTCTGGCAAGTAAACCCGGCCGGTTTCGGCCGAATCCGAACCGCGCCGCAGTCTCCCACCAGTCCCGGGGAGCCGCGGCCGCATCACTCGTATCATCGTGAATAACCGTACAGAAGGGGTAACCATGGCACAGTCACCACAACTCAAGCAGTCGTCTCCGACCTCGCCCGATCCGCAGGACTTCCGCCTCGACGCCACGCCGGCCATGCGCGCCGACAATGTGGTGTCCGGCGAGCACTGGCGCATCGGACTCATCACCGATTCGCTCGTGCGATTCGAATGGTCCGATTCCGGCGTATTCGAGAACCGCCCGACCCAGACCGTCCTGAACCGCGATTTCGGTAGCCCAGTCGAACGCCGTGTCACCGAGCGTGACGGCCGCGTCATCATCGACACCGCGGCCCTGACCATCGTCTACGACCAGCAGCCGTTCAGCAAGGAAGGCCTGAGCGTGGTCGTCAAAGGCGTGGCCGACACCCAGTTCAACACCTGGCATTACGGCGACGCCCAGCGCGGCAACCTCAAAGGCACCGCCCGCACGCTGGACGAGGCGGACGGCGCCATCGAGCTTGACAACGGCGTGATCTCGCGCGATGGCTGGGCCGTCATCGACGATTCCGCCGCCAACATCATCATCGAAACCGACACGGTGAACGGCAAGGCGAACCCGTTCGGCACCTGGGTATCCCCGCGCGCCACCGCCGAAACGGACTTGTACTTCTTCGGCTATGGCCACCGCTACATCGAGGCCGTACGCGACTTCTATCGCCTGACCGGCCCCACGCCGCTCCTGCCGCGCTTCGCCATGGGCAACTGGTGGAGCCGCTACTACCGGTACACGCAGGACGGCTATCTGGCCCTGATGGACCGCTTCAAGCGCGAGGGCATCCCGTTCACCACCTCCGTGATCGACATGGACTGGCATCGCGTGGACGACGTGGACCCGAAGTACGGTTCCGGCTGGACCGGCTACTCGTGGAATCGCGAACTGTTCCCCGACCCGCCGGCCTTCCTCGCCGACCTGCACCGGCGCGGCCTGCGCACCACACTGAACGTCCACCCGCGCGACGGCGTGCGCGCGTTCGAGGACGCCTACCCCGAAGTCGCCAAGCGCGTCGGCATCGACCCGGCCACCGAGGAGAACGTGGAATTCGACCTCACCAACCCGGACTTCGTGGACGCCTATTTCGACATGCACCACCGCATGGAGGCCGAAGGTGTCGACTTCTGGTGGCTGGACTGGCAGCAGGGCGGCGTGACCCGCCAGAAGGGTCTCGACCCGCTGTGGATGCTCAACCACATGCACTACCTCGACTCAGGGCGCGGTGGCAACTGGCCGCTCACCTTCTCCCGGTACGCCGGCCCCGGCTCCCACCGCTACCCGGTCGGCTTCTCCGGAGACACGATCGTGACCTGGGAATCGCTCGCCTTCCAGCCGCAGTTCACCGCCACCGCTTCCAACATCGGGTATGGCTGGTGGAGCCACGACATCGGCGGCCACATGTTCGGCTACCGCAACGAAGAGCTGGAGGCCCGCTGGTACCAGCTCGGCGCGTTCAGCCCGATCAACCGACTGCATTCGTCCAACTCGCCGTTCTCCGGCAAGGAGCCGTGGAACTTCAACCGTGACGTGAGCGCCGCGATGGTGGACGCGCTGCGTCTGCGCTACGCGATGATGCCGTACTTGTACACCATGAACTACCGTGCCGCCGAAGCCGGCCGTCCGCTGGTCGAGCCGATGTACTGGCAGAACCCGGATACGCCGGACGCCTACGAGGTGCCGGATGAGTTCCGCTTCGGCACCGAGCTCGTGGTCGCGCCGATCGTCTCCCCGGACGATGCCGCCGCCTGCCGCGGCCGCGCCGACGCCTGGCTGCCGCAGGGGGAGTGGTTCGACTTCTTCGACGGCCGCCGATACGTCTCATCCGACGCCGCTGGCCGCCGACTGGAGGTCTGGCGCTCGCTCGACCGCACGCCGGTGTTCGCCAAGGCCGGCGCGATCGTGCCGTTGCAGGACGTCGCGGAATCCGGCGAAGCGATCAACTCTATCGCCAACCCGCAGGCCCTGCGCGTGCTGGTGTTCCCTGGTGCCGACGGCTCGTTCGTCATGCGCGAGGATCGCGGCACGTGGGGCGCCCCCAGCGCCGACACCGCGATAGCGTTCACGTGGGGCGGGGCCGATGCGTCGCCCAGCGCCTTCACCGTCGCGCCGGTTACCGGCGATACGTCCGCCGTACCCGAGTTGCGCGACTGGACGGTCGTGTTCCGCGGCGTCGCGCCGGTTGACGCGGCCAGCGGCGTGCGTGCATGGTCCGGCGAGGCTCCGGTCGAGGCGACGGTGGCGTACGACGAGGCGACCATGAGCCTGACCGTGTCCGTCACCGGCATCAGCTCGGCTGCCAGTCTGCGCATCGAGATTCCCGGCGGTCTGCGCATCGCCGACAATCCGGTCGAATCGGACGCGATGGACCTACTGCTGCACGCCCAGATGCTCTACCGCACCAAGGAGCTCGCGCTGCAGGCGGTCCACAAGCTCGGCATCGGCGCGATCGGCGCCCTGCGCACCATGAACCGTGGTCCGCGCTACGCCAACGATTTCTGGATCACCGACATGCCCGATGCGGTGGCCGGCGCGCTCGAAGAAATTTTGCTGCGCAGCTGAGCCCGGTTGCAGTTTTCTGCAACATCCGGGTGCGCCCCGGTATGCGGCGATAAGTTCGGCATGGTTGCCGAAGAGCGTGGCATACCGGGTGCGGTGCGTGGGATGGCCTTCGCGATTGCACTCATCGTGCGGTCAGTGGAAAGGAACTTTTCATGCACAAGGTGAAACAGCACAAGGGCGTCGCGGTGGCCGCCGCGGTCTGCGCGGTCGCGATGGCGGCCTCGCTCGCGACCCACGCCGGCGCGGCCGGGGACCGGCGTTATTGACTGGCTGGCGTTATCGAGTGATTGGCGGTATCAATTAGCCGGCGTTATTGATGAGCCGGTGTTGTCGATTAGCCAGCGTTATCGACCGGCACTGAAGCATGCAGTACCCACTGCCCGCGTTTCTCCCGCACATCCCAATCCCCGTGCGCATGCAGCACACGCTCCCGATAGTACGCAAGCCCGGAATGCCGCCCCCTCAAACGTCGCGTCACCTTGACGCGGACGGTCCGTCACATCAATGGTGACGCGGTCCTGAGCGGCGGAAACCAGCACCACGTAACGCTGCGTCGAATCGGCATACCTGGCGATATTGCCAAACAATTCCCGCAGAAAATCGGCGACAAACACTGTGTCTGAGTTATTCAGCGCATCGATGCCCCCAGCGACAATAACGTCGCCGACACACCCCATGCGCCGCAATCGCGCGCCGCCGCTGGCAAGTCTGATGGCAAGGCTGATGGCGCGCCCCAGTCACCCCTTGCAGTTTTCTGTATAAGTGGATTTTGGCTCCAAACGCACCACTCCGTCATCGCCGTCAGTCACTCCCACAAAAAACTTGAGCCAAACATACTCAACTTTTTGTGTTGAAATTGGGAATAGAACTTGCCAAATGGAAGTTGAGTGATGTAGGCTCAAGTTTGGAAGGTCCAAGAGACGACCAATCGGAACTTGGGCAAAGAACGTAAGAACAAACGAGTAATTAAGGAGCACACATTATGGCACGTGCAGTTGGTATCGATCTGGGAACCACGAATTCCTGCATCGCAACTCTTGAAGGTGGCGAGCCCACCGTTATCGTCAACGCTGAAGGCGCGCGCACCACGCCGTCTGTGGTGGCCTTCTCCAAGTCCGGCGAGATCCTCGTCGGCGAAGTGGCCAAGCGTCAGGCCGTGACCAACGTTGACCGCACTATTTCTTCCGTCAAGCGCCACATGGGCTCCGACTGGACCGTCGACATCGACGGCAAGAAGTGGACCCCGCAGGAGATTTCCGCGCAGATCCTGATGAAGCTGAAGAGGGATGCTGAGGCCTACCTCGGCGAGCCCGTCACCGACGCCGTCATCACCTGCCCGGCATACTTCAACGATGCCCAGCGTCAGGCCACCAAGGACGCCGGCAAGATCGCCGGCCTGAACGTCCTGCGTATCATCAACGAGCCGACCGCAGCCGCTCTGGCCTACGGCCTTGAGAAGGGCAAGGAAGACGAGCGCATCCTGGTCTTCGACCTCGGCGGCGGCACCTTCGATGTCTCCCTGCTGGAGATTGGCAAGGATGACGACGGCTTCTCCACCATTCAGGTTCAGGCTACCAACGGCGACAACCACCTCGGTGGTGACGACTGGGATCAGAAGATCATCGATTGGCTGGTTTCCGAAGTCAAGAACAAGTACGGCGTCGACCTGTCCAAGGACAAGATCGCGCTGCAGCGTCTGAAGGAAGCCGCTGAGCAGGCGAAGAAGGAGCTCTCCTCCTCCACCTCCACCAGCATCTCCATGCAGTACCTGGCCATGACCCCTGACGGCACCCCGGTGCACCTGGATGAGACTCTGACCCGTGCGCACTTCGAGGAAATGACCTCCGACCTGCTGGGTCGCTGCCGCACGCCGTTCAACAACGTGCTGCACGACGCCGGCATCTCCGTGAGCGACATCGACCACGTGGTGCTCGTCGGTGGTTCCACTCGTATGCCCGCCGTCAAGGAACTCGTCAAGGAGCTCACCGGTGGTAAGGAAGCGAACCAGTCCGTGAACCCGGATGAGGTTGTGGCTGTCGGTGCCGCCGTGCAGTCCGGCGTCATCAAGGGCGACCGTAAGGACGTCCTGCTTATCGACG
>OHWK01000031.1_pt1 | contig 114940 bp, 88 predicted proteins | sample 1579761 | NCBI WGS metagenome assembly OHWK01 (sample SAMEA3882516, study PRJEB24775) | human gut metagenome | biome: human-associated habitat; feature: intestine environment; material: feces | place: Netherlands | collected 2009/2010 | reverse complement strand
ATCACTTTCTTACGCAGCGAAACAGCAAGTGTTTCACTGCTGAGTGAACAGTAACTGCATATGCACGACCCTCCTTTTGCGAAGCAAAAAATAGTTGCCAATGAGAAAAAAATAAGCTATAGTTATAAATAAGACGCACCCTGGAGTAAAATGCGCCAGGAGAAAGGAAGTGGCAGATTTGGTATCAAGTCAGGTATTACAGAAAACCCTTGATGAATTAAGAAATATTACGAGAATTGATTTATGTGTGACGAATACGGATGGTGTTCTGCTGGTGACCACATTCCCGGAAACCGCGATTGATGCAGAAAGCATCCGTTCTTTTGTATTATCCGCTGCGGACAGCCAGATTGTACAGGAATATCATTATTTTAAAGTATATGACAACCAGAACGTAGAGTACATTCTGATCTCCAAAGGCAGCAGCGATGACGCTTACATGATCGGAAAAGTTGCAGTATGCGAGATTCAGAACCTCATCATTGCATACAAAGAGCGTCTGGACAAAAACAACTTTATCCAGAATCTTCTTCTTGACAACCTCCTTCTGGTGGATGTCTATAACCGTGCGAAAAAGCTGCGCATCGACACCGACGTGCGCCGCGTTGTTTTCATGGTAGAAACGAAGATGGAAAAAGACATCAGCGCGCAGGAAACCGTAAAGAGCCTGTTCGCATCGAGACCGAAGGATTTTATCACCGCGGTCGATGAGAAGAGCATTATTATTGTAAAAGAACTGAAAGACACCGACACCTTCGAAGATATGAACCAGACCGCAAGAATGCTGGTGGATATGCTGAATGCGGAGGCCATGTCCCAGGTGCGCGTTTCCTACGGAAATCCGGTCAACGAGATCAAGAGTGTATCGCGTTCTTACAAAGAGGCGAAGATGGCACTCGAAGTAGGAAAAATTTTCTACGCAGACAAAAACGTGGTACCGTACAACAACCTCGGCATCGGCCGTCTGATCTATCAGCTCCCGATTCCGCTGTGCGAAATGTTTATGACCGAAGTCTTCGGCGAAAATCTGCCGGATACGTTCGATGAGGAAACACTGACCACAATCAATAAATTTTTTGAAAATAACCTGAATGTGTCCGAGACATCCCGTCAGCTCTATGTACACAGAAATACTCTGGTGTACCGTCTGGAGAAGCTCGAGAAGAGCACAGGACTCGACATTCGTAAATTTGACGATGCGCTGACCTTTAAAATTGCCATGATGGTCGTAAGCTACATGACGTATATGAACAACAGCGAAAATCTGTAAAACCGTTCAGAGCCGTACAGGATTGCGGGAGTGCAAAGCACGGAGCAATCCGGGTATCGAAGGGGTCAAAAGACTTTTTGACCCTAACATTTTATCAACAACAAGAGGAGAGGAACGACATGATTGAATTACTGAACACAGGTGCATACCTTGTCAACGGAATCGACATCATCCCGGATACAGAAGAAGGCCGCGCGGAACTCAAAGCGCGTACCGGCGCTGTGCCGTGTCCGGCGGATGCTGCAAAAGAAACCATTGCCTATGGAATCTTAAAAGACCACAATGTTTCCGGCAACATGGAAAATCTGCAGATCAAATTTGACAAACTTACATCGCATGACATTACTTTTGTTGGAATCATTCAGACCGCGCGCGCGTCAGGACTGGAAAAATTCCCGGTACCGTACGTGCTGACCAACTGCCACAACTCCCTTTGCGCAGTCGGCGGAACCATCAACGAAGATGACCACATGTTTGGTCTTACCTGTGCGAAAAAGTACGGCGGCGTCTATGTACCGCCTCATCAGGCAGTAATTCATCAGTTTGCCCGCGAGATGCTTGCCGGCGGCGGAAAAATGATCCTCGGATCCGATTCCCACACCCGTTACGGTGCACTCGGAACCATGGCCATGGGCGAGGGCGGACCGGAGCTGGTAAAACAGCTTCTCTCCAAAACATATGATATCGCTATGCCGGGAGTGATCGCAATTTACATGACAGGCGCACCGCAGCCGGGCGTAGGACCGCAGGATATTGCACTTGCCATCATCGGTGCAGTCTTTGCAAATGGTTACGTAAAGAACAAAGTTATGGAGTTCGTAGGACCTGGCGTATCTTCCTTAAGCGCAGATTACCGGATCGGTGTGGACGTTATGACAACCGAGACAACGTGTCTGTCCTCCATCTGGAGAACCGATGAGAAGATCAGCGAGTTCTATCAGATCCACGGCAGAAGCGCAGATTACAAAGAGCTGAATCCCGGCGCGGTTGCTTACTATGACGGCGTTGTAAAAGTAGAACTCGACAAGATCAAACCGATGATCGCGATGCCGTTCCATCCGAGCAATGTTTATACCATTGAAGAGCTGAAAGCAAACCTCGATGACATCCTGAACGATGTAGAGAAGAAAGCAGCCATCAGCCTCGACGGAAAAGTTCCGTTCACTCTGAAAAATAAAGTACACGACGGAAAACTCCTGGTAGACCAGGGAATCATTGCAGGATGCGCCGGCGGCGGATTTGAGAACATCTGCGACGCAGCCGATATCCTGAAAGGCCACAGCATTGGCGACGATGCGTTCACCTTAAGTGTTTACCCGGCAAGTACCCCGATCTATATGGAGCTGGCAAGAAACGGAAAACTGGCAGACCTTTTGGAAACCGGTGCGATCGTAAAAACCGCATTCTGCGGACCGTGCTTCGGCGCAGGCGATACTCCGGCAAACAATGCGTTCTCAATCCGTCACTCCACCAGAAACTTCCCGAACCGCGAGGGATCCAAGATCCAGAACGGCCAGATTTCTTCCGTTGCCCTGATGGATGCACGTTCCATTGCAGCAACCGCAGCAAACAAGGGATTCCTGACCGCAGCAGACGAGTTCACCGGAACATACACGAAACCGGCATACCACTTCGACAAGAAGATTTACGAGAACCGTGTCTTCGACAGCAAGGGTGTGGCAGATCCGTCTGTAGAAATCCAGTTCGGACCGAACATCAAAGACTGGCCGGCTATGCCGCAGCTTGCCGAGAACCTGATTCTGAAGGTTGTTTCCGAGATCCACGATCCAGTTACGACAACCGACGAGCTGATTCCATCCGGCGAGACTTCTTCCTTCCGTTCCAACCCGCTCGGACTGGCAGAGTTCACCCTGTCAAGAAAAGATCCGGCTTACGTGGGACGTGCAAAAGAAGTACAGGTCGCAGAGAAAGCCATCCAGGAAGGAAACTGCCCGGCAGAGGCACTTCCGGAACTGAAACCGGTCTTCGCAGCCATCCATACCCAGTACCCGGATATCGACAAGACAAACGTCGGTGTCGGATCCACCATCTTCGCTGTAAAACCGGGCGACGGCTCTGCGCGTGAGCAGGCAGCTTCCTGCCAGAAGGTATTAGGCGGCTGGGCAAACATCGCCAACGAGTATGCAACGAAGCGCTACCGCTCCAACCTGATCAACTGGGGCATGCTTCCATTCCTGATCCCGGAGGGAGATCTGCCGTTTACAAACGGAGATTACATCTTTGTACCGGAGATCCGCAAAGCAGTGGAAGAGAAAGCCGATGTGATCAAAGCGTACGTTGTAAAAGACGGAGCACTTGTTCCGTTCGAGATGACGTTAGGCGCGCTGACCGATGATGAGAGAGAAATCATCCGCAAGGGATGCCTGATCAACTATTATAGAGGATAAGTATTTGAGAAAGAGCTGTGTGGCAGAAGAAAAGTCTGTTTCATAGCTCTTTTTCTGCACACTTATTTGAAACAAAATATCAGAAAACAATATAAAATTCAGAAAATAAACACAATAATTAAGAAAAGAAAAAGCGATATAAAAAAACAATAAAAATATTTTAAAAATGTGTTGACAAATACTGGCGGATCTGTTATATTAAAATCACAAAGAAACAAGAAAACAAAAACCTAACCAAGAGGTACAAAGAGAAAGACTTGGGACCCCCTTTTCAAGAGAACAAACCATTTTCATAGAAAGAGACGAGAAATCTTCTATAGAAGAATGGGAAAAAGGGAAAAGGAAGATGTTCTTAAGATGAGAGACTTCCGAAAGGAAAGAAAACCTGAGATAAAGATCCATACAAAAGAAGTTCGAAAGAAAACCTTTTGATAAACATGAGATCAGAGCAGATCTTAGGAAATCCTAAGGAAAAGATTTTCGGAGTGGAAATCTTAACCGCAAAGGAAAAGCCTCTGAAAAAGAACATCTTCCCGAAAAAAAGAAAATCTACAACAGGGAAATGGAAGAGAAACGATCTTTGAAATATCAAACGAAAGCGAAAACAAAGATCACAGATCGGTAAAGAAAGAAAACCAGTGAAAATCCTTGAAAGTAGAGAAAAAACTGAATATGGAAAATAAAGAAAAAGCGGTCGCTGTATCAGAAAAAATGATTGGTATGGCGATCGCTTTTTGTGTTGTGTAATTCGTCCGCCGGGCATGTTTTTCTTGACAGATGCGGCGGAAATGGTGCATACTTCTTAAAGCATAACAGCGGAGAAATCCGTGTATCGAAAATAAGAAGTCAGAACAGGAGAAGAAAGTGGCTGGATTTTGCAGAGAAGATATTTTAATGGAAGACAACGATATTCTTGTTGTTCACAAGCACGCGGGTATGGCAGTGCAGAATGCGCGGATGGGACAGATGGATCTGGAGCATGCGCTGCTGAATTATTTGGCGAAGCAGGCAAGGGCGGAAACACCGGGTCAGGCGCGGACTCAGATTCCATATCTGGCGGTCGTTCACCGGCTCGATCAGCCGGTTGAGGGCGTGCTGGTGTTTGCGAAAAACAAAGACGCCGCAGGAAAACTGGGACGGCAGGTGAAGGACGGGACAATGAAGAAAGAGTATCTCGCCGTCTGTGAGGGAAAAATCGAAAAACAGGGCGTGCAGAAGTTTGAGGATTTCCTTGTAAAAGACGGACGGAGCAACACATCCCGCGTCGTACAGCCAGGCACCGCCGGAGCGAAAAAAGCGGTGCTGGAATATGAAGTGATAAGGACACAGGAGAACCGAACCCTGGTGCAGATCCACCTCGGAACGGGCCGCCACCACCAGATCCGCGTCCAGTTTTCCCATGCGGGATATCCGCTGGCGGGGGATGCAAAATATGGGGCGAAAGAGAAAGGATCTCTGGCGCTGTGCGCGCATCATCTCGAGCTGAAGCATCCGCGGACAGGCAAACGGCTTTCGTTTACCGTAAAACCAGAAGGTGAAATCTTCCACAGCTTTGTGTAACTATTCAGAGCTATGTGAAATTGCAAAAAAGTTCAGAAAATCATAAGAAAACAGGACTGGACTATTTTTACGGTTTGTGTATAATAGAGAAAGGTTATGTAACAAAACTGTAAAAAGTAATGGAAAATGATTCATCAGGCAAAGCAGAAAGGGAGAATTATGAAACGCAGAATGATTGCAGTACTGCTTTCCGGAATCCTGCTGTGCTCGGCAGCTGGATGCGGAAAAGAAGCAGTGACAGACAAGAGCACCGCAGCATCGTCGTCTCAGGAAGTGACGGAAACTCCGGCGGCAGAAGAAAGCCCGGAGGCCTCATCGTCCAGCGCAGATTCTACAGCAGAGTCAGCCAGTGCATCCACATCTTCTGAAAGCTCTGGAGATGAAGGAAAAGAAGCAGACAAAAAACGAATAGAAATCACCGTTCCGCACAAAGACGGCATGGAAGCATTGTACGACACCGTGGATGGACTTACCGTTGAAAAAGGCTCTTACATCGCCGTGGTTGCAAAAGACTTAAGTGCCGGTTTTTGGAAAGCCGTAAAAGCCGGTGCGCAGCAGGCACTTGACGATCTGAACGCCTCGCTTGGCTACACCGGAAACGACAAAGTTTATATGACATTTGAAGGCCCGGAAAATGAAAGTGACACCAACTCTCAGATCAATATCATCGACTCTGTCATTTCGGAAAATCCGGACGCGCTGATCCTTGGCATCATTGACCAGCAGTCGGGACAGGCACAGATGGAAGAGGCTTCCGACAGCCAGATTCCAGTCATCATCGCGGATTCCGGTATCGAGAGTGATCTGATCACCTCGACATGTGCGACTGATCACGCAGCGGCAGCAAAGCTTGCGGCAGATCATCTCTGTGAGGCCATCGGCAACAGCGGAGAGGTTGCGATTGTTGCACATCAGTACAACACCGAGAGCAGCGTAGAGCGCGTGGAAGCATTTAAAAAAGAGATCGAAGAAAAATATACCGATGTGAAAGTGGTTCAGGTGAATTACGGAGATGGAGAAGAATCCATCGCGGACATGCTGAAAAATACACTTGAAACCTACCCGGCTCTGAAGGGCATCTTCTGTACGAACGAAGACATGGCAGACCAGACGCTGGATGCGCTGGCAGATATGGAAAATACTGAGCAGATTCAGATTGTCGGTTTTGATTCCGGTGAAAAACAGCAGAAAGCGATCCAGGAGGGACGCGAGTACGGTACCGTAACGCAGAATCCGTACGGTCTTGGCTATGCGGCAATCGTGGCGGCCGTCCGCGCGATTCAGGGACTTCCGGTAGATCAGAAGATCGATACGGGATATCAGTGGCTCGACAAAGACACGATCGATCTGGAGACAAATCAGAAGTATCTTTATAACTGAAAATCAGGATAAAAAATGAACCCGGCAGACAAGGGAATGTTCCTTTGCCTGCCGGGTTTTCTGCGCTGCAGTGCGGATTACGAGTTCTGATCGTCTTCGTAAATTCTCTGTACCTCTTCGGAAATCTGCTGCCGGATCGCGGAGAGATCGACATCCGGGATGCCGTCCTCGGTGATCTGCGGTTTGGAAGGAGAGGTATACGGCTTCGTGTCGCCCATGGAAGCTTTTGGGGATGTTTCTTCTTCGTCAAACTCCTCCGGAGCGGCCGGTTTTGCGGATGGCCGGCGGCGGATGATTTTTGGAAGATCTTCCTCATCGTCGTCATCGTCAGGTTCTTCCGGAACAAAACGGAAATCGTACATGGTGTTCTGCGAAACACGGGTACGGTTCGACGGTTTCTGATAGCTGCGGTACGGATCTCTTGCGTTGCCGGAAGAAGAGGAAGAGGAGCCGCGGCGTTTCTTTTTCTTCTTTCTGGATGGAAGAGGATCGAAACCGGATCTGCGCTTCCGTCTGGCGCGCGCTTTTGCACGGTGTTCGCGTTCTTCTTCGTCGTCATCCTCCCAGTAGTCCGCCTCTTTCCACGGTTTAAACTGGAAGAGCATGCCTGCTGCGGCGAGAATGGCAGAGACAATCCAGAACATCATGTTCAGATCGAGCTCCTTGAAGAAATATGCCATGCGGATTGTCGTGAGGGCGCCGCAGATGGAGGTGACCAGGATTACGGAAATGCGTTCGAACGGAACGCAGATCAGGCCGATCACGAAAGCGACGAGGGCGACGAGTCCATAACCTGTGATATCGTTTGGATTAACGAGATGCCAGAGGCAAAAGCCGACGAGCCCGCAGATCAGAAGAAAAAGTCCGATCCGGTAGAGGACGAAGGCAATGATTGCGGTCAGAAGACCGGTGCCGACGGCAAGCGCCAGGGTGATCGTCGTGGTCTGATTCGTGTAGGTACCCGCTGCATAACCAGCGGCCGCGCCGAGAAAAAATCCGGGAATGACGCTCCAGAGTTTGCGGAGCGCATAGCCGAAGAAACAGTTCAGCAGGGCAAAAACAATCACAATCAGAAGAAGCTGCTGCTGGTAAACACCCATGACGTCCCGGACTTTATCGAGACCGCCAAGCAGCGTGTTGATGTTAAAAGCTTGCATATTCAGATTCATGATATTCACTCCTATATGATGTATCGGAAAAATAGATACAGGTTGTATTTTAGTACGGAACGGCGGTTTTGGCAAGTGAAATTGTGTTTGAGATCTGGAAAACGGCAGAATGGCGGCGGTGTGCATATGGTATAAGGAAGAGCAAAAAGGAAATAAAACAGGCATGAATCAGGATAGAGTGTATGAAAATAGAAGAAATTCCTATCAGGGAAATCCGATGGAGCGGCCGGAGCCGTTTTTTGCGGCACAGCCCTTATGGGGAAGAAGTATGGAGGAGCAGCAGGAAGCGCGGGAACGGCAGCGGATGCAGTCGTATTATTCCCGGACGGCATCTGATCTGCAGAGGCTGGTGGAGGCAGAGTGTGACCGCATGGATTACCGCGGCAGCATGATGTACGACGAATTCCCGGACCGGCTCATGATGGAGCACACCTGCCGGAATATCGCACGTCAGTACAGCAGGGAAAACGGCGGGAAGGATGAGAAAACGGCAGAAGAGGAACTGCTCGATTTAATCGGCGTTCTTTTTTATAATGAAATGTTCCGGAGGCGGAGCAGGAGGAAACATTATTACAATCTGTGGCTTTAAACCGCGCCATAAAGTAATAAGAGGGTAACACATTTTTAATAATTTTTTTGTTGTGGTTTTGCGGAAAACAGATTACAATATTAGCGGGGTTGTAAGGGGCTTTATTACACATGTTTACAAACGATTCAGGAAGTTTGGAGAGTATAAATGGAATTACAGAAATTATTACAGGATGAAATCCGGGAAGGGCTGTACCGTATCACGATCAGCGGTCCAAGAGGGGACAGTGAAGTGTCCAAAGTGAGAATACGCCCGGTTGAAATAAAAGGAAAACTGCTCTTTCAGTGCCAGGAGACCGTCGGCACGAAGGAGTTTCATAAAAATATGACAAAAGACGATGTGATCACCCGGATCAGCGACTGGATGAACGGAACCTTCAAGCAGATGCAGCTCGAATCCGACACCTGCACAGCATCCGTTCTGGTCAGCAAAAAGGGAACGATGACGATCAAAAAGAAACCGCATATGAAAGGAACCGGCAAACCCGTCAATCTGGCGCACAACCGGAAGAAACGGTATATTCTGGAAGAAGGAATCCCGGTTCCTTTTTTACAGGATCTTGGTGTTATGACAAAAGAAGGCAAAATCGTGCGGACCCGCTACGACAAGTTCCGCCAGATCAACCGCTTTCTGGAGTTCATCGAAGATATCCTGCCGCAGCTCCCATCGGACCGCGAGATCACGATTCTCGATTTCGGCTGCGGAAAATCGTATCTGACGTTTGCGATGTATTATTACTTCCGCGAACTGAAAAAACTGGATGTCAATATCATCGGACTTGACTTGAAAGAGGATGTCATCGCAATCTGCAACGGACTGGCGGAGAAATACGGCTATGAAAAGCTGCATTTCTATCAGGGTGACATCGCTTCTTATACCGGCCGCGACGAGGTCGATATGGTGGTGACGCTGCACGCGTGCGACACGGCGACTGACTATGCGCTGGAAAAGGCCGTCAAATGGAATGCAAAAGTTATTCTTTCCGTTCCGTGCTGCCAGCATGAGCTGAACCGCCAGATTGCAAACAAAGAACTGTATCCGATCATGGATTACGGCATCTTAAAAGAGCGCATGGCGGCGCTTCTGACCGACGGAATCCGGGCAAAGCTTCTGGAGAATGCAGGCTATGAGACACAGATTCTCGAATTCATCGACATGGAGCACACGCCGAAGAACCTTCTGATCCGCGCGGTAAAACGCCAGGAAGGCTCGAAAAAACTGCCGGAAGAACTGAAAGTGTGCATGGAAGCGTACCATGTGAAGCCGACACTGGCAGACCTCCTCACAGAAAAGGAGGAGCCGTGATGAATAAAAGAGCAGCAAGGATTCTGATCCTTTTTCTTGTTTTTGCCGCATCAGTCGGTGTGTTCACACACCTGATGAGCCACGAGACGACGGAGAATGCGACCGATCTGGACGCAGCGAGTCTTCCGGTGCTGTACATGAAGACCGCGGACACGACAGTGAACCGCATGTACGGATACCGCCAGGAGATGAACGGCGTAACGACAAGAGAAAACCTGACACCGCTGCCGATGGACCGTTCGCTTACGCTTGAAATTGATGCGAAGGGACAGAAAATTATAAACGTGACCTATACGGTGGAAAGCACAGACGGCGGAGCGCTGATTGAAAACTCGGTGCTGAAATCGTTTGACGAGGACGGAAGCTATCTGAAAGCAGACTTCCAGTTAGAGACCGCGATTCTGATGAATCAGGAATATACGCTGAAGCTCGAGGTTGCCTACGGAAACGGCCAGTCTGCCTGGTATTACACCCGCATTGTACAGCGCAACGGCGTGGAGGTCGGCGATTATCTGGCCTACACGCAGATGTTTGCGCAGACATGCCTGGATAAAACGCAGGCGGAAGCGCTCGTTCCGCAGCTTGAGCCGGATGAGACGGGGGATAATTCTTCGTTCCTCAATGTCAACATTCATTCCAGCCTCGACCAGATTTCCTGGGGAAGCCTCGCACCGACGATCGTACAGCAGCCGGTGCAGCAGATCAAAGAAGCGAATGAGACGACGACCAGCATCAAACAGGAGTACATGATCAGTGCGCAGGATGAGAACGGACAGACGGAGTATTATACCGTAAGCGAGTTCTACCGGATGCGAGAGTCCGACGGAGAGATTATTCTGCTGGACTTCGAGCGGAGCGCACAGCAGATCTTTGATCCGGAGCTTGGTGTTCTGACGAAATCCGGCATTAACCTCGGTGTGACCGGCGAGGATACCAAGTATGTGACGAATACGGCAGGTGATATTGTCGCATTTGTAGTAAACGGTGATCTCTGGTGCTACAACCGCAGCGCCAACAAGACGATCCGCGTTTTCAGCTTCCGTGAGAACGGCAGCATGGATGACCGGGAACAGCACGGAGAGCATGATGTCAACATTGTACGTGTGGATGATGCGGGCGATGTGACGTTTGTTGTTTATGGCTATATGAACCGCGGAAACCACGAGGGTGAAGTGGGAGCAGCCGTTTACTATTATCGCGCCGAGCGGAATGTGGCAACCGAGGAGATTTTCGTTCCGGCGGATATTTCCTACGAGATGCTGAAAAAACAGCTCGACCGCCTCTCCTACGTCAACAAGCAGAGAGAGATGTATCTCTATCTGAATGAGAACCTGTGTAAGGTAGATATTGAAACCGGCACGACGACGGTGGTCCGGGAAAGTATCCCGGAGGACTGCTTTGTAGTATCGGAAAGCCAGGAGAGCATCGCGTGGATGGATGCGGACAATGCAAGCAGTGCGATGAACATCACCGTGATGAATCTGGAGAGCGGGGAAACGCAGCGCTTTGCGGCGGATGACGGACAGAAGATCCGGGCACTTGGCTTTATCAATGAAGACTTTGTCTATGGTATGGCAAACGACAGCGATATTTTAAAAGATATTTCCGGCAATGAAGTTTTCGCTATGCATACGGTGCGGATTGTCAGCATCGACGGAAACGTGAAAAAAGAGTATCACCAGGACGGCTATTATGTGACAGGCGTGTCGATTTCGGACGGCCTTCTGGAGCTGGACCGCGTGGTACGCCAGGAAAACGGCTATGCGGATGCACCGGAGGATCACATCATGAACGGCGAGCAGCAGAGCCAGGAACTGGTGACGGGCCGCCTGGCAACGGTGGACGACAGAAGAGAGCAGCAGTTCCTTCTGGAATTCTCGACGAGCGGCAAAACACAGTCGCTTCTGACACTGACACCGAAATATATCTATTCAACCTTACGGACCGATCTTACGATGTCGTACGACACGGGCAGCGCAGATCTTTACTATGTATATGGAAAAGGAAAACTGATCGCCATTTTAAGCTCCCCGGCCGAGGCCGTACAGCTTGCCGATGAGAATGTCGGCGTTGTGCTGAACAGCAGCCAGTCCTATGTGTGGGAGCGCGGAAACCGCCAGCAGGGCATGCGACTCGACGAGACAACGATGCCGTCGGGATTCCAGAGTGCATCTCTGGACGAAGACGTGCTGAAGGAGTCACTCGGTGATGATTACGAACTGCTGAACCTGACGGGCTGCACAAGAGAAGAAATTCTCTACATGATCAGCAGCGGCTACGGCGTTGTTGTAAAGACCGGCGCGAACGAGAGTCTGCTTCTGACCGGATACGATATTTTTGGAAATTCCTGGCTGTATAACCCGGCAACGGGCGAGACAACTGCACTTTCTGACGATGACAGCGATGCATTGTTCGCACAGAACGGCAATGTCTTCATCAGTTATATTAAAAAAGTAAAGATCGAGTGATTTGCGGGGTTTTCTAATGACGCAAAAAGTGCTAGAATAAAGAAAGCACTATGAATATTTAGGGAGAAAAAAGACAATGAAACTTACAACCATCCGAGAGATTTATAAAAACCGGGAAGCATACCTGGACAAAGAAGTAACCGTAGGCGGCTGGGTGCGCAGCGTACGTGATTCCAAAACCTTTGGTTTCATCGTTCTGCACGACGGAAGCTATTTCGAAACCCTGCAGATCGTATACCACGATGAGATGGAAAACTTCGCTGAGATTTCCAAAATGAACGTCGGCGCAGCCATCATCGTAAAAGGTACCCTCGTTGCTACCCCGCAGGCAAAACAGCCGTTTGAGATTCAGGCGGCAGAAGTTACCGTAGAGGGCGTTTCCGCACCGGATTACCCGCTGCAGAAAAAACGCCACTCCATGGAATACCTTCGTACCATTTCCCATCTGCGTCCGAGAACCAACACCTTCCAGGCAGTATTCCGTGTTCGTTCCCTCTGCGCCTATGCGATCCATCAGTTCTTCCAGGAGAGAGACTTCGTTTATGTCAACACCCCGCTGATCACCGGAAGCGACTGCGAGGGAGCCGGCGAGATGTTCCAGGTAACCACCATGGATCTTGACAATATTCCGAAAACCGAGGACGGCGCTGTCGATTTCACACAGGACTTCTTCGGAAAGAAGACAAGCCTTACCGTAAGCGGACAGTTAAACGGCGAGACCTTTGCACAGGCATTCCGCAATATCTACACCTTCGGACCGACCTTCCGTGCAGAAAATTCCAACACCACCCGCCACGCAGCTGAGTTCTGGATGATCGAGCCGGAAATCGCATTCGCTGATCTGGAGGACGATATGGAGCTTGCTGAGGCAATGCTGAAATATGTCATCCGCTACGTTATGGAGCATGCACCGGAAGAAATGCAGTTCTTCAACAGTTTCGTGGACAAGGGACTGATCGAGCGTCTGAACCATGTCGTAAATTCTGAGTTCGGCCGTGTAACCTACACCGAGGCTATCGAGCTTCTGGAGAAAAACAACGACAAATTCGATTACAAAGTATACTGGGGATGCGATCTGCAGACCGAGCATGAGCGTTATTTGACCGAGCAGATCTTCAAGAGACCGGTTTTCGTTACCGATTATCCGAAGGAGATCAAAGCGTTCTACATGAAGCTGAACGATGACAACAAGACCGTTGCCGCTATGGACTGTCTGGTTCCTGGCATCGGAGAGATCATCGGCGGAAGCCAGCGTGAGGACGACTACGAGAAACTGCTTGGCCGTATGAAAGAGCTGGGACTTGCTGAGGAAGATTACGGATTCTATCTGGACCTCAGAAAATATGGTTCTACCCACCATGCAGGATTCGGACTGGGATTTGAAAGATGCGTCATGTATCTGACCGGAATGGGCAATATCCGCGACGTCATCCCGTTCCCGAGAACAGTAAACAACTGCGAGCTGTAATTACGAAAAGTGATATAGAAACTTAAAAAATACGGATGCCGGGTGCAGTGGAATCCAATGTGGATTTGGTGTGCCTGACGTCCGTATTGTAGTAATGGAGAAAATGAATCCAGAAAGGGGTATGCGCCTATGCGGTTTATTCATATTGCGGACGTGCATCTTGGCATGCAGCCGGATGCGGGATTTCCCTGGAGCGAGGAGCGCGGGGAGGCCATCTGGGAGAGCTTCCGGCGGATCATCCGCCTGGCCGGTCGGGAAAAGACGGACTTTCTGTTGATCGCGGGAGATCTGTTCCAGCGTCAGCCGCTGCTGCGGGAACTGAAAGAGGTTAATGATCTCTTTGCTTCCATCCCGGAGACGATCGTCGTGCTGATTGCCGGAAACCACGATTATGTGAAGCGGGAGAGCTTTTACCGCGGTTTCGACTGGGCAGACAACGTGGTAATGCTCCTGTCGCCGGAGCCGGAGTGTGTTGAAGTTCCGGAGAAGAAGACGGCGGTGTACGGATGCAGTTACGACAAAAAAGAGATCCTGGAAAACCGGCTGGACGGCGTGCGGCCGGAGGGAAAAATGAAATATCATCTGCTGCTCGCGCACGGCGGCGATGCCCGCCACATGCCGTGGAATCCGGGCCGCATGGCGCAGGCTGGGTTTGATTATATTGCGTGCGGGCACATTCATAAGCCGGGGATTCTTATTCCCGACAAAATGGCATACGCAGGCGCACTCGAACCGACGGATGAGACGCAGTTGGGGCCGCACGGCTACATCCGCGGAACAGTGGACGAGCACGGCACGCGGATTCAGTTTGTGCCGTTTGCCAGATATGAGTACGAAGATCTGGTGTTGAACGTGACGGAGGATCTGACACAGTATGCGCTGGAGACGAAGCTGAAACAGGAGCTGGCGCTGCGGGAGGATGGGAAGATCCGAAAAATCATCCGCCTGAAACTTGTGGGACACCGTGCCGCCGAGCTGGAATTTTCTCCGAAACGGCTGCTGGACTGCGGCAGAGTCATCTCCGTGGAGGATAAAACACGTCCGGCATACGATCTGGAACAGCTGAAGAAAACGTATGGCGCTAGTCTGATCAGCGCCTATATTGAAGCATTTGAAACAAAGACGGATGCGCAGTCACAGAAGGCGCTCGACTATGGTCTCGAGGCGCTGCTGGCGGCACGCAGGAACGGCTGAAAAAAGATTGCGGGAGGCATAGAAGATGAAAATAGAAAAACTGGAAATCCGCAATTTTGGAAAAATGCAGAACCGCACACTGGAATTTTCCGATGGGATTCAGCTCATCAGCGGGGAAAATGAGAGCGGAAAATCGACCGTCCATACCTTCATCCGCAGCATGCTGTTCGGCATGACACGCGGCCGGGGGCGGGCGGCAAAAAATGATGTCTACAGTCGTTATGAGCCATGGGAAAATCCGGCATACTATGCGGGAGAGATGGTGCTTGAAAGCGGCGGCAAACGGTTCCGCCTGACACGGAATTTCGGGCGGCAGAACGCCAATGCAAAGCTGGTGTGCCTGACGGACGGCGAGGTGCTCTCCGTGGTGGACGGCGATCTTTCCATGCTGCTCGGCGGTGTCAGTGAGATTGTGTATGATAATACGGCTTCGATCGGGCAGTTAAAAGGCAGAACCGAGGAAGGGCTTGCGGATGAGCTGCGGAACTATATGGCAAATTACCAGGGGAGCAGCGATGGAGAGCTCGATGTGGCGGCGGCGCTGGATTTGCTGAAGCAGAAGAGAAAGCGCCTGGAGCAGGAACAGAAAAAGACGCTGGCGGGACTGGAAAAACGGAAGGAAGAACTTGAGACAAAAATTTCCGTTTTTACGGAGGAGTGCCGTCAGAGCGAGGAGAATCTGCAGCAGGCGAAAGAGCAGATGAAGCGGGATATTTATCAGAAGGATGTGCCGATCGAACGGGTGCGGAAAATGAAAAAAGAATCTCGGAAGAGCCGCAAATGGGGTGCCGCGTGCGTGGCGCTGGCTGGATTTCTCTTGTTCTTATGCATTCTGCAGTTCTTCCATATTGATTCGCTGCTGACGAGAACGGGACTCGGGCTTGCGATTGCGGCGCTCTTGTATCTGGCGTACAGTCTGTTCCGTCACCGGAAAACGGAGGTCGAGCAGGTCGTGACGGAGCCGGAGGAGCAGGCGCTCCGCCGCCAGCAGTGGAATGTGGACCGCCTGAAGCAGGAGCTGGGACAGAAACAGACGGTGCTGTCGAACTTGCAGAGTGAATACGAAGAGCTCTGCATTTCCATGACGGAAAAAGATCATCTGCAGGAAGAACTCGATGCGCTTTCCCTGGCGGGGGAGACGATCCAGAGTCTTTCCGTACAGATGCAGAGCCGGATCGGCGACCGCTTAAAACAGCAGATGTCAAAAACGCTGTCATCGCTGACGAATGGCCGCTATCTGCAGGTGAATATGGATGAGAATCTGCGGATCGGCCTTCACACCGCAGACGAATATGTGCCGCTTGAACAGGTCAGCCGCGGCACGATCGAGCAGGCGTACTTTGCGCTCCGCATGGCGGCGATGGATGTGCTCTGCGGCGAGGAGGAGCTGCCGGTGATTCTCGATGAATCGTTTGCGTTTTACGATGAAAACCGGCTGAAAGAAACTTTGAAATGGCTGGCGGAAAACCGGACGCAGGTGCTGCTCTTTACGTGTCAGAAGCGGGAGGAGGAAGCACTCTCGGAGATGGGAATTCCGTACCGGAAAATTGTGCTTTAAGTAATGCGGCTCGCAGAGAATCGGTGAGTTGTGGTTTGGAAATAAAGGAGAATAGAAGTTATGCTGACAATAGGATGTCATTTATCATCGTCCAAAGGATATCTTGCCATGGGAAAAGAGGCGGTGTCCATCGGGGCGAATACCTTTCAGTTTTTTACAAGAAACCCGAGAGGAAGCAAGGCGAAAGCCATCGACGAGGCGGATGTCGCAGTGTTTCTTTCTTACAGTAAGGAGCATGGAATCGAGCGCATTTTGGCACATGCGCCGTACACGCTGAATCCGTGCTCGAAGGATGCGCACACGAGAGAGTTTGCATGGATGACGATGGCGGATGATCTGAAACGGATGGAGTATACGCCGGGAAACTGCTACAATTTCCACCCGGGCAGCCATACCGGACAGGGGGCGGAAGAGGGAATCCGTCTGATTTCGGAGATGCTGAATGAAATTTTAAAACCGGAGCAGACGACCACGGTGCTGCTCGAGACGATGGCAGGAAAAGGAACCGAAGTCGGCCGCTCGTTTGAGGAGCTGGCGGCGATTCTGGAGCGCGTGGAATTAAAAGACCACATGGGTGTCTGCCTGGATACGTGCCATGTGTACGATGCGGGATACGATATTGTGGATCACCTCGATGACGTGCTTGAGGAGTTCGACCGCGTGGTAGGACTTTCGAAGCTGAAAGCGGTTCATCTGAACGACAGCAAGAATCCGTTTGAGAGCCATAAGGACCGCCATGAGAAGATCGGCGAGGGATCGCTGGGGCTTGCGGCATTTGAGCGGATTGTGACACATCCGGCGCTGGCGGGACTGCCGTTCTATCTGGAAACACCGAATGAGCTGGACGGATATGCAAAAGAGATCGCGCTGCTGCGCGGGTTTGCGAAATAGAGGAAGAAGGTAAGAGAAAGTGGAAAACACGAGAGAGAAGAATAAAAGAGCTGACGGAAGAAAAAAGACGTATTTCGACAGGGAAAATAAAAAGAAAGCCGTTCGTACAGAGAAAACAAAGAGCGTGGCACCGGAAAAAGGAAAGCAGAAAAAGAGTTCATCATCGTCGAAATGTCCTTATCAGAAAAAATGCGGCGGATGCACATATCTGAACCTCTCCTACGAAGAGCAGCTCGCGAAAAAAGAGCAGTTCCTGAAGAAGACTCTGAAGGGCATCGTCCCGGTCAAAGGAATGGTTGGCATGGAAAATCCTTATCATTACCGGAATAAAGTCAATTCCGCCTTTGCACGCAAAAAAGACGGAACGATCATATCCGGCATTTATGAAAAGGGCACACACAAAGTGGTCCCGGTCGATGAGTGCCTGCTCGAGGATCAGCGTGCCGATGCCATCATCCGCGATATCCGCAGTCTGCTGAAGAGCTTCAAAATCATGATCTACAACGAGGACAGCGGCTACGGCCTCCTGCGCCACGTCATGGTGCGCACCGGCTTTGCTTCCGGCGAGATCATGGTCGTCCTCGTCTGCGTATCACCAGTCTTCCCGTCAAAAAACAACTTCGTAAAGGCCCTGCGCAAACTCCACCCGGAGATCACCACGATCGTACTGAACGTCAACGACCGCACCGACAGCATGGTACTCGGAAAACGCGACATTGTCCTCTTCGGACGCGGTTACATCGAGGATGAACTCTGCGGCTGCACCTTCCGCATCTCCCCGCAGTCCTTCTACCAGGTCAACCCGGTTCAGACGAAAAAACTGTACGAAAAAGCCATCTCCCTGGCCGGCCTCACCGGAAACGAACGCGTCCTGGACGCCTACTGCGGAATCGGAACCATCGGCCTCATCGCATCCCGCGATGCCAGAGAAGTCATCAGCGTCGAACTGAACCCGGACGCCGTCCGCGATGCCGTAACAAACGCCAAACGAAACCAAATCAAAAACGTCTCCTTCTACCAGAACGACGCCGGCGCCTTCATGGTCTCCATGGCCGAAAAAGGCGAAAAAGCCGACATCGTCTTCATGGACCCGCCAAGAGCCGGAAGTGATGAAGCCTTTTTATCTTCTGTCGTGATGCTGGCACCGGAGAAAATCGTCTATATCTCCTGCAATCCGGAGACACTGGCAAGGGATCTTCGTTACCTGACGAAACACGGTTACCGGGCAGAAGAGGCGTGGGGATATGACATGTTTGCGTGGTCGGAACATGTGGAAACCGTGTGCTTCTTGAGCAGAAGAAAATAGATACAATAGTGGATGAATTGACAAAATCAAAACGAGGTTATTTGATTCGCAAAACTTAAAAGTCTATTATAGAAAACAATGGGAGGTTACAGGAGGATTTTGCAAATGAAAACAAGGAGATTAGGAAAAACCAATTTACAGGTCAGCGAGATCGGTTTCGGCGGCGAGTGGCTGAAACGCCATTCGGAGGAGGAAGGTGTGGAGCTGATCCACTATGCATCTGAGCAGGGAATCAATATTCTCGACTGCTGGATGCCGGATGCGAAATCGAGGGATATCATCGGAAACGGAATCAAGGAAAACCGTGACAAATGGTTCATTCAGGGTCATATTGGTTCGACGTTAAAAGACGGTCAGTATTACCGAACCAGAGATATGAAATACGTGCGCCCGGCGTTCGAGGATCTGCTGAAACGGCTGCAGACAGACTATATCGACCTTGGAATGATTCATTATATTGATTCCGAGGAGGAGTGGGATCAGATTCAGCACTCTGACTACATGGACTACGTGATGGAACTGAAAAGCAGCGGTGTGATCCGCCACATCGGCATGAGTTCCCACAACCCGAAAGTCGCTGTCAAAGCGGCGGAATCCGGCTATGTGGAGATGATTCTGTTCAGCATTAACCCGGCATTTGATATGCTTCCGGCCAGTGATAACATTGACCAGATGTTTGCCGAAAAATTCGACGAGGGACTGAAAGGAATCGATGCGGACCGTGCAAAATTATACAAAGTCTGTGAGCAGAACGATGTCGGAATTACCGTTATGAAGGGCTTTGCAGGCGGCCGTCTTTTTGATGAGAAACGCTCTCCGTTCGGCGTAAAGCTGACCCCGGTGCAGTGCATTCACTATGCGCTCACAAGACCTGCCGTCTGTTCCATCCTGTGCGGTTACGATACGAAAGAACAGGTGGATGATGCCGTTGCGTACGAGACAGCATCCGAGGAGGCGAAAGATTATGCATCCGTTATCGCCAATGCGCCGTTCCATTCCTATCGTGGAGAGTGTACCTACTGCGGTCACTGCAAACCGTGTGTCGCAAATCTTGATATCGCAATGATTAATAAATTCTATGATCTTGCGACGATGCAGCCGGAGGTTCCGGCAACCGTAAAATCGCACTATGAATTACTGGAACACACAGCATCCGAGTGCGTCGGATGTCACGCCTGCGAGACGCGCTGCCCGTTCGGTGTACCGATTGCGGAACGGATGGAAATAACAGCACAGCTTTTTGGATGCTGACAGAAAAGAAAAAGATGATAGAAGGAGAAGTTAAGCAATATGGCAGTAAATAAAAATGGAATTGTTGTATTAGGAGCAATTTTTGTGGATATCAAAGGTTTCCCGGAGGATATTTATGTCCCGGACGGAAGAAACGCAGGTCATGTGGAGTACATCCACGGCGGTGTCAGCCGAAACGTCGTAGAAGATATCGCAAACCTTGAGCTCCGCCCGACCTTTCTTGGAATCGCAGACAATACCGCGCTCGGCGAGGATGTTGTGCGCAAACTGCAGCGCCATAAAGTCAACACGGAATATATGAAAGAAATCCCGAACGGCATGGGAACGTGGCTTGCCGTCTTCGATCACAACGGCGATCTGGCAGGATCCATCTCCCAGCGGCCGAACCTGATGCCGATCCTTGGTATTCTGGAAGAAAACGGCGATGAGATCATTGCGAACTGCGATTCTGTTGTGGCAGAGATTGATATGGACAAGGACATCATCAAAAAGCTTGTCCAGCTCTGCGAAAAACATGAAAAAAAACTGTACGGTGTTGTCAGCAACATGAACATCGCAGTCGGAAGACGTGATCTTCTGCAGAAATTTGACTGTCTAATCTGCAATCAGCTCGAGGCGGGTGTATTCTTCTCTGATGATTACAGCGAAAAAACACCAGAAGAGATGGAATACATTCTTGCCGAGCGCCTGAAAGTGGCAAACGTTCCAGCGATGGTGGTAACGATGGGCGGCGAAGGCGCTGTCTACGCAGTGGCAAACGGGGAAAAAGGCTTCTGTCCGGCACAGAAGATCCAGGTAAAAGACACGACGGGAGCAGGGGATGCATTCTGTGCAGGCGTTTCTGCCGGCCTGACCTACGGAAAAACACTTGGCCAGGCTGTGGAAATCGGTACGCGTCTGGCTGCATCGGTCATCACATCCCCCGAAAATGTCTGCCCGCGCTTCCTGCCGGAGGAATTTGGCATTCAGGCGTAAGAAAGAGATGGAATGATTTTGGAGCAGACTACGAAAGCCTTTCGGGGCACGCTCCAGGAAAATGAAACAGGAGATTTAGGCTATGAAACTATTGTATGGAACCGGCAACCCTGCAAAACTCGATGTGATGCGCCGACGCCTTGCAGACCTTGGCATTGAGCTGATCGGACTGAAAGATCTTGGGGAGGTCAGGCTGCCGGAAATTATAGAAGATGGAAAAACGCCGCTGGAAAATGCCAGAAAAAAAGCGGAAGCTTACTTTGAAGCGCTTCACATGCCGGTATTTTCCTGCGATTCCGGCCTGTATTTTGACGATGTGGCAGAGGAAGACCAGCCCGGTGTCCATGTGCGGACCGTGAACGGAAAGTATCTGTCCGATGAAGAGATGACGGCACATTACGCTAATCTGGCGAAAAAGTACGGCGGTCTGACAGGACATTACCAAAACGCAATTTCACTGATTCTCGATGAAACTCATCGTTATGATGCGATGGAACCTTCGATGAAGAGCGCTTCGTTTGGGCTGGTTGGCACACCGCATCCAAAGAGCAAAAAAGGTTTTCCACTCGACCGTCTGTCGATCGATCTGCAGACAGGAAAGTATTATTACGACCGGAAGGAAAAAGAAACGGGGTTTGATCCACTCGATCAGCTTGCAGTAGAAAGCGGTTTTCCACAGTTCTTTGAGCGGGTCACGAAGGAATACAACAGAATGGAACGATATGAATTTCGCACGATCCGCCAGGAGGAGATGGAGCAGGGCGTTGCCATTGAACTTGCCTGTTTTCCGCCGAATGAGGCGTGCTCCGAAAAGAGCATGCGTGAGCGTGTGCAGTACGCGCCGGAGCTGTTTCTGGCGGCAGTAGACAAAGAGACTGGAAAAATCGCCGGAACACTGAACGGACTTGCAACAAACGAGACAAAGTTCCGCGATGCTTTTTTCGATGAGATCAGCCTGTACGATCCGGAAGGAGAAAACGTTATGCTGCTGGGGCTTAGTGTTCTGCCGGAGTACCGCGGCCGGGGAATTGCCCGCGCACTGATGGAGGAGTACTGCCGCCGGGAGCGGAAAAACGGAAGAAAACGGCTCATTCTGACCTGTCTGCAGGACAAAGTAGAGATGTATCAAAAGATGAATTTCCACGACGATGGAATCTCCGCATCCACCTGGGGCGGCGAAGCGTGGCATGATATGACGCGAGATATATAAAAATTTTATATATTCCTCTTGACAAACCACTTCCATAGTCTTATGATATATATAAAATTTATATATATAAATGTTTTATATATCAGAGACTTACGGAGGTGGTTTTTATGTATTTTCCGGTATCAGCACTGCTGATCGAATTTATGATCCTGTCGATTGTGAACCGGGAAGATTCCTATGGATATGAGATCAGCCAGACCATCAAGCTGGTTGCCGATATCAAAGAGTCGACGCTGTACCCGATTCTGAAAAAACTGGAAAAAGCAGGCTACGTGACGACGTATTCCGCAGAGTACCAGGGAAGAAAACGGAAATATTATTCGATTACAGAAGAGGGAAAAACACAGATGGTGTATCTGCAGGGCGAATGGAAGTCCTACCGTGACACCATCGACGACATCATCGAGGGGAGGAAAAAAGGATGACAAGTCAGGAATACTTGAATCAGCTGCAGAAGTATCTGAAAAAACTTCCGCAGAGTGATTACGAAGATGCAATGGAGTACTTCACTGAGTACTTTGCAGATGCCGGCCCGGAAAACGAGCAGGCGGTGATAGAGGAGCTTGGAACACCAAAGATTGCGGCCGCAGAGCTGATGATGAATCTTCTGGATAAAAAGATGGATGAACACACGGCTATGGAACAGGAGGAGAAAAGAAATGAAAAGAAAAAAACGACAGGCGCCAGCGTCATCTGGATCGCCGTTCTCACCCTGTTTGCGGCTCCCATCGGAGCACCGGTTCTGATCAGTGTCATCATTGTCCTGCTCTGCGTGGCGCTTTGTGTGGCGTTGTTCGACATGAGTATCTTTCTGGCCGCAGCGGTCGGCGTGGCAGGCGGAATAAAGCTGCTGCTGCGGGGAATTCTGGCAGTTACGGTTTCCTTCGGCGGCTTTTCTCTTATCACCGGAATGGGCATTTTACTGATTGGAATCAGTATTTTGTGTATTGTGTTCGGCGTATACCTTGCAAAATGGATGGGATGGCTTTTTGTGTTGTGCGCACGGAGAATAACAAGAAAAGGAGGCCGAAGATCATGAAAAAATGGACCAAGGCAGCATTGCTGACAGGCTGTGCATGCTGTATTGCCGGTGCAGCACTTATACTCTGCGGCTGGGCAGACGGCGGAAAAGCGTATGTGGAAACGTATGATCTGAATGCGTTTGACGGTTCGGCAACAAAGGAAGAAAGCATTTCCGTGCAGGAAAAAATAAAAATAGATAATTTTGATGAACTGCAGGCAGACCTTACGATCGGCGACCTGAACATCCTTCCGTCCGGTGACGATTCCTGTTATCTCGCCTGGCGGATTCCGTCGAAAAAAGGAGAGAATGCAGTGGAATATCGCGTGCGGGACGGTGTTCTGAGCATCGAAGAGACAAGCGCAGTGTCCGATACGATTTACATTAATATTGACTTTACGGAAGAAATCTTAAGTGGCGGTAAACAGTCGGAAACAGGAGTGATTCTGTATGTACCGGAAAAGAAGGTACTGAAAAAAATAGAGGTAACGATGGGATTCGGCGATGTGCAGATGAATGGCATCCAGGCGGAAAGCGGAAGACTGCAAAATGCGGATGGAGATATCACACTTTTCGGATGTGACATGCAGAATATCAAATGCAAAGCAGATTACGGTGATGTGGAACTGAAGAGCGGAACGTGGGAGAATGGGTCGATCACGCTGGAGGATGGCGATGCAAAAATCCAAAATACGAAGCTTTCCGGAGACGTGTCGGTGGAAAACTCCTACGGCGATATTGACCTTGAACTGGGTAAAAAAGATCTGGAACAGCTGGAAATTACGGCAAAGACAGACTTTGGGGAGATCGATGTACCGGATACCATGGAAAATCTGATGCAGAAAGAGGAGGATGAGCAGAGCTTTTCTTATGTACCGGATCAGGCTGCGGGCAGAATCACACTGATGACAAAGGATGGTGATATCTCGTTGGAAAACGATTAAGCGTTTGTGACTGTTCAGGGGCATATGAAATTCCGGAAAAATCGCAAAGCATGCCTGCATGAATGAGCGTTTTTGAAAAATAAGACAAAAGTGACAAAAACACAGGAGGCTGTTTGGATGGTTTCACCAGAAAAAGGGAAATGATCCAAACAGTCGCTTGTTTTTTTGTACTTAAATTTTCAGCTTTTAACTTGATTTGTAGATTGCGGTGCTTTAAAATAAAAGTAATAAAGCGTTGTGGAACGGGCTCCACAGACCGGCAGCGGGGGAAAAGCCGGAACGAGTCAGTAGAAAACAGCCCAGTGTCAGAATAGGAGTTAGGAGAAACTATGGCAAGTATTAGAGATGTCGCGATCAAAGCGGGAGTAGGAATCGGAACGGTATCCCGTGCACTCAATGGAAGCGGGTATATTTCCGATGAAACAAAACAGAAAATCATGCAGGCGGTGGAGGAGCTGAACTACAAACCAAACGAACTCGCCCAGAACCTGTTCCGCAACAAGTCCGGTTTTATCGGAATTGTTGTTAAGAATCTTTCACATCCGTTTATGGCATCTCTGGTGAAACATGTCGAGAATAATCTGTACACCAATGGCTACAAGTGCATGCTCTGCGAGGTTGGGGACAATCCGAACCGCATCGAGGAATTTGTGGAAATGCTGCAGCGAAATGTCATGGACGGCATTATCTGCTGTGCGGATATCCCGTCTTCTGTCAGCCTGGCGGAAATTCATCGTCCGATTGTCATGATTGACCGCTACGTCACCGAAGGGATTCCGTGTATACATTCCGACCATAAGCGCGGCGGTGAGCTTGCGGCGCAGGCACTTTTGAGTGCAGGATGTAAGAACGTGCTCTATTTTGCATCGAGTGCAACAGAGCGTGGTTACTCAATGGAGCGTTACCGACGGTTTGCGGAAGTCTGTAAACAGCATAAATGTAAAATTACAGCGATTGATGCCGGAAGCAAGATTCCGAATTTTCAGAGCGGCCCGACGATCTGGAAAAAATACATCAGCCATTTTGATGGAATTGATGGACTCTTTACAGCCGATGTCACAGCGGCAGCGCTCATGAAGATGCTGCAGAAAAAAGGGATTAAGATTCCGAAAAAACTGAAGGTGGTCGGCTACGACGGCCTGGATTTTACCCGCTTTTTGACACCGGAGCTGACAACGGTTCGTCAGAATGTACCGGAAATCGCAAAGCGGAGCGTGGACACAGTCATCCGCATGATTGACGGAAAGAAGATTGAGGAGATGGAGCAGATTGTGGATGTGACCTTCCGAAAAGGAGAAAGTACCTGAAGATAACAAAACAGGGAATTACCGAATTTTGCATCATTTTCCGGAATTGCGATAGAACAGAAGAAGAACAGATATCAGAGACACTCGATCTGAAAAGAGAGGGTGTCTCTTTTTCCTGTATAAAATAAAAATGAAATAAAACCAACTTATATGCGGCAAAAGGACAGAAAGACTGAGCAAAAGGAGATGAAATCGCTGCTGAAACAGTTGCAATTGTCGAAAAAATAGTGAAAAACAGAAAAGTGGAACATATGGAACAGAAAAAGCATGGAACAGCGGAACATGTGGAACAGGAAAATGGGAGAAGAAAGAAGATAAGTGTGAATTTTATGAAAAACAGGATGCATATTGCACAAAAACATAAAATAAAAATTGTGAAAATGTTGAAAATGACGAAAAAAATATGGAAAATTCGTTGACATTGGGCGAACTGAGTACTATGATACAGATATGGAACAGGTTCCATAAGACAAAGTGCCGAAACGGAAACAATGCCAATGTGGAACGAAAAGCGGTTGGTAAAGCTTTTAGAGAAATAAGGAGGGAACTATGAAGAAAAAAACGTCATCGCCGAAAACGGCAGAAAGTGGAAAATTGAAAAAAGCGCTCTCGTGCTGGCAGCTGTACATCCTGCTGATTCCTGCACTGATCTGGCTGATCGTTTTTGCTTACTATCCAATGTACGGCCTGATCATCGCCTTTAAAGATTTTAAAGGCCGCATGGGAATCATGGGAAGCCCGTGGGCAGATCCGATTTTCAAGTATTTCAAGATGTTCTTCAGTACCAGTATTGCCATGACGGCAATCAAGAACACGATCATCATCAGTCTGGAGAGCCTGATCATCGGATTCCCGATTCCGGTTATCTTCGCACTCTTACTGAACCAGGTACAGAGAAGCGGACCGAGACGAATCATCCAGACCATCTCCTACGCACCGTACTTTATGTCAAACGTAGTTGTAGTCAGCCTGATTTCCGTACTGTTTTCCGCAAACGGTCTTGTAAACCACGCAGTTATGGGAGCCGGCGGAAAAGCAATCATGTTCACCAGCCTTCCGGAGTACTTCCGCAAACTCTTCATCGGAAGTAACATCTGGCAGACGATGGGATTCAACGCCATCATCTTCATCGCAGCACTGACCGCAATCAGCCCGGAGTATTACGAAGCAGCAACGATGGATGGTGCTTCCAGATTTCAGAAAATCCTTTACATTGATTTACCTCTGATTATGCCGACCATCATCCTGATGCTGATCCTTCAGGTAGGTAACATTATGAACGTGGGATATGAGAAAGCTTATCTGATGCAGAACGGTACCAACACAACCGTCAGTGAGATCATTTCGACATACGTATACAAAGTAGGTCTCCAGACCGCACAGTACAGTTTTGCGACAGCCGTTGGCTTGTTTAACTCCGTTGTAAACTTCATTATTCTGGTTATCACAAACGCAGTTGCAAAGAAGACCAGCGATATCAGTATTTTCTAAGAGTCAGGGGGCTTGAAAAATGGCAAATAATAACACTGTGAAAAAGAAAAAAGTAAAAATGAGTACGGGAGACAAGGTCTTTACCGTGATCAATACCGTCATCATGATCCTTGTCTGTATTGCAATTGTATATCCTCTGTATTACGTGCTTCTGGCATCTGTTACAGACCCGGTTGTTGTAAGCTCCGGTAAAATTCTTCTCTATCCGGAAGCGTGGTACACCAACGGATATGAAACCACACTGAAATACCAGCCGCTCTGGACCGGCTATGCAAACACCATCAAATATACCGTATTAGGAACGCTGATTTCCCTGGTCTGCACCATTCCGGCCGGCTATGCACTTTCCAGATACGATATGGTAGGAAGAAAACCGATTATGTTCCTGTTCACCTTCACGATGTTCTTCAGCGGCGGTATGATTCCGATGTACTTAACCGTACAGCAGCTGCACATCTACAACACAACATGGGCTATGGTCCTTCCGGTAGCAGTGTCCGCTTACAACCTGATCGTATGCCGCTCCTTCTTTGAAAGTGGTATTCCGGTCGAGCTTCTCGAAGCAGCAAAAATCGACGGCTGCAGCGATTTTGGATTCTTCTTCAAAATTGCAATTCCGCTGTCGAAAACGATCATCGCAGTTATGTGTCTGTTCTATGCAACCGCAATGTGGAACCAGTTCTTCAACGCACTGATGTTCCTGCAGGATGACAGCAAGATGCCTCTTCAGGTCGTTCTTCGAAACTTGGTACTGATGAACCAGTCCAACCAGATGGGAAGTAGTGCTTCTGAGATGGTAACAAAACAGAAACTGGCTGAGCAGTTAAAATACTGTGTCGTAGTTGTTTCCGCATTCCCGCTTCTGTGCGTATATCCTTTCCTGCAGAAATACTTCGCAAAAGGTGTTACGATCGGTGCAGTCAAGGGCTGATGCAGAACAGAAAATTTATTGTTACAAAAGTTATCGTTACAGAGTTCATGGCTGCAGCAGACATGATTTTATAGTAGAAACACAAAAATATTTACGTATTTCACTGCCGAAAAGGCAGCAAAATAAAGGAGGAACAACATGAAGAAAAAAATCGTATCCGTATTACTGGCAAGCCTTATGGTAAGCAGCATGCTCGCAGGCTGTGGAAACAGCTCAGGCAGCTCAAGCAGCTCCGGCACAGGAGGAGACACCACATCCGCATCCGGTACAGAAGCAGGTGACACGGGTCTCACAGCAGAGGAGCAGGAAGCAGTTGATGAGGGAATCATCCAGCTCGATGGTACCCTTCCGATCATCAAAGATCCGGCAAAATTCGAAGAGAAATACGGAAAAATTTCCGCTCTGATCGTAAACTCTGCAGACAGAACTGTAGAAGTAGGCGACCTGGCTATGTGCCAGAAATGGTTCGAGGACACAGGAGTAGAGTTTGACTGGCAGCCGATCCCGCAGGAGAGCGCAACAGAGAAAATCAACCTGATGCTTTCTTCCGGACAGGATCTTCCGGATGTATTCTGGAACTTCGGCGATGGTAAATCCGGAAACACCGTAGTTCAGTACGCAGACCAGGATGTATTCCTTCCGACTGAAGGCCTGATCGAAGAGTATATGCCGAACCTGAAAGCATTCCTCGATGACAATGAGCAGTATCAGCTTGAGATCACCGCTCCGAACGGCCATAAATATGGATTCCCGTACGTAGAGGAAATGAAAGGTCTTGTATTAACACCTGGACCATTCGTGATCAACAAAACATGGCTGGATAAAGTAGGCAAAGAAGTGCCGACAACCGTAGACGAGTGGGTAGACTGCCTGAAAGCAATCCGCGACGGCGGCGATCTGAACGGAAACGGCGAAGACGATGAAATCCCGATGGCAACCTGGTTCGGCGCAACCGATACCTTTGGTTCCTACAACCTGTTCTATCGTTTCACAGGTGCATTCGGATGCGCTGACTCCTACTGCGGGGGAAACTCCTATGCGGATCACTTAAGAATGGTTGACGGAAAAGTTACGTTCACTGCAACAGACGAAGCATTCAAGAAAACAGCAGAATTTTTCAACATGCTGTATGAAGAAGGACTGATCTGGAACGGTTCCTTCGAGGCAGATGAAAGTATGTCATTCAAATCTTCTCTGATCAAAGAGAATGTTGCAAAGATCGGTTCCTTCGGTGTTTGGGGCGATCAGGAAATTACAAACCAGGAAGTACATGATCAGTACGTAGCAGTTCCGAGACTGCAGGGCGAAGACGGTATGACCGGTTTCGAGTGCAACTACTCTGAGCTGCAGGATTCTTCCGATACAGCAATCACAACGACCTGCAAATTCCCGCACGTTGTTGCAAGATTTGTAGATTACATGGTAGGCGATCCGGAAATCTCTGTTACATCTAACTGGGGCGCAATCGGATACAACTATGAGAAAGACGAAGACGGCGTTCTTCGTACACCGCTCGATGAAAACGGAAACTACAAACCTCTGAATCCGGAATATAAGAACTTTGGTGAGGCTCGTGTAAACTCCACAACCTGCCGTGGTTCTATGATCGTTCAGAACAAGTACTATGACACCGTTTGCGGCTACACCTTCGATGCTGTAAAACTTCTCGAGATGCAGAAAGAAAACGGTAAAGATGACATCATGGAAGAGTATGACACCATTCCGCGTGTTCTGATGACCCAGGAAGAGATTCAGCGTCTGGCACAGATTCAGCCGACCGTCTCCGATATCGTTGACCGTTACATCACTACATGGGTAACCGGCGGCGTTGATGATGCAAGCTGGGAGTCCTATAAGACAGAGCTTGAGGGCGCTGGTTTGAGCGAACTGGTTGAGATTTACCAGGGCGCAGTAGATCGAGCAGCTTCTGCAGCAAACTAAAAATCGGGCGAAAAGCGATTACGAAAAAACAGTAACGTAAACGATTTGCAATTAATGTTCTATAACTAAAGAAATTCCAAATGTGGCCATGTTGTATCCCATATAACATGGCCATATTTAAAAAGAAGATTATTTTGTTCTTATTTCTTTTTGTTGAAGTTCCAAATGGAAAAAGATAAAATAGGAAAAGAGAGAACAGGAAAAGAGGGATCCTATGAGTAAAAAGGGGAAAAGAGATTTTAGACCGAACATTCATTTTACACCGGAGAAAAACTGGAACAACGATCCGAACGGACTGATTTATATCGATGGTATCTGGCATCTGTATTATCAGCATAACCCAAATGACATTGTATGGGGACCGATGCACTGGGGTCATGCAGTATCGAAAGACCTGATTCACTGGGAGCATCTGCCGGTCGCCCTGTACCCGGATGAGATCGGAACGATGTACTCCGGAAGTATGGCATACGATGAAAATAACACCAGCGGATTTGCGAAATACGGTGAGAAACCGATGGTGGCTGTCTACACGGCGCACAATATGGAAACAGGCCTGGAGCAGCAGTGTATTGCATACAGCCTGGATCAGGGAAAGCATTTTGAAAAATATTATGGCAATCCGGTCATCAAAAACCCGGGCACACCGGATTTCCGTGATCCGCGCGTCTTCTGGAATGATAAAAAGGACTGCTGGAGCCTTGTTCTGGCATCCGGCGACCACGCAGAGTTTTATGCATCCCAGGATCTGAAAAACTGGAAGAAAACAGGCGAGTTCGGTGTCGGTGTCAATAAAGTGCCGACCGTATGGGAATGCACCGATCTGATCCGTGTTAAAACAGGAAATGAATTTGACGGGTTCAAATGGATTCTGATAGTCAGTATGATACATCCGGGAACCGAAGGCCGTGCCAATATACAGTATTTTGTCGGTGATTTTGACGGAGACACCTTCCAGTGTACCGAGATCACAAACGAGCCGCTGTGGATTGATTTCGGATTCGACAACTATGCCGGCGTAACGTATGGAAACTATGACCGTCCAGTTTACCTTGGATGGGGCGTTAATCCGCTCTACGCGAATTTCGTTCCGACCGGTGAGTATTCCGGCCTGATGACACTGCCGAGAGAACTTTCTCTCTGTGAGACCGAGGAGGGCTACCGCCTGAAAACAAAACCGTTCGGGATCGACGAATACCGTGCGGGCGCCTTCCCGATCGGAAATCAGAAACCGCTGCTGACCGAGAGCTTTGGACTTCTCGTGCAGGGCAATTTCGGAAGAATTGCACTGAAAAACAGCAGAGGTGAGGAAGTAGTCATCGAGGTGACGGTGGACAGCATCACGGTGGACCGCTCTAAGAGCGGCGACCTTAGTTACTTTGATGATGTAGATCCGAAGCTCTTCAAAAAAGAGGATCTGCTGGTATCTACAACAAAACGTTACATGCGCGGAAATGTCAATATGGAGATTATTTTTGACGTTTCCTATCTGGAGATTTATGCAGATGGTGGTCTGGAGACCGCTTCCGTATGCGTTTACCCGGATGCGCCGTACCAGGTGGTTTCTACAGACGGCGATCTGGAAGTGAAGATGTATACCATCAAAAAATAAGGGATGCAAAAATTCGTAAACTAAAGTAAAATAAAGAAAACGGCTGGTGTCTGCAAAACCGGGATATAGGTGGTTTTGCAGACACTTGTACTATATTGGGATAATTTGGAGGGTTTGAACAAATGACAAAAACGAGAGACTACAGACCAAAAATTCACTTTTCACCGGAAACAGGCTGGATGAACGATCCAAACGGTATGGTTTATGTGGACGGTGTGTACCACTTCTTTTATCAGAAGTATCCATACGCAACCAACTGGGGCCCGATGCACTGGGGCCATGCGACATCCCGCGATCTGATTCACTGGGAGCATCAGCCGATTGCACTCTACCCGGATGAACTGGGATTTATCTTCTCAGGAAGTGCAGTATACGATATTCAGAATTCTTCCGAGTACGGCACCAATGAAAATCCGCCGATTATTGCCATTTACACGAGTCATCACAAGGACGGCCTGGAGCAGCAGAGCATTGCATACAGCAATGATAAAGGCCGGCATTTTGAGAAATCCTATCTGAATCCGGTCATCAAAAACCCGGGAATTTCCGATTTTCGTGATCCGAAAGCGTTCTGGAATCCGGTCAGAAGATGCTGGGGCCTTGTCCTTGCAGCACAGGACCGTGTTTTCTTCTATGCATCCCAGGATCTGAAAAACTGGGAGAAAACTGGTGAATTCGGACCGGAAGGAAACCATGTCAAAGGCGTATGGGAGTGCCCGGATCTGTTCCCGATCGAGTATGAAGGCAAAAACGTATGGGTTCTCGTTGTCAGTATGACGAAAGCTTCTGAGAATGATCACTGCAAGATGCAGTATTTCCTGGGCGATTTCGACGGCGAGAAATTCCTCTGCACCTACCCGTCCGATGAGCCGAGATGGCTGGACGAAGGCTTTGATAACTATGCGGCCGTTACCTTCCAGAACGCAAAAGACGTTCTGATGATGGGCTGGGGCATGAACTGGCAGTATGCTGCACAGACACCGACAGAAGACTACTGCGGTCAGGCAACTCTGGCAAGAAAACTGTCACTGACGAAAGTGGACGGCGATCTGACCCTCGTGGCTGCCCCGGTCGGACTGGAAAAATTCCGCCACAGCAGCTATCCGATTGAGAACCACACTACGATTCGTACCGAGACCTTTGGATTAAAGATCTCCGGAAAGGGAGATGCAAAAATTTCCCTGAAAAACTCGGTGGGCCAGAAGCTGAAAATCTATGTAACCGATACCGAAATCACGGTTGACCGTACGATGGCAGGATACAAAGAATTCAGTGAGCATTTCATGACGGAGAAATATTCCATTAGTACGGCAGCGAGAAAGAAAGACGGCGCATGGAATCTGGAACTTGTGTTTGACGTTTCGATTCTGGAACTGTTCGCCGAGGACGGCGTAGATGCCATCTCGACCGTTGTTTATCCGGAGACACCGTACGACCGCGTAAGCTGGAAGGGTGATCTTTCCGTAGAATTTTACGAAATCGAGGCATAGGACCGACAGGAAAGGAGAAAACGCAGAATGGGATACTTTAAAGATGTGACACCAGAATCAGTTGGAATTGGTTCCAAAGGAATTTTGAATTTTCTCGACCGGATCGAGAAAAGCCAGATCGAGCTGCACAGTTTTATGGTGATCCGCCACGGAAAGTGCGCGGCAAAGGGCTGGTGGAAGCCGTATGATGAAAAATTCCGTCATCCGCTGTACTCGTTCAGCAAATCACTGACGGCAACGGCGATCGGATTTGCAGAGCAGGAGGGAATCTTGTCGCTCGATGAAAAAATCGTCGATATATTCCCGAATCTGCTGCCGGAAGATCCATCCGAAAATCTCAAAAAAATCACACTGCATCACCTGCTGATCATGGGATGCGGCCACGAGACAGAGATTACGGATAATTCCGAAAACTGGATTTCCACATTCCTTCATCACCCGGTGCTTCATGAGCCGGGAACGTTTTACAAATATAACACGGCCGGAACCAACATGCTGGCGGCCGTTCTGCGGAAAAAGACAGGCCAAAACGTCACAGAGTTTCTGAAACCGCGCCTTTTGGAGCCGCTCGGCATCACCTCCCTGACCTGTGCACTGCTCGGTGACGGAACGGAGCTTGGCGGAGGCGGTATGAAGATGGTGACGGAGGATATGGCGAAATTCACCTATTTCCTGTCCAGACAGGGCGAGTGGGAAGGAAAACAGCTGCTTCGAAAAGACTGGCTTGAACGCGCCTGCCGCAAGCAGATTGAGACGGAGGGCGATTCGGAAGGCCATGTAAAAGACTGGGCACAGGGCTACGGCTATCAGTGCTGGATGTGCCGCTATCCGGGTTCGTTCCGCGCAGACGGCGCCTACGGCCAGTTCGGTGTTGTATTCCCGGATCTCGACCTGATCGTGATTCTGACAACCGCGACAGAGCAGACCCAGGAGGAACTGAGTGCCCTGCAGGAAGAACTGATCCCGTATGTGAAGAAAGAGGCAGGAGAGCTGCCGCCGTCCGCACTTGCCGATGTGGTAAAAGAGCGTACCGCAGATCTGGCTCTGCAGCCGCGCAGAGGAACGAGAAATCCTTTCATGGAAGAAAAAGTAAGCAGTCATGTTTACGTGTCTGTTCCGGTGATGAATGACCGGCTGCCGGATTCCGCAGAAATTCTGATCGGCGGAAGCGGACTGTTCAACCTGGAGACAAGCCCGATCCAGGAGATGCGCTTTTCCTTTGGCGGCGACCGGATGTACTGGAAAGTAACCGAGGGCGGCAAAGAAAAAGAATTTGTCCTCTCGATGCGTCAGGATTTCGCCTACAGCGAAGCGGACGGCCATATTTACGCTGGATCCGCTGCATGGCGCACCCTCAACACACTTGAGATGGAACTCCGCCGGATGGACGGTTTAAGCGGCGGCCGCATGATCGTCAGATTCCAGGAGGAAAAGCTGCTGTTAGAGGCAGAGGATACGCTGATCAGTGTTGGCGGACTCGGCATTTCACCGCGTCAGGCACTGACTGTGTTTGGAATCAAAGAAAATTAAACATAGCGAAACAGACCAAAGCCGGCGGAATTTTCCGCCGGCTTTTTCGCGGGACGAAAGAGTATTCTGTAAAATTTTTGGCAAAAAATAAAAAACAATATGCAAAGTCGGATGGAAGAATTGCCAAGTTTCTCTGAATATGGTAAAATTTTGACTATCTTGAAAAGAAATCGACGCAAAATATAAAGATACAGGAGGCTCTATGTCAGTTTTTTCAGATTTATTATCCGAATATATTACCATGAAGGATGTCGGGGTTTACCCGCTTTCGCAGTTCTGCGGACTCGACCGTTCTTCCATGTATAAAATTATCAACGGAAAGCGGACTCCGGCCGGGGAGGATGTTGTGCGGAAGATGGCGCAGTTTATGCAGCTGACGCCGCAGGAAAAAACAGACTTCATGGATGCGTTCTATATTGCCCAGATGGGCGCGGAGGTGTATTACCGGCGCAAAGCGGTCGGAGAACTGATTGAAACATTCAGCCGCCGTGAGGGAAGAAAAGAACATATCTTTTCTGAGATGGAGGTTGCGAAACTCGAACTGAACGGGGGGGGGAGCGGAGCAACTCCCTTTCAGGGCGCAGCGCATGTGCGGCATGCGATTTTACAGCTGTTTTCCGGCGAAGCTGTAAAAGAAAACGGAAAAATTTCCGCTCTGGTCCAGCCGGACTTCGATTTTGCCATGGAGCTTCTGCAGGTACTCGGGGAGCAGAATCCAAATTTGACGATTCACCACCTGTTCTGCATGAACAACAATGAGAAGCTGACTTCGCGGCGGAAAAACTATAACTTAAGCTGTCTGCAGAAAATTCTTCCGATCTGTGCCTGCGGCTGCGATTACCGTGCGTGGTATTATTACGATAACGTGGCGGCACGGCTGAATGAGTTCCGCCTGTTCCCATACCTCATTCTGACGGAACACTGTGCACTCGCTTTCAGTGCCGATTACCAGAATGCAGTCCTGTTCCGGGAGGAGACGACGCTGCGGATGATGCGCGGGATGTTTGAAGGATACTTAAAACAGTCGGAGCCGCTGTTTGAACGTCTCGACACGGTGCAGACCCAGCTCGGCTATACAGAAACACTGATCCGTCATTTTATCGCGTCAAATTCCCCGCGGTATTTCTTCCAGAGAATGCCATGCCTCTCCGGCCTTCTGACAAAAGAAATGCTTGAGCGTCATCTTGTAAAAGAAATGCCGGGGCGTGAACAGATGGTACAGGCGGTTGCACAGTACGCGAAGGTGATGCAGACACAGGTGCTGGACAAAAAGACAACCATGTTTTTCTCGGAGGACGGCATCCGGAGCTTCCTTGCAGCGGGCCGCGTGGATGAATATCCAAGAGAATGCTATTCCCCGCTGGATTTTGACGAGCGCATCGACCTGATCCGCCGCTTTCTGGCACTGCGGGATCGTACGAATCTCTGCATGATCCGGGAAACGCAGGAGAGGGCAGAGAATGCCCTGAATATTTCCCTCAATGCCAATGAGGGCTACCTTCTGTTCCAGACAAGGAACGAACGGCTGATTTACCTGAGTATCCGGGAGCCGAGCGTTCTCACGGCATTCTATGACTATCTGGAATCCATGAAACCGGAAAAATTGTGTACGGAAGAGGAGATGCTGGAACGCGTAGAATCGATATTACATGAATTTGTGGCTTGTCATTCTGATACAGGTTCGATATAATAGAAAAAAGGATATTTCCAAACCGGTCATCTCGGGTGAAAACCTGCAGGTGACCGGTTTTGAATTGCCAGGTATAGCAAAATTGGTCCGATGGACCAATTTTAATTGTACGAAAAGAAATGGGGGTTTTTACAAATGAGTACAGAAAGCAAGACAAGGATGACGGAGGGCAGCATTTCGAAAAAGATTATTCTGTTTGCGATTCCGCTGTTCCTCGGCAATCTTTTCCAGCAGTTGTACAACACGGCCGACTCGCTGATTGTAGGAAACTTTCTGGGAAGCAACGCGCTGGCAGCCGTCAGCTCATCGGGAAATCTGATTTTTTTGATGGTCGGTTTCATCAACGGTATCGCGATGGGTGCCGGTGTTGTCATCGCGAGGTACTATGGAGCGAAAAACAGAGACAATCTGCAGAAGGCAATTCACACGACCGTGGCCTTCGGAATCGCGGCCGGTCTTGCATTGACTGTGATCGGCATGTATCTGGCACCGAAGATCCTGGTGCTGATGGGAACGCCGTCCGATGTGTTTCCGCAGTCGGTTGAGTATTTCCGCACGTATTTTGCGGGTTCCCTCGGATTTGTCATGTATAACATTTTCGTCGGCATCCTGCAGTCTGTCGGCGACAGCCGCCACCCGCTGATCTATCTGATCGTGTCGTCGTGCATCAACGTTGTGCTCGACCTGCTTTTCATCGGCGGCCTCGGTATGGGTGTCGGTGCGGCGGCGCTTGCAACGGTCATTTCCCAGTTCACAAGTGCGATTCTCTGTATGATCCATCTGCTGCGGACGAAAGAAGAGTACCGGCTTCACATCAGCAAAATCCGTTTCGACGGCCGCGTGCTCGGCGAAATTATCCGTAACGGTGTGCCGTCCGGCTTCCAGAACTCAGTTATCTCGATTGCAAACGTTTTCGTGCAGACAAACATCAATGCATTCGGAAAAATGGCGATGGCAGGCTGCGGTTCGTATGCGAAAATTGAGGGCTTTGCCTTCCTGCCGGTCACCTGCTTTACGATGGCGCTGACCACATTCGTCAGCCAGAACCTCGGCGCAAAACAGTATGACCGTGCGAAAAAGGGAGCGCGGTTCGGCATTCTCTGCTCGGTCATTATTGCCGAACTGATCGGATTTGTCATCTACGCTGCTGCACCGATCCTGATTGCGGCATTCAACAGCGATCCGCAGGTCGTCCACTACGGCGTGATGCAGGCGAGAACGATTGCGCTGTTCTACTTCCTGCTGGCATTTTCCCACTGCATCGCGGCCGTGCTCCGCGGTTCCGGACACGCCTCGATTCCGATGGTTGTCATGCTCTGCGTCTGGTGTCTGTTCCGTGTCAGCTACATCACTGTGACGGTCCGTCTGATCCCGGATATCCGCGTGATCTTCTGGGCATATCCGCTGACCTGGAGCATCAGTTCCGTCATTTTCCTGTATCTGTTCCTGAAAGGGAAATGGGTGTATGGCTTTGAAAAAGGAGGAAGGCAGAGATGAACGCAGAATCGACAAGAGAAGCGCTCGATGTGGCATCGCTGGCAGGGGATATTCTGCTGGCGAGCGGAGCGGAAATTTTTCGTGTGGAGGAGACGATTGAGCGCATAGCGCGGGCGTACGGCGTCAGCTCCAGCGACGCGTTTGTTCTGAGCAGCGGCATTTTTCTGACGGCAGAAAGCGGAAAAAAACAGGAATTTGCCCGTGTGCGTCACATTCCGCTGTCTGCCGCGCGGCTCGACAAGGTAACGGCGGTTAATCAGCTCTCCCGTGAGATTGAGGAGGGCCTGCACACACCAAAAGAAGCGAAAGCATGGCTGCTCGATATCCAGAGGATGCCGGAAAAAGCGAGATGGCATCAGGTTCTTGCGTCCGGCATCGGAAGTGCCTGCTTCTGCTTTCTGTTCGGCGGTGATGTGGTCGACAGTATGGTAGCGTTTCTGTCCGGCTTTGTTCTGTATTTCTATCTTTTGTATCTGCTGCGCGGCAGAATGTCAAAGATTGCGACAAATATTTCCGGTGGTGCACTCGTCACACTGATTGCGGTGTTCCTGTATCAATCGGGAATCGGTCACCATCTGGATAAGGTTATCATCGGTTCGATTATTCCGCTGGTGCCGGGTGTGAACTTCACAAATGCCATCCGCGATGTTGCGGACCAGGATTACATCGCGGGTTCGGTACGGATGCTTGACGCTCTGCTTGTAACCTTCTGCATCGCACTTGGCGTCGGGCTTGTGATCACAGGGTACCATCAACTGGCAGGAGGACTGCAGCTATGAGTGAGACGATTCGTTTGATTGCGGAATTTTTCGCGGCCTGTGTCGGAACGATTGCATTTGCACTTTTGTTCCAGGTTCCGCGGAAATATTATCTGTACTGCGGACTGGCCGGGGCGTGCGGCTGGATCTGCTACAAGCTGATCCTTCCGTATACGACAGAGCCGGTATCGATCTTTTTTGCAACGGTGCTTGTTATCATTCTGTCGCGCAGCTTCGCGGTATACAAGCGCTGCCCGGTAACGGTATTTCTTATTGCCGGGATTTTTCCGTTGGTGCCGGGAGGCGGAATTTACTGGACGGCTTTTTATGTGGTAACAAATGATCTGGAACGGGCCGGTGCAAGAGGCTTTCTGACGCTGAAGGATGCGGTTGCGATTGTACTTGGGATTCTCTTCGTCTTTGAATTTCCGCAGAGCTGGTTCCGTAAGGTGTTGACAGACAAAAGCAAATAACCTATTATTGTGATAGAGTTTATAAACAAGGAGGAAGGAAAACAAATGGCATTGAATCAGTTTTCCAGAACACAGCTTTTGCTTGGAAGCGAGAGCATGGATCTTCTGGCGGATGCAACCGTTGCCGTATTCGGGATCGGCGGTGTAGGAGGCTATACCGTGGAGGCGCTGGCAAGGAGTGGTGTCGGTCATTTTGTGCTGGTGGACGATGACAAGGTCTGCCTGACCAATATCAACCGTCAGATTATTGCAACAAGAAGCAGCGTTGGAAAATATAAAGTAGATGTAATGAAAGAACGGATTCTCGACATCAATCCGAAAGCGGAGGTGGAGGTATATAAATGCTTCTATCTGCCGGAAAATGCGGATGATTTCGATTTTTCAAAGTATTCGTACGTTGTAGACGCGGTTGATACGGTAACAGCAAAGATTGAGATTATTATGCGTGCCAAGGCATGCAATGTGCCGATTATCAGCTGCATGGGGGCCGGAAACAAGCTGGATCCGACCAAGTTCCGTGTGGCGGATATCTATAAAACCAATATGTGCCCGCTGGCAAAGGTTATGCGGCGCGAGATGAAAAAGCGCGGGGTAAAAAAACTGAAGGTTGTCTATTCAGAGGAAAAAGCGCTCCGTCCGCTCGAGGATATGGGCATCAGCTGCCGGACAAACTGTATCTGTCCTCCGGGAGCTGCAAGAAAATGCACGGAGCGGCGTGATATCCCGGGCAGCGTAGCGTTTGTGCCGTCCGTAGCAGGACTGATTCTGGCGGGAGAGGTCATCAAAGATCTTTCCGGTGTCAGAGAGAGACGGCAGTTACCGTAAGAAAACATAAGAATAAAAGGGACGAGCCCCGGAAAAGCAGTTGTGCTTTCCGGGGCTCGCCTTATGTTTATGGAGATTTGAAATTTGAAAAATTACATTACGGCAACAACATCATACTCCGTGCAGCCTTCGGTAATCGGAATCAGATTTCCTTCTACGGTAGTTCCGTTGACAGTCAGGGAAGAAACGCCCTTCTCTTTGTGCTCTGGATTCTTAAAGGTAATGTTGTACCATGCACCGCGGAAGTATCTGCGGATCTTGAACTCTTCCATATCGGACGGAATACACGGATTTAAGGTCAGTCCGTCGTAATCCGGCTGAATGCCGAGGATGTACTGGGAAACATTGACAAAAGTCCATGCGGCAGTACCGGTCAGCCAGGAGTTCTTTGCCTCACCGAAGTGAGCAGCGTCTTTTCCGGCGATCATCTGAGAGTAGACGTACGGCTCGGTGCGGTGGATCTCGCTGATGTCCTCAATATAAGCCGGGCAGATCTTGCGGTACAGGTCAAATGCGCGGTTTCCGTGGCCGACAACGGTCTCAGCGATGGAGATCCATGGGTTGTTGTGGCAGAAGATACCAGCATTTTCTTTGTATCCCGGCGGATAGGAGGAAACCTCACCAAGATTCAGGTAATACTTGGTGTAAGCCGGCTGCAGAAGAACAACGCCGTACTTGGTTTCCAGAATGTTCTGGACAGAAGTCAGGGCTTTTTCTGCCAGTCCTTCTTTGACACCGATTTCAGCAAGAACACAGAAGCCCTGCGGCTCGATGTAGATCTTACCTTCCTCACACTCATTGGAGCCGACTTTTTCGCCTGCTGCATCATAAGCACGCAGGAACCATTCGCCGTCCCAGCCTGCATCAAGGACTGCCTGGTAAACTTTTTCGACTTCTTTTTCTGCGTAAACAGCTTCTTCCTCATTGCCTCTGCGGCGGCAGATGGCTGCGTACTCTTTGCCGTATTTCACGAACATAGCGGCGATGAAAATGGACTCAGCAACCGGTCCCTCGGAAGGTCCTGTCGTCTGGAACGGTTCGCCCGGCTCTGCAGAGAAGCAGTTCAGGTTCAGACAGTCATTCCAGTCTGCACGGCCGATGAGCGGCAGTTTGTGCGGTCCGAGATGGGTTACGGTAAAGTCGAAGGAACGTTTCAGGTGCTCCATCAGAGGCTGCGCCTTGGTGGAATCGTTGTCGAAATCAACCTGCTCGTCGAGAATAGAGAAATCTCCGGTCTCTTTGATGTAGGCGGCACATCCGGCAATCAGCCAGAGCGGGTCATCGTTGAAGCCGCTTCCGATATCCATGTTTCCTTTTTTCGTCAGTGGCTGGTACTGATGGTATGCGCTTCCGTCTTCAAACTGGGTAGCGGCAATATCGAGCAGACGCTCTCTTGCGCGGTCCGGGATCAGATGAACGAAGCCGAGCAGATCCTGGCAGGAGTCACGGAAGCCCATGCCACGGCCGGTGCCGGACTCAAAGTAGGATGCGGAACGGGACATGTTGAAGGTAACCATACACTGATACTGGTTCCAGATGTTGACCATGCGTCCCAGTTTTTCATCTGCACAGGAGAGCGCATATTTTGCCAGCAGGCCTTCCCAGTAGGAAGCAAGCTCTGCAAGTGCTGCGTCAACCTGCTCGTCGGTCTGATAGTGGGAGAGCATCTCTTTTGCCGGTTTTTTGTTGATCACGCCAGGAGCTTCCCATTTGTCATCCGCTGCATTCTCACAGTAGCCGAGAACGAAGATAAAGGAGCGGGACTCGCCTGGTTTTAAGGTAACGTCGATGTGGTGGGAACCGATCACACCCCATCCGCTGGCAACGGTGTTGCCTGCAGTGCCGCGCAGAATGGTCTCCGGGCGGTCATTTCCGCGGTAAGCGCCAAGGAAAGCGTCGCGGTCGGTATCGTATCCGTCGATCGGGCAGTTGACTGCATAAACAGCGTAATGTCTGCGGCGCTCGCGGTACTCAGTTTTGTGGTAAATCTCAGAACCCTGGATCTCAACTTCGCCGATGCTGAAGTTTCTCTGGAAGTTGGTCATATCGTCCACGGCGTTCCAGAAGCAGAACTCTACAAAAGAAGTCAGAGCCAGTGTTTTTTCTTCGGTGCCGTTGTTGGTCAGCATGAGACGGTTTACTTCGCAGGAATCTGCCAGCGGAACAAAAGCGGTCAGTTCAGCGGCAACTAAGTTTTTGGAAGAAACAAAGCGGCTGTAGCCAAGGCCATGATGGCACTCGTAGGAATCGAGCGGCGTCTGGGTCGGCTGCCAGCCCGGGTTCCAGACGGTATCGCCGTCCTTGATGTAGTAGTAGCGTCCGTTCTGATCGAGCGGCGTATCGTTATAACGGTAACGGGTCAGACGCAGAAGTTTTGCGTCCTTGTAGAAGCTGTATCCGCCGCAGGTATTGGAAATCAGAGAAAAGAAGTTCTCAGATCCCAGATAGTTGATCCACGGAAGCGGAGTCTTCGGGCTTGTGATGACATACTCTTTTTTCGCATCATCAAAATGTCCAAATTGCATGTGTGATACCTCCTTCGTCGTACAATGTAATTTCATTATACAGCCGAAAAAAGAAAAAACTAGCAAGAATTTGCTAAAAATATAAAAAAACGCCGAAACCGTTTTCGTGACAGTTTCGGCGTTTGTGAATATTCACGAATTGCTCCGCAATTCTGCAAACATTCGGAATCCGCTGGCGCTGCTTCCTCATGTTTGGCGGGTTCCAAATTCGAACGCTTTATCGTGCAAGCACGAACAGCTTTCGAACTTTGAACCCTGGAATATCAGATCTTCTCGTGATTCTTAAATTTCTTAATAACTTTCTGAATACGATCCGCCGGATCCAGCAGTCCGCTGATGGAGGCGTCGTGATTCAGCTTGTCGATGATGAGAGCGATATATTTGCTCAGGTCGCAGCTGATGTAATATTCGCGGGAGAGAAGCTCCGGTGTCTGGTATACGACGTTGGTGGTCAGAACTTTTGTGAAGAGTCCTTCCTCATAAGCCTTGTCGAATTTCTCCAGTCCGCTGGTGAACAGTCCGAAGGTCGAGCACATGTAGATGTTGCGTGCTTCACGATCCTTTAAGAGTTTGGCAACTTCCAGCATACTCTCGCCGGAGGAGATCATATCGTCGATGATGATCATATCCTTACCTTTGACATCAGCACCGAGGAACTCATGGGCAACGATCGGGTTGCGTCCGTCAATGATGGTAGAGTAGTCGCGGCGTTTGTAGAACATACCCATGTCAACACCGAGGTTGTTTGCCATGTAGATAGCACGGCCCATACCGCCCTCATCCGGGCTGATGACCATCAGATGATCCTTGTCGAGCTTCATATCCGGTGCATTGCGCAGGATGTTTTTGATGAACTGGTAAGCCGGCTGGATGGTTTCAAATCCATGCAGCGGAATCGCGTTCTGGACACGCGGGTCGTGAGCGTCGAAGGTGATGATGTTTTCTACGCCCATAGCAGTCAGCTCCTGCAGACCAAGTGCGCAGTCGAGAGACTCTCTTCCAGATCTCTTGTGCTGGCGGCTCTCATACAGGAATGGCATAATGACATTGATTCTGCGGGCTTTTCCACCGATGGCTGCGATGACACGCTTCAGATCCTGGAAGTGGTCGTCCGGAGACATGTGGTTGGTGTAGCCGCACAGAGAATAGGTCAGGCTGTAGTTGCAGACATCGAGCAGAATGTAGATATCGTCACCGCGGACAGATTCGTTGATGATACCCTTTGCCTCGCCTGAACCGAAACGCGGAACCTGAGACTGGATAATGTAGCTGTCACGCTCATATCCTTCATAGGCAGCGACATATTTTTCCGCAAATTCATTGCCGCGTCCTTTTCTCCAGCTGACCAGATAATCGTCGACCTTTTTTCCAAGTGCGGCGCTGCTGTTCAGCGGGATCAGTCCCAGTCTTCCGATTGGCAGTGTGTCAAAATGTCCTTCAGTTCCCTTACTCATGCTTTGGTTCCTCCCAAAAGTTTTTTCTGGATTCGAATATCGTTTCCAAAAAGTTTAATGATGGTGTAGTTACTTGAAATTCGTGAAAAGGTACGTTCCGAGTACGTCTCCATGAAGCGGTCAAGGGGCAGGTTCGTGGAGATAATCGTCGATTTCTTCCGCAGGATGCGTTCGTTGATGCAGAGAAAGAGCTGGGAAGAGACGAAGCTGTTGGTCAGTTCCGTACCTAAATCATCGATGATCAGAAGATCGCAGTCAAAGATATTGGCGTGAGCGTCTTTTGCTTCTTCTGAACTGGAAAAGGTGTAGCGTGCAAACAGGTCAAACAGATCAAATGCAGTAAAATAAATCACACAGAACGACTGCTCGATCAGCTCGCGGGCAATACAGTGCGAAAGAAACGTTTTTCCGACACCGGTGTCGCCGTAAAAGAAGAGATTTTCAAACGACGAGCCGAAATTGCGGACGAACGCCTGGCTTTTTTCGAGCGCGGCAGCAGCGGCCTCGCGGGAAGTGAGCGGTGTTCCGGTACTGGTCAGGCTGTCCGAGTAGTAATCCAGGGAGAACTGGCTGAAATTTTCGGTTTTCAGAAGCTCCTCCACGTTGGACTGCCGGTACAGAAGATCGACGGCAGCTTTTTTGAAGCAGGCGCATTTCTGCGTGCCGTTGATGTAGCCGGTGTCGCGGCAGAGCGGGCAGTCATATGTCAGCTCGAGATAGTCTGCCGGATAGCCGTGCATGGAAAGGAGCGCCGCGCGTTCCTGGGAACGGTCACGGATGGCAGCATTCAGGTCGAGATCCATGGAAGCGTCTCCGTTCAGCATCGCTTTTGCTTTCCGGACCGAGAGGGATGCAATCTCGGCGTCGATTTCCGCAAGGCGCGGAATCTTTTCATAAGCAATGCGGATGTGCTCCTGCTGTTCTCTCTGGTGGCGGAGCTGCCGTTCGTTGTACATGCGCATAATCGCATCGTATTGCGGGTTTGTCAGTGCCATAGTTGTTTCGTCCTCCGGGCGTTATTTCAGAAGCTGTTCTTCTAACTTCTGGTAGTCGTATTCTCTCTGATGGAAATTGTTGAAGCGGTTACTTGAAGCAGCAGGAGCGGTTTTTCGTGCCGCATTCTGATCAGATGCGGTTTTCTTCCTTTTCTGGTGCTCCGCATCGCGCTGTTCGACGTCTGCCATGGAGCGGACGCCCTGTTCCTTCCATTTGGAGAGAATGCCTTCCGCGTACTGGAAGCTCGGCTGGCCGATCTTGGAAACGGTGCGCTGACAGGCTTCGGTGATAAGATCAATCGTAAAACCGTAGGTATTCAGCCAGCGGTCCATCACCTCGGCTTCTTTTTCCACCGGTGCGCGGTTGCGGATGCCGAATGCTTTTAAAATTGTGTAGTAATGTTTGTTGAATGTCGTGGTCTCCTGTTTGGCAGAGGCAACATCGCGGATTCCGCTTTCCTGCCAGGCGAGTCCTACCTTTTTCAGGTAGTGGATGCTGGTGCTTCCCTTCGAAACACAGTATTCCACCAGGTATTCCAGAAGATCCGCGGAAAAATGGAGATCATCATAGAAAAACATGATGCATTCGATTTCCGTCGGCGACAGAAGATGACCGAAATACGTCTGCGCAACGTAAAGAACGTGCTGCAGTTCTTCACGGCTGCCGGGAGCGAGTTTTTTTTCTGCTGACTGTCCGGAAATACCGGAACTGGAAAGATCATCTGCCGGAGAAGAGGCAGATGGGGCAGAAACGGCCGGCTGTGGTGATGGAGCCGGGGTCTGTTCCGTCTGCGGGATTTCAACGGATACAGCAGAAACAGCCGGTGCAGCCGCAATCGGGCCGGAAATCGAGGATTCCGGTGTTGGAAGGATTCCGCTTTCTTCCTTCCGGACAAGCGGCAGAAAGGCGATTCCGGTCGGAACGCTTTCCCCGGCGGTGTAGGAGAGCGAGAGGATTCCCTGCTTCTCCCAGTATTTCAGCGCACGGACGATATCGTTTTCCGTGCAGGAAAAAAAATCTGCCATCGATGACAGAGTGGAATCCTGCTGATGGTCTTTGACCAGCTTCAGCAGATAAAGGTACACTTTTACAAATTCTCCGTTGGCTGCGGGCATATATTGTTCCAGAAAAAGATCCGGCACAGCAGTCACACTGGCCAGGCAGTCATTGTTTAATGTCAGCATACTCAAAATTACACCATCCTGTTCTTATCGTGCGGCAGATTTTTACTTTTAGCGATCTGTTTTTTATTATACGTCTTGCCTTCTCATACACAACCAAGTATAACACAGTATTTTCGACAAGTGAATAGGTGTTTTGCGGAAAAAACATTCCGGGAAAAAAGCACGGTGGATGAAAAAGGACTGTGGACAATGTGGATAATGTGGAGAAATCCGTTTTGTGAAATATTATCATCTACCAAAAATGTTGAAAAATGGAGGAAAACAGGGAAGTATAGGACTTTCTGGTGATATCGTTATGTAAACAAAGTTATACACAGGGAATCCACATTGTGTGGATCGTAAAAATGTGTATAAAAATGTGGACAATGTGGATAACTCTGAAAACAGGCGAAAATACAGGAAAATAGCTGTGAATAAAAATGTGCGTAACTATTTGGCGAAAAGGCAGATTGTGTGGATTCGGAGCAAAAAAAGACCCTGTGGAAAAAAGGAAAACTCCATTTTCCACAGGGAGCAGGTAAAGCGAAAGAATGATTTTATTTTTCGGAAGCAAGAAGCTCCTCACCGATTTTTACAACGTCTCCGGCACCCATGGTGATCAGCATGTCGCCCTCGGCAAGATTTTTGTTCAGATAGTTTTCGATTTCTGCAAAGGATGGGAAATATTCGCAGGCAGTGCCGAGTTTTACAATGCGTTCCTGGATATCTTTGGAGGAGATGCCGAGCGTATCGGTTTCTCTGGCTGCGTAAATATCGGCGAGAACCACATGGTCTGCCAGGGAAAGAGCGGCAGCGAAATCATCGAGCAGCGCTTTCGTTCTGGTGTAGGTATGCGGCTGGAAGACGCACCACAGTGTTCTGTGCGCACAGTTTTCAGCGGCTTCCATCGTTGCACGGATTTCGGTTGGATGATGCGCATAATCGTCGATCACCTTTGCTCCGTGGTATGTACCCTTATACTGGAAACGGCGGTCGGTTCCGCGGAAGGTGGCAAAGCCTTCGTGGATGGCGTTTTCCGGCAGCTGCAGTTCATCGGCCAGTGCAATGGCAGCCAGGGCGTTGGAAACGTTGTGAAGTCCCGGAACCATCAGCGTGTAGCGACCGCGCAGCTCGCCACGGCAGATGCAGTCGAAGGACGGGTGATCGAACTCATCGTAGGTGATGTTGGCAGCGGTATAATCAGCGACAGACTGATTCTCCAGCGCGTAGGTGACAATTTTGCAGCCAAGGCCTTCGGTCACGTAATCGTATTTCGGCGTATCGGCGTTGATAATCAGCATGCCGTCGGTCGGGAGCAGACGGGCAAACGCACGGAAAGAGTGGCGGATGTCGTCGATATCCTTGAAGAAATCGAGATGGTCTGCATCCATGTTGAGGATAATGCCGATTTTCGGAAAGAAGCTTAAGAAACTGTTGGTATACTCGCATGCCTCGGTCAGGAAGGTTTCGGAATGGCCGACACGGATATTTCCGCCGATGGACGGAAGAATACCGCCGACAGAAATAGTCGGATCGCAGTCAGCGGCCATCAGAATGTGGGAGAGCATAGAAGTTGTTGTCGTCTTTCCGTGTGTACCGGAAACGGCGATCGGTGTATCGTAGTTGCGCATGATCTGTCCGAGCAGCTCGGCACGGGTCAGCATCGGAACACCGGCAGCTTTTGCAGCGGCAAATTCCGGATTGTCCGGATGGATGGCTGCGGTATAAACAACAAGGTCGGTTCCCGGAAGAATGTTTTCTGCCTTCTGACCGTAGAAAACCTGTGCGCCAAGAGAAGTCAGGTGGCGGGTCAGGTCACTTTCTTTTGCATCGGAACCGGAAATTGTAAAGCTTTCTTTTAAAAGAATCTCGGCAAGGCCGCTCATGCTGATGCCGCCGATGCCAATAAAATGTATATGGATTGGTTTGCTGAAATCTACTTCGTACATGGTATCTCCTTCAATGTGTCTTTTCACTGAAAATGGGGAAATTTTCTCAATACATATTTTTCAATTAATATAGGAAAGAACAGAACGAAATGCAGCGCCGGTTCCCCGGAATCCGGCTGGAACTGTTCTGGCTAATAGTATACACGTATTTGCCGGAAAAGTAAAAGAAAAAAAGCGGATGAATTCGAAAATGAAATAAAAAACAATGGATAAGTATTATAAACCAGAACATATGCAAAAAGAAATATTGCAAACTAAAATGAACGAAATGTAACAAAAACTGGTAAAAATAAATGAATACGCTGTCGAAAATTGTAGAAAATCATGATACGATTTTTGACACAAATAAAATGCATAGTCAAAATCAATAAAATATAAGATAAAATAAAAGAAAAATTATAAAAAATGTTCACAATGAGACGGAAGTGTGATATAATTTTAATTGTAGTTATCAAAGAAGTGCGTGGATATGAAAAACCAGAACCGACAGCATGGTTGCTGTTTCGTACACAGGGAGACAGGTGCTGTTTCGCTGCGTGAGAAAGTGATTCAGGTGTAAGTAGCCCCTTCCTGCAAGGCAAAGCCTGAAGGGGGGCAGCGAAGGTTACCGTTCGCGGAAAAGCGGTGAACGGTAAGCGTAGAACCGTACATTCTTACAGTTACTGCAAATCTTTAGATACGACAAGAGGTGATTGCATGATTAAGAAAGAGATGATAGCAATGCTGCTGGCAGGCGGTCAGGGAAGCCGTCTCGGTGTGCTCACGGAGAAAGTGGCAAAACCGGCAGTAGCATTTGGCGGAAAGTATCGAATCATCGACTTCCCGCTCAGTAATTGTATCAATTCAGGAATTGATACGGTAGGCGTACTGACCCAGTATCAGCCGCTGCGGCTGAATACCCATATCGGAATCGGTATTCCGTGGGATCTCGATAAAAACGAAGGCGGCGTAACCGTTCTGCCGCCATATGAAAAAAGTACAAACAGCGAATGGTATACAGGAACTGCAAATGCAATTTACCAGAACATGGCTTATATGGAAACATACAATCCAGAATATGTTCTGATTCTTTCCGGCGACCACATTTACAAAATGGATTACGAGGTGATGCTTGACTATCACAAAGCAAACCACGCAGATGTGACCATCGCATGTATGCCGGTACCGATCGAAGAAGCAAGCCGTTTCGGTGTCATGATCACAGACGGAAACGGAAGAATTACCGAATTTGAAGAAAAACCGGAGCACCCGAGAAGCAACCTCGCTTCTATGGGCATCTATATTTTCAGCTGGAAAGCATTAAAGGAATCTCTGACAGCCCTGAAGGATCAGCCGAGCTGTGACTTCGGAAAACACATTCTGCCGTACTGCCGCGACAACGGAAAACGTCTGTTTGCGTATGAGTTCAACGGCTACTGGAAAGATGTCGGAACGCTTGGCTCATACTGGGAAGCAAATATGGAGCTGATCGATATTATTCCGGAATTCAATTTATATGAGGAGTTCTGGAAGATCTATACCAAAGGTGATATCATCCGTCCGCAGTATGTTTCAGGGGACGCTGTCGTCGACCGCTGTATTATCGGCGAGGGCGCTGAAATCTACGGAGAGGTACATAATTCCGTCATCGGTGCGGATGTGCGCATTGAAAAGGGTGTTGTTGTAAGAGATTCTATTATTATGCGCCACAGCACAATCGGCGAGGGAACCCAGGTCAATAAGGCCATTATTGCAGAAAACGTACATGTCGGCAAACATGTTGTGATGGGCGTTGGCGAGGAAGCGCCGAACGTCTTAAAACCGAATATTTACGGATTCGGACTTGTGACCGTTGGAGAAAAGGCAGTCATTCCGGATGGCGTAACCATTGGAAAGAATGTCTGCATTTCCGGCGAAACTTCCCTTGAGGATTACCCGGATGGCACACTTCCGTCCGGCGGAGCAATTGTAGAAAAGGACGGTGAGTAATATGAGAGCATTGGGAATTATTCTTGCAGGCGGTAACAACAACAAAATGAGAGAGCTGTCCAATAAAAGAGCCGTTGCAGCTATGCCGGTCGCAGGCAGCTTCCGCAGCATCGATTTTGCGCTGTCAAGCATGGCAAACTCTCATATTCAGAAGGTGGCTGTCCTGACACAGTACAACGCCAGATCCTTAAATGAACATTTGAGCTCTTCCAAATGGTGGGATTTCGGAAGAAAACATGGCGGTCTGTTTGTATTTTCTCCAACCGTTACATCAGATAACAGCTGGTGGTACCGTGGAACGGCAGACGCGATCAGTCAGAACCTGAGCTGGCTGAAAAACAGCCATGAACCGTACGTAGTCATCGCATCGGGAGATGGCGTATACAAACTGGATTTCAATAAGGTACTGGAATATCATATTGCAAAACGTGCGGATGTTACTGTGGTATGCACGGATTCCAAGGAAGCAGATACCAGCCGCTTCGGCGTCCTGAAGATGAATGAGGACTGCCGCATCGAGGAGTTCGAGGAAAAACCGATGGTTTCGAGCTCCAACGTGATCTCTACCGGTATCTATGTCATACGCCGTCGCCAGCTGATCGAAATGATTGAGCGCAGCGCACAGGAAGACCGTTACGACTTTGTAAAGGATATTTTAATCCGTTACAAAAATCTGAAACGGATTTACGGATACAAGATTAATACCTACTGGAGCAACATTGCTACCGTAGATTCCTATTACAGAACCAACATGGATTTCCTGAAACCGGAGGTAAGAGATTACTTCTTCGGCCAGTATCCGGGCATCTACTCCAAGATCGACGATCTTCCGCCGGCAAAATACAATCCTGGCTGCACAGTGAAAAATTCTCTTGTATCCAGCGGCTGTATTATCAACGGACAGGTTGAGAACTCTGTTTTGTTCAAGAAGGTATATGTTGGAAACAACTGTGTGATTAAAAATTCTATCATCTTAAATGATGTATATCTCGGAGACAACACTCACATTGAAAACTGTATTGTGGAGAGCAGGGACACCATCCGTGCAAACTCCTATCACTGTGGGGAGGACGGCATCAAAATTGTTGTCGAGAAAAACGAAAGATACGCCATCTGATTATGGGGTGAAAGGGGCATAAAAGTTTATGAACATTACAGACGTAAGAGTACGCAAGGTGACAAAAGAGGGAAAAATGAAGGCGGTTGTGTCTATCACAATCGATGACGAATTTGTTGTACACGATATCAAGGTAATCGAAGGAGAAAAAGGACTGTTCATCGCAATGCCGAGCCGTAAGGCTACGGACGGGGAGTACCGCGATATCGCACATCCGATCAACTCCGGAACTAGGGAAAAAATCCAGACTATTATCCTGAAACAGTACGAACAGGCGATGGCAGAAGCGGAAGCAGAGGAAGCTGCTGCAGAGGCCTGAGCAAAAAGGAAGAAAGAATGCCCCCGGGCGGAAAACGGAAGTGGTTACGTTTTCCGCCCGGGGGCGTTTTTGTCAGTAAAAACAAAGATGACGATATACAAAAGTATATCGCCATCTTTTTATGAGGGGGGAGATAGTGAGTGGTTTATCAACTATCCGAGCTTTATTATAAAAGGAATATGTGAGCAAAGTGTGTCCAAATTCTAAAAGAAATGGAAAAAATATAAAGAAAAGAAGAAAAATTGTGGGAAGAGGTATGGACAGAAGAGAGAAGAGAGCGTAAAGTGAGAGAAAAATGTATCTTCGGAGTCTTTTTTGTGCCTGTATTTGCGTGAGCTGAAAAATTCCGGGAGTACATCATAAAAAGAGGAGGAAACAGGATGAAACAGAAAAGAATCAGTGATTACGGATATCGGATCGGACACCATGAAAGTGGGCCGCGAAACAAAATTACGGATGTACCGGGGGTGAGGGTAGGCCATGCGACGGTGGAAGACGGAAATCAGCATACCGGAGTGACGGTGATTGTGCCGGGAGAAGGCAATCCGTTTCTGAAAAAGTACCTGGCGTCTGCCTACGTGCATAACGGTTTTGGGAAAACGTGCGGTCTTGTGCAGGTACAGGAGATTGGAACTCTTGAAACGCCCATTGCCCTGACCAATACACTGAATGTTGGAAAAGTGGCGGATGCCATGATTTCATGGATGATACAGCAGACCCGAAAAGAAGGGGAAGATGTTTTTTCCATCAATCCGGTTGTCGGAGAATGTAATGATTCAAGGATCAATGAGATTTGTAACCGGGTAGTGGGGGAAAAAGAGCTGTATCAGGCACTGGAGCAGGCGGATACAGACTTTGCGGAAGGTGATATCGGTGCCGGAACAGGAACGATCTGCTATGGGCTGAAAGGGGGAATCGGATCGGCATCCCGCACGCTGGTGCTTGACGGAAAAACATATACCATTGGTGTTCTGGTACAGTCAAATTTCGGGGCAACCAGAGATTTGAAAATCAGTGGAAAACCGGCAGGAGAGAAGATTCTGGAGCGGATCCGGAAGGAAGAATGCGGAAGCAGCGCCGAAGACCGGGGATCGATTATGACGGTTCTGGCAACAGACCTTCCGGTATCGGAGCGGCAGCTGTACCGGATTATCCGCCGCTGTGGAGTCGGAATCGCCAGAACAGGAGCCTACACCGGCCACGGAAGCGGTGAAATCATGATCGGATTTACAACAGCAAACCGCGTAGACACAAAGAGTACATGTGAGGTGGAAGCGTGCGCCCGGATAAAAGAAGAAAAAATCAACGAGGCATTTGAAGCAGCGGCAGAGGCTGTGGAGGAAGCGATCCTGAACTCTATGGTAACCGCAAAGGAAAAAAGAGGCCTGGACGGAGCCAGATACCGCAGCCTTGCCGAATTTCTGGAAACACCGGGATTTCTGAAATAAATTATTTTTCCAGAACCATACGCCCCAGCTCGGAAATTTCACATCCGCCTTTTGTCCGGTGCACGATGAGATAACCGGCGGAAGAAAGCTCTCCGAGTACGGTGCGCAGAGCCGCTTCGGATACAAAGGTTTCTCCGTCGGCCAGTCCGTTTTTGATTGCCAGGCGGCCTGCTTTCGGATGCGTCGATACGAAAGAAAGAACCTGATATTGAAGGGCGGTGAGGGAAACGTCAGCCATCTGGCGGGAACGGAGGTATGTCGGCAGATCGGAAAGCTGCAGCTTATGGCTGCTGTACCGGGTAAACAGGCTGCAGGACAGATTGTACAGCTCATGAATATTTCCGGGGTACGCATATTCCTTCAGAAAGCGCAGAAGCCCTTCCGAAAAGATCCGGTCGCAGGTCATATCGGTGTTGTGGAAAAACTGAAGCAGAAAGTAATTGAGAAGATCGGGAATATCCTCCCTGCGTCTGCGGATCGGGACTGTCTGAAGCTCGGAAGCACTTAAAAGGTGAAAAAGCTCCCGCAGGAAGGTTCCTTTTTCTACTTTTTTATAAAGGTTATCATCCGCAATAGCAATGATACGCACATCGAAACGGCGGGTTTCCGGTGCGGAAAAGAAGTTACCATGAACATTGGTAAGAACATTGACCAGCAGATCCTGAATGGAAAGCGGAAAACGGTCCACCTGGGAAAGGACGAGTGTGCCATGGTTGGTTTCGGCAAGAAGCCGGAGCAGGGAGGCTTCGGTCAGATCATTTCCCGGAGAATGAAGAACAGAAAACGGATAATGGTGGCGGCGCGAAAAATTGTGGATCGCACGTGCGAGTGTCCGGCGCTGTGTACCGCTTTCTCCCTGGATCAGAATCGGAAAATCAAAGAGTGCAAGATGTCTGGCCTGCGCCATCAGATTCTGGACGGAATCTGCGTGGGACAGGGAAAGGGAAAAGGTACGGGAGGAAGCGAAAAAAGTGCTTTCTTCCGTTTTTTCGTCTTTCGATACCGACATTTCCATGGATCTGCTCTCGGGAAGAAACGCAAGAAAAACAGGTTCTGTATCTGGAAAAACCATAGAGAGAACGCTTAACGTGATCTGTGTTTTCTGATCCGAAAGGAGAATGGTCCAGTCACCGTTGCGGTCGAAAGCAGTGTCCGCGTAGGCAGGCGGAAGACATTCCGAAAAAGGCTGTCCTTCAAAGTTGGAGGAAGGAAGCGAGAAGGCATGTGCAAATTTAGCGTTCATGAACTGAATGCGGCCATCCGCACCAAACAGACAGATGCCAATGGGAAGAGAGAACAGGATAACCTGCATGAGCTGTTCGGTCTGTACATAATTTGTATAGTAAGTTTCTGAGGTCTTGACGGTGTGAAGAATCTGATTGACATAATTGCGCGATACACGGTTTACGGTCTGCAGAGGAATGTTGAAATATTCGCAGAGCTGTAAAATAGTGGAAATATCGATGATACGGTTGCCGATATCCAGCACATTGGGGATGCGGGAAGGAACGAGCTGCGGCTCGCCGGCGGTGATAGCAAACTGAATGTCAGACTCGGTATCCTTGCATCCGGGATAAAACGGAACAAAGTCATATTGTGTGATGCCGCATTCCTCAAGCTGGGAAATGATAGCGAGCGTGGAATATTTATCATCGTTTACCAGATAGACACGTTCGTGCGGCGGAATCTGAATGATTTTATCCAGGAACATATGGTTGAAAACGCGGTCGCAGGGGAGCTGCAAAATGGAGGAGTCAAGGGTAAGCGGAAAGGTTTCCATGGCGCGGACGCTTGGAAAAAGGACGCACTGGTATCCCCGGAAGAGAGAGGGGTCTGTGGCCTGCTCTCTTAAAAGGGTGTTGAAGGTGAGATATTCACCGAGCACGGAGTGAAGATAAGACTGAAATTCGGAAAGCATTCGTTTCCGGGAAGAAATGATCAATACGTTGCCAAGCTTTTGTGTTCTGTTCATAAAGGGACCTCTTTTCCTGCTAAAAAGTGGTAATGGGTTAAAAATTAGGATAATTATATCATTTTTGACGAAAATAAACAACCTAAATGCAAAAAGACAAAAAAGAAAAGAAAAAATCAAGAAGAATGCTTTGACATAGTGACGCATTACATCTATAATACCGATTAAGCAAAGGGGCTGTAAAAAAAGGTAAGGCATCTTTGCTCTTTTTTATATCATGGTTCTGTTATCTGTGAAAAGAAAGAACAAAGAAAACAGCAACACTTGCAGAAAAGGAGGAGACAACAATGAAAAAAAGACATGTAATGCGTGCTCTGGTTGCAGCAGCAACAGCACTGGCACTGACAGCATGCGGATCGACAGGCTCTTCTGACACAAGTAAGAGCACATCAACAGCATCTGCTGCATCGACCTCATCCGGTTCGGAAGCAGATACGGAGAATACCATCACGATCCCGGCAGGCGAGTCGGTATCCCAGGATTCTGATGTTACGGCAATGGTAGCTGTAGACTTTACCACCATGGATCCGATGGATACTTCCGATACACTTTCCGGTGGTGTACAGCGAATGATGATGGACGGTCTGTTTGGATTCGATGAGAATATGCAGATCATTCCGATGCTGGCAACCAGCTATGAAGCAAATGATGAAGCAACCGAGTATACGATTCATCTTCGTGAGGGCGTAAGCTTTACCGATGGAACTCCGTGGAATGCAGATGCCCTGATTGCAAACGTAAATAAATGGGCAGACAAGAGCCTTGGACTGAAACGTACTACATTCCTCTGCAATGTTCTGGATCATGCAGAGAAGATAGATGATTATACCGTTAAAATTTATTTATCACAGTCATTCGGTGCTTTCATCAGCAACCTGGCACATCCGGCTACGCTGATCATGAGCCCGAAACAGATTGAAGCAGGAGAAGATGCCTGTGCACAGGCACCGGTAGGAACCGGCCAGTACAAATTTGTTGAGTGGGTTGCCGGTGACCATATGAAAGTAGAACTGAACAAAGACTGGTGGGGATATGACGCAGACGTCTGCGGCGGAACTGCTCTGGCAGATGCAGATGCAGGATTTAAGAGCATCACATTCAAACCGGTTGCAGAAAGTGCTACCCGTGTATCTGCAATTCAGGCAGGTGACGCACAGATTATGTGGTCTGTACCGACAGAAAGTGTTGACACCTTAAAAGGTGACAGCAACGTATCCGTTGGAATGGGCGACAGCATCGCCGTATGGTACTTCTTCATGAATACACAGAAAGCACCGTTCAACGATGTTAAGGTTCGTGAGGCAATGGCTTATGCAATCAACAAAGAGGCATATATCCAGGTCGTTATGAACGGTTACGGTTCTGTGGCAACTTCTATGGTAGGAGAAGAAGTACAGCACTACAAAGGAAATGATCCGTATTCCTACGATCCGGAAAAAGCAAAAGAGCTGTTAAAGGAAGCAGGATATCCGGATGGATTTACCACAACACTGATGTACAGCAACACGACAGCAAATCAGAAAAAAGCAGAGTTCTACAAACAGCAGCTTTCTGAGGTTGGTATTGATCTGGAATTGAACGGAATGGAAAATGCCGTTCTGAATGAAAAGGTTCAGGGAGCTGACTGCGCAGGAGCAGATGCCGAGGTAGACTGCTACTTAAGCGGATGGTCTACTTCCACCGGTGATGCTGACTGGGGACTTCGCCCGATGCTGGCAACCGAGTCTGAGCCGCCGATGAGCTTCAATATCAGCTACTATGAGAATGAAAAAGTAGATCAGCTTCTCAAAGACGGTCTTGCAACTGCAGATGAAGACAAACGTGGTGAGATCTATGGAGAAGTACAGGATATCGTATGGAAGGATCTCCCGCTGCTCTGCATCGCAAGCGATAAAAACATCTGGGCAACCAGCAACAACATTACCGGAGTATATCTGTTAGGCGATGGAAGCATCGGCATGAGAAATGCCAGAATGGCAGCCGAATAACGGCAGACTGAAATAAGGATATGAAAAAGACCCCGGCGTCCTTCCATCAAAAGAGGGCGCCGGTTTCTTACAAACAGGAAAGCAGGCAGTGATCCGTGGGATTGTACCTGTAGGATAAGCATGAAAGTAGGAGATACAATATGCCAAAATATATACTGAAGCGTATTGTGGGTACGATCCCCACACTGATTATTGTTATTACATTTGTATTTTTCTTTGTCCGCCTGATTCCGGGAGATCCGGCGAGACTCGTTGCAGGAGAGCAGGCAACACAGGATGACGTAGAGGCAGTAAGAGAAGAGCTTGGCCTGAATAAATCCATTCCGGCACAGTATGTTACCTACGTGACAGGACTTTTAAAAGGAAATCTCGGAACCTCCCTTCGCACAAAGCAGCCGGTTACAAAGGAGGTTGCGGGAAGATTCGGAAATACCGTTCGTCTGGCATTTGTCACATTGCTGTGGAGCTCGGTTGTTGGTGTGCTCTTTGGTGTGTGGTCCGGAACACACCGGGGAAAATGGCAGGATTATACCGGAATGACGATTGCGGTCTCAGGTATTTCGCTCCCCTCGTTCTGGATCGGCTTTCTGCTGATTATGCTGTTTGCGGTAAAACTCCGAATTCTGCCGACAACAAGCGGAACGAGCCTGAAAAGTCTGATTATGCCGTCGCTCACGCTCGGCGTCGGAATTGCGGCCGTGATCGCACGATTTACGAGATCCTCCATTATTGAGGTTTTAAAGGAAGATTACGTCAGAACAGCTAGAGCAAAAGGAATCAAAGAAAAGGTTGTGATCTGGAAGCATGTTTTCCGCAACTCCATGATTTCCGTCGTGACAGTTGTGGGTCTGCAGTTCGGCTTTCTGCTGGGAGGTTCTGTTGTCACAGAGACGGTATTTGCCTATCCTGGCCTTGGCTCCCTTCTGATTGAATCGGTCAATTACAGAGATTATCCGGCGATCCAGTCCCTGATTCTGATCTTTTCGCTGCAGTTTATCGTCATCAACCTGATTGTCGATATCCTCTATGCGGTTCTGAATCCGGAAATTAAACTTCAGTAGGAGATGAGTGGAATGAAAGAAAAGAAAAAAGTACAGACCGAGAGCCAGGAGAAAATTAAAACTCCGTTTTCTGAGATGGTTCGAAAATTTAAAAAACAGAAAAATGCAGTAGTTGCGCTTTGTTTTATCATTTTTCTCATTTTCCTTGCGTTTTTCGGAAGCAAAATTGTGCCGTACGGAATCAATGAGTATGATTACAATGCGATTCTTCAGGGACCAAGTATGAAGCACCTGTTTGGAACGGACGAGTTTGGACGGGATCTGTTTTCCCGTATCGTCTGTGGAACCCGGATTTCACTTGCGGTCGGATTCGGCGCTGTTACGGTCGGTGCAGTCTGTGGTACCATTCTCGGACTTCTGGCCGGATATTACGGCGGATGGATTGATTCTATTATTATGAGAATCTGCGATGTCCTGTTCGCTTTTCCGGGACTGATCCTTGCAATCGCCATCGTGGCAATCCTCGGAAGCGGCATGACAAACGTTGTGATTGCGGTCGCTGTCTTTTCTACACCGACCTTCGCACGGCTTGTCCGAAGCAAAACGCTGACCCTGAAAAATTCCGTTTTTGTCCTGGCGGCACGGAACATCGGTGTTTCCGATGCGAGAATTCTGTTTCACCATATTCTGCCGGGAGCCATTCCGGACATCATTGTACAGTATTCCATGTCGTTTGGATCTTCCATTCTGACGGCATCGAGCCTTTCCTTCCTGGGAATGGGAGCACAGCCGCCGACACCGGAATGGGGACTGCTTCTTTCCAACGGAAGAAACTATATGGCAAGTGCAATGTATGTGACGATTTTTCCGGGTCTTGCGATTTTCCTTACCGTACTGAGCTTTAACCTGTTAGGCGACGGACTTCGCGATGCACTCGATCCGAAACTTTCCGATTGATAAGGAGGAGCAGAAGTGGCTACTGATAACGTACTTGAGATAAAAAATTTACATACGTATTTCTATACCGATGGCGGCGTGATCAAAGCAGTAGACGGTGTCGATGTGGAGCTTCGACGCGGCGCAACGCTTGGTATCGTAGGCGAGTCGGGAAGTGGAAAGAGCGTGACATCCCTCTCTGTGATGGGATTACTGACCGGAACGAAAGGAAAAATTGCTGATGGCGAAATCCTGCTGGATGGCGATGACATTGTAAAGCTGACGAAGGAACAGCAGAGAAAGCTGCGCGGAAGCAAGATTTCCATGATTTTCCAGGAACCGATGACCAGTCTGAACCCGGTCATGAAGATTGGAGACCAGGTGGCAGAATGCGTTCTGCAGCACGAAAAAATATCAAAAAAAGAGGCACTGAAAAAGGCAGAGGACATGCTCCGGAAAACGGGTGTTCCGCGTGTGGAGCATATGATGAAGGAGTATCCGTTCCAGCTTTCCGGCGGCCAGAGACAGAGGGTCATGATTGCCATGGCACTTGTATGCAAGCCGGAAATCCTGATTGCGGATGAGCCGACGACTGCACTGGATGTAACGATTCAGGCACAGATACTGGATCTGATGAATCAGCTGAAAAAAGAGACGGGTACATCCATCCTGTTTATTACACATGATCTTGGCGTTGTTGCAGAGGTCTGCGATGATGTTGCCGTTATGTACTGCGGCCGCGTGGTAGAGCGCGGAGATGTAAAAACAATTTTCGCCAATCCGTCCCACCCGTATACGAAGGGACTGCTGGGATCGATTCCGAGACTGGGAGACGCCGGAAAAGAACTGAAGTCGATTCCGGGTAACGTTCCAAACCCGAAATATATGCCGAAAGGCTGCAAATTTGAGCCGCGATGTCCATACGCTTCGGAAAAATGCCGCGAGGAAGAACCGGGATTTTTCCAGATCGAAGAAGGCCATATCAGCAGATGCTGGCTCTGCGAAAGCGGACAGCTCAAAACAGATCACGTAGAGAAGGCAGGTGACTAGGATGTCAGATACATTACTTAGAGTAGAGGATTTGAAAATTTATTATCCGGTTGCCGGAAGCGGATTTGGGAAAAAGGAATTCGTCAAAGCGGTAGACGGAGTTACCTTTGAGGTGAAAAAAGGAGAGGTATTCGGAATTGTAGGCGAGTCCGGCTGCGGAAAATCCACGCTGGGAAGAGGCGTCTGCAAACTGGAAAATCTGACATCGGGCCATGTGTATCTGGATGGAGAAGATATTACAGAGTACAATGACCGGAGAATGCGTTCCATCCGGAAAAAGGTACAGATGGTTTTTCAGGATCCGTATGCGTCCCTGAATCCACGGATGTCTGTTTTTGACATCATTGCAGAGCCGCTGCTGGTGCATCATCTGTATCAGGATAAAGCGGATCTGGAAAAGAAAGTGCTGGATCTTTTGCACCGGGTAGGACTGGATGACTACCATGCAAACCGTTATCCACATGAATTTTCCGGCGGTCAGCGTCAGAGAATCGGAATTGCCCGTGCACTTGCGGTAGAACCGTCTCTGATCATCGCAGACGAACCGGTTTCGGCACTGGATGTGTCTATTCAGGCGCAGGTTCTGAATCTTTTAAATGAACTGAAGCATGACCTGGATCTGACCTATATTTTTGTTGCACATGACCTGAGCGTTGTGGAATACATCAGTGACCGTGTCGGCGTTATGTATCTCGGCAATTTCGTGGAGGTCGGAGAAAAAGAGAAAATTTACAGCAATCCGATGCATCCGTATACGCAGGCACTGCTTTCCGCAGTTCCGGTTCCGGATCCGACGGCAAAAAGAGAAAGAATTCTGCTTGAGGGAAGCATCCCATCCGCCCACAAGCCGCCGACAGGCTGCAAATTCCATACCAGATGTCCAAAATGCATGGAATGCTGCAAAACACAGGCACCGGAGCGGTATGAAGTGGATGACGGACATTACGTATATTGTCATCTTTATGATAAAGAAAGAAGGGAACAGCAGAAATGAAGCTTTTTATCAGTGCAGATATCGAGGGCTGTGCCGGAGTGGCACTGACCGATGAAACACATAAGAAGGAAAGCGTATACCAGAGATTTGCAGAGGAGATGACCGAAGAGGTCGTTGCGGCATGCGAAGCAGCACATGAAGCGGGCGCGGATGAGATTGTCGTAAAGGACGGTCACGGAGATGCATCCAACATTGACCCGCTGAAAATGCCGGAGTATGTCACCCTGATCCGGGGAAAGAGTGGTCATCCGTATAATATGATGTATGGTATCGACGACAGCTATGACGGCGTACTGTATCTTGGATACCATGCACCGGCAGGAGATCCCAATTTTTCGATCAGCCACACATCGACAGGAAACAGCCTGTATATTCATCTGAATGGAAAAGTGATGAGTGAGTGCATGCTGAACAGCTATACAGCAGCATCACATCACGTACCGGTGCTGTTCCTTTCCGGAGATGAAGAGATCTGCCGTCAGGCCAAAGAACTGATTCCGGGCATTACGACAGTGGAAACGAAGCATGGTGTCGGTGCGGCAACGTGGTGCAAAGCGAAAGGAAAAGTGATATCCGAAATCCGGGAAGGGGTAAAAAAGGCAGTTGCCGGACAGAAAAAAGAGTGTCAGGTGGCTCTTCCGGAGCACTTTACATATGAGGTAACCTATAAAGACTGGAAAAAAGCGTACACGATGTCGTTTTATCCGGGAATGCAGAAGGTAGATACCTTCACAAATAAGCTGGAGACAGATCGCTGGATGGATATTGTCACAGCACATTGCTTTGTTGTATATTAAGAATATAAATCTGACAGAAACCCAAAGAAAAGAGGATAAAACAATGGATATAGAAATGTTTGGTAAGCTTTCCGATGCATTTGGACCAAGTGGATTCGAGGAGGATGTCATCCGTACCATAGCAGATTACTGCAAAGAATTTGATGTAGAAAATGACGCAATGAATAACCTGTATGTGCGGATGCCGGGAACAAAGCAGGATTCCCGTCCGGTCATCCAGCTGGATGCCCATCTGGACGCATGCGGTTTCATGGTACAGAATATCCAGGACAACGGATGCCTTGGCATTATCATGCTTGGCGGCTTTCATCTGACCAGTCTTCCGGCACATGCGGTATGGATCCGCACCAGATCCGGAAAGATGGTACATGGTATTATCTGTGCGAAACCGGTTCATTTCATGACAACAGCAGAACGCAACAGCCAGACTCTGGAAATTGAAAAAATGTATGTGGATGTCGGAGCAACAAGCCGCGAGGAGGTTGAAAACGTTTTCGGAATCCATATCGGTGATCCGATGATGCCGGATGTAACCTTTGAATACGATGCAGAGCATGAGATCTGCTTCGGAAAAGCATTTGACAACCGGGCCGGCTGCGCATGCATCGTAGATACGATGAAACAGCTGGAAAAGGAGCAGGCTTCTCTTGCGGTTAATGTTGTCGGCGCCTTTGCAGCACAGGAGGAGGTCGGAACCCGCGGTGCTGTGGTAACAAGTCAGATTGTAAAACCGGACCTTGCCATTGTATTTGAGGGATCTCCTTCCGATGACTTTTTCATCAGCGCAGGACAGGCACAGGGCTGCATGAAGAAGGGTGTTCAGATTCGTATCCTGGACAACAGCTATATTTCCAATACGCAGTTTATTTCACTGGCCGAGGAAGTAGCAGAAAAATGCGGAATTAAATACCAGGAGAGCGTAAGAAGAGGCGGAAGCACAAACGCAGCAAAAATCAGCGTGACAGGAAAAGCAGTTCCGTGTCTGGTGCTTGGTGTTCCATCCCGCTATGCGCACAGCCATTACAATTTCTGCGCAAAAGAAGACCTGGAGGCAGCAAGCGCAATGGCAGCCAATGTCATTCGTGCTTTAGATGAGGAAAAGATCCGTCATATCTGCCATCAGGATGTACTGTAAAATATTCGATAACGAAAGAAAAAGCATGCCGGAAGCGGGTTCACAGGAAAGGTGAAGCCGTTTTCGGCATATCTGGTAAAAAAGGAGAGTTTACAAGTGAGAAAACCGATCATTGGAATCTTGGGAAATACGTATAAAACACAGCCGGGACTTTTTTCAAGTGCGGAGAGAATGTATGTCAACAGCGATTATATCGAATCAGTTCTGAACAACGGCGGAATTCCTATGGCAATTCCGGCAGTTGCCATGAAAGCGGATCCGGAAGGCATACTTGCTGTGTGCGACGGAATTCTGGTTCCCGGCGGAGAGGACTTAAATCCGTGGTATTATGGAGAAGAGCCAAAACCGCAGATCCAGACGATCCGTCCGGAGATCGACGAGGCCTGGTTTGCACTTGGACGGGCAGCAAAAGAGATGGGAATGCCTATGCTTGGCATCTGCAAAGGAATTCAGTTTTTAAATGTCCTGTGCGGCGGTGATCTGTACCAGGATATCTATACACAGAAGGAAACCACAATTCTGCATCTGCAGTCCCTGGAGCGGTCTTATCTGCATCACCATGTGGAAATTAAAGAGGGAACCCATCTGGCAGAAATCCTCGGGGCGGGAACCCATGCGGTAAACTCCATGCATCATCAGGCAGTGCGTACGCCGGGAGAGGACATCGTGGTTTCAGCAACGGCGCCGGATGGAACTATCGAGGCGATAGAAAGCCGCAACGGACAGATTGTGGCTGTACAGTGGCATCCGGAAGGGCTGATCCACTCAGCGCCGGAGATGAACCGCCTTTTTGCGGATCTGGTAGAAAGAAGTAGCAGATACAGAGAGAAAAGGTAACGATTTGGAGCTATGTAAAAGGAAAGAAAAACCGGGATGGGACTTTTGAACCGTTACGAAAAAATAAGAATGGATAAAGATGCGATTCCAAAAGCAGAGAGCAGGAATCGTTCGGGAGGCAAAAAAAGAATGAACAGAACAATAAGAGTATCGGCGGCAGGTGATATTCTGATTATGAAACGGTTTCTGCCGGGATATCAGGATGTTTTGCCGATTCGCGAATTTCTGATGCAGGGAGAGGTTCGGATGGCGAATCTGGAAACGACGATATCGGACGGCAGCTGTTACGCATCGGCGTATTCCGGCGGAACATGGCTGACGGCAGATGCGAAGTGTCTGGAAGATACCATGCGTTACGGTTTTAATTTTCTTGGGATTTCGAATAATCATACGATGGATTATTCCTACGAAGGACTGGCATCTACGATCAGCGAACTGAAAAAAAAGGATGTGGCATATGCCGGAGCAGGCAAAAATCTTTACGAAGCATCGCGTCCTGCCATTCTGGACACAACAGCGGGACAGATTGCGGTGATTGATATCTGTTCTACGTTTGAGAATGCAGCCAGGGCGGGAAGCCAGACGGAACGGCAGCCTGGCAGGCCGGGCTTAAATCCGTTGCGCTTTTCGGAAAAATATACCATTACGGAGAAACATGCGCAGGATCTTGCAAAGATTGCAGAGGTGACCGGAATCAACGGACTGCGGGATCTGCACCGGCAGGAGGGATTTATAGCTCCGCTTTCCGAGGGTGTCATGGAATTTGGCGGGAAAATGTTTGAAATCAGCAAGGACGGAACAGAGGGAAGAAGCTCCAGCCCGAATCCGATCGATGTGAAACGCACCGTCGATGCAATCCGGGAAGCGAAGATGACATGTGAGGCAGTCCTGGTTATGGTACATTCACATGAAATCCGTAAGGACAACGACGAGGAAGCGGATTATTTTCTGGAAGAATTTGCACACGCCTGTATCGATGCGGGAGCCAGCGCGGTGATCGGGGGCGGAACGCATCAGCTGAAGGGAATCGAACTGTATCATGACTGTCCGATTTTCTACTGCCTTGGAAATTTTATTTTTGAAAATCAGTATGTACGCCTTCTGCCTGCGGACTACATGGAAAAATATGGTCTGAATATTCACACGGCAGCATCCATCGGAATCGCCAGGCGGCAGGAGCAGTCCTCACATTCCCTCTACGAAATTCCGGAGGTCTATCGGAGTGTGCTGCCGTATTTCGAGATCTGTCAGGGAAAATGCACACATCTGGAGCTTCTGCCGGTCGAGCTTGGTATGGACAGGGAAAACGCAGAAAAAAATATTCCGTACGTGGCAGACGAAAAAACAGCAGAAAAAATTGCAGAATATCTCACCCGCGTGAGCAAGAGATATGGAACAGAATGGGAATACAAAGAAGGAAGGATTGTACTTCATGCGTAAAAAATGGGAAATAGAAGAGGAATACCGAAACTTTTGCCGGAACAACAAAGAACTTGCGCTGCAGACGCTGCGGGAGCTGACACTGACCCCGACGGAAACGGGAAAAGAGGATCAGAGAATCGCATATTGCATGGAATGGATGAAACAGCAGGGCATGGAGTCAGTTCATACGGATGAGCTTGGAAATGTAATCTGGGAGTATCGGCCGGAACAGGAAAAGAAGGTTCTGTATACGGCGCATCTGGACACCGTGTTTTCGCTGGAGGAGCCGCTGGAGATCAAAGAAGACAGAATGATCTGGCGTTGTCCCGGCATCACGGACGATACCGTGAATGTCGTGATGCTTCTGATGGCGGCAAAATACGTTCATGAGACAGAGCCGGAGCTTCCATGCGGTCTGATTTTTGCAGCGGATCTGGGAGAAGAAGGGCTTGGCAATCTGTGCGGAGTTCGCGCGCTTGTCGACCATTATGAAAAAAATCTGTGCGGAATGGCAGCCTTTGACCTGTATCGGGATAAAATGTATCCCATCTGCATCGGGTCTGTCCGGTATCGGATTTCGGCAAAAACAAAGGGCGGTCATTCTTTCCTGAATTTCGGAAGAAAAAATGCCATTGCAGAGCTTGCGGGTCTGATCGGAGAGCTTTACCGTTTTCAGACAGATGCAGCATCTCATACAACATACAATGTAGGAAAAATAGAGGGAGGAACCTCTGTTAATACGATCGCGCAGGATGCCTCCATGCTGTTTGAATTCCGTTCGGAGGATTACCGGAGTCTGGAAGCCTGCGAAACATATCTGGAGCAGACCATAGCAGCACGCCAGAGTGAGGAGGTACAGTATTCCTGTGAGCTCGTCGGAAAGCGGCCGTGCGCAAGAGAAACCGATCCTGTCCAGATGGCACGTATGACGCGGTGTGCACAGAAAACGCTGAAGGCAGCCGACGGGGAAGAGCCGGTATGCTCTGAGGCATCCACAGACTGTAATATCCCATTGTCGCGGCATATTCCTGCCATCTGTGTCGGTTTCTGCCGGGGCAGAGGAGCGCATACCAGAGAAGAATGGCTCGATGCCGCCAGCGTAGAAGATGGCATGTGTGCAGCCGTAGCACTCGTATGTCGGCTTCCGTGGATGTGCTGCGAGAGCAGAGTCGTTGTAAGGGATGGGATAGAGGACCCAAAAGAGAAAGAAGAAATCCAGCAGCTGCTGGAGCTGTGTGATCAGGATTTCGTTCCGCCGCTTTCCCACCGCAACAGTACATCCCAGACGAACTGGGCCGAGACAGAAGAAAAGACGGATGGAATTGCAGAATATCTGGAGAATATCTGCAGTCAGCATGTGGTGTTGTGGAAGGAAGAGGGAGTCGTGCGGGCCTTTATGACCTGGAAGGATCATTTTAATTGTGAAAATCTGGAAGCATATCCGGATTCCTGCTATCTGACCACCCTCTGCGTCTGGCCGGATTACCGCGGACAGGGAATTTCGGAGGTAATGTATGCAGAAGCAGAAAAGGACATCGCAGCAAAATTTCCGGGAAGCCGGATTACTCTCCGTACCTGGTCCACGAACGGGGCCCAGGAGCATATCCTGGACAAGCTGGGATATAGTCTTGTCCGGCGGCTGAAGGATGACAGGGGAGAAGGAATTGATACGGTTTATTTTGTAAAAAAGGAAGAAAACGACAGATAACATGGTGCTTGCAAATCGTAGCTGAAGATGTCATAATCGGAAGCATAAGACAGCAAAAGGAGGGCTATAGCTATGCCTTGTACAACCATTTTAGTTGGAAAGAAAGCATCGTATGACGGTTCCACCATGATCGCGCGAAACGACGATTCCGGTGCAGGCCATTATACATCGAAAAAATTTGTAGTGATTCACCCGGAGGAGCAGCCGAGAACCTATAAAACCGAGATTTCTCATCTGACCATTGAGCTTCCGGACAATCCGATGCGGTACACTGCAGTGCCAAACGCAGAAAAAGGCGAGGGTGTCTGGGCGGCAAGCGGCGTGAATGCAGCGCAGGTCGGCATGACTGCGACCGAGACAATCACATCGAATCCGCGTGTGCTGGGTGCTGATCCGCTTGTTGTTTATCAGCCGGCGGAAGACGGAAAAGAGGAGGTTCCGGGCGGAATCGGCGAGGAGGACCTTGTTTATATTGTTCTTCCTTATATTAAAAGCGCCAGAGAGGGTGTCAAAAGACTGGGCAGTCTGCTGGAGCAGTATGGTACATACGAGATGAACGGCATTGCATTTCAGGACCACGATGAGATCTGGTGGCTGGAGACGATCGGCGGCCATCACTGGATGGCAGTGAAAGTGCCGGATGACCATTATGTGGCCATGCCGAACCAGCTTGGCATCGACCATTTTGATCTGGAGGATGCACTCGGCGGGCAGAAGGAATATATGTGCTCAGCGGATTTGAAAGAATTTATTGAAACATATCATCTGGATCTCTCTATGGATGGAGATTTTAATCCGCGCGATGCCTTCGGAAGTCACGATGATTCCGATCACGTTTACAATACACCGCGTGCCTGGTTCATGGAGCGCTATCTGAACCCGCACACGAAAAAATGGGACGGACCGGATGCCGATTACACACCGGTATCCGACGATATTCCGTGGATGATGGTTCCGGAGAAGAAGATCACCGTAGAGGATGTGAAATACGTACTGTCCTCCCACTATCAGGGAACACCGTACGACCCGTATGCCGCATACGGCGATAAATCGTGGAAAGGGGCATACCGCTCCATCGGTGTCAATCGGACCGATTTCCTTTCTGTCATCCAGATGCGCCCGGATCACAAAGGAGACAACGGCATTCTGCAGTGGATTGCATTTGCGTCAAATGCATTCAATGTGCTGGTTCCGTTCTACACCGATGTGACGACAACACCGGAGTATCTTTCCAACACAACGGGAGAGGTTTCCACAGATAACTTCTACTGGGCAAGCCGCATGGTGGCAGCAATGGCAGATGCATCCTATAAGTCTTCTATCTTCCACATTGAGCGGTATCAGGAAAAGGTGATGGCAAAAGGCCATGCACTGATCCATCAGTACGATGCGCTGCTTGCAGGGGAGACAGACGAAACAAAACAGACACAATTGAGAGAAGAAGCAAACAACAAAATCGCTGAAATGCTGAAAAAGGAGACGGGTGCAACACTGCACAAGGTACTCTTTGAACTCAGCAACCAGATGAAAAACGCGTATTCCAGATCGGATGCGTAAGGCTTTTTTGGGGGAAAGAATAAGAGAATGGTTCTGCGCGCAGGAAAAATTGCGCGCAGAACCATTTCCTGTCCGGAACCGCCTCGAACAAACAGGGTGTTACAGTTCGTCGGAAACCAGTGAACGATACGATCCTGATAAAAAATCTCAGCGTACTTTGGTGAATTTTGTTGACAACAGGCAGTTCCTGTGCTACAATAAATCAGCGACATGGAAGAAGGTCTTTTTTTTATGCCTGAAATTGCTGAAGTACGAGCAGCAAAAACAGGGCAGAAATGAAGAGACCGCCGCTGATCCGCAAGGATCACAAGCGATAACGCAAATACACAGTGGAGGTGGAAGTCGTGCGCGTAAAAATCACATTGGCATGTACTGAATGCAAACAGCGTAATTACAACATGACAAAAGAGAAAAAGAACCATCCTGAGAGAATGGAGACAAAGAAGTACTGCAGATTCTGCAAAAAGCACACAATGCACAAAGAAACCAAATAATCTTTGGTAAGAGGTGATCCAATGGCAGAAACTGAAAAAAAAGCATCCAAAAAGAGCTGGTTCAAGGGCTTGAAAGCAGAGTTCAGAAAAATCATCTGGGTTGACAACAAAACGCTGGGCAAGCAGACCGTTGCAGTCGTAGCGATCTCTGCAGTAACCTGCGGGTTAATCACCCTGGTTGACAGCGCTGTAATCGAGTTCGTCAATTTATTGATCAAATAAGGATAAAGGTGTCAGAATGTCAGAAGTAAACTGGTATGTAGTCCACACCTATTCGGGCTATGAAAACAAAGTAAAAGCCAATATTGAGAAAACAATTGAGAACCGTCATCTTGAGGATCAGATTTTGGAAGTACGTGTTCCTATGGAAGAAGTTGTTGAAGTCAAGAACGGAACCAAGAAACAGGTACTCCGGAAATTGTTTCCGGGCTACGTTCTGATCAACATGATCATGAACGATGATACCTGGTATGTTGTCCGCAATACCAGAGGTGTTACGGGCTTCGTAGGACCGGGATCCAAGCCGGTACCGCTTACGGATGAGGAAATGGTGAACCTTGGAATCACCGGTGGTGAGGAAAAGGTTGAGCTTGACCTTGAAGTCGGCGATGCAGTCGTTGTAACAGGCGGCGCATGGAAGGATACAACCGGACTGATTCAGAGTATCAATGATACAAAACAGATGGTTACCATCAATGTTGAGCTGTTCGGCCGCGAAACGCCGGTAGAAATAAGTTTCGCAGAAGTCAAGAAGATGTAAGAAATGCCCCAGGGGCGTTTCGTGGGAGGGAAATTCCCGCAATTACCACATTTATTTAGGAGGTGCCGTAAAATGGCAAAGAAAGTTACAGGATATATCAAATTACAGATTCCTGCTGGTAAAGCAACACCAGCACCACCGGTTGGACCTGCACTTGGACAGCACGGAGTAAACATCGTACAGTTTACCAAAGAGTTCAACGCAAGAACAGCAGATAAGGGAGACCTGATCATCCCTGTAGTTATCACTGTATATGCAGACAGAAGTTTCAGCTTCATAACCAAAACTCCTCCGGCAGCAGTTCTGCTTAAGAAAGCCTGCAACCTGAAATCTGGTTCCGGCGTTCCGAACAAAACGAAAGTTGCTACTATCTCTAAGGACAAAGTTCGTGAGATCGCAGAGATGAAGATGCCAGACCTGAATGCAGCAACTGTTGAGGCAGCTATGAGCATGATCGCAGGTACCGCAAGAAGTATGGGTATCGTTGTAGAGGACTAATTTAGAAGAAGAGTTTACATCTTCTCGTATTGACGTGGGAGGGAGATTCCCGCAACTACCACCAGGAGGTTATTAGACAATGAAACATGGTAAGAAATATTTAGAGGCTGCAAAAGCAGTTGATCGTAGCATTCAGTACGATCCGGCAGATGCTATTTCCACAGTTAAGAAATTAGCTACTGCTAAATTTGACGAGACAATCGAAGTTCACATCAAAACTGGTTGTGACGGACGTCACGCAGACCAGCAGATCCGTGGAGCAGTTGTTCTGCCGCACGGTACCGGAAAACAGGTTCGTGTACTTGTTTTCGCTAAAGGCGCAAAAGCTGATGAGGCTGTTGCAGCAGGTGCAGAGTTCGTTGGAGCTGAGGAGCTGATCCCGAGAATCCAGAACGATGGCTGGTTTGATTACGACGTTGTTGTTGCTACACCGGATATGATGGGTGTTGTTGGTCGTCTGGGCCGTGTACTTGGACCGAAAGGTTTAATGCCAAACCCGAAGGCTGGTACCGTAACTATGGATGTTACCAAAGCCGTTAAAGAGATCAAAGCAGGTAAGATTGAGTATCGTCTTGACAAAACAAACATTATCCACGTGCCAATCGGAAAAGCTTCTTTTACTGAGGAGCAGTTAAGCGACAACTTCCAGACGCTGATCGGTGCAATCAACAAAGCAAAACCGGCTACTCTGAAGGGACAGTACCTGAAGAGCGTTACTCTGGCTCCTACTATGGGACCTGGAGTTAAGGTTAATACTTTGAAGCTTGCATAATAAATGAAATACTGAGAACCCCCGGGGCTGTAATGGCTCCGGGGGTTCTTTGCGTTGAAAAACGGACGCAGGGGAAAAGCGAATTCCGATTCCTTAAGAAAGAGCTTTATTTCAATGGGAAATAATTGAAAAAGATCAAAATAGTGTTAGAACATGAAAATTAAGATCAAGTATTTTGCCGGAAATGTTAGTATAATGCTAAGTAGAAAGTAAACGAAAAGAGCAGAGCCCATGCATGCGTTTGGAACGGCGGGTTCTGGAAAGGGAGGGTTTTATGCAGTATTTTGAAAAACAGGGAAATGCGCTGATTTTCCGGCAGGATGGGGAGACGGTCCGGGTGGAGCCGTGGCAGAAGGACAGTCTTCGGGTGAGAGGTACGCTTCTTTCGGAGATAGAAGAGGGAAGCATTGCACTGCTTGATCCGGAACCGGTGGAAGCGGAAATTGAGCTGGTGGATGAACTGAAAGCGACGATCAAAAACGGTAAAATCCAGGCGGTTCTCGAGCTTCAGCCGTGGGGACAGAAGCTGCGGATTACGTTCCTGAATCAGAAGGGCGAGGTGCTGCTCTCCGAGATCGCAAACGGCGGAGCGCTCTGCCTGCGCGCACACGATTACCGTGCATTAAAGGGAGGCGCTTATCAGCTGAAAGTATCCTTCGATTCCAACCCGGATGAGAAGATTTATGGTATGGGACAGTATCAGCAGGAGAGAATGAACCTGAAGGGATGCAACCTAGAACTGGCGCACCGTAATTCGCAGGCGAGCATTCCGTTTTATGTATCGAGCCTTGGCTACGGCTTCCTGTGGCACAATGCAGCGGTCGGTGAGGTTCATTTCGGAACGAACACAACGGAATGGCTGGCACGCACCACAAAGCAGCTCGACTACTGGGTAACCGCAGGCGATACCCCGGCAGAAATTGAAGAGCACTTTGCAGATGCCATTGGTAAAGTTCCGATGATGCCGGAGTACGGCCTTGGCTTCTGGCAGTGCAAGCTGCGCTACTACAACCAGGAGCAGGTTCTGAACGTGGCGCGCGAGTACAAAAAACGCGGCATTCCGCTGGATGTTTTTGTGATCGACTACTATCACTGGCCAAGATGCGGTGATTACCGTTTTGACGAGGAATACTTCCCGGATCCGAAAGCAATGATCGACGAGCTGCATGAGATGGGCATCGAGACGATGGTTTCCATCTGGCCGCAGATCGACTGGAGAAGCGAGAATTACGAAGAAATGAAACAGCAGGGACTCCTCGTGAAGAGCAACGCAGGTGTTGATGTACAGATGCTGTTCCATGGAAATAATGTCTTTTTGGATGCAACGAATCCGAGAACGAGAAAGTACGTCTGGGAAAAAGTAAAGAAAAACTATGCAGATCTCGGCATCCGCACCTTCTGGCTCGATGAGGCTGAACCGGAGTTTTCAACCTATGAGTACGAGTGCTACCGCTACGCCGCAGGCCCGGTGGAAGAGATCGGAAATATTTATCCAAGAGAGTATTCCCGTATGTTCTACGAGGGCCAGAAAGAGAGCGGCCAGGAGGATATCGTCAACCTCGTCCGCTGCGCATGGCTCGGAAGCCAGAAATACGGAGCCCTTGTGTGGTCCGGCGATATTTTCTCAACCTACGAGGACTTCCGCAAACAGATCTGCGCAGGCCTTCATATGGGATTGTGCGGCATTCCGTGGTGGACAACCGATATCGGTGGATTCCACGGCGGTGTGACCGAAGATCCGGACTTCCAGGAGCTGCTTGTGCGTTGGTTCCAGTTTGGTACCTTCTGCCCGGTTATGCGTATTCACGGAAACCGGGGACCGAGAGAAGAGATCATCAACAAGGCTGGCGAAGTGCGTGAGGGAACCGGAGCTGACAACGAGGTATGGAGCTTCGGAGAGAAAAATTATGAAATCCTGACAAAATTCATCGGCGTCCGCGAAAAAATGCGCGATTACACGAGAAGCCTGATGGCAGAAGCACACGAAAAAGGAACACCGGTCATGAGAACGATGTTCTATGAGTTCCCGGAGGATGCAGCGTGCTGGGACATCTCCGATGCTTACATGTTCGGCTCCGACATCCTTGTAGCACCGATTGTCCGGGCAAAAGCAACGAGCCGTACCGTTTATCTGCCGGCCGGTGCGTCCTGGACGCTGGCAAATACCGGTGATGTTTATGAGGGCGGAAAAGCCTACGAAATCGAGGCGCCGATCGAAACACTGCCGATCTTCCTACGCGACGGAAAACAGGGATATTTGGTGGGAGAGATCTGATAAATCACAGAGCAGTTGTTTGGTTATGGGCAGGCAGCAAATGCGGATTGCAGATAGCTGCATGAAAAAAGAAAAGGAAAAAGGGAAAAGCATTCCGGAAGATCGACAAGATCCAAAGGAATGCTTTTCCGATGTTATAAATCAATCCCGGATCCGAAAAACGGATTTTAGCCTTGCTTCGCATACGGGCGGACAGAAAAACTTACGGAAGCGGATGACCTGCCGCCAGATACAGCTCATACCATTCTTCCCGCGTCAGCGTAATATTGCATGCCGCGATAATCTCTTTCAGGCGTTTTTCACTTGCCGTACCGGTGACGAGCTGTATATTCGCCGGATGGCGCAGAATCCACGCCGCTGCAATCGTGGTATCACTGACACCGTATTTTTCGGCCAGCACGCGGATTTTCTGGTTCAGCTCCGGATACTCGTCACTTCCAAGGAAGCATCCCTTCCATGACGGCATCTGGAATGGCGACCACGCCTGAAGCGTAATATCATGGAGCCGGCAGTAGTCGAGCAGACTTCCGTCGTGGTCAACCGAGCCCGGTGTCTCCATATTAACTTCCATGCCATTTGCAACAAGATTGGAAACCGGAATGCTGAACTGTACCTGATTGACAACGAGCGGCTGGCGGACATACTTCTGCAGAAGCGCAATCTGCATCGGCTTGTGGTTGGAAACACCGAAATGGCGGACCTTTCCGCTCTCAAACAGAACATCAAACGCTGCTGCAACTTCTTCTGGCTCTACGAGGGCGTCCGGGCGGTGGAGCAGCAGAAGATCGAGATAATCGGTCTGTAGCCGTTTTAAAATACCGTCCACCGATTCCAGAATGTGCTCTTTCGACAGATCATAGCAGCCCTGGCGGATGCCGCATTTGGACTGGATCAGAACATCCTCGCGGTGCAGGGAAGGATCGGAGGCAAATGCATCACCGAAAACTGTTTCACTCATACCGCTGCCGTAAATATCAGCATGATCAAAGAAATATGCGCCCTGTTCCAGCGCGGAATGGATGAAATGATTCATCTCGTCTTTCAATTTTTCGGAAAGCCGCATGCATCCGACTGCAATCGAAGGAACTTTTCTCAGATGACTGCCTAAAACCGTTTCTTTCATGACAGAATTCTCCTTTGTGATAAAATAAAATCTTACTCTCACTATACCACTCAAGTACACTTGAGAGTCAATCTTTTTTGGGAAAAAGTGGTGAAAGCTTTCGCCAGAACCGCTGCGGATTCGACCAAAACACAGAAAAGCCGAACTTTGTTAACAAAATCGGAACAAAATCGACAACAAAGTTTACTTGCATTTTCGAAAAAATGATGTAAGATAGGGGTATTCGAAAAAAGATCCGAAAGGATCTGTAAATCTGTACTGACTCAGATAATGGAGGTTTACCCATGGATGCAAAAATCATAGCCGGAATCCTGGCAGCAGGAGGCGCAGCCTTAGCTGCCGGCGGCGTATATAGAATGAATAAGAAAACTGGTTACTTCAAAAAAGGAAACTCCGTCCGGTACGATGTTTCCCGGATTCCGTTTAAAAAGACGAGTCCGTTAAAAGGAAAGACGGTTGTCTTCCTGGGATCTTCCGTGACGAAGGGATTTGCGGCCCACAACAATGCGTTCGCGGAGTACATAGCGAAAAAAGACAGCTGTATCTGCATCAAAGAAGCGGTCAATGGAACAACACTGATTGATAACTGTGAGGATTCCTACATCGAGCGCATGCGCGACAATCTCGACCCGGAGCGTCAGGTGGATCTGTTTATCTGCCAGCTTTCCACGAACGATGCAACGCGCAACAGCCCGCTCGGCGAAATTTCGGAATCCCGTGATCTGGACAGCTTCGATGTCAAAACCGTCTGCGGTGCGATCGAGTACATCATTGCGTATGCAAAAGAAACGTGGCACTGCCGGGTCATGTTCTACACTAACCCACAGTATGATTCCGATACGTACGCAAAGATGGTGGAAGCACTTCTGAAAATTCAGGAAAAATGGCAGATCGGCGTGATTGATTTCTGGAATGACGAACGGATCAACAGCATTTCGCCGGAAAAACGGAAACTGTATCTCCAGGATCCGATCCATCCGATGAAGGCCGGCTACGCTGAGTGGCTCGTCCCGGTGATGGAGCAGCGGATTGCCGAATATCTGGAAACGCAGGTATCATAAAAAAGACAAAAAAATACTTTCGTGGTTTCTTTGGTTGGAAGATTCCGCGAAAGTATTTTTTTATTGCGCTGCCCTTAATGGAGCCGGATGATCAGGCTGCTGTGCTGACGAAATTGTTTTTTCCGTACTTTCTGTTACGTTCCGTTTTTTACGGATCCGGAACTGTTTGAAAATGCCGCGGATGGCGTCGTAGAGCTCCGGCTTTAAGTCCTCAAGCGGGATTGGCTGCTGATACAGGATGGCATTGTAGCTTGTGCCGCTTACGAGTTCCAGAATCATATAGAACATCAGCTCCGGTGAGCGGTACGTATATGCCGCGTGAGAGAGCAGCGATTCGTAAATTGTGTAGATAGCAGGTGCGTCACTGAACGGAGAAAATGTAAGCGAATTTTTGAAGAACCCCCAGCTTAAGTGCTTGGAGATCAGCGTCACAAGGCTGTGGTTGGCAGCAAACTGATCGAGGATATTGTCGGTGATGAAAAGCACCTGCTCCTCAAAATCCTGGATGTCCGGATGGCGCAGCAGATCCGCATAGGCTGCCTGGAATATCTGGCTTGCCTTGTGCGCAATCAGATGATTTCGAATATCGTATTTATCTTTGAAATAAAGATAGAAAGTGCCCTTTGCAACGCCGGCGTTGTTCACGATGTCCGAAATAGAGGTTTTATTAAAGCCGTTGTCGATAAAGAGCGAGAAAGCAGAGTCCAGAAGGGACTCACGCTTCATTTGTTTGTTATTATCAATTTTTCCCACAGAGAGTCTCCTTTCCTGAAAGATATCAAAAACGTGTGTCATTATCCTGCCTATAATTATAGGTATCATACATGGAAACTGTCAAAGGGAAAATGACTAATTTTCTCATTTTTGTGACTATGCACGAAGAAAAAAATGACCGATCGTCAATTTTGTGCAGTATTTAATGTTGACTAAGAGTCATTTTTGCGTTATAACATTAGATGATTGAAAGGCATAGGAAAAACATCCTCGATCTGAGGGAAACAGTATCCCGCAGTATCTTACTCCGAGCGGGTTTTACTTCTCTTATGATCCTGGATTTCATCATAAAAAACCATTATAAAAACCACAGAAAGGAAGTTTATCACAATGAATAGAAACAGAAAACTGAGAAAACAGATGATGTCTGGTCTTGCTGTTGGTATGGCTGCTGTTATGGGAGCTGCTCCGGTTTATGCAGCGACAGGAGAGGACGCAGCGGTTTCCAAAGAAGAAACCGTATATGTAAATGCAAATGCAGACGGATCGGAAGATCAGATTACCGTATCCAACTGGCTGAAGAACGCAGGAACGGAAAAGAACCTGCAAGATGAAAGTGAACTGAAGGACATCAAAAACGTAAAGGGCGACGAGGAGTTCACCCAGAGCGGAAACAAGCTGACCTGGCAGACAGACGGCGAGGATATCTATTATCAGGGAACAACCACAAAAGAGCCTCCGGTTTCCGTGAAGTTCACCTATTATCTGGACGGCAAGGAAATCAAACCGGATGACCTGGCCGGAAAGAGCGGAAAACTGAAAATCAAAGTTGACTATACAAACAACACAAAGACAACGGTTGACATCAACGGCAAGAAAGAGACGATGTACACCCCATTCGTCCTGATGACCGGAATGATTCTTCCGCAGGATACTTTCTCCAATGTCAAGATCGACAATGGTAAAGTCATTTCCGATGGAAGCAGAAACATCGTAATCGGATTTGGTATGCCGGGCCTGCAGGAAAGCCTGGGATTAAATTCCGATTCCCTTGAAGATCTGGTATCCGGTGACAGCGATTTCGAACTGCCGGAAAGCCTGGAGATCACTGCAGATGTGGAGAACTTCTCTCTGGATTCTACCTTCACCGTTGCACTTGATGATGTTCTCGACACCATCGATACCGACAACATCACCGGATACGATGATCTGAAGGATGCACTGAGTGATCTTGAGGATGCTGCAATGGAACTGGTTGACGGTTCCAAGGCACTCTCCGATGGTGTGGATACTTTAAAAGACAGCTACAAAGAGCTGGATGACGGTATTGGAACGTTAAAAGACGGCGCTGACGAGCTGAACAGCGGAGCCGGCACACTGGCAGGCGGAGCCGGCACACTGGCAAGCGGAGCATCGACTCTGGCAAACGGAACTTCTACTCTGAACAGCGGAGCTTCTACCTTAAACAGCGGAGCAGCTACCCTGTCCAACGGAGCATCCACCTTAAGCAGCGGAGCTTCTTCCCTGGCAAGTGGCGTAAACTCCTACACCGAGGGCGCTGATACCTTGAATAAAGCAATCCAGACGTATCTTGGAAAGAACGGTGTGCTGACTGGAAGCGTAACCGAGTATGTAAACGGTGTGAATAAAGTCGTTGCAGGCGTAAAACAGTACACCGACGGAACAACACAGCTGTCCGACGGCGTTGCTTCTTATGTAGCAGGCGAGAAACAGCTTGCAGCAGGCGCTGAGCAGCTTCAGCCTCTGGCAGACGGCCTGACCGAGGTAAACAGTGCAATCGCAACACTGAACGCAGCACTCGACGGAAAAGATGAGAATGATATTTTAGCAGGAGCAAAACAGCTCTCCGAAGGACTGACCAGTTTGAACGAGCAGCTGCAGAGCACCGATGTACAGAGCCTTCTGACGATGGTAGACGGCATGACCAGCACCGGTTCTACCCTGATCTCCGAGACCGAGGCACTCTCCGAGGTTCTGAACACCACAATCGCAGGATCTGTCAACAGCATGATGACAAACGGCAACGAGCTGATGAGCCAGATGGATACGCTGTCCAAAGGACTTGAGAGCTACTTAAGCGGTCTGGAGGCACAGATCACGAATCAGGCAACGCAGATGGGAACCCAGATGGCAGCACAGGTTCAGGCATGGGCAGACGGAGCAGCAGCACAGCTGAACCAGGAAGCAACAGCAGCAGCACAGACCGCAGCTGATGCAGCAGCAAGCCAGGCATCCGCCGATGCAGCAAAACAGGCAAATGATCAGCTCTCTGCAGCAGCGGCTGCACTGGATGCACAGATTTCCGCATCTAAGAGCGCCGGAAATACAGAGCTTGCCGATTCCTTAAGTAAAGCAAGAAACCAGATCGGAAGTGTCAGCGTTTCCGCTTCCGCCGGAACCGTTTCGGTTACTCCGGTTACAGCTCCGCAGATTACCCTTCCGGAACTGAACTTCGAAATCGAGCGCCCGGATCTCTCCGGTCTTGCGGCAATGCAGCAGAAGATGAGCGACATCAAGAGCCAGTACAGCGATCTGCAGAAGACGGTTGCAGCTCTGATGCCGCAGCTTGAGACCATGCAGAAACAGATGCAGACCATCACCGATAATAAAGCAGTTGTTGAGCAGAACCTCGGTGCAATGCAGAAACTGACCGCAGGTGTGGCACAGCTTGATGCAGGTGGAAGCGCTCTGTACAAGGGCATCGGTACTCTGTCCGCAGGTGTGAGCCAGCTGTACAGCAGCACAAATGAGAGTTTTGCAAAAGCAACAGCAGGCATCAATGCACTGAACGCAGGATTCACTCAGCTGAGTGCTTACAATGATACGCTGCTTTCCGGCGCAAGCCAGCTGAAAGCAAATGCACCGGCTCTGGTTGAGGGTGTTACGACTCTGCAGGGCGGCACGACACAGCTGACCGCAGGTCTTGGACAGCTGGGAAGCCAGTTAAGCGATGGATCTGCAAAACTTTCTGCAAACAGCGGAAGCTTAAGAAGCGGTGCTTCTCAGGTAGCAAGCGGAGCATCCCAGCTGGCAAGCGGAGCCTCCACACTGGCAAACGGAACTTCTTCCCTGGCAAGCGGAGCTTCTGAACTGAACAGCGGAGCTTCTACGCTGGCAAGCGGAGCATCTACGCTGGCGAGCGGAGCTTCTACACTGGCAAATGGAACTTCTTCTCTGGCAAGCGGAGCTTCTGATCTGAAATCGGGAAGCAGCAAGGTTGTTGATGGTATTGACGAGCTGTCCGATGGGGCGAAAGAACTGGCTGACGGTACGAAGAAGTTTGAAGAAGAGGGTACCAGCAAGCTGAAGAGTACCTTTGAGGATGATCTGGGAGATGTACTGGATCGGATTCAGGCGCTGAATTCGGATAAATGCGCTTATACTTCTTACAGTGGTAAGGCAAATGGAATGGATGGAAGCGTGAAATTTATTATCGAGACTGCAGCAATTGAAGCTGCGGAAGAGTAATGTGATTCCACGGTAGATTGTGAGGCCGCCTGCGGTCGGGATGTTTTCCCCGACCGCAGGCGGCATTTACGTTACGTGGGGTGCAAAAAGACAAAAAATAAGAACAGCCCGCGGATATGCGGGCTGCTCTTTCATAATGAGGGGGGAGATAGTTTTGAGTGGTTCATCAACTATCTAAGTTATAGTATAGGGAAGAAATGTGAGCAAAGTATGTCTATTTTCTAAAAGAAACAGTAAATTTCTAAAGAATAAGTGAATCCATCCATTGAGTAAATCACTTCCGTTCGCCAAAACGTAGATGGGTCCCCAGGCGCAGCGGAGCGTCCGCCCCCCGCGGTGCATTTGCAGGAGGGGTAAGGATGTTAGAGGGCGGAAATTTGCGTTGGGACCGGGCGCAGCACTGTCTGACCGAAGGGAGTTTGCGGAGCCCGGTTCCGGTTTTAGCAAATTTTCGGCCTCTTACAGCCTCTTTCCCTCCGAAACAGCACCGTGGGGGCGGACGCTCCGCTGTGACTGGGGGTCGTATCCTCCCGTCCTATTCAAAAGAAAGTTTCCGGTTCCCATAACTCTTCCGGTACTGTCCCGGCGTCATCCCGGTGAGTTTTCGGAAAGCCGTGGAAAAATTATGCGCATCCTGAAATCCAACATTATAGGCAATCTGAGAGACTGTGTGATTCGTGTCCGTCAGCTCAGCCATTGCGCTGTCCATTTTGGATTTCAGGATGAACTGCTTCAGTGTCATCCCGGTGCCCTCGTGGAAGAGGGAGGAGAGGTATTTGTCGTTGTAGCCGAAATAACGGGCGAGTTCGGTGACTTTGAGGGACTCGCTGCTGTGGTATTGGATGTAGCTGATGATGTCCTGCAGGATCTGTGTCCGCTGCGTTTCGGAAGTGTAGGTGCGGTAGAAGGGGCTCTGGCAGTTGATTTCGCCGAGAACAGCGGCAGTCAGGCTGTTGTTGAGGAACGTGTTGTGGAAACGCAGGGAAGTGTCCTGGAGCTGCTTCATGAGGATGATGACGCGGTTCGGGGACGAAAGCGTTCCCTGGCGCGGGATGCATAACGTTTCGGGGTAGTTGGATGGAAGCTGGGCGGGAGCGAGGTCCTCAAGGCGGTAGGAGGATGGCGGTGCAGCATGAAACTCATCCAGAACCGATCCGGCGGTCGGGTCAGAAGGAGCGATGATCGGTGCGGAGGGGATACCAGGGATAAAATGGAGCCAGTAGAAAGCGCAGCTTCCTTTTTTCGAGCCGTGCTGATGGACGGTCGGAGGCAAAAGAAGATATTCGCCAGGATGGACTTCGTAAGAGCGGCGTTCGTCCGCGATAAAAAGCGTTCCTTCCGTCACAACCATCAGTTCAAAATTGACGAGATTCCGTGTCAGGTGCATCCACTCCGAGGACGGGGACTGGAATTTGCCGCAGAGGTCGTAGGTAAAACAGGCGGCATCTGGAAATAAAACAGAGATCATATGACTTTTTCAAACCTTTTCAAACATTCTTGTATTTTAAACGGCGGTCCGTTTTGCTAAAATAAAACTATAGAAAAACAGGAAAACAGCCGTCAAAAGAAGTGTAACGCTTCCCATATCTGAAAGCAAGGAAAATATCTTTTTCAAACCAGGAGGCGGCGGAAGAAAATGAAAAAGGAGACCGAAAAAATGGATCAGAAAAACTTCAGCAAACCATTATCCCTGGCAAAGGTCCAGGTTACCGATGCATTCTGGAAAAAAGAGATGGAGCTTGTCCGCACCGAAGTAATTCCGTATCAGTGGAATGCCTTAAATGACAATGTTCCGGGAGCAGCACCGAGCTTCTGTATGCGGAACTACCGCCGCGCCGGTGAAGTTGAAAAAGAGCGGAAAGCAAAAGGAGACAAATTTGTTCAGATCAAATATCCGCTGGATACTTTTGAGACACTGCCGAAGGATGGCAAAATGGATGGAAGATTTTATGGCTTCCTGTTCCAGGATACCGATTTTACCAAATGGGTGGAGGCAGTTGCGTACTCCCTGACACAGCATCCCGATCCGGAGCTGGAAAAAACGGCAGATGAAGCAATTGAAGCTGTCTGCGCAGCACAGAGAGAAGACGGATACCTCGATACCTACTATCTGATCAACGATCAGGATATGATTTTTACAAACCTTAAGGACAACCATGAGCTGTACTGCTTCGGTCATCTGACGGAAGGCGCCGTAGCCTATTATCAGGCGACCGGAAAAGACCGTCTCTTAAAAGCAGCGGAGCGTTTCGCGGACTTTATTGCCAGCAAACTCGGTCACGGCGAGGGCAAAAAAGCAGGTTATCCTGGTCACGAAATTGCAGAGATGGCTCTGATGCGTCTCTATGATCTGACCGGCGAGCAGAAGTATCTTGATCTTGCAAAATACTTCATCGATGAACGCGGAACAAAACCATACTATTACGATATCGAGCGCGGTCTGACCTGCCCGGAGGGCGAGGAACGATATAGCTACAATCAGGCAAACCGCCCGGTGCGTCAGCAGGATGAGGTGCAGGGGCACTCCGTACGCGCCGTATATCTCTATTCCGGCATGGCGGATGTGGCAAGGGCAACGCAGGATGAGAGCCTGCTGAAAGCCTGTGAAACTCTCTGGAACAACATGGTGCATCAGAAAATGTACGTCACCGGCGGAATCGGTGCCACTCATATAGGAGAGGCATTCTCTTTCAACTATGACCTGCCAAACGATACCGCTTACGCAGAGACCTGTGCATCCATCGGTCTTGTGTTCTTTGCTCGCCGCATGCTGGAGATTCAGGCAAAAGCAGAGTACGCGGATGTGATGGAATTAGCCCTCTACAATGGCGTTCTCTCCGGAATGGCGCTCGACGGAAAGAGCTTCTTCTATGTCAATCCGCTGGAGGTACTGCCGGAGGCATGTCACAAGGATGAGCGGAAATTCCATGTAAAACCGATCCGTCAGAAATGGTTCGGCTGTGCCTGCTGCCCTCCGAACCTGGCAAGAACGGTAAGCTCAGTTGCATCTTACGCATACACGGAAAACGACACAACCCTGTTTGTCCACTTGTACATGGGTGGAACAGTGGAAGGAGAAAAAGTAAAAGCATCCATCACTTCCGAATTCCCGTGGGACGGCCATGTTTCCGTGACCTGCGAGAGCGATACCAAAGAGCCGTACACCTTTGCATTCCGCATCCCGGGATGGTGTGCTTCTTATGAAAAAGAGATTCCAAAAGGCGCAGAAGTGGAAGAAAAAGACGGGTATCTGTATGTGACAAAAGTATGGGCGAAGGGTGAGACGATCCGCCTGAACTTCCCGATGGAAATCCAGTTTTTGGCATCCAATCCGCTTGTACGCGAGGACGCCGGCCGTGTTGCCGTAAAACGAGGACCGGTTGTTTACTGTATGGAAGAAGCAGACAACGGAAAGAATCTGCATTTGACAAAACTCTGTGTGAATGGTGAAAAAACCGCAGAAGCAGCCGATGAGCTGGGCGAGCACTTTGTGCGCGTAACGGCCGAGGGACGTCGCATGAAGCTGGGCGATGCGGAAAAACAGCCGTTGTATCATCTGTATCAGAAAGAGGAAGAGGAAAAGACGAAACTGAAGCTGATTCCATATTATATGTGGAACAACCGAGGTGAGGGCGAAATGCAGGTATGGATCCGCGCATGTGAATGATTTTATTAAAGAAGAAATAAAAAACTCCGGAAAAGGGATGGCTCCTGATGCAGCCTCCCCTTTTTTCCGGAGTTCTTGTTATGCCAAAATATGAGAATCCTGCAAAAAAGAAAGTGAATTTTTTGCAGGATTCTTTGTGCTATTGGTACAGATTATTTTCTGCTTCTCATAGAAAGACTGCCGAAAGCAGAAGAAACGGCGGGCAGAATCACGAGGACGACCGCAAGGACAATCATTCGATCCACAAAGTCTGTCATGGCCTGTACAACGCAGACAGAGAGAGTCAGATTCATACCGAGGCTGTGAAGCAGCTGCACCAGCACAGTGGAGCCGGAGGAAGTAATTCCACCGAAAACAACCGCGGTGATTGTGGAACTTACCACAGTACCCGGAAGTGAGATCACAAGCGCTGCCGGAAACAGCTTCCAGCCCATGGAGCGGAGGGAAAGACTCTCGCTGCGGGATCCTGCCGTATGGGACGGGCGGAGTCTGCGGAATACAAGGCCGGCAACGAGACCGATGACAAGCTGCACCGGAATATAGTAAAACGCATAGACATCACTCGTCATGCCGGAAATGAGTCCGGAGATCAGTCCCGGAACGAGGCCTGCAGCAGGTCCGAACAGAGCGGCTGCCAGAACTGTTCCGATGGAGTCCAGATAAACCGGAAGACGCAGCAGCAGAGCAATGGTACCGCCGAGAATATTGATGACACCGCAGAGCGCGAGTGTCGTGAGCTTTAACGTACGGTTAGTATTCATCATGCCTCGCCTCCCTTCTGAAACATCGTCTCATGTGGGAAGACCGGCGGTGCGGTGAGAATCTGGTCGAGAACCGGTGCGGATTCCTCCTGCGGCACGCCGAGAACGCGCTCAAAGAACATCAGGAAGAAACGGCGCACATCGACCTGCGTCAGAATGTGGCTGTTCGGTGCTTTCTGATAAAAATTCATGGCATCCACAACCGTCTGTCCGATGCAGAGGCCTCCGGTTTCTACCTGCGTATACGCATCAAAACCGCTGCAGAGCGACGGATCCACAAGATAAGCGGCCGCGAGCGGATCGTTGATCACGCATCCGATGACCTTTTCCTGTTTCCAGTGGAAATCAAAGTAGAAGCGCGTCAGCTCCTCAATGCGGGTTCCGACTCCTGGATTTACGCATTTCATATATTCCACAAGATTCGGCGTCAGGACAATTTTTCGTGTGACATCCAGCCCGATCATATGAAGTTTTTTGCCTGCAAGCTGCGGCAGCTCGGAAAACGCGCGGAATACTTCGGCTGCGGCATCCGGGTCGCACCAGTAATTGTACTCGGCAACCGGGGAGCAGTTTCCATGGCTCTTATAGCTTCCGCCCATGGAGACAAGAGCCGTCAGGTTTGTCAGGCACTCCGGTGCGCGGGAGATGACTTTTGCAAGGTTCGTCATCGGTCCGAGGGCAAGAATGGTAACATCAGGGGTTGCTTTTAAGGTTTCGATCAGGAAAGAAACAGCGTCCTTGTTTGGCGTAAGGCCTTCGGCATCCGGCCAGCCCGATTCGCCGAGACCGTCCATGCCGTGGGTGTCCATCGCGTCCACGTAGTCGCGGACCAGAGGCGTCTCCTCGCCGACATAAACCGGGACATCTGGTTTTCCAATCATAGAAAGAATTTTGAGGGCATTTTTAGCGCCCATAGAAGCGGGTACATTTCCGCTGACTGTGGTGATGCCGACAAGATCCAGCTCTTTCGAAGCCGCGGCAAGCATCAGGGCGAGAGAATCGTCGATGCCCGGATCACAGTCGATGATCAGTTTTTTTGCATTCATTTTCCAATCTCCTTTGATGAAAATTTTGAGATACTTGGTTTTTTATACTGGGAAGTTCACGAACCAGTCCGGACACCCGCAAAAAGACGGGAAAATCCGATTGCATAAATGCACGGGCAAGAGTATAGCACAGATAAAAAAAAAAATCCAGTAAAACAAACCTTGCCTGTTTTGAAAAAATCGGTTATGGTATAGAAAAGCATACAGCAAATGAGAACATGGGAGAAAAGAAAATGGCAGATGGATTTTTAGCACCAACTGGGAAATTCTATCCCAAAACAGAAAATTTTCATGCGCAGACCGCGCGGGCGATTTTAGGTCCGGACGGCCAGACGGACGAGCCGATCCAGGAGCTTTTGCGCCGCGGTTATATTTTATTTGTAGGATTCCACAAACCAGGCGAACCGGAAAATCTCCATGCCGATATGGATTACGTCCTCGGCGGACCGGGGTATCCGGCGACCGAAGGGCAGAAGGCCTGGATTGCAGAACATACGGAAGAGCTGTCGAGAAAGCAGCAGTTTGACATCAACAACGACGAGACAAACTTTGAGAACTTTTACATCAGCAATGTCCGCATGTTTCCCTGGTGCAAAGGGTGTGCCGAAGAGAAAGCGCGTGACCTCTGGGGCAATGCACAGAGCGAGGAGAAGCCGAAGCGGTGTGATGCGTGTCCGGCCTTCAGGAACCGTCCGCTTTAACGAAAAACAGAAAATGTCAGAAAATAATCTGGTGAGATTATAATAGGAAGAAAAAATACTTTTGCACAGTAATGCATCAATGGGGGAAATCCGCAGAAGCCGCGTAAATACGCGATTTTTTGCGAATTTCCCCCTTGACTTTTGAAAGGACAGACGCTATAATAAACGAGCGTGCGTAAAAGACTGTTTTTTGTGCGCGCAAAAGCTGCAAAGCAATTATGTTGAACTAAAGCAGCCGTATGAAACCCCGTGGGACACACGGAGAAATCTATCAGGAGGTGAAATGGAATGCCAACATTCAACCAGTTAGTAAGAAAAGGCCGTGAGACTTCCGTAAAGAAATCTACCGCGCCGGCACTGCAGAAAAGCTACAATTCTCTGAGAAAGAAATCCACAGATATGTCTTCTCCTCAGAAGAGAGGTGTGTGCACAGCTGTTAAAACTGCTACACCGAAAAAACCTAACTCAGCTCTTCGTAAAATCGCCAGAGTTCGTCTTTCCAACGGAATCGAAGTAACAAGTTACATCCCAGGAGAAGGTCACAACCTTCAGGAGCACAGCGTTGTTCTGATCCGTGGAGGAAGAGTTAAGGACCTGCCAGGTACCAGATACCACATCATCCGTGGTACACTTGATACTGCAGGTGTTGCTAACAGAAAACAGGCCCGTTCTAAATACGGTGCTAAGAGACCGAAAAAGAAATAATTAAGTAAAACGAGTTCGAGATATATCTAGTATCACAAAAAAGCGAAATGTTGTGCGTTATTCCATAAATCCCCACGGCTGCGGATTTATAGAGAATTTACACGCGCGGACATACTGCAAATAAGTGTGAGTACCGATGATTTAATCGAATGATGGTTAAGGAGGGAAGTAACGTGCCACGTAAAGGACATACTCAGAAAAGAGATGTTTTAGCAGATCCGTTATACAATAACAAAGTGGTAACCAAGCTGATCAACAACATCATGCTGGATGGTAAGAGAGGTGTTGCCCAGAAAATCGTATACGGCGCATTTGCTAAAGTAGAAGAAAAAGCTGGAAAACCAGCAATCGAAGTATTTGAAGAAGCAATGAACAATATCATGCCGGTTCTTGAAGTAAAAGCAAGACGTATCGGTGGTGCTACTTATCAGGTACCGATCGAGGTAAGACCGGACAGACGTCAGGCTCTTGGCCTTCGTTGGCTGACCGCTTATTCTCGCAAGAGAGGCGAGCGTACCATGGAAGACAGACTGGCAAACGAGATTCTGGATGCATCTAACAACACAGGTGCTTCTGTGAAGAAGAAAGAAGAAGTTCATAAGATGGCAGAGGCTAACAAGGCATTTGCTCACTACAGATTCTAAGAGGAGGAAAATCCGTTGGCTGGAAGAGAATATCCATTAGAGAGAACCAGAAACATTGGTATTATGGCTCACATCGATGCAGGTAAAACAACCCTGACCGAGCGTATCCTGTACTATACCGGTGTTAACTACAAGATTGGTGATACTCACGAAGGAACTGCTACCATGGACTGGATGGAACAGGAGCAGGAGCGTGGTATCACAATTACTTCAGCTGCTACAACCTGCCACTGGACTCTGGAAGAGAACTGCAAGCCGAAACCGGGCGCTCTTGAGCACCGTATCAACATCATTGATACCCCAGGCCACGTTGACTTTACCGTAGAGGTAGAGCGTTCTCTTCGTGTACTGGACGGCGCTGTCGGCGTGTTCTGTGCAAAAGGTGGTGTAGAGCCGCAGTCTGAGAACGTATGGCGTCAGGCTGATACCTACAACGTACCGCGTATGGCATTCATCAACAAGATGGACATCCTTGGTGCTGACTTCTACAACGCTGTAGATCAGATCAAGACCAGACTTGGTAAAAATGCTATCTGCCTTCAGCTTCCAATTGGTAAGGAAGATGAGTTCAAGGGAATTATCGATCTGTTCGAGATGAAAGCTTACATCTACAACGACGATAAGGGCGATGATATCTCCATCGTTGATATCCCGGAAGATATGAAAGAAGACGCTGAGCTGTATCACACCGAGCTGGTAGAGAAAATCTGCGAGCTGGATGATGAGCTGATGATGCGTTATCTGGATGATGATATCCCGTCTGTAGACGAGATGAAAGCAGTTCTGCGTAAAGCTACCTGCGAGTGTACAGCTGTACCGGTATGCTGCGGTTCTGCATACAGAAACAAAGGTGTTCAGAAACTCCTGGACGCTATTCTTGAGTACATGCCGGCTCCGACCGATATCCCGCCAATCGAGGGTACCGATCTGGACGGAAACCCGATCGTAAGACATTCTTCCGATGAGGAGCCGTTCTCCGCACTGGCATTCAAGATTATGACAGACCCATTCGTTGGTAAACTGGCATACTTCCGTGTGTATTCAGGAACCATGAACTCCGGTTCTTACGTACTGAATGCAACAAAAGATAAAAAAGAGCGTGTTGGACGTATCCTTCAGATGCATGCAAACAAACGTATGGAGCTGGATAAAGTTTACTCCGGTGACATTGCAGCTGCAATCGGATTCAAGTTCACCACAACAGGTGATACCATCTGCGACGAGCAGCATCCGGTAATCCTTGAGTCTATGGAGTTCCCGGAGCCGGTTATCGAGCTGGCTATCGAGCCTAAGACAAAAGCAGGCCAGGGCAAACTGGGCGAGTCCCTTGCAAAACTGGCTGAGGAGGATCCGACCTTCCGTGCACACACCAATCAGGAAACTGGTCAGACCATCATCGCTGGTATGGGTGAGCTGCATCTGGAAATCATCGTTGACCGTCTGCTTCGTGAGTTCAAAGTAGAGGCTAACGTAGGTGCTCCGCAGGTTGCATACAAAGAGACCATTACCAAACCGGCAGACATCGACAGCAAATATGCAAAACAGTCTGGTGGACGTGGACAGTATGGTCACTGTAAAGTTAAATTCGAGCCTATGGATGCAAACGGCGAAGAGATTTACAAATTCGAGTCTACCGTTGTCGGTGGAGCTATTCCGAAAGAGTATATCCCGGCTGTAGGCGAAGGTATCGAAGAGGCTATGAAAGCCGGTATCCTGGGAGGCTTCCCGGTAGTCGGTGTTCATGCAAATGTATACGACGGATCTTATCATGAGGTCGATTCTTCTGAGATGGCATTCCACATTGCTGGTTCTCTGGCATTCAAGGAAGCTATGCAGAAGGGTGCTCCGGTTCTTCTTGAGCCTATCATGAAAGTCGAAGTTTCCACTCCGGAAGATTACATGGGTGATGTTATCGGTGATATCAACTCCCGTCGTGGTCGTATCGAGGGTATGGATGACATCGGCGGCGGAAAGATGATCCGTGGATTCGTACCGCTGGCTGAAATGTTCGGTTACGCAACAGACCTTCGTTCTAAAACTCAGGGACGTGGTAACTACTCCATGTTCTTTGATAAATACGAGCAGGTTCCGAAGAACGTACAGGAAAAAGTTCTGTCTGCAAAAGCAAAATAATTTGAGAAACCGTACTGGTTGTGCAGTCCTTACCGGCTGCACAGCCTGAATGTATATCTTTTTCAAAGATTTCCCTTGCAAATAGGACAGAAATGCAATATAATCAGACTTAGCAGGTTTACGATTCAGGTGGGTTCCTGCCACCAATTTAGTCTCAAAAAAGCCCACTGGGCGCAATTTTAAGGAGGACATTTTAAAATGGCTAAAGCTAAATTTGAAAGAACAAAACCGCATTGTAACATTGGTACCATCGGCCACGTTGACCATGGTAAAACAACTCTGACCGCAGCTATCACAAAAGTACTTTCTACCAGAGTAGAAGGAAACACTGCTGAGAACTTCGAAGATATCGATAAAGCTCCGGAAGAGAGAGAGCGTGGTATCACAATCTCTACTGCACACGTTGAGTATCAGACAGAGAAAAGACACTATGCACACGTTGACTGCCCAGGCCATGCTGACTATGTAAAGAACATGATCACTGGTGCTGCACAGATGGACGGAGCTATCCTTGTAGTAGCTGCTACAGACGGTGTTATGGCTCAGACAAAAGAGCACATCCTTCTGTCCCGTCAGGTAGGTGTACCTTACATCGTTGTATTCATGAACAAATGCGATATGGTAGACGACGAAGAGCTGCTTGAGCTGGTAGACATGGAGATCCGTGAGCTGCTGAACGAGTATGACTTCCCGGGAGATGACACTCCGATCATCCAGGGTTCTGCTCTGAAAGCTCTGGAAGATCCGGCTGGCCCATGGGGAGATAAAATCATGGAGCTTATGGATGCAGTAGATAGCTGGATCCCGGATCCGCAGCGTGACACAGATAAAGACTTCATCATGCCTGTAGAGGACGTATTCACCATCACTGGTCGTGGTACTGTTGCTACCGGCCGTGTTGAGGCTGGTGTTCTTCATCTGAATGAGGAAGTTGAAATCGCAGGTCTGAAAGAAGAGACCAAGAAAACAGTTGTAACTGGTATCGAGATGTTCCGTAAACTTCTGGATGAGGCTCAGGCTGGTGATAACATCGGTGCTCTGCTTCGTGGTGTTCAGAGAACAGAGATCGAAAGAGGACAGGTTCTGGCTAAACCAGGTACCGTTCACTGCCATACCAAATTTACCGCTCAGGTATACGTTCTGACAAAAGACGAGGGTGGCCGTCATACTCCATTCTTCAACAACTATCGTCCGCAGTTCTACTTCCGTACAACTGACGTAACAGGTGTTATCACTCTTCCGGAAGGAACTGAGATGTGCATGCCTGGCGATAACGTAGAGATGACCATCGAACTGATCCACCCGATCGCTATGGATCAGGGTCTTACCTTCGCTATCCGTGAGGGTGGCCGTACCGTTGGATCAGGCCGTGTTGCTACTCTGATCGACTAATCATCGGTAGACTATTCGAATAAAATATAATTGTATCGAAAGATACTTGTGCTCAAACGTAAGAGACCCCGGCGCCGTAAGGCGGCCGGGGTTTTTCTGTTGCATGGACTGCGAACAGTGTAAATAACGAAATTTGTATAGATGGATATCTCTTGTAAAGAAAATTACAGGAGGCAAATAAATGGAACACTATGCATATGTTAGAGTTTCAACCAAAGAACAAAATATAGATCGTCAAAAAATAGCATTAGAAGTATATCAAATTCCAGAACAAAATATTTATTGTGATTATCAGTCAGGAAAAAATTTTGAACGTCCTGAATATCAAAAGATGATAAAAAAATTAAAACCAGGAGATTTAGTTGTTATCAAAAGCATTGATCGTCTTGGACGTAATTACAATGAAATTTTAACACAATGGCAATACATTACGAAACAATTAAAGGCGGATATTCTAGTGCTGGATATGGAGATTTTGGATACGCGCCAGAAAGCAGGGAATCTCACTGGAACATTAATTGCAGATTTAGTATTACAGATATTTGCTTATGTGGCACAAACAGAACGTGAACTTATTAGTCAGAGGCAGGCAGAAGGGATTGCTGCAGCAAAAAGAAAGGGAAGAAAATTTGGTAGACCGCAGCTGGAAATTCCAGATCAATTTGAAATGATATGCCAGAGGTGTTATGCTGGGAAAATATCAACGAGAAAGGCAGCAAAAATATTAGGGATGAGTCATTCAACGTTTTATCGCAAATACAAAAAATGTTTTAAATTGTAGACATTTAGAAACATCCAGATAGAAGCATGAAACAGTAAAAAAATATTGTTTTCATACTTCTTTTTTGTGATTTAAATTTATCTTCAGTATATCATATGTGTTTCTAAATATCTGATTTATGAAACAAATGAAGAGCGAGACAAGTATAGACAAAAAAATAGATGTTGGAAAATCAGCTAGTTTTAAATGCAAAAATGTTTAGTACACCATATAAGATATACGAGTTTGTTACAAGAGATATCTACATGACAATTGTTTGGAGGTGTTTCGGAAAATTTAAGGTGTATGAGTTTACATACCATTAAAACAAAATAAAAGATAGGAGAGAAAATATGCGAAGAAAAATAATATTAGGAGTTTTTTTTGCAACACTTTCAATATCAACTGTAGCATGTGGTAACACGAATACAGAAAATGCTGTATCAGAGAAAGAGTCGGAAGCAGTAAGTGAAATGACAGGGGAATCAACAGAAGAGCCGACAGAAGAGATTACTGTGGAACCAACGGAAGAAATAACAGAAGAATCTGAGGAGATAGAGGATGAGTCGGAAACAGAACATTGGTGGATGGTTTCATGTAGTGATTTTCAGAATGGAATAGCGTTTGTTGACGAAGAAGATATAGGGTATGGCGAAACGAGAACAATAGCGATTGATACGGAAGGAAATGAACTGTTTGTTGTACCTGAGATGAGTGCCTATAATTTATGGAATGTAGATATAAATGGTGAATATGTATGGTGTGAAGATACCGTATTTAATCGAAGCGGAGAAGTGATTAATGATATTTCAGATAAATATTCATCATTTCAACTAGGAAATGGTTATGTATTAGTAAAAGAAATATCCTCCGGATATGAACAAAAAATAGAAAAAATGGGAGTGATTGATGGATATGGGAATGAAATTATTCCCATTAGTGAAGAGCTTTCAGAATTGCTAGGTGAAGAGCTTTTAAATATAGGCTGGGATGGAGATTATAGTGGAGAGGGAATTGGATTTGGGCGGCAGGAGAAACTGCTGATTGATGCTAACCAAGGAACTTATTATAAACTAGGAGGGGGATTTAAAGAATATAGAAATGGAAATGTGTTGACTAGTGGAAATAGCTTATATAAAAATAATGGAACATCTAAGATAGTGATTGATGATGATGGAGAATTAACGCTTTCGGAAGAGAAAATAATAAGCTTAGATCAGTACAGTTCAGAAGAACCTGTGATTAGAACATATGATTTAGAAGGCAATTTATTAAATGAGGCTAAGTTGGATAATCTTGTTTTAGACAATGATGAATTAAAATATGATAATGGAAGCAGTGCGTTGTATATTAAAGGAATGGATGGGTATTATGTTACAATGATCGACGAATATGGAAATTTTAAGTTTGAACCCATTAAACATCAGAATCATATATCGGATCAGACAGATATAATATGGAGTGAAGTGTCAGAAGGTTTGTTGCGGGTAGCGTTGGATGAATATACAACAGTTTTTGTAAATGAGAAAGGTGAACAAGTGTTAGAAATACCATACCCTATTGAAGCTGTTGGAAATTGCAAGAATGGAAGAATTGCAATTAATACAGGAGAAAGAGGTTTTTATGTCGATGCACAAACTGGAGAATATATATTATATTAAAAAATGTTAGAGCATTAGAATACTATGATTTCATGTGCATTGTGTAGCAAATTAGCTACAAGCTGAAATTAATTTATTTTGTAGTAAAATATAACATTAGACTTCTAATATTGGGAACTGCGACTTGAAAAGAAAACTCCTACAGGGGAGTTTTTCTTTTGCGAAGATTTTAAAAGAACAACAGAAATTCTAAGATAGAAAAATAGTTGATTATAGAGTAAAGTTTTTGTTGGAATTATTTTATTAGTAGAAGATATGAAGTATTTTGCGCCGCTGTCTTCCTATACGCCTAAACATGATAAGATGAAAAATGGCCTGGATTTTATTAAAATTGGAAATTATGCAGTCATAAATATCAATAATATGTTTCCAGTACCAGAAGGAGAATATACATATGTAAATATGAAAGAAGTTAAAGATGAACAATATAAAAAATTACTTATGGCCGAGTACCGGATTATTAAAAAACTGCAGGATAAGATAAGGAAGAATGCAGCAGAACTATATAAACATAAAAAAGAACATGGAACAGCAACGGCATTAGCAAAAAGATGTAATGATTTTTTGATACTTGAGGCAAAATGCAGGGCATATAAGGAATAAAAGAAAATTATCATACCGAGCAAAATATGATATAATTTGAATGAGTAGGTGAAATAAGCAGGGAAAGGTGCGTCAGAGATGATTACAAGAACCGACATCTGCCGCGCGACAAATTCTGCTACATACAGCCGCGGGCGGCAGATTTATGAAGAGCAGAAGATTCACAGTTTCAAAGCAGAGGAGATGGAAAATGAATACGGCGATAAGCTGCAGCAAATCACAGCGGTGGTGGACGAAATGTTTACGAAGTCCGGATTCGTGTGGATGAAGAGATGTCTGAGATTCTGGAGGATACCTGTAACTGTCCGGCACATGATAAGTACTGAGGGCTCTGCAAACACTGTGTGGCCGTGTTGCTTTGCTATATTGACTGGCGGAAAGAACAGCGGAAGCGGCTGGAAGCTGAGGTACAGAAGGATGCGGAACACCGCGAACTGGCTGAACTGCTGCGGACTCTCGGTGTGAAAAAGGGAACGGCGGGAATTTCATCAGAACCCAAGATCGTCAAGCGGGTCATTGAACCGCCGAAAAGTCCGAAGACAAGCCCGGGCTTTTCCGAACTGCTTTCGCATTATGCCATGCGCGATCAGACGGTCTTTCTGCCGAAAGCAAAAGCTGGCCAGGTAAAACTGGAGGGGCATCTGCATCGGAAGAGCAGTAAGACGCTGGAGACGGAATTTAAGATCGGCATCGGGCGCATGTATGTGCTGAAAAGTATTTCCAAAATGGTGGCGGCTGTCCAGAATATGGAGACTGTTTCTTACGGCGCGCAGCTTTCCTTCCTACATTGTATGGACGCATTTCAGGAGGAGAGCCGTCCGATGGTATCATTTCTGACATCCTATGCCGAAGAGACGAACGCCTGCTTCCAGATGGCATCCGGTCTCTACGGTTCTTATCTGGACGACCGCTATCTGACCTTGACAGTTCAGAATCTGGACGAGTTTTTTCTGGCACTCGGCGAACAGGGATTTTATTACGACACGTATCTGACGGAAGAAGACTGTTGGCACTGCAGACGCGAAATGCCGCGGTATGAAATGGAGCTACTGCGAAAAGCAGACGGTCTGGAAGTGCGGATGCAGATGGATGCGATTATGAGCGGCCGGAAATACCTGTATCTCGTCTCTGGGCAGAACGTCATCTATCAGGTGCAAAAAGAGCAGATCGAGGAAGTCCGTGATTTCATGGAATATATTGCGCAGCGTCAGGATGGAACGTGTGTGATTGCAAAAGAGGATATTCCAACCTTCTGCCAGGGGCTTCTGCCGGTGCTGGAGGAGCACTTTGACGTAAAAAAAGAGGAAGCATTAGCCCTGCAGCAGTACCTTTCACCGCAGGTAGAATTCCAGATCTACCTTGACACGCCGCAGAATGATATGATCACCTGTGAGCTCCTGGCGGTTTATTGGGAGAAAAAGTATAACGTTTTTGCTGACCTGAACAACATCTGGCAGCTATCCCGTGGCCGCGATGTGCGAAAAGAAGCGGCTGCTAACCAGCTTGTGCGGGCATGCTTCAGTGCTTACGATGCACGGAAACATCAGATGATTCTGCAGGGCGCCGATGAGATGTATGAGTTCCTGAGCAGCAGTATGGAAGATCTGCAGAAGCTGGGAGAGATTTTCATCTCTGACCGGCTGAAAGCCATCCGCGTCATTCCGTCACCGAAAGTTTCCGTCGGCGTGTCATTGGCAGAAAATGTACTGGAACTGCATCTGAATCCGGGAAATCTCGGCATGAGTGAGCTGGCGGAGATTTTATCGAAGTATGACCGTAAAAAGAAATATTACCGACTGAGAACCGGCGAATTTATGGATATGGACGAGGACGGCATCCGCGTTCTCTCGGATCTGCGCGACAATCTGCAGATCTCCGAGGTAAAACTGCGGAGCGGAGAAATTACAATTCCGAAATACCGTGCACTGTACCTCTATGCCCGGCTAAAAGAGCAGGATGATATCCAGGTTGAGAAAAACCGCGAGTTTCGCATAATGATCCGAAATATGAAAACAGCGGAGGAGAATGATTTTGAACTCCCGAAAAATCTGCAGGCACAGCTCCGGGAATACCAGAAAACGGGATTCTGGTGGCTGAAAACCTTATGCCAGAACGGTTTCGGCGGTATTCTGGCAGACGATATGGGACTTGGAAAAACACTGCAGACGATTGCGTTTCTCCTATCGGAAATGCAGGAAGCGCCAGAGGGAGCGAACCGCCGTTCGTTGATCGTGGCACCGGCATCTCTTGTCTACAACTGGGAGAGCGAATGTGCCCGGTTTGCCCCGGAACTGCAGACGAAACTCGTCGCCGGAACACAGGAACAGCGGAAAGAAATGATACGAAGTGCCGGTGAACGGGAGATTCTCATTACCTCATATGACCTGCTCCGCCGTGATATGGAACTGTATCAGGATCTTTCCTTCTTCTGTGAGATCATCGATGAAGCACAGTTCATCAAAAACCATGCAACACAGGGCGCAAAAGCGGTAAAAGTGGTAAAAGCGATTGATGCATCGTTCCGACTGGCACTGACTGGATCACCGGTAGAGAATCAGCTGAGTGAGCTGTGGAGTATCTTTGACTATTTAATGCCGGGATTTCTGTATGGATATCAGAAATTCCGTGAGCAGTTTGAACTTCCGATCGTGCGGAACAGCGACGAAGAACTGTGAACTTCCAGTAAATTTACGACTAAAATCGATTTACCTGCATAAATACTGGATTTTCTATGGAAATATAGGTGGATCAGTAGTCGTAAATACGCATTAATAAAATTACACTATATTCCCCCAAAAGCTTGAAATTATGGGATGTTTATACATTTAATTGTACAAATCAGTGGAAGTTCACAAGAACGGCTGGAACATCTGCAGAAGATGATCCGCCCGTTCATTCTTCGAAGACTGAAAAAGGAAGTGTTAAAAGACCTGCCGGATAAAATCGAGAAAAATATGATGGCACGCATGGAACAGGAGCAGAAAGAACTGTATCAGGCCCATGCGCAGCGTCTGGCACTTACGCTGCAGAATCAGACAGAGGAAGAGTTTGCGGATTCCAGGTTCCAAGTGCTTTCGGAGCTCACCCGCCTGCGTCAGCTCTGCTGTGATCCGGCGCTTGTCTACGACAATTATGAGGTTGGTTCAGCGAAACTCGATCTCTGCATCGAGCTGATCCAGAGCGCTGTGGAAGCCGGTCACAAGATTCTGCTGTTTTCCCAGTTTACCTCGATGATTGAGATCCTGACTGCGCGTCTGCAGAAAGAAAACATCCGTTATTTTGTCCTGCAGGGAAGTACAAAAAAAGAACAGCGCGCCAGAATGGTGGAAGAGTTCAACCGCGACGATACATCCGTATTCTGTATTTCACTGAAAGCAGGCGGAACCGGACTGAATCTGACCGGTGCAGACATTGTCATTCACTACGATCCATGGTGGAATGTTGCCGTGGAAAATCAGGCAACCGACCGCGCACACCGCATTGGACAGAAAAATGTGGTAACTGTGTATAAACTGATTACAAAAGGAACAATTGAGGAGAAGATCATCAAACTGCAGCAGATGAAAAAAGAGCTGGCGGAAGAAGTGCTCTCCGGAGATGAAATTAAGACAGCATCGTTCCAGCGGGATGAACTGCTGGAGCTGCTGGAAGAGAGGTTTTGAAAAAACGGGAGCGAACCAGTTAAAAAGGTAGAAAAGCAAAAAAAGGATACGTTTCAAACAAGCCATGCAAAGCAGGCAGAAGAAACGTATCCCTTTTTTAAACGAGTCAAACAAGTCCCCTGTTTCCATTACGAGAAGCAATAAGCAGTGGAAAACAGGGGACTTGCGTTGTAATCTTAAAAGCTGAAAATGAATCTGCAGAATTTTACAGAAGCTGAATATTCATCACATCCATCACCTCTCGTGTCTCCATCGGCCATACCGAGCACTGTACCTCTCCGATGTGCGCTTTGCGCAGGAAAAACATACAGATACGGGACTGTCCGATACCGCCGCCGATTGTCTGCGGGAGAGTGCCGTTCAGAATGGATTTCTGGAAGGGGAGCTTCGCGCGGGACTGGCATCCGCATTCCTTTAACTGGGTGCGGAGAGCATCTGCGTTGACGCGGATTCCCATGGAGGAGAGCTCCAGAGCGATGTCAAGCACTGGATAATAAACGATCAGGTCGCCGTTTAAGGACCAGTCGTCGTAGTCCGGGGAACGTCCGTCCTGACGCTCTCCGGAAGCAAGCACGCCGCCGATCTGCATAATAAAGACAGCACCTTTTTCTTTGGTGATCGTATACTCTCTTTCCTTTGGAGTCAGATCCGGATAGCGATCCTCGAGCTCCTGGGAAGTGATAAAGAAAATTTCATCCGGCAGAATGGTTTCGATGTAGTCGTACTGGTCTGCCATATGTTTTTCCGTGTTTTTCAGTGCCTCATAGATATCTTTTACGGTACTCTTTAAGAAATCAAGATTGCGTTCTTCCGGGGACATGATTTTTTCCCAGTCCCACTGATCCACGTAAACGGAGTGAATGTTGTCGGTCACCTCGTCCTGGCGGATGGCGTTCATATCGGTGTAGATGCCTTCTCCCTCAGAGAAGCCGTATTTGTGAAGTGCGTACCGTTTCCATTTTGCCAGAGACTGAACAATTTCAGCGGTTTTCTTGGTACCCTGATCCTTTAACTCAAAAGAAACCGGGTGTTCTACGCCATTCAGATTGTCATTCAAGCCGGTTTCCGGCTGTACAAAAAGCGGAGCTGTTACACGGAGCAGATGCAGACGATGTGTCAGCTCATGCTGGAAATAATCCTTTACTGTTTTAATCGCCACCTGTGTATCGTGGAGGTTTAATGCAGATTTGTAACCCTGCGGAATAATAATTTCTCCCATTACTTTAAAACCCTCTTGTTTTAGATTTGCTTTTCGAATCACGCCTTCTCAAAAAGCTTCAAATTTAGTTTACCATGTTTTCCCTGGAAAGCAAGGAAAAGATACGAAAAAACCAAAGATAGCAAAAAATTTGTTACTGTTCACTCAGCAGTGAAACACTTGCTGTTTCGCTGCGTAAGAAAGTGATTCAGGCGTGAGCAGCCTTCCTTTTGCGAAGCAAAACTTTAAATGAGGCTGCGAATGTTACAGTTCGCTGGGAACCAGTAAACTGTAACAAGAATTTTTTCGACATATTTTCCTTGCTGAATTTCTCCCCGGAAATACGAAGCTTTCCGACAATCGGAGCGCTTATGAAAGAGGCGGAATTATTCGGAAACCCACTGGCGTAGAAACGCTGCGGACTGTTCGATGAATGATAACTGATCCGGCGCATCGAAATGCTCGATGGCAAGATAACCGTCGTAATCGCACGCTTCTAAATCTGTAAGAAGCTTTGCCATCGGCAGATATCCCGTTCCGGCCGGTGTCTGGCCAAGGCCGCGGCAGAAACGTCCGTGAACGAGCGGACTTTCGGCACGATCCTTACAGTGAACATGGACAATATAATCCTTCAGAAGCCAGGCAGCATACGAAACATCCTCATCACTGAAAGCAAAATTTCCGATATCAAGCGTATACCGCAGCCCCGGCACGTGCTCCATAAACCAGAGCAGCGGATATGTGCGTGCAAACGGCTGTAAAAAACCGTCAAAGTCCTCTAAGGTAATCGAAACGCCACGTAAAGCCGCATATTCGGCGAGTGAGGAAAGCGCATGTACCATATTTTGAATCGATTTGTTTTCGGCCATAAAAGTACTCGTTGCCTCATAGGTGCTGCTGCAGGCTGCAAGCTCTGCCGCTTCGGCAGTTTCAAGCGCGCCTGCAACAAACAGGACACGCGAAACCTGCTGCGATGCCGCAGTATCGAGCATCTGCTGTGCTCTGCCAAGATCCGTATCATGGGAAAAATCAAAGGTTTCATGCATACAGCTGATCACCAGCCCCGCATCGGAAAGCATCGGGGCAATGACCTCTCTTTCTGATGCAAACAGACTGTAGTTCATCTCAACAGCCGAAATTCCCTGCTCCCTGCAGAACGCGAGCACTTCCGGAATCGTCTTACCGGACTGCTCACACGCCTGTAGAATGTGTTCGTAAAAAACGGAAAGCTTTCTCATATAACATTTCCTCCTGATTTATGCAATGTGTACGCAGATTCCATCCGTGTATTGCAGAACATTTTTGATCGTGAAATCAGACCCCTGTTTTGAAAAAATCAAACGGGATACAGATATCGGTAAACTGCAGCTGCTATTTTTGGTGTGAAGAAAGATACACTTCCTCCGTAGATGGATTCACCCATGCATTATCCAGTGGTGCCGGTCTTCGTACTACAGGAACGCACCAGCGCACCCCATTTTTGATAATCTTCTGAATCACCGGCATATGGTAAATGGGGTATTCCTCGTGTCCCGGCTGAAAATAGAAAATTTTGCCCAGCCCACGTGTAAAGGTGCATCCGCTGCGGAACACCTCACCGCCTGCAAACCATCCCGTAAATACCACATCATCCGGTTTAGGAATATCAAAAAACTCCCCATACATCTCTTCCTCCGGAATATCCACCCATGCCGGAATTCCCTGCGCGATCGGATGGGTCGGACACGTACAGAACAGTCTCTCACGATCCCCATGCCGCCACCGAAGCGTCATACTTGTTCCGAGAAGCTTCCGCATAATCTTGGAATAATGCCCTGAATGCAGAACTACCAGCCCCATTCCGGCCAGCACATGACGCCGAACCCGCTCGGCCACATCGTCCGAGAACTCCTCCTGCAGCATATGATTCCAGAACACCAGCACATCGGTATTTGCCAGCACTTCTTCCGTCAGCCCATGCTCCTTCTCGTCAAACACAGCCGTCCGAACCGAAAGCTCCTCCTCTTGTCTCAGAAACTTTGCAATACAGGTGTGAATCCCGTCCGGATAAATCTCTTTCACTTTCTCCTGCGTCCGCTCATGCTGAAACTCATTCCAGACCGTAACTCGTATCATTCGTCCATCCTCCTTCTATAAGAAAAAAATGTATCATTTTCAAAAAGTTATCGATAGCAAATCTTGAAAATAATGAAAAAAGCAGTGTTGCAGAGTGAGAATTGTAAAAAACAGATGGAAAGGCGTACCAGGGTACGACGAAAATCTGTGAAGCAGTCGTTCACACTCTGCGGTACTGAATTTTTGCGTTATTTTCTGGCCTTACTATAAATTATACTCGTGCTATACCAATATTTCAATTCACAAATTCCTTGACATCCCCTCCGAAATCCCGTATACTAAACAATGCGCAGCCGGGGAGATAGCGGTGCCCTGTACCCGCAATCCGCTACAGCGGGGGTGATGCCAATCCGAGGGCTCTTTCATTGCGAAGCTGCCTTCTATAAGTGACGTTGACGTCTGGGTCTTACGCAACAGGACTCCATGAACCGTGTCAGGGCAGGAATGCAGCAGCACTAAGTGGAATCTCCTGTGTGCCGTGAGGGTGCCTGGGCCGAGTAGGCTGTAGGAGTAACGTTCGTGGTGAGAGTTCGAAGTGCGGCGCGCATAAAAAAGAAAATCCAAGGAAGCCTGAACCCCAGACTTCCTTTTTTCGTACAAAAAATAGAAACTCCCGCGCTTTCTTCCCCCGAACTATTGTGAGAACGAAAAAAATAGGGTATAATGTAAACATTCCATAATACTGCCAAGAAACAAGAAGCAGTCGTGAAAATCTAATAAAGAACAGGATGGGAAAAGTCATATGTTAAGAATTGGTCTGTTAACAAGCGGCGGAGACTGCCAGGCATTAAATGCGACCATGCGCGGAGTCGTAAAAGGCCTTGCAAACAATGTAAAAGATCTCGAAGTATACGGATTCATGAACGGCTATAAAGGCCTCATCTACAGCGATTACCGCATGCTCAGTGCAAAAGATTTTTCCGGTATATTAACACAGGGAGGAACTATTCTCGGAACCTCACGTCAGCCGTTTAAGCTGATGCGTACCCCGGATGCAAACGGTCTGGACAAAGTGGAAGCAATGAAGCATACCTACCACAAGCTCCTTCTGGACTGCCTTGTCATTCTTGGCGGAAACGGAACCCAGAAAACAGCAAACCTCTTGAGAGAGGAAGGACTGAATATTATCCATCTTCCGAAAACCATCGATAATGATATCTACGGAACGGATATGACCTTCGGTTTCTACAGTGCCGTCAATATTGCATCCGATGCGATCGACTGCATCCATACAACAGCCTCCTCTCACCAGAGAGTTTTTATCGTAGAGGTTATGGGTCATAAAGTAGGCTGGCTGACGCTGTACGCCGGAATCGCAAGCGGCGCAGACGTTATCCTGATTCCGGAAATTCCATACGATATTGAAAAAGTATGCGAGGCCATCAACAGACGAAAAGAGCGCGGAAGCGGATTCACCATTCTTGCCGTTGCCGAGGGTGCAATTGCAAAAGAAGACGCAGCACTTCCGAAGAAAGAGCTGAAAAAACGTCAGGAAGAAATCGCAAAGAAATACCCGTCCGTATCCTACAAGATCGCAGAAGAAATCGAGGCAAAGACAGGCATGGAAATCCGCGTCACCGTACCGGGCCACATGCAGCGAGGCGGCAGCCCGTGTCCGTATGACCGTGTCCTTTCCACAAGACTCGGATCCGAGGCAGCACAGCTTATTCTGGACAAACAGTACGGCTACATGGTCGGAATGGTCAACGGAAAAGTAAAGAAAATTCCGCTGGGCGAGTGCGCCGGAAAATTAAAGACCGTAGATCCGAATGCACAGGAAGTCCTGCAGGCAAAACGGATGGGAATCAGCTTCGGCGATTGATGCGTTCCCGAAAAAGGCAGGGAAAAAGAACGGAGGCCTTAAAGCAAGAAGAACAAGGTCTCCGTTCTTCTGTTGCACTGCTGTCCAAAAGAAACTGCCGGCGGCAGGCTTCCATGCCGATGCAATAAAAGGAGAAAAATTTTATGAGCTATACTGCTCTGTACCGAAAATTCCGTCCTTCCACCTTTGAGGATGTAAAAGGACAGGATCACATTGTAACAACATTAAAAAATCAGATCCGCGCGGACCGCATCGGTCATGCGTACCTGTTCTGCGGAACCCGCGGAACAGGAAAAACGACGATCGCCAAGATTCTCGCCCGCTCGGTCAACTGCGAACATCCCGTGGACGGAAGCCCGTGCAACGAATGTCCGACGTGTAAGGCGATTCTGGCGGGCGTTTCCACGAACGTCATCGAGATCGACGCGGCATCGAACAACGGTGTCGACAACATCCGTGAAATCCGTGAGGAGGTAGCCTACCGGCCGACACAGGGACGGTATAAAGTCTATATCATCGACGAGGTGCATATGCTTTCTACCGGAGCGTTCAATGCACTCTTAAAAACCCTGGAGGAGCCGCCGTCCTATGTCATCTTCATTCTGGCGACCACAGAGGCAAACAAAATCCCGGTGACGATCCTTTCCAGATGCCAGCGGTACGATTTCCGCCGCATCACGATCGATACCATCGCGGCGCGTCTTAGTGAACTGATGGAAAAAGAGGGCGTGGACGTCGAAGAAAAAGCCATCCGCTACGTCGCAAAGGCGGGCGACGGCTCCATGCGAGACGCGTTAAGCCTCCTGGACCAGTGCATCGCCTTCTACCTCGGGCAGAAGCTGACGTACGATAAAGTCCTTGAAGTTCTCGGAACTGTTGATACCGAAATCTTCAGCCAGATGCTCCGCACGATCCTCGCCGGGGATGTAACGGGAAGCATCCGCACGCTGGAAACCCTTTTAAACCGCGGAAAAGAGCTGGGACAGTTCGTTACCGACTTTACGTGGTATCTGCGGAATCTGCTGTTGGTAAAAAGCGCAGATGAAACCGAAGAACTGCTCGACGTCTCTACAGAAAACCTGAAGCTCTTAAAAGAAGAGAGCACGATGGTAGACGATGAGACGCTGATCCACTATATCCGCGTTTTATCCGAGCTCTCCGGCCAGCTCCGCTATGCGGCGCAGAAGCGCGTGCTCGTTGAGGTGGCGCTCGTCAAACTCTGCAAACCGCAGATGGAGCAGAACCTCGAATCCGTGCTGGAGCGTCTTAGGATTCTCGAAGAAAAAATGGAGCGCGGAATCCCGATGATGGTGACAAATGCACCGGGAGCAGGAAACGGCAGTGCAGGAGGCTCCGGAGCGGCCGGAGACGGCTATGCGGCGGCAGAAACACCGCAGAGTGCACCGGCACCAGTGAAAGCCGCACCGGCGGATTTACAGCGCATCAGCGCGTCCTGGAAGGCAATTGTCGGCCAGACAAGCGGCATGTTCCGCCAGTTTCTGCAGAGCGCCGTTCCGAAATACAACAGCGAGACGGGCGACGCCAAACTGTTTGTTGAGTTTGCAGACCAGCTCGCATCCATCTACGTTGAGCGGCCGGAGGCAGCCGATGAGATCCGCACCATTATTGAACAGATGACTGGAAAAACCGTAGAGGTCCAGCTCATTTTAGCAGACCAGCATGCAAACGCCGCGCTCTCCACGATTTCCGTGGATGATGCACTGACGCAGGCGATTCATGGAATCCCGGTCGAGGAGGACGACGAGAGCGACTTCGACGACGGGGAAGAATAGATTAAAAACAAATTTTTCAGGAGGATATTACCCATGGCAAAAAGAGGAGGATTCCCGGGAGGAATGCCGGGCAACATGAACAATCTGATGAAGCAGGCGCAGAAAATGCAGAAGCAGATGGAAGAGAACCAGAAAGCGCTCGAGGAGAAAGAATTCACTGCGACAGCAGGCGGCGGAGCCGTAGAAGTAACCATTTCCGGTAAAAAAGAAGTAACCAAAGTTAAAATCAGCGGAGATGCCGTAGATCCGGACGACGTAGAAATGCTCGAGGATCTGATCATGGCAGCAACCAACGAAGCACTGCGCAAAGTTGAGGACGAGGCAGCCAAAGCTATGGGCAAACTCGCCGGCGGACTTGGCAGCATGGGCGGAGGATTCCCGTTCTGATGGATTACTACAGCGGATACATCAATCAGTTGATCGAGCAGCTGTCCCATCTGCCTGGCATCGGTGTGAAAACCGCACAGCGACTGGCCTTTCATATTATGAATATGCCGGCCGACCAGGCAAAACGGCTGGCCGATTCGATCACAGAAGCAAAATCCCACGTCCAGTACTGCAAGTGCTGCCAGACCCTGACCGACAAAGAGCTGTGCCCGATCTGCGCAAATGTCAAGCGCGACCACAGCGTGATCATGGTGGTGGAGACGACGCAGGATCTTGCGGCATATGAAAAAACCGGAAAATACGACGGCGTTTACCACGTCCTGCATGGAGCCATTTCCCCGATGCTGGGAATCGGGCCGGACGACATCCGGTTGAAAGAGCTGATGCAGCGTCTCCAGGGCGATGTCTCGGAGGTTATCGTTGCCACGAACTCCAGCCTGGAGGGCGAGACAACGGCCATGTACATCAGCAAGCTGATCAAGCCGACCGGAATCAAGGTGACGCGGATTGCAAGCGGCGTTCCGGTGGGCGGCGATCTGGAAAATATTGACGAAGTCACCCTTCTGCGTGCGTTAGAGGGCAGAACGGAGCTGTAATTATGGGCAGAAAAAAAGTGACATCCAGTGATGTCGCAGCAGCCTCAGGCGTATCCCAGGCGACGGTCTCCATGATCCTGAACCGGCGGGAAAACGTTTCGTTCTCGCGGGAAACAGTAGAAAAAGTGGAGGCGGCGGCAAAAGAGCTGGGCTACCAGATTCCGCGGCGGAAGATGAGAAGAGAGTCGAACGGCAACAAGCTGATCGTCGTCTTCTGTCCGACGCTGACGAATCCTTACTATGTGATGCTGCTGCACGGCATCGAAGAAGTTGCAAAAGAGAAGAATTACGGGGTCTTTGTCTGCAATACGCAGAGGGATCTGAAAATCGAAGAGAATTATCTTCGGATGATGAAGAGTGTGCGCCCGCGCGGCATTATCTATACCTGCAATCCGAGCAGAAGCTGCAAGGAAAAAGTGGAGGAGCTGGCCGCGGAGATTCCGCTTGTCATCATCAACAACCGGGAAGAGCTGCTGGAAATTGATGCGGTCGAGCTGAACAATGCAAAACCCGGCAGGCTGATGGCACGCCACCTGCTGGAACTGGGACACCGGCATGTGGCGTTTGTTTCACCTCCGCTGACTTCCAAACAGGGCCAGCGCCTGAAACGCGTGGAGGGCTTTGTGCGCGAGTTTGAAGAGGCAGGATACGGCGACGGCGTGATCGTCAAATCGGCGGATGAGGACCTCGACGAGGTGATCCCGAGCATGGATTCTGAGTACAAGATGGGCTATTATCTGACGAAGGAACTGCTGCGGGAGGACAAGAACCTTACGGCAATCGTCGGCATGAATGATATGATCGCGTTCGGGATCATGGACGCCGTGCTCGAGAGCAAACTGCGCATTCCGGCGGATATTTCCGTAGTGGGATGTGACAACACCGTCTATTCCAGCTTCCGCTCAATTTCCCTGACGACGATCGACCACTATGTGCCATTGAAGGGCCGCGATGCGTGCGATATCATCCTGCGGAAAATCCAGTCTCTTCGGGAAAGCCAGGACGGCAATGAACCATTAAGCACGTATCATGTCGAGTATGAGCCGAAACTGATCGTGCGGCGCAGCACTTCGTATGCAAGAACCGAAAAATTAAAAAATAAATAGGACGGCTGAAATTATTATTAATAATTTTGAACAAAACAGCTCCGGCGCAAACCGGGAAAACACAAAGAAAAGGAAAAACCGGAAAAAATGAGAAAAAATCCGCCAGAGTTATTTATAAAATAGTATTTATAAATAATAAAATTAATTAATAAAAATGAGGCCGACTTGACGGAAAAACCAAACATATCTATACTGGAGATAACAGAGAAACGGAGCCGTTCTGCGGAAAACAACAGGCCCCGAAACCGTACGAAAGTATGAATATGGGAGGAAAAACAACATGAGATTTTTCATCGACACAGCAAAAGTAGAGGACATTAAAAAAGCAAACGACATGGGCGTTATCTGCGGCGTTACCACCAACCCGTCCCTGATCGCAAAAGAAGGACGTGACTTCAAAGAGGTCATCAGAGAGATCACCGAGATCGTAGACGGACCAATCAGCGGCGAGGTAAAAGCTACCACAACAGATGCAGAAGGCATGATCAAAGAAGGCCGTGAGATCGCAGCCATCCATCCAAACATGGTTGTTAAAATCCCGATGACCGTAGAAGGACTCAAAGCTGTTAAAGTTCTGAGCGCAGAGGGCATCAAGACAAACGTAACCCTGATCTTCTCCGCAAACCAGGCACTTCTGGCTGCAAGAGCAGGTGCAACTTATGTTTCCCCATTCCTTGGAAGACTCGATGACATCAGCACCCGCGGCGTTGATCTGATCCGTGAAATCGTTGAGATCTTCGACGTAGCCGGTATCGACACCGAGATCATCGCAGCAAGCGTCCGCAACCCGATCCACGTAACCGACTGCGCACTGGCTGGTGCAGACATTGCAACTGTTCCATACAACGTAATCGTACAGATGACCAAACATCCTCTGACCGACGCCGGAATCGCAAAATTCCAGGCTGACTACAAAGCTGTATTCGGCGAATAAGACCTAAACATGATTGCATAAAAGCTGGAAATATGGTATTGTGAACGAAGTGAACAATAGCGATATTTCCAGCTTTTGATTCCGATCCAACTAAACAAGGAGAAAAGACATGAACAAGTTAGAACTTCAGAAGACGGCCAATGAGATCCGCAAAGGGATCGTCAGCGGCGTTCATGCAGCAAAGGCCGGCCATCCGGGCGGATCTCTGTCTGCAGCCGATATTTTCACGTATCTGTATTTTGAAGAAATGAACGTGGACCCGAAAAATCCAAAAGATCCGGACCGCGATCGTTTTGTACTTTCGAAAGGCCACACAGCGCCGGGACTCTACGCAGCACTGGCTGAAAAAGGTTACTTCCCGAAAGAAGACCTGCTGACCCTTCGTCACCTTGGCTCTTACCTGCAGGGACATCCGGATATGAAACATATCCCGGGCGTTGATATGTCAAGCGGTTCCCTCGGACAGGGAATCTCCGCAGCAGTCGGAATGGCACTCGGTGCAAAACTGCAGAACAAAGCATTTCGTGTTTATACACTTCTTGGCGATGGTGAAATCCAGGAAGGTCAGGTCTGGGAGGCAGCCATGTTTGCCGGAGCAAAACATCTGGACAACCTCGTTGTGATCGTAGACAACAACGGACTTCAGATCGACGGAAACGTAGCAGATGTCAACAGTCCGTACCCGATCGACAAAAAATTCGAGGCATTCAACTTCCACGTAATCAACGTAGCGGACGGCAACGATTTCGATCAGCTGAAAGCTGCATTTGATGAGGCGCGCACCGTAACAGGCATGCCGACCGCCATCATCACAAAGACCGTAAAAGGAAAAGGCGTTTCCTTCATGGAGAACCAGGTAGGCTGGCACGGAAAAGCTCCGAACGATGAAGAGTACGCAATTGCTATGGCAGAACTGGAAAAGGCAGGTGAAGCGTTATGTCAGAAGTAAAGAAAATCGCAACAAGAGAAAGTTACGGTAATGCACTGGTTGAGCTTGGCGCAGAGCATGACAATCTGATCGTACTCGACGCTGACCTTGCGGCAGCAACCAAGACCGGTGTGTTCAAAAAAGCATATCCGGACCGCCACATCGACTGTGGTATCGCAGAATGTAATATGATGGGAATCGCTGCCGGTCTTTCCACCACAGGCATCGTTCCGTTCGCAAGCACCTTCGCGATGTTTGCCGCAGGCCGTGCGTTTGAGCAGGTGCGCAACTCCATCGGATACCCGCATCTGAACGTAAAAATCGGTGCTACCCATGCCGGAATTTCCGTAGGAGAAGACGGCGCAACACATCAGTGCAACGAGGATATCGCCCTGATGAGAACCATCCCGGGCATGGTCATCCTGAACCCGGCAGATGATGTAGAGGCAAAAGCCTGCGTGAAAGCAGCTTATGAATACAACGGACCGGTTTACCTTCGTTTCGGACGTCTGGCAGTGCCGGTGATCAACGACAGACCGGATTACAAATTTGAGCTCGGAAAAGGCGTTGTTCTCCGTGAAGGCAAGGATGTCACCATCGTTGCAACAGGCCTTTGCGTAAGCTCCGCTCTGGAAGCAGCAGAGAAACTTGCTGCAGACGGCATTGATGCCAAGATCATCAACATCCACACCATCAAACCGCTGGATGAGGAGCTGATCGTTGCAGCAGCAAAAGAGACTGGCAAAGTCGTAACCGTAGAAGAGCACTCGGTGATCGGAGGACTTGGAAGCGCAGTCTGCGACGCACTGGCAGAGACATGCCCGGTTCCGGTGAAGAAAATCGGTGTACAGGACGTCTTCGGAGAGTCCGGCCCGGCAGCCGCTCTTCTTGCGAAATACAAACTCGACGGCGAGGGCGTTTACGAGCAGGTAAAAGAGTTCTGTAAATAAGATTTTTCGAAATAAATGACAAAAGAAAACAGGCAGAGGCCACACCGGAAAACGGTGCAGTCTCTGCCTGTTTTGTTGTCTGCAGTTTTTCTTAAAGCAGAAGTTCGCTTGTCCCGGCCGCCTCAAGTTCCCGGCAGGCGAGCAGGATTCCCTGCGAGATGGATTCCGCCATATGGAAAATCGTGGCAAGCCGGGTTGTCTGCAGAAGAAGCTGTTCAAAACTGCCCGATACATTCACAATGCCTGTGATAAAAATATCCCCGACCTCGGGCAGCGTCTTCCCTGCCCCCGCGCCCGGCCGGATCGCCCCGTTTCCGATCGTGATATATCCCTGATGACGCCGCGAACCAAGCGAAGCATCGATCGCAACGAGCAGTGCCTCCGGGTGGCGGGAATGGATGTACGAAATCCGGTCCGGTAGATTCAGGGCGTGCACCGGGTCATCCAGCGTTCCGTAGACATGAAAAACGCGGCTGCAGTACGGCGAAAGCTGGTACCCGATCAGCGGTCCTAAGGAATCCCCAGTGATCCGGTCGCTTCCAATGCAGAGAAATACCAGTTCACGGAACATGCGTCCGTCCTTTTGAATGCAGTAAGAAAACAGCGACGCCAGCTCTTCGCTGGCGCTGCGGCTTCGCTCATTGATGTAGTAAACTTCGGCGTCTTTTTTTCGAAACATGACCGGTACCTGCCTTTCAGAAGAATCATCCACAGTTTAACCGTATATGGTATAAACTATTCCTGCAATGAAAAAAACATGACATGCCCTCCGGTGCAGAAAAACGGGAAAACAGTCGGAAAAAACCGTGACAGCCCTGCCCCAAAACGATCTTTTTCGCGGAACATCCGTGATAAAGTAGGTAAAAAGGGGTGAAAAGCATGATTGAGATTGTCTATAAAGAAAACAAAGAGCAGGCGAACGGCAACGAGGGATACTTTCATCTGCCGAAAAATATCCGCCAGGTCGGTGATACGAACGGCAGGGAGCGGATTTATCTGGAAGATTATGTCGGAACCTTTCTGAAAAAATATTTTTCCGCACCAGAGGGACGTGCCGCCATGCTGTTCGGTGAATTTAAGTGGGCGGACGGAATTTCCTACTTTTTTATCCGCAGCGCGGCCGCGATTCATACGATGGAGCCGGCGCCGGATCACCTGGTCTTCGATGATGCAGTATGGACGGAGGTCCACGATGTGATGGAAAAATATTTCAAAAACCAGCGGATCCTCGGCTGGGCACTTTCTCTTCCGGGATACGGGGAGGATCTGAATGAACAGATCATCCGAGCGCATCTGAACCACTTCGGCGGAAATGACAAGACGCTGTTCCGCGTCAACGGACAGGAAAAAGAGGAAACCTTCTATACGTACGAGGGCGGCACCCTGCGGAGCACGGGAGGCTTTTACATTTATTATGAAAAGAATGAGCCGATGCAGTCGTATCTGATCGATCAGAATCAGAACCGGTCGATCGAAAACGGAGAGAGCGTGCCCGACCGCGCTGTCAGCGATTTTCGGAAGATGATTGAGGAGAAGAGCGGGGAGGAGCCGGAACACGATCACAGAAAGCAGATCCTCTATGCGATGACAGCATGCGCGGCTGCGGCGCTTCTTGTGACGGTGACGCAGAAATACGGAGATGCGCTGCCGTTTCCGGGGAAAACAAAGGAGCAGACGGTAGCAGTGGCGGGAAACGTACAGGGAGAGAAGACACAGACGGCGGAGAGTGCAGCGGAAGCATCAGCGGCGGAAGAGGGAAACACAGGGGAAAATACTTCGACACCGGAAAGCACAGGAACGGAACTGGAAACGGAAAATGAGAGCGGGAGCGCGGCAGTAAGTGAGGAGCAGAATTTATCCGGAACGGATCCGGCAGGCAGCGGAGCGCAAAGCACATCCGGCGGGGAGCAGACTGGTGCAGCGGAGAACAATACCGGTACAGCGCAGACAGATCCAGCACCGGGAGCAGAGCCATCGTCCGCCCCGGGAACTGCTTCCGGCAGTGAGACGGCAGAAACCGCCGCGCAGGTCTGGCAGGAGTACACCGTACAGAAGGGGGACAGCCTCTCGAAAATCAGTGAGAGATATTACGGAACGATGAGCAGAGTGAAAGATATCTGCGAACTGAACCAGATCGCGGTGGAAGATCTCATATATGCGGGGCAGAAAATATACCTCCCAAAATAGAGAAAAATATGGTACACTAGAGCGGAATCAAACTGCGGCCGAAAGGGCGGCAGAAAATAAGTCCGAAAAGAACATAAGGGGAATGAAAATGGACGGAAAAAACAGAGAAGAACAGGAGAACGGAGCAAAAGTCCGGGATCTTGAGGAGTATAAAGCAGAAAACAGAAAAAGAAAACGCAGACGCCGGATCACCGTTGGAATCCTTGCAGGAGCCATTCTCGCGGCCGGAATTGGTACAGGGGTATGGCTTCAGCTGCGTACTTTTCAGGGATACGACACAGTACAGGCAACAGAGACCGAGGACACCGATACGTATATGTTTCAGAAATCCGGAAATAAGATCGTGCGCTACGGTATCGACGGCATCGAACTGCGCGACCGGGAAAATCAGACCCTCTGGAGCGATCATTATACCATGGAAAATCCGCAGATGATATCCTGCGGCGATGCAATTGCCATTTACGATAAAAACGGAACCAAAATTGTTGTATACGATGCCGATGGAAAGGCCGGCGAAATTACCGCGTCGTATCCGATCGTGAAAGCATCCGTTGCAGGCCAGGGCGTCGTTGCGGCGATTCTGGAAAACAACGGGGAGAGCTGGATCAAATACTATAATACCGATGGAACGGAGATCGCCTCCTCTCACCCGAACATGGACAGCCCGGGCTATCCGATGGATCTCTCACTTTCCGCGGACGGACTCTGGATGGCGGTTTCCTACGCTTACGAAGACGGCGGCAAGATGAAATCACAGGTCGCTTTCTACAATTTCGGAAGCAGGGGCGAGGATCTGGTGGACAATCTTGCAAGCTCATCGAGCTACACCGATATGCTGTGCCCGCAGATCGAAACCGCGGGAACATCCTCATGGGTTGCCTTCTTTGACAACGGCTTCCGCGTTTATGAAGGAACAAACAAGCCGAAGGAAACGGTGAGCGTATCGGAAGATGGAGAAATTTTAAGCTGCGCGTATGCGGACGACCGCGTGGTTCTGATTCTGCGCGGGGAGAGCGACGATCATCCTTACCGGATGAAAATCTACAATCTGAAAGGAAAGCAGCTTGCGGATGAAAATCTGGATTTCTATTACCAGAACCTTCAGATAGAAGAAAAACAGATTCTGCTGACGAACCGGCAGGAGCTGTGTGTATATACCTTAAATGGAAGAAAGAAGTACAGCGGCGTGGTCAGCGAAACACAGATTCACGAGATCCTCGGCATGGGGCAGAACCGGTATCTGCTCGCGGAGGAGGACGGCGTTTCGATGATCCGGCTGAAATAGGAGAAGAAAAACATGAATTGGCTGAGATACGTATTACTTGCGGTGTGCATTCTTTCCGCGCTGGCTGGATATCGAAAGGGGCTGGTCCGGACAGTGCTGTCCATGGTGTCCCTGATTCTGGTGACAGGACTGGCGATCTGGATGAATCCGTATGTGACGGATGTGCTGAATGAGCGGACAACGCTGCCGCAGTATGTGGAGAAGAAATGTTTAGAGACATTTGAAAACAATGAATTTCTGTCGGGGGAAAACCAGGATGTGCAGAAGAAATGGCTGGAGAGCATGGGCGTGCCGGAGGAGCTGGTGAACCAGATCCTCGGAAGCGGCGCGGTGCGGGAGTACCAGGAGGAACAGCTGCACAGTTTGGCATCCTACGCGGCGAAGGCGGTATCGGAAAAGATTATGAAAGGGATTGCTTTCTTTCTGACGCTGGTGCTTGCCGTTGTTTTCGTGACGATTGCGGTGAAAATTGTGGAATTGATTGCGGAGATTCCGGGGATCAGCTTTTTGAACCGCATGGGAGGAGCAGGACTTGGTGTCGTGCGTGCGGTGCTGTGGATCTGGATTTTCTTTGCGGTGGTGTACTGCTTTCAGGCGACACACTGGGGGAATGTATGCATGAAGCAGATCCAGGGCGATATGGCGCTGGCATGGATTCGGGAGAATAATCCGGTGCTGATGCTGTTGAAGAATGTATTATAAGATGAGAAAAAACGGTTCCTTGTGGGGCCGTTTTTTGGTGGGAGGGGGGACGAGGAAAAGCGGACGTCGTGTGGGCGGCGGATGCGGTGGGAGGGGAGAAACGTGCCGGGGTGCGGGGCTGTGATTTGGGTGGGGCGGAGACCTTGGCGTGGATGGGACGGAACGGGGGAGCACCGAGACAATTCGTCAGGAAAACTGATGTTTTCCCGACTCAGTGTCTCTTGAAATCCGGCTTTGTGAGCCGGATTTCATCTCCCCCGTTCCGTCCTGTCCGCGTCAGGTTCCGCTCCCACCCAAATCAATGCCCCGCGCCCCGGCACGTTTCTCCCCTCCCACCGCATCCGCCGCCCACACGCCGACCGCTTTTTCTCTGAAGTTGAGAGCGGAAGAATCTGCTAGATAGAAGGGGATAAGAATGGAAATGAAAGAACAAATAGGATATTAGTGGAAAAAGTTGAGAGTTGTGGAAAATATGGGGGTTGAACTGATATGAAAAGAAATATCTATAAATATACGTATTTATATAAAAAAAATTACATGTTTTTGTGAAAAAAATATTTATGTGAATTTATAATGAATAAAAACTGAAAATATGTACAAAAAGCACATTGAAAAAAGAAGAAATATAGATATAATGTAAGTATGTAGACGAAAAAGAAAAGCTGAACAAGACTATTTGCATATGAAAAATAAAAAAAACGATGGAAAATATGTAATTATAGATGACGGGACAGCAGGGGGGCTGTTTCTGAGTGAGAATGAATACTATGTTGATGAGAATAAAAAAGTTGTTTTGTGCAATTCTGAAAAAAAAGATAATCTGTTTAGAAAGAGATATAAACTAACACATGGCGATAAGTGTTATAGTATCATCAAATATTTTTGCCCAGAGGTAGAATTTATCTCTATAAAAATTATGGAAACAGGGGAAAGAGGTAGCATTGATTCATTCAAAGCGGCGTTAGAATGGTGCTTAAAAGAAAAGATAAAACTTGTGCATATGAGTGTTGGAACAACAAATTATATAGATGCAAAAAAGATAGAAAATATTATAAAACAAATGGTTTCTAATAAAATGATATTATGTGCAGCGCTATCAAATACAAACTTTCCTACATGGCCGGCATGCTTTGATGGGGTTTTCGGGGTAAGAAATTATATTGCTAAATTGCAGGAAAAAGAAATTTCGGTGTCTAAATCATTTCCTTTTTCGGAAATGAATTCGATACAGTTAAATTTTGATGACGTTTTAAAGAAGATTGTTGGGAAAGAATACAAATCAAATAGTTTTGCAGCTCCGATTATTACTGTGCTTTTGATATGTTATTTAAGGAAAAATAAAAAAGGTTCATACCAAGATGCAAAAAAATTTATTATGAATCATATAAACAAATGTATCTATGAAAAAGAATTGGAATGGAATGGGATTGTGAATAATAAAGCGTGGTCAATTCCGATAATTTTAACACGTACTGTTATTGGGGCAAAGTTGTTATATGAGTGTTTTGGGAAGGAAGACTATGAGTGTATAGTATTAACATCAGAAAAGAACCTAAAAGAGTCTTGCGTGGCAGAAATTCCATTAGAATTTTATACGCATGGGAATGTGACAGAGACGTTAATAATGGCAGTAAATACAATATACAATCCAGATGTGCTTATTATTCAAACGGATAAAAATATATTTGAAAGTAATAGTTTGATAGATTTTGAGGTTTTTGATAAAAAAGGATGGAATGTGAAAACAAGGATGGAGCAAATGCAGTTTGAAAATTGTTATAACGCATATAAATGGATAATAATGCAACTTTTAGACGACTAAAATTTACTGGATTACTTTTGCGATCGCAATGGGTAATAAAATTATGCTCGAAGGGAGGTATTCAAATGAAGAAAACGCTTAAAAAGAAAGAACATAAGGGAAGAAATAATGTGAGTGTTTATGCAAATGGACCGTGTTCATGCACATGCTTTTCTACGTGTGGGTCTGCCTATGTTCAGAAAGCTCAGGCGCAGAATCAGTTATACACAAGTGTATTTGGATCTAATGCTAATCACTAAAATGTAAGAAAGATGAGGGCTGCTACAGTGTTAATTGTAAACGGTAGAACCTGAGTACCTTTTTATTCACTTCAAGTTATGCCATAATCATACTCAACAAAATAACA
>OHWK01000029.1_pt1 | contig 117436 bp, 94 predicted proteins | sample 1579761 | NCBI WGS metagenome assembly OHWK01 (sample SAMEA3882516, study PRJEB24775) | human gut metagenome | biome: human-associated habitat; feature: intestine environment; material: feces | place: Netherlands | collected 2009/2010 | reverse complement strand
CTTAGCGGCCTAGCCGCTCTTTATTTAGGCCGTCCAAGTTTTGGGTTGCAGTTCAAACCGGCGCCTGTCGTCAATGCGGCATTTCTTACACGACGACGAACGAGCCATCCTCGTCGACGTCGATCTTCACCTCGTCGCCCTCGCGCACGCGGCCGTCGATGATGGCACACGCGATCGCGTCGACCACCTCGCGCTGAATGAGGCGCTTGAGCGGACGGGCACCGAACACCGGGTCCAAGCCGCCCTCGGCGAGCAGCTGCTTGGCGCGCGGCTCGATCGTAAGCGTCATGCGCTCCTTGGCCAGACGGCGACGCACGTCGGCGAGCTGGATGTCGACGATCTTCTCGATCTGAGCCATGCCGAGCGGGTGGAACACCACGATATCGTCGATGCGGTTCAAGAACTCGGGCCTGAACGTATGGCTCATGGCCTCGTCCACCAGACGGCGCATCTCGGCTTCGTCACGTCCCGCGTACTCGGCGATCGCATTCGAACCAACGTTGCTCGTCATGATGATGATCGTGTTCTTGAAGCTCACCTGGCGGCCCTGGCCGTCGGTGAGGCGACCGTCATCGAGCACCTGCAGCAGCACGTTGAACACATCCGGGTGCGCCTTCTCCATCTCATCCAACAAGATGACGGAGTACGGCCTGCGGCGAACCGCCTCGGTGAGCTGGCCGCCCTCGTCGTACCCCACGTATCCGGGAGGCGCGCCGATGAGGCGCTGGACGCTGAACTTCTCCATGTACTCGGACATGTCGATGCGCACGAGCGCGCGCTCATCGTCGAACAGGCACTCGGCGAGCGCCTTGGCGAGCTCGGTCTTGCCCACGCCGGTGGGGCCGAGGAAGAAGAAGCTGCCGATGGGGCGATCGGGGTCGGAAAGGCCCGCACGGCTGCGGCGTACGGCCGCGGCCACGGCGCGGACGGCCTCGTCCTGACCGATAACGCGCTCGTGCAGCTGATCCTCGAGACCTTGAAGCTTCTCGAGTTCGCCCTGCATCATCTTGGCCACCGGCACACCCGTCCATGAGCTCACGACCTCGGCGATCTCGTCGGAGGTGACCTCCTCCTTGAGGGAGTTCTCCCCCTCCTTTTGCTCAGCAAGCTGCTCCTCGCCCTCACGCACCTGGGCCTCCAGGCCCGGAATCACGCTGAAGCGCAACTCGGAGGCGCGGGCAAGGTCGCCATCGCGTGTCGCGCGGGCCTCCTCGCCACGGGCCTCGTCCAGCTGGGCCTTGAGCTCCTGAACACGGTCGATGGCGTTCTTTTGGTTGAGCCAGCCGGCCTTAGCGACGTTGAGCTTCTCTTGGACCTCGGCGATATCCTGACGCAGCGCCTCCAAGCGCTCGGCGGAAGCCGCGTCGGTCTCCTTCATTAGAGCCTGCTCCTCGATTTGCATCTGCGTGAGCTGGCGCGTGATGGCGTCGATCTCGACCGGCATGGAGTCCAGCTCCATCCGCAGGCGGCTCGCCGCCTCGTCCACCAGGTCGATGGCCTTATCGGGCAGGAAGCGGTCGGCGATGTAGCGGCTCGAGAGATCCGCGGCAGCCACGAGCGCACCATCGGTGATGCGCACGCCGTGGAAGATCTCGTACTTCTCCTTGAGACCGCGCAGAATCGACACCGTGTCCTCCACGCTCGGCTCGCCCACGAACACCTGCTGGAAGCGGCGGGCGAGGGCGGCGTCCTTCTCGATGTACTTGCGGTACTCGTCGAGCGTGGTGGCGCCGATCGCGTGCAGGTCACCGCGGGCGAGGGCGGGCTTTAAGATATTGCCCGCGTCCATGGAGCCTTCCGTGGCGCCGGCGCCCACGATGGTGTGGAGCTCGTCGATGAACAGGATCACGCGACCCTCGGACTTTTCGACCTCCTTGAGCACGGCCTTCAGGCGGTCCTCGAACTCACCGCGGAACTTGGCGCCCGCCACCAGCGCGCTCATGTCGAGCTCGATGAGGTCACGGTCGCGCAACGTGCTGGGAACGTCGCCCGCGACGATGCGCTGGGCGATGCCCTCGACGATGGCGGTCTTGCCCACGCCAGGCTCACCGATGAGCACCGGGTTGTTCTTGGTGCGGCGGGAGAGGACCTGGATGGTGCGACGGATCTCCTCGGTGCGGCCGATCACCGGGTCGAGCTTGCCGGCGCGCGCCAGGTCGCAGATGTTGCGACCGTACTGCTCAAGGGCCTCGAACTCGGTCTTGGAGTCCGCCGAGGTCACGCGATCGTCACCGCGGAGTTCCGTGTACACCTCCTCGATGCGCTCGCGCGTCACGCCGGCGTCGGCCAGGATGCGGCCGGCCTCGCCCTTGTCCTCGGCAAGCGACATGAGCAGGTGCTCGGTCACCACGAAGTTGTCGCCCATCTTGGCGGCCTTCTTCTCCGCGCGCTCCAGCACGCGCGTGAGGTCGCTGCCAAGTTGCTGCTGGGCGCCCTCGACCTTGGGCGCGCGGGAGATGGCCTGCTGGGTGGCGTTCGCAAGCTGGGCAGGATCGGCGCCGATGCGCTCGATGATCACGGAAATGTTGCGCTCCCCGCTGGTGAGCAGCGCCGCGAGCAGATGAACCGGCTCCACGGCTCCGGCCTGCGCGTCGGCCGCGATGCCGATGGCGTTTTGCAGGGCCTCCCGCGAAGTCATGGCAAGCTTGTCGATTCTCATGGAATCACCCTCTCTCGCAACCCTTTTGGCCATCACCTCAATTGAGGGGCTGTCCCTCAATTGAGGTGGCCGAGTCGAACCAGGCCACGGGGTTGCATCCGGCCGCCCTACGGGGCGGCGCACTGTGTTATCGAGAGGTATTGTTGCCGAGGCGCGCTTGATTTATACCAGAATCTAAGTCTCCATACATAAGATTTTCTTAGTGTATGAATGAGGGGTCAGTCATGGTCGACGCACGCCGGACCCGCAGGATGAGCAGCATGATCCCGCAAGGCCGGCGCCTCGCCGCCGGCCAACTTCACGCGAGCATCTGCCGGTTCGCGGCGCGCCGTTGCGCGCAGCGCCCAGCGTTACGCCCCCGGCCAAAGCCATCCTTTATTCCGAAGTCAGCCGATTCAAAATGTAATCGTAATTCTCGCGCCGATGCGGCACGGTGCAGGCGCTGCAATCCTTGATGCGCGCACCATCGACACCGTCTATATAGTTGAAGTTCCCACCGCAATCCTCGCCCAGGCGATACAGCGGGCAAAAGCAGAACAGGCAGTTCAGATCATCGGCCGGCATATCGTGACACGGGTAGAACTCGCAGGCGCTGTGATTGAAAAAACGATAATTCTCGCTTAAGGGCACATCGCTCATGTCGCCGTTCTCCTTCTCGCCCGCATCCCTTTCGTTCCGCGCCGGGAACCTCAATTGAGGGACTGTCCCTAAATTGAGGTTTTACAGGTCGCCGCCGCCGAGCAAGCCGCGCAGGACCTTTTCGGGATCGGCGGAGCCGTCGCGCGGGGCGAGCGCGGTGATGCGCTTTTGCATCTTGAGCTCATGGAGCTCATCCTCGAGCTGCCGCACGCGAGAGCGCAGCTTTTCGGCCTCGAGCTCACGAGCCTCGGCGCGCTCCTTCATGTCCAGGATGCGCACCACACCGGCGAGGTTGATGCCCTCGTCGGTGAGCTGGTTGATGAGTTCGAGGCGCTCGATGTCGGCTTGGGAGTACAGGCGCGTATTGCCGCCCGAGCGCTTGGGATTCACCAGGCCCTTGGACTCGTACACGCGCAGCGTCTGGGGATGCATGCCCGTGAGCTCCGCGGCAACGGAGATCATATACAGCGGTTTGTTACGGCTCTCTTCGGTCATGCTTCCCCCATCCGATCGAATCATCGAATCCTATTGTACGCGCCGCGCGCCGGGGTGCAGCGACCCGACGCGCGACGCTGTGTAAAATGCATCCGTCCCCAAATTACACATGTGGACTGGAGAGGGTGGTGCAATTTGCACCCGTCCCCAATTGCACAACGTTACAGGGAGGGGCGATAGGTGCGCTCATCGGCGTCGCGGAGCTTCTCCAGGGCCGCGCGCTCCTTTTCCGTCAGGCTCATGGGCACCTTCACGCTCACCGTGGCGAGCAGTGCGCCGGTATGGCCCGAGCGCTTCACATCGGGCATGCCCATGTCCTTGAAGCGGAAACTCTTGCCCGACTGGGTCCCCGCGGGGACCTTGAGGCGCAGCGTCTTGCCCGAGGGCGTGGGCACGTCGACCGTGCAACCCAAGGCGGCCTCGTACATGGAAACCGGCACATCGATCGCAACGTCGGCGGACTTGCCGCGACGCTTGAACACCGGGTGGTCGGCGACGTGGAACTCGATGAGCATGCTGCCGCGCGGGCCGCCGTTCACACCGTACTCGCCATGATTCTTGTACCGCAGCTTCATACCGTCGTAGCAACCGGCGGGAATCGTCACCTCGATGGTGTCGCTCTCCCCCGTCGAGGGGATGCGATGCGTCACACTGCGCTTGGCGCCGTGCAGGGCCTCGTCGAACGTCACATCGATCACAGCGCGCAGATCGTTGCCCTTGCGAGCGCGAGCGCGGCCGCCGCCAAACATGTCGCCGAAATCGAACGACGTGGGATCGGCCCCATATGCGCCGCTCACGCCCTCGCCGCGGAACATGCTGCCAAAGATATCGGCCATCGACGGACCGCCGGCGCCGCCGGCATACGTATAGCCGCCCTGACCGGGAATGCCGCCGAACTGCAGCATCATGTCGTACTCTTTGCGCTTGTCCGGATTGGACAGCGTCTCATACGCCTCGGAGATCTCCTTGAACTTCGCCTCGTCGCCACCGCGATCGGGGTGGTACTTCTGAGCCAGCTTGCGAAACGCCGACTTGATCTCCTTGTCGGAGGCGTTCTTGCTTACGCCCAGCACATCGTAAAAGCTCTTAGATGAAGGCATGTGAACCCTCCCTTCTCAAAGAGGGCCCCGGGCGTCTCATCCCAGGGCCCTGCCTGAATCGTGCATATGTGCAACCGCAAGCCGCTACTCGGTCTCGGCCTCGGCGTCCTCGTCGTCCTCGACGATCACCGGGCGGGTCTCGCCGCCGTAGGTCACGGTGACCATGGCGGGACGCAGCACCTTGCCGCCCATGCGGTAGCCCTTCTGGTACACGTCGTTGACGGTCTCGTCATACTGAGACGCGTCCTCCACGCGACCGACGGCCTGGTGAATATTACAGTCGAAGGCCTCCCCCTTGGGGTCGATCGCCTCGACGCCCTCACCGTCGAACACGTTGAGCAGCTTGGAGCGAACCGCGTCCACGCCGTCGACGAACTGCTTGAAGTCATCGGCAAGCTCCTGGGTGCGGGCGTGATCGAGCGCGCGCTCCATATCGTCCACCACGGGCAACAGGGCCTCGATGAGCTTCTCGGTGGCGCGGGCGCGCTCGTCCAGGCGCTCCTGGGCGGTGCGGCGACGGTAGTTCTCCCAATCGGCCTGCAGGCGGGCGTGACGGTTCACGGCGTCGGCAGCCTTTGCCTCGGCAGCCTCACGGGCGTCCTCGGCGGCGGCGAGCTGCTCGCGGGCCTCGGCCAGATCCGCTGCGGCCTTCTCGTACTTCAACTTGAAATCGTTGTCCGCAGCCTCCTCACCGGCGCGGATGGCGGCCTCGACCATCTCCTCCTCGGTCATCTCCTCGGTTTCGTCGGCCATGACGGCTGCCTCCTTCTCAATGGTTGTATCGGCGGAATCAGGTGCCTGCGCGGATGCCTCGACGGCGTCCTCCACGGGTATCTTCACGTCCGTCTCCTTATCATGCAAAGGGCGGCCGGCTCGCCAGCTGGCAGGCCGGCCGCCCGAACTCTCATGCGGCGCTCACGCGCGGAGCGCGCGGCGGATGCGTCTCAAGGAGTTTACTCCTCGTCGTCGACGACCTCGTACTCGGCGTCAACCACGTCGTCGGCGGCAGCAGCGCCGTCGGCACCGGGCGCGGCGGCCTGAGCGTCGGCGTACACCATCTGGGCAAGCTCGTACGCCACGGACTGCAGGGCCTCGCCGGCAGACTTGATGGCCTCGATGTCAGAGCCCTCGAGCGCCTTCTTGGCGTCGGCGATGGCGGACTCGGCCTTGGACTTGAGATCGCCGGAAACCTTGTCACCCAGCTCGGCGAGGGTCTGCTCGGTGGAGTAGCACAGGGAGTCGGTCTGGTTGCGGGCCTCGACTTCCTCCTTCTGCTTCTTGTCCTCCTCGGCGTGGGACTCGGCGTCCTTCACCATGCGATCGACTTCCTCGTCGGAAAGCGCGGTGGAGCCGGAGATGGTGATGGACTGCTCCTTGCCGGTGCCCTTGTCCTTGGCGGAGACCTTCACGATGCCGTTGGCGTCGATGTCGAAGGTGACCTCGATCTGCGGCACGCCGCGACGGGCGGCCGGGATACCGGAGAGCTGGAACTTGCCGAGGGACTTGTTGTCGCGAGCCAGCTCGCGCTCGCCCTGGAGGACGTTAATCTCGACGGAGGTCTGGTTATCGGCGGCCGTGGAGTAGATCTCGGTCTTGGAGGTCGGGATCGTGGTGTTGCGGTCGATCATCTTGGTCATGATGCCGCCCATGGTCTCGACGCCAAGCGACAGCGGGGTCACGTCGAGCAGCAGGATGCCCTCGACGTCGCCGGTGAGCACGCCGCCCTGGACGGCAGCGCCGTTGCAGACGACCTCGTCGGGGTTCACGGACATGTTGGGCTGCTTGCCGGTCATGTTCTTGACGAGCTCCTGCACGGCGGGCATACGGGTAGAACCGCCGACCAGGATGACCTCGTCAACCTCGGACAGGGAGACGCCGGCGTCATTCAGGGCCTTGGTGACCGGGGCCTTGCAGCGCTCGAGCAGATCGCGGGTGATCTTCTCGAACTCGGCGCGGGACAGCGTGTAGTTGAGGTGCAGCGGGCCGGACTGGTTCATGGTGATGAAGGGCAGGTTGATGACGGCCTGCTGAGCACTCGAGAGCTCCTTCTTGGCGTTCTCGGCGGCCTCCTTCAGACGCTGCAGGGCCATGGGGTCCTGACGCAGGTCAACGCCGTTCTCAGACTGGAACTTGTCGGCCATCCAGTCGATGACGCGCTGATCCCAGTCGTCACCGCCGAGGTGGTTGTCACCGTTGGTGGCGAGGACCTCGAAGACACCGTCTGCCAGGTCGAGCAGGGACACGTCGAAGGTACCGCCGCCGAGGTCGAAGACGAGGACCTTCTGCTCCTTGTCCTGCTTGTCCAGGCCGTAGGCCAGGGCAGAGGCGGTGGGCTCGTTGACGATGCGCTTCACGTCGAGGCCGGCGATACGGCCGGCGTCCTTGGTGGCCTGACGCTGGGCGTCGTTGAAGTAGGCCGGGACGGTGATGACGGCCTCAGAGATGGTCTCGCCGAGGTACTTCTCGGCGTCGGCCTTCATCTTGGCGAGCGTCATGGCCGAGATCTGCTCGGGGGTGAACTCCTCGCCGTCGATCACGACGACGCAACGACCGTTGCTGCCCTCCTTGACCTCGTAAGGCACGGTCTTGAGCTCGTCCTGCACCTCGGAGAACTTGCGGCCCATGAAACGCTTGATGGAGAACACGGTGTTCTTGGGGTTGGTGACGGCCTGGTTCTTGGCGGCCTTACCCACGATGCGGTCGCCGTCGGCGCGGAAGCCCACGACGGACGGGGTGGTGCGGTCGCCCTCGGCGTTCACGATGGTGGTGGGGGTACCGCCCTCGAGAACCGCCATGGCGGAGTTGGTGGTGCCCAGGTCGATACCGAGAATCTTGCTCATGATTACTTCCCTTCGTTGGGTTGCGTGACGCGCATGTGCGGATGCCCACGGCGCTTCGGCGTTTGTTCATGGCATAGTGTATCCCCTTATGACGCGCCTTATACAAAATCTAAGTCAATTCATATAAGATTTCCTATCCTCCACATTGATAAGGGCACTCCGCCCCAGGCTGCGGTGCAAATGAAGGGTTCCCATTCTAAGTTTGCAATGGCTAACTCGGCGAACGGCGGTGGAAAGCCGCTGCAAGGCCTTGCGCTCGCGGCGGTGCGTGGTATGTTTTTGACCGAAAAAGACCCGTTGCCTCTTCGCCTGTGGCACCGGGCGCTACAGAGGAGGTTTATCATGGCTCATCCGATCATCGATGCCGACGAGTGCATCGCCTGCGGCGTCTGCGTCGACGCTTGCCCGGCCGGCGTTCTCGAGCTGAACGACGTCGCCACCGTTGCCGACGAGGATTCCTGCGTTGCCTGCGGCGCTTGCCAGGACGCCTGCCCCGCCGGTGCCATCACCGAGATTGTCGAGGACTAGCACTCAACCTGAGCGCGGCTCGCGCATCTTGTGCGCAGCTTGCACAAGCCTTGCTCATTGAGCACAAAAAAGCTTGGCTCCCGTTTGGGGCCAAGCTTTTTTGTGCTCCGCAACCCTGCCGCCGGCACACATCATTCCGGCTTATAGGACAAAAGTAGGGTTATAGTTTTGATGCGCCGCTCACCGAATGCTTTTTCCATCTGCCGAATGAGTGTCATTGGAGACTTCAAGATGGCCGAATGTTTCGGGCATGGAGTGCCAGCGCTTGATGGGTGGAGATTATGAAGAAGCTGAAGTTTAAGACGATCGTCTCAGTATTTCTTTCTGCTGTCGTTTTTTGGTCTTTAGCTGTTCCGATGATGTCGTATGCTACGCCAGCTGATTTTAGTGGCAACCAAGGATTTCTTCTAGCTGAAGATATTGAAGAACTTGAGCAGAAGGTTGCTCCTGGTCCTGATTATGAAGAAGGGGACTTGATAGCCTTTAAGGTCATTGATGTCCCACTTGAGACTTTTGATACCGTCGGACAAACCCCTTCTTTGCGTGCCGACTGCACCGAAAAACCAACGTGCCAGGTGGTTCTGCATAAGATTGCCACGAGTAATGGAAAATGCCAGATTGACTTCCGCTGCACACTCGCATCTATGATGACTTGCGTTCGTATCAAAGGCGTGAGTGGATCCTACACGTGCAAGGACACTTCTAATGGGGATAGCTATCGTCAATCTTTTAATGAGGACCAGATTGTTCCCAGCGGCGGGTTTACCGCATATGTGGATGGCGAACACGAGTTTAATGCGAGCCACCGCATTTGGGTCAGTTGGCAATTTACCGCTCAGGTATACAACTACGCATATGGTAACCCTGGCTATAGCGGAACAGAGTCTCTGTGATTAACCTATGCTTTGATGGCAGTGTGAGCTCCGTCCTGAGAGCTGCGCGAGCCGCTGCAATTCAGCAGGGAGAATGCTTCGGAGACGTGCTATGGTTTCCGGATAACCTAACAATTGGTCGTCTTTCCCCATTTACTGCAAAAAGCAGGCTTTCAGAGCTGTCTCGTATAGAGGGCGTCTTTAAGGCCGATCGTGAGAAATCTTGGAATGAGTTTCATGAACGGTTGTCAGCAGTCGATGGAGAGATTAGGGCATGGTCAACCAACGCCACCCATGAGAAGCTTGCCCTTTGCTACACCTGCTCAATTCTGCATACGCACAGCCTTAAGCTCTTGGTGCTTGAACGCAAGTATCCAGAAAACATGGATTGGGATAAGCCATTTCCAATAACTACCACTAGGATTCATCTAGTTGATTGCCGGAGCTGCGCGAACGAATGGAATGAAGTTGTTGCGGCGGAACGGGACGTTTTCGACCGAAGGATTCGCATATGCGAAAACAATCGCATAAAGAGTGTGTCCGAAAATCATTTTGATCTGTTTATTAGAGACTATCTTACGAAGTGCAAGCTGGACGACGGTGATGTCTACACTATGCTCCCCTTTCTAATGACCGATGAAATCGAGCGTGTGACAGGAAACCTTATTCTTCCGGAGTTTTTCTCCATAAGGCTATGCCGAATCTTCGGATACGACAGAAACCCTTGGTGTCCCACTGTTGGGGTTTGGTAGAAGCTCTTAAAGGAGACAGACAAATGAATCACGTTATTCTTATCTCGGCTTGGTGAGCGAGCTTTCTTGCTGAACGAACAATCACAGGAGTCGAGCTGAACGACGTCGCCACCGTTGCCGACGAGGATTCCTGCGTTGCCTGCGGCGCCTGCCAGGACGCCTGCCCCGCCGGTGCCATCACCGAGATCGCCGAGGACTAGTCTCTCGCGCATCCGAATATGGATCCCATGAGAACCGGGTCCGACCCCTTGCTGGGTCGGACCCGGTTTTCGCGTATATATAGATGTTATCGACCGGGACCTCACGCGCGGGCGAGCGCGGGATACGTCCCAATTTGCACCTGTCCCCAATTGAGACTTGGCGAGCACGCGGTGGACTACTGAAAATCGTCCTCATAGGGCATGAGCTCGGCGAGGTAACCGCGCGCGGCAAGGGCGGCTTCGATGCGGTCGAGTGCCTCCTCGCTCTCGGCCGCGATGCGATGAAAGTGATACCCGCTTGTCACAGTCATGAGCGGCGTGGACTTGCCCGTGCGGATATCGTCGAGATACCGCGCGGTCCCGCTGCGGCTGCGGATGTCGAGATCCGCGGTGATCTTGCCATACGCGCGATGATTGACCATCACGCTTTGAACCGTACCGCCCAGATCGACGATGGTGTTGAGCTCATCCTCGAGCTGCTCGACCGTATGGCGCACCTTGACCAGGCGCGTGGGGATATCCGCATCCGAAGAACCCTCACGCAGCACATAGCCGCGGTTGGTCGCCACGATATCATGCCCGTCGGCGCGCAGCAGGGCGATATCCTGCACAATCACCTGGCGGCTCACACCCGCGGCGTCGGCCAGGGCCGTCCCGCTCACAGGCCGCTCGGCCCCGCGCAGGCTCTGCAGGATCGCGTTCCTGCGCTCATGTCCCATCAACGGCATCCGCCGCACCTCCCATCCGTATCCGGCAAGCCCATCTCGTCCGCGTGCGAGGGGCGCCGGACCAAGCCGCACGCGGCCCCTCTCCACCAAAGACGCCGGCTACACCATGCGCAAATGCTTGAGGGACAGATCGAGAATGGGCGCCGAATGCGTGAGGGCGCCGGACGAGATGAAGTCGACTCCCAGATCGGCGAGGGCGCGGATGTTGCCCGCGTCCACATTGCCCGAGGCCTCCACCTTGGCCCGGCCGTCGATGAGCGCAACCGCCTCGGCCATCTGCTCGTGCGTCATATTGTCAAGCATGATGATATCGGCTCCGGCTTCGAGCGCCTCGCGCACCATGTCCAGGTCCTCGCACTCGACCTCGACCGTGCAGACGAACGGCGCGTGCGCGCGGGCGCCCGCCACCGCAGCGGCGATACCGCCTGCAGCGTCGATATGATTGTCCTTGAGCATGACCGCTTGGGAGAGGTTGTAGCGGTGATTGGCACCGCCGCCCGCCTCGACCGCGGCCTTTTCGAAGATGCGCAGGCACGGCGTGGTCTTGCGCGTGTCGACGAGCCTGGTCTTCGTCCCCTCCAGGGCTGCGGCCATACGGCGTGTGTACGTCGCGATGCCGCTCATGCGCTGCAGGAAATTCAAGGCCACGCGCTCGCCCGAGAGCAGGACGCGCGCGTCGCCGCGCACGATGCCCAGCAGCTGACCGGGCTCAACCGCATCGCCGTCGGCGACGCGAGCATCAAAGCTCGTGCGCGGGTCGAGCAGGGTGAAGGCGCGCTCGAACACATCGAGACCCGCGATCACGCCCTCGGCCTTGGCGATAAGCTGCACCTCGGCCTCGCGACGCTCGGGGCAGACGGACTCGGTCGACAAGTCGCCCGCATTCATGTCCTCACGCAGGGCGAAGCGGATGATGTCGTCGGCCACCAAGTTCATGGTGATGGGATTCATGCGAGCCTCCTATATAAGAGTGTCGATGTTCAGCTCGAACGACGGAAGACCGGGGAACAGGTCGCACGGCGCGCGGTGCACGCCATCGAGAGCCGGGGCACCGGTCTCCTCCACGGGCAGGCTTTCGCCCGTCGCCATCTTCCACGCCGCACGGCGGGCGAACACCAAAGACTCAAGCAGCGAATTGCTCGCCAAACGGTTCTTGCCGTGCACGCCGTTACAGGCGGTCTCCCCCGCCGCGTACAGATGCGGCATGCTCGTAGCCGAATCGCGATCGACGCGCACGCCACCCATGAAGTAATGCTGCGTTGGAACGACCGGAATGGGCTCGGCGAGGATGTCACGCCCCTTTTCCAGGCAATGCGCGTGGATGTTGGCGAAGTGCGCGGTCACGACCTGCGGATCGACCGGGGCGAAGCTCAGCCACTCGTACTCGGTGTCCTCTTTGCGCATCTCATCCTGGATGGCGCGCGCCACCACATCGCGCGGCTGGAGCTCGTCGGTAAAGCGCTCCTGGGCATGATTCAACAAGATCGCGCCCTCGCCGCGACAACTCTCGGACACGAGGAAGGTGCGGCCGGGCTCGGCGGAATACAGACCGGTGGGGTGAATCTGCACGTACTCGAGATGCTCCTGCTTGATGCCGTAAGCACTGGCAAGGAAGCACGCATCACCCGTGAGCTGGGGGTAATTCGTCGAATGCTGATACACGCCGCCGATGCCGCCCGTGGCGAGCAGGGTGTTCCCCGCATGGATGCAGAAGGGTTCACCGCACTCAAGGTCGGCGGGGGCGGCGTCGAGGGACTCGCCCACACCGGCGACGGCGCGCAGCTCCTCGATCGTGGCCGTCGAGGATGCAGCGGTGACGGGAAGCGCCAGCACACCCGTGCAGGCGGGCGCGCCATCCGCGTCCGCCCCGCCAGCCTCGTGCGCATCGAACAGCAGGTCGACCATGGCGACATGCTCGAGAATCCGCACGTTGGGCAGGCGTTTGACCGCCGCCAGCAGCGCCTCGGTGATCTCCTTGCCCGTCACGTCGGCATGAAACGCGATGCGCGCCCGGGCGTGCGCGCCCTCACGCGTGAAGGCCAGCGAGCCGTCCTCCTCGCGCTCGAACTCCGCACCCAGCGCAATCAGGTCGTTGATGACCGCGCGCGAGGAACGGATCATGATGTCCACGCTCTCGCGGCGGTTCTCGCCGTGCCCGGCGTGAAGCGTGTCCTCAAAGAACGAGTCGTAATCCTCGGCCTCGGGCAGCACGCAGATGCCGCCCTGGGCGAGCATCGAATCGCACTCGTCGAGGGCGCCCTTCGACAGCATCACGATCTTGGCACTCGCCGGCGCGGTGAGCGCGGCATACAAGCCCGCCACGCCGCATCCGACAATCGCGATATCGCACGTCATGTCCATATGGTTCGCCGCCATCCGCGGCCCCTTTCATTCCGGCGCCCCACGCAAGGGGCGCATCCGGACGGGCGCCGCTCATGCGGAACCCTGCCGGATGCGTCCTAGCGGGCTGCGTATTCCAGCATGCGGTCGAGCGTACGCTGCGCGGCGCGGGCCGCATCCTCATCAACCGAGATATCCACGGCGCCCGAACCGCTCTCGAGACACGCCACGAGCTTATCGAGCGTGATACCGTCCATATCGGCGCAGGTGGGCGGAGTCTTGGTCACATAGAAGCGCTTGCCCTGACCGGCGCATCGCCGCTCCAGCTCGTAGAGCACGCCATCGACCGTCACGATGATGAACTCGCTCGCCGCGCTCGCCTCCGCAAAGCCGATGATATCGGCGGTCGAGCCGATGAACTCGGCCTCCGCCAGAATCGCCTCGGTGCACTCGGGGTGCGCCAGCGTGAGCGCCTCGGGGTGCGCCGACTTGAGCTCGCGCAGCTCGGCAAGGGAAATCGCCTCATGGCGCGGGCAGCATCCGTCATTCAGGATCACGTGCTTCTCGGGCACCTGCTGCGCGACATGGCGACCAAGGTTCCGATCGGGAATGAACAGGATATGGTGCTGCGGCAGCTCGCGCACGATCTTGACCGCGTTGGATGAAGTCACGCAGACGTCACTCCAGCTCTTGATCTCCATGGTCGAGTTGACGTAGCAAACCACCGCAAGATCGTCGCCGTACTCGGCACGGGCGGCGTCAATCGTCGCCCGGCGCACCATATGGGCCATGGGGCAATCCGCCGCAGGCTCCGGCAAGAGCACGGTCTTATCGCGATTGAGGAGCTTGGCACTTTCACCCATGAATTCCACGCCGCACAAGACGATGGTCTGCTGCGGCAAGGTCTTGGCGAGCTTTGCGAGGTAGAACGAATCGCCCACGTAATCGGCGACGGCCTGAACCTCGGGCTCGACATAGTAATGCGCGAGTATCACCGCGTCGCGCTCGGATTTGAGTTCCTCGATGCGCTCGCGCGTCTCGGCGGGCACCGCCGCCGCGTGCTCCAGGGCCCCGCCCCTCGTCTGTACCATGCGGTCCTCCCGACATTCGCAGGTTCGTTGAGGGAAGTATGGCACTGGGGGCCACCACTGACAAGACAGCTGACAAGACACCTATGGAATCAGCGAATTGCACCAGCCCGGGAACCCGTTTAGTACGGCGCCCCCAGCGGTAGCATCTGCTTGAGATATGCCCACATACGCTGCTTTTCCGCCGGCTGGGACAGCGCGGCCTCAAAACCATCGAGCGCGAGCACACGGCGGCCAAGAACCGGCGCAATGAGCCCGGGCTTAAGCATGGCGGTATCGAAGTCCTCGACGATCGCGAGGGCGTCGGCATAGGTCTCGCGCAAAAGATCGGCGGCTGCATCGTCCAACAGAATGACCGCCTCGGGATCGAGCGCCTCAAGCGCCTCGCGGAACAGGTCGACGGGCAGCAACTCACCCGCCGTCAGACCGCCCGCCACGGCCTCGTCGCCCGAGCCGGCAACCGCAGCCAGCACGCAAAGATCCTGCGGCTCCCAACCGATGGCGCCGAGCGCCGCACGCAGGGCCGTGCCGTCCGCGCCCGAAAGCAGCGGATCGCCCGAACGCTCGGCATCGTTGAGCTCGCCTTTGACAAGCACGACCGGCGAAAACGCGTTGCCCGCCATGCGGACCCCGCGCGCTTCGAGTCCCTTGAGCTCCTGCTCGGCTGCAGCCGCCAGCGCCTCCTTGCGCTCCTGTGTGGTGATGGCCATCCGTCGAACACCCGCCCCTACGATCGCACCCCGGCCCGCGAGCCAGGCGAAAAGAATCACACCGAATCATTCTACTCCCGGTGTAACGGGCGCGCAGGCATGGGTATAACGTCCTCGATTCAAAAGACCTCCGTCGGCAGGCGCCGACGGGAACGCGTATATAGGAGGAATCCATGTCCAACGTCACCGAGGTGAATGCCACCAACTTCGACTCCATGCTCGCAGGCGAGCTGCCCGTCCTCGTCGATTTCTGGGCCCCGTGGTGCGGCCCGTGCCGCATGCTCTCCCCCGTTGTGGATGAGCTGGCCGGCGAGCTCGAAGGCAAGGTCACCGTCGTCAAGTGCAATGTCGACGAGAACCAGGACCTGGCCATGCGCTTCGGCGTCATGTCCATCCCCACCGTCGTCCTGCTGAAGGGCGGCGCCGAAGCCATGCGCTCCGTGGGCGCCGTTCCCAAGCCCAAGCTCAAGGCCGACATCGAGGCCAACCTGTAAGTATCGCCGCCGCGCATGGCGCGCATCTGAATCGCAGCCCCCTCAACGACCGCGCTCCCCTCATCGGCGCGGTCGTTTTTTGCACAGAACCATTCACCGCAACAAAACGAAAGACCCTGCTGTACTTTATGCGGAGCCGTCGGCACTCTTGGTAGACTGTATGATGTATGCCGCGCGAAGGCACTCGTTCTCCCGCGCGCATGAAGACGCGCCGTGTGGCCTGTAAGTCCGCAGCGTGCGCCAGGTTGTAAGGGGATCTCATGGAACCCATTTCGCAGGGAATGCAAGGGCCTGCCGTCGAGGACGTGCAGACGCGCCTTTCCTCGCTTGGATATATGATCGACGCCGCCGAGATGACGGCGAAGGAGTTCGGCGCAACCACAGCTGCGGCCGTTCGCGCGTTTCGCGCCCAGCAGGGACTGGATGCGGGCGAGGATGTAGACGGCACGTGCTGGAGCGCGCTGGTGGACGAGTCTTATAAGCTCGGCGATCGCACGCTGTACCTGCGCCTTCCCAATTTCCACGGCGCCGATGTCCGCGCCCTGCAGCGCGCCCTCAACACGCTCGGCTTTGCCTGCGGCGTGGATGACGGCTACTTCGGCCCGCATACCGAGGCCGCTTTGCAGCAGTTCCAGGAGAACGTGGGGCTGTTCGCCGATGGCATGGCGTTCCAGGACACCTTCAACTACGTGAACCGGCTGCACCATGTGTGGGAGGGCAAGCCCTCTGTAATCGATGTCGAGGCCGAGGCCCGCATGGGGTTCGCCCGCGCCGCGAGCGTGCTCGAAAGCTGGAGCATCGCCATCGGCGGTGAGGACGCAATCGCCCGCAACGTCGCCTCACGCGTGTGGAATATCGCAACCGCCACGACCGATGGTAGCGGCATCGTGCTGTATGACGACGTTGCGCCCGAGGATGTGGACCTGACGGTCGAGATCGCCTCCGATGCGCTGCCCGACGACGCCGAGCCGCGCGCCACGATCACCCTGGCCGAGTGCAACAACCTCTCACTGCGCATCAAGACGGCGGTCGCCGCGGCGGCCACCCGCCCGATCAAGCTCCGCATCGAGCTCACTGGCATCACCGGCTACGGCACGTTCACTTCAAGTGATGCGCAAACTCTGGCCGTTCGCCTTCTCGACGGCCTATGTGATGCACTGAGCGACTAGGTACGCTACACTAGAGCGGCGCGCTTGCGCGCCCACACCCATTTGGGGCATCGTCCAGCGGCAGGACCCTGGTTTTTGGTACCAGTTACGGGGGTTCGAATCCCTCTGCCCCAGCCATGATAGACAGGCCCGGTCACGTATGTGGCCGGGCTTTTTCGAAGGGGCTGTCCATGACCTACACCCACGTGATATTCGACCTTGACGGCACGCTGCTCAATACCCTTGAGGACCTCACCATCGCCGGCAACCATGTATGCGAATCCCGCGGATGGCCCACCTACACCGCGGACCAATTCCGCTACAAAGTCGGCAACGGGCAGATCAAGCTCATCGAGCGCCTTATTCCCGCCGAATTCATGGGGAACGGCCGTGTCTCTGAGCAGGCACTCGCCGACTTCCGCGCCTTCTACGCCGAGCACAAGGAGGACCACACGGCCCCCTACCCCGGCATCCTCGAGCTTTTGGACGAACTTCGCGAGCGTGGCGTGACCTGCGCCGTTCTCTCCAATAAAGACCACGCGGCAACGGTCCCACTTGTCGAGCGCTACTTTGGCGACCGCGTGGCCCTGGCGCAGGGACGCATCGACGCCTTTCCGCCCAAGCCCGACCCGGCAATCACCGCGCACGTCCTCGAACAGCTCGACGCAGATCCGAAGACCGCCCTGTACGTGGGAGACTCCAATGTCGATATCGCCTGCGGACACAACGCGGGCATGCGCTCATGTGGCGTGGCATGGGGCTTTCGCGACCGTGCGGAGCTCGAGGGCGCCGGCGCCGATTACGTGATCGACACTCCCGAGGAGCTGCTCGACATCGTTTTGTAGCGGCCCTCCCGCCGTGCGCCCTTCGGCCCCTCCCGTGCGCGGTTCCAAGGAGCACCGATTGGGGAATATGCATCTTCCAACCGCTTATGGCTCGTATTATTCAGTATGCGAATGCCGTGCATTTCACTCAGTCGACTTTTGGTAATTGGAATCCGAATACATGGGGAACATCGCGCAAGATGGTGCTTAAATCCCAGTTCGCTTAAGCGCTGGATGGGTCGTTCGTCGGCAAATCGGCAAACTAATTACCAAAAGTCGATGAATTGATTTTCAAGGCGGGGCGAACGCCGCAAAAGGCCCTTTCGTCAAAAGCGGAACGATGAAAAACAAGGGGCCACAGCAAACGGGCGCGCAGAGCCGAAGCCCCACGCGCCCCTATGCGCTCATTCCCGCAGGTATGTCAGTCTACAAGCTACATCATGGCATCAAGAATCTGCTGCTCCGCGCTATCGGTGGCGGACCAAGTGTTCTCATCGTCCTTCTCGTACGTGAACACACACTCGCTCTCCTCGGGCTCGGCGTTCTTCACAGCCTCCATGAGCATGGCGCCCGCCTCCTTGTACAGGGCCTCCTCGCTCTCCACGGTCTGAGGATCGATCGTGGTCAGATACTCCTGGAACTTGCCGGTGAACTCGGACATGATCGCAGTGAGGGACTTCATCTTGAGCACAACCGTGGCATCGGCGGTGCCGGCCTCCTCGTCGACCGCGACCTCCTTGATCTCGTGGGTAAACCCGTCGAGATAGGCCTTCGCAAACTCCTGGGTATCGATACCGAGCGTCTCGAACCCGCCATCCGAACTGTCCGTCATGGCGGTGAGCAGTTCCTCGTTATCCGGAGAGACCTCGGAAAACGCCGTCTCGAGATCCTCGCGGATGAGCTCCTCGACCGAAGGACCGCCGCAACCTCCCAGGAACACGGTACATGCCACGGCGAGCACCATCAACGGGATCGTCCAAAACCTCTTCTTCATGTCTTTTCCTCCCAACAGCGGAATGCAACCCCGTACGGCACGCACCACCGAGGCGAACGTTGGCCTGATGATACGCGAAGGATTTCAGGTAGACAGCAGCGTCTCGGTGAACGGCCGGCGCAAAAAGCGGGCGCCGGCAAACCGCCGACGCCCGCCTCATCAAATCCCTCGGATGCAGACGCTACTCACGCGCACCGTACTGCTCATAGTACGCATCGATGGCGGCCTTGAGCTCGTCATCGATCACCACACGGCCGGCCACTTCGCGGTTGTACAGGTGCTCGGTCACCTCGGCCATGGACACGATGCTCGCCACAGGGAACCCGTACTTGGCCTCGATTTCCTTCTGCGCGGTGGTGACACCGCCCTTGCCGACCTCCATGCGGTTGAGGGAGACGATCAGACCCTTGACCTCGACGTTGGCGGCATTCATGAGCTTGGGGTACGTCTCATCGATGGACTTGCCGGACGTGGTCACGTCCTCGACCATCACCACGCGGTCGCCGTCCTTGAGCTCGTAGCCCAGCATGCCTCCCTTGTCGGCGCCGTGATCCTTGACCTCTTTGCGGTCGGAGCAGTAACGGACCTCCTTGCCATACAGCTTGTGCATGGCGATGGCAGTGACCACGGACAGCGGGATGCCCTTGTACGCCGGACCGAACACGACGTCGAAATCCAGGCCGAAGTTGTCGTGAATGGCGCGGGCATAATACTCGCCCAGGCGCATGAGCTGCTCGCCCGTCACATAGGCGCCGGCGTTCATGAAGAACGGGGACTTGCGGCCGCTCTTGAGGGTGAAGTCGCCGAACTTGAGGACGTCGGACTCGACCATGAACTCGATGAACTCCTGCTTGTAAGCCTCCATGAGGCCTCCTTCCTACTTGTCGCGCCTCAAACGGCACGTGCACGTCCATTCCCAGCTTACCAGAAACAAAAACAAGCCAATCCTGCAGGACGTTCCACCCCGACTCGGGCGAACGAACACCACTTTCATGCTGGCAATACGGGTGAAACACCACGATAAGATGACTCTGATCAGGCTTTTTTTGAAATGGCCCCGATGCCTCTCTCTGCGATCAAGTCCAGTACGGCAGCAACGCCATCTTCCCAAACAGGAGGTGCCACAAATGAAGCGACACTTCGTATTGAAGTCGACGCGTTGCCCATCGCAACGCTGATGTCAACAGCCTCAAACATGGATGCGTCATTCTCGGAATCACCGAAACCCATCGTAAGGCCCGGGCGTACGCCCCTTTCGCGCAACCCGTCAAGAACCGCATCAATGCCAGCCGCTTTGTTGTTTGAAGAAACGGTCATCTCGTGATAGCCGTTCATGATGTCGTGCACGGAAAACATCGCTCTCAAGCTTCTCAAATCCGATCCGAGCCGCTCCAAATCTGTTGAGTCGCATACAATTTTTCGATAATCCAGGGACGGAGAGAGCAATTGCAGTTCCTCGATCGATCTTGCAACCGGCCCAATGGCCTCATTATCCCCATTCGATCCAGCGGCATTGAGCACCACGCTTTTCTCGGGAGATTCAAAGGACGCCAGCACACCCCTATCGAGGAAAACACGGGCAGCGTTTATGACCGCATGGGAAGGGATACGCTCATCGCGAATCAGGTCATCCCCAATCCACACCTGCGCGCCCGCCAACGAAATTACGCCAGAAAAAGGGAACGTGCGCAGCTCTGGGGCGATGCTCCAAATGGGTCGACCAGAACAGATAAACGCGCAGTTTCCGTTTTCCGCAAACGATGTCACGGACCTCACAACCCGCGCGCTCGGGACGCTTGGGCGCATATAGGAATCGTCTTTTCGCTTGCGGGCATCGCCCTGCCAGACAAGAGTTCCGTCTATATCAAAAAATGCGACAATCGGCCTTTTCTCACTCATTGTTACTCCAAAACAAAGCGCCCGGACAATGTACCCGGGCGCATGTCACTCGTTAAACATCTGAAAGAGTATCCGATATCACAAGCGCAACATCCTCCGTTTGCGGTCGAACCCCCGGCCACTCAAAGAATCCGTGATCGCAGCCCTCGTAGCGAATCGCATGGACCGGCACCCCAAGGCTCAGGAGGCGCCTCGCGAATTGCTCTCCTTGGACTCGCAGGTAATCGTACTCAGCCGTTATCAGCGTGACAGGAGGAAACTCGGCAAGCACATCATCTGATGCCTTGTCTGCAGAGATCCTCGGATCGAGCAGCTCGTCTCGATCGCGCGTGTACATAGTCGCCAACACGTCAAACGAGCCCCTCAAGCGATCCACACGACCTCGCGCCACATCCGCCTGCTCCGGAATCGCAGGATATAAGTCGTAACTCCACGCAGGGTCTTCGAGGCCGGCGTCGACCAGAGGGTACAGTTCGACCGCAGCCGCAAACGACTTCTCCGGCATAAGCTGTATGCAAGCGTTGGCAAGACTTCCGCCTGCACTGTCACCGGCAATCACCACCTTATCCGCATCGATTGCCAATTCTTCTGCATGGTCAAACAGATACCGACAACAAGCCATGCAATCGTCCACCGGTCCCGGGAACGGAGTTTCCGGTGCCAAGCGATAATCGGGAAATACGACCAGCGCTCCAGCCTGTTCAGCTATGAACTCAAGAGTCCTGCGGTACTGCAAGACGTTCCCCGCGGTAAAACCGCCACCATGAATATAAAGGAGAGCGGCGGAGGGATCTTTACGGCCAGCTGGATCCCACATGAAGAGGTTGATCTTGTGATCGCCCGCATCGATAAGGCGCTCGCTGAACTCAACATCAGATGTGGCCAAGCGCTCATCCGCCTTGAGCGGACGATGCCTGACGGCCAACAAGCTGGCCCACGATGGAGGCGCCGAACTCGACGCAGAGGAGGCCTTGGTTGCATTGGCGAGAACACGGGGGTCGAGAACATGGTCGCGCGGGTCGTCGGGAACGGGCTTCATCAGGATGGGAAGTCCGTCGACCTCAACCGTCTTGCAATCACGCTGCAAGACGTCGACGAGGTCGCCCGGATACGTCCGTCCCATCGTTACAACCCCAGTCGGTCAAGCTCGGAATCGAGCTGCTCGATCTCATCATCGGCAAGCTCCCACTCGAACGCTGCGCAATTCTCGTCTGCATGGGCGACGCTGCGAACACCGACGAGGGATGTGCCGACATAACCCTTCTGGCAGCTCCAATTAAGCGCAACCTGAGAAACCGGGACGCCGTGATTCTCGGCAACGGCATCCATGACCTTGAGCAGCCCCTGGACCTTCGAGAATTTAGGCTCGCGGAAGTAATCGTAGAATGTCAGACGCGTGTCTCCCTCGGGAAAATCAGGGGTGGCACGATACTTGCCGGATAGAATGCCCGCACCCATGGAGCCGTATGTCATGGAATCAATACCGCGCTCGCAGCCCCACTTCATAAGATCGACGTACTGACGATCTACCATGGAGAAAGGCGGCTGCTGAACGTCGACCTTCCCGTACTTCTGGCACTCCTTAATCATCTCGATCGTGAAATTGGATACGCCGATAAAACGGATCTTTCCCTGCTTACGGAGAAGTTCGAGCGCGCTCATGGTCTCGGCGAACGGGGTATTCATATCCGGCCAGTGGACGAAATAGAAATCGATATGATCGGTCTTGAGGTTATACAAAGAACTCTCGACCTCGCGCATGATATTCTTGAACGACGAGTCGCGATCGTAGCCATTTACGCTGGTAACCAGTCCGACCTTGGAAGAGACCAGCACCTTGTCCCGATAGCCGCCCGCAAGCGCCTCGCCAACCACTTTCTCGGAGTAACCGTTTCCGTAGCAAGGCGCCGTGTCGACCAGGTTGACGCCGTTGTCGATCATGCGACGAATCGCCTCGATGGATGCCTCGCGGTCAACGGGACCGTAGTTATCTCCGCCAATCGCCCAGGTGCCGACAGCAAGCTCAGACACATCGACATCTGCGTTACCAAAATGCTTGTACCGCATAGGTGTTCCTCTCCTTCGTTGCATGGATTAAAAAGACGGCCGACCTCCCATTTAGGACAGCCGGCCGTCGAAAGGGGCTCATTCCGACTCTGCTCGGGCCGGCACCGTCTTGCCTAAAGCACGCCGATCAGACCGAGCAAAAGGGCAAGAACCATGATGCCAAGCAAAATCCAGTTGACGTTGACGTTCTTCTTGAGCAGCCACAGGCACAGCAGCGTCAAACCCAGGGGGACGATGCCCTTGAAGATAGAATCAAGATAGGTCTGCACCATGATGGGGTCGGCATCCTGAACAGGAATGGACAGGATTGTGTTGAAGCTGACGTTGGCCGCCGTCATGGCGCCGATCATCACCAGGCCGACCGTGGAAGTAGCCTTGGTGATGAGCTTCATCAGGCCACCTTCATACAACTGCGAGATAAAGTTGGTACCCATCTGGAAGCCGAGATACGTCATAAAGTAGCGGCACAAAATCGAGGGGATGTTATAAATAAGCAAAAACATAATTGCGCCTAGCGGGGAACCGGACATGGCAAGATTGATGCCGATGCCAGCGGCGATTACACGCAGGACGCCCCAGAAGATTGCGTCGCCGATACCGGACATGGGCCCCATGAGCGAGACCTTGATGCCGTCAATCGACTCGGTGTCGAAGTCGTCGTGCTGCGAGTTCTCGCGCTCCATGGAGGCAACGAGACCCATGGCAAAGGTACCGACATTCTGGGTAATGTTGTACCACGTCGTATGACGACTCATGGCGTCCGCGCGCTTCTCGGGATTGTCGGCATAGTAGCGATTGAGCGCAGGTTGCACAGAATACAGCCAACCGTCGGCACCGGCCTTGACAGAGCCACCGGCACAGGATGCGAACACAGAGAAGGAACGCAGAAAAATCTTATTGAGCATCTTGCGGTCTTCGGAGCTCATGTTTTTCGTCAGGGTACTCATGCGAAGAAATCCTCCTCGTCAGACATGGCGGAATCGGTAGTAGCGGCAACGGCAACGCCGCTATGCACAAGATCGAACAGCTCCTTGTCGCGCAGCGCCTGGATAACCGCAAACACAACACCGATAACAGCAATGGCAATCATGGGCATACCAAGATAGATGTACAGAACAAATCCCAGGAAAAAGTAGACCGCGAGCTCCTTGCTCCACAGCATCTTGAGCAGCAGGGCCATGCCGACTGCAGGAAGCAAGGCTCCGACAGCGTTAAGACCAGCCATAACATTTGCAGGAATCTGGTCAACGATAGCTGCCACAGGCTCAGCGCCAAGATACACGCCCAAAAACGCGATGATGCCAAAGATTGCGTACTTGAGGAACCACAGGACATAGTGCTGAACGGCAAGCGCGCGTTCATTTCCTTCCGCAGCAAGCTTGTCGAAACGACCGGCGAACATTGCCAGAGCCACATTGCTCCAGAAAATCGAGACGAATGCGGTCACGACACCAACGGGAACGGCGAGCGTGATGGCAGCGCTCTGGTCAATACCCGCCACCGTAAATGCGACGGCAAGCGCAGTTGCGGTCACGGGCTCAGCGGAAATGGCTCCGCCGATGTTGACGGCGCCCATAAAGATCGCCTCAAGTGACGCTCCAATGACAACTCCAGTCTGAACGTCACCCATAAGAATACCGGCAACAAGACCAACCACGAGCGGTCGCTCGATCATGCACTGACCGAACAGCCAGTTACCGCCATAACAGATCACGACGGTCAGCCAAGCCATAAATGCCAAACTAATCATGCGTTCTTCCTTCCCTTATTCCTTCGCCCCGTCGGGGCATTTACAGACCCTGTCCAATCATTTCCCAGCAGCCCGAATGAGATCGACGATAGGAGTCTTTCCATGCTCTGGAATGAGCTGGTGAAACACAGGGATGCCCTGTTCACACAACTCTTTTGCAGCTGCCAGTTCATCGGGGTTGACCATAATGGTCCCGTTGAGCTGTACCTTGCTTGCCGGGTCTGACTTGTCGAAACGGCCGACGTTCGCAACGTTGACCTCGGCGACGCAGCCCGGGGCGCCCTTCACAAGGGCCAAAACATCCTTCATGCAGTTGGTAAGCGCGAAGATCCGCATCTCCTTGCCGCGCGGATCCTTTGCCAGACGAATAGCGTCATCAACGGTCTTCACCAGCAACTTCTGGCCAGCAGGCGTGGCCATCTGCAGCGTCATCCGAAGCGCATCGCTCTCAACCGCAGCATCGTTCGCCACAATGATGTGCTTGGTATTGAGCTCCTTGCTCCATACCAATGCAACTTGGCCGTGAATCAGACGGTCGTCCACTCGAACCTGAACGATCATTTGACACTCCTTCCCATCGTCCTATGGACAATTTCCTACTCAAAAAAGTCGTCGTCGCACCCTTCGCCATCCGTCGCTGCCATGGAGTCGGACACACACTCCATGCGCTGCATCAAGCCGGAAGCATCTTGAACAATCTGATCCATAAGCTCGGGCGTGATAGGATCCGTGCGAATCAAGGTCTCGATTACCGCCGCCAAATTGAAACCGGTGACATGAACGATGCCCTTCTTTTCCGGCTCGAGGAGCATGACTTTCTGAAACACGCTGCCGCCGTAAATATCCGTGAAAATCACGGCATCGTCATCAGGTTTAACAGAGTCGATGAACTCTTGAATAGTTGCGGTGTAATCGCTCTCATCGACATAGGCGTTCACGGTGGTGATAAGATCTTGGTTGCCAGTGAGGATGCCCACGGAGCTCTTGATTCCATCTGCGAGACAACCGTGTGATGCAACAAGGATCTTCTTCATGGCACATCCTCCGTTACAGCGAATATCCGTTGGGGTTGAGCAGACGGATCTTACTGGCGACGAACGCCGTCATATCCTGACCGATCTCTCTCATCAGCCCGAACGCGTCGCCATCGAATGCACCCGCTTCGATATTCTTCTTGATTGAGAAATACATCGCACGAAAATACTCGGTGGCGATGTTGTACTTGCTCATGCCGAGATTCACCGTCTCCTGGAGCTGCTCGTCTGGGATGTCGGAGCAGCCATGCATGACCAGAGGAACATCAACCGCTGCACGGACGTCCCTGATGCGCTGCATGTCGATTTGAGGAGTCTTGACATACGGGCCATGTGCGTTGCCCACAGCGATAGCCAGGGAGCCACACCCAGTGCGCTCAACGAACTCGGCTGCCTGAGCCGGATCGGTATAGAGATCGGAGCCTATAAAATCCTCCGCATTCGCACCACTGCCCACATGCCCGAGCTCAGCCTCGATATCGACACCGAACACTGCACCAACCTCTGCCACCGCCTTAGTCAAGGCGACATTCTCCTCGTACGGCAGAGAGGAGCCATCGACCATCACCGAAGGAAACCCGTCACGGATACCCCCCACTGCAATGTCGTAACCCGCGGAATGATCAAGATGAACGGCAACAGGTACCGATGCACGCTCCGCGTAGTACTTCGCAACAGCGGATACAAGGCTCAGGGGCATGTAATCGCAAAACCCAGGGTAGAATTGGACGATGACCGGCATGTGCTCCTGCTCGGCACCCGCGACGATATACTTGATCGTCTCATAATTGAACGTATTGACCGCCGGTACGCCATAATGATGCTCTGTTGCGTCCCTAAGCAGATCGTTTACCTTAACCAGTGCCATAAAGATACTCCCTTCGCGTGCAACTGGATTATTGCCGTTCTATTGCATATGGCCCACGGCCGAGATGCCTTGTCTATGTCGCCCACGAGCGCGATATGCCAGAAACACTCCAACGGTGCCCATCAAGACCAATAGAGCGGATAAATAGAAGGACATTTGCATGCCAAATGCATCGCCAATCACGCCGCCCGCCAAATTAGCCATCAGCATCGCCATTCCGCTTTGAACCATCACCAAGACGCTCTGTCCCTGCGACTGGCGACCCGGTAACACGTGGCTGGCAACATATCGCGTACACGAGTAATACACAGTCATATACGTAACGCTTTGCATCAGCTGGCCGATCACCATCGTCGGCACGACACCGACCCCAATCAGCACAATGCGCAAGACCATGAAAAAGCACGAAGCGATAAGCAGTCGCATTTCGCCGAATCGTCTAACAATCGGACCTGCAAATAAAAGGATGGGCACTTCACTCAGCGCGGAAACGGCACTGAGCACGCCGACCAGACCTTGCCCGAATCCCAATTCCACGACATAACGACCTAAAAAGCTCCCTGAAAACCCAAGCCCCATCTGACTCACGAATGCAAATGCGAGTACGTAATAAATCTCAGAAGTCGTAAAAATGCCCAGGACGGAATGTTTATCAGGTTCATCAGACATATCGTTGGAATCGTCGTCTTGCAGGGTATCCTGTGCACCCATCTCAAAAGACCTTGCTACGGGAAGCAGGAAGACCGTGATTAGAAATATTACGCAAAGGACGGCGACAAGCGCGAACTGCGCACTCGGATTGACGTCGAGAAACGATCCCGCAACGAATACGACAAACGCGTACCCTAACGTCCCCCCCCCATACGCACACGAGCAAATTCAACCCCATGCGTCGAGCACCCATCAATAACCAAGGCATCGCACAATGGAAGCAACGCGGAAAAGAACAGCGAGAACACGACGGTCGCAAATAGAACTGTCGCAAACCGAATTCCCAAGTAATACAAAAGCACCGAAACGGCTGAGGCGGCAACTAAAAAGCTGAGGACGAGCTTACGCTTTCCCGTCCGATCACTCAAGCGGGCCCAAAGGGGCTGAATAAAGATGACCGCAAGGGGCTGGATGGTTAGCAGAACGCCCGTCTGAGTCGCAGAGAGACCGATAGCAGTGAAATATGCACTGAGAAACGGCGTATACGCTCCTGCCAGCATCCAATACGCGATATTTGCCGCCAAAAGAAGCATGCCCGCATAGGAGTCCCCCGGCAAGAACTTGGGCGACAATGCACACCGCTCATTCACCGATTCTTTCGTCGCACTCGCTGTCATATCGCCCTCCTCCCTCAATTGGTATGTAATGATATTTCAGAGTTTATATCTTTTACTTAACTACGTTTCATATTATTGTTGATTTGTGAAACGTTCGTTCATGCTAAGAGCATGCAAACCGTGAACGGCTCCTATTTTCCGGTAAGCGTATTGAGAGGTCTCGATCATGAAAACCAAGGGAAACGTCATTCAAACCATCTGTGCGGCATACGACGGCATGTCGAAAACCGATCAAAAAATCGCTACGTACATACTGGACAACCGTCTCACAGTTCCCACCATGGCGCTTCGGGAAATCGCAAGTGGGTGTGACACCTCAAGTCCCACAGTTTCCCGCTTCATAAAACGGCTTGGCTATGACGACTTTAACGATCTGAGACTCAACCTCGTACGAGGCGAAGGCGAACAGCCTGTAGCCACTTCGGTCATCGGCAAAAGTACCGAATCGGTATCCCTCGACCGATTCCAAGAATCGCTTCATTACATACTTACCTGCAAGACCGCAGAACTTGCCGATACAGTCGCCCGCCTCGATGAGCAAACGATCAAACAACTCATAGACCGTTTTAACCAGGCTAGGACCATTCTCATCGCTGGTGTCGGAAACACGCGAACACTCGCGGACAACATGGCGTTCAAAATGAGGCACCTTGGACTTCCAGGCATATCACTTGCAAGCGTTTCGGACGCCATTGCATTCATACCTACTCTCACGCCGCAGGACATCCTGGTGGTTATTTCTTCCTCTGGCCTCTCTCGCAGGCTCGATCGCCTAGCAACCCTTGCAAATGAGCTGCACATCCCGGTGGCGATTATCACATCAAATCCTCAGTCGCCCATTATCGATAAGTCACAATTCATCATCATGTCCACACAGCGCGACCGCCTATTCGCCTACGGGGTCCCCTTCTCTCACAATTCAACAAATTTCATCATCGAAGTGCTCTTCCTGTTCATCCATGCGAGCAGTCAACAGTCGCGCGAACATATCGCACGGTACTCCGGCATCCAAGACCAAATGGATCGCGGGCTTGACCCCGAAACGGGCGAGTTTCTCACTCTTGAATAGAAAAGCGGGTCATCCGGAAGGGATAACCCGCTTACGCATCTATTAAGCCTGCCTGCAACCACAGACGCGCCGACAATACCGCGCGACGCACAAGCTGCAACGAGGCCGGAGCGGCTTGCTCCCGGGCCGTTCTAGCAGATCTTGCAGACCCAGCCGTGCGTATCCTCGATCTGGCCGCCCTGAATGCCGGTCAAGGTCTCGCGCAGACGCTTCATGACGGGGCCGGAGGACTCGTGACCGCCCGGGAAGACGACGACCGTATCGTCATCGTGGATCTCGCCCACCGGCGAGATGACGGCCGCAGTACCGCACAGGCCGCACTCGACGAAGGTGCCGGAAGCAACCTCATCCCAGGTAACCGGACGCTCGTCGACGGCGATCCCCAGGTCCTGAGCCACCTGCACGAGCGAACGGCGCGTGATGGAGGGCAGGATCGAGTCCGTATGGGACTTGGGCACCACGAGCGTACCGTCCTTGGCGACGAACAGCACGTTGGCACCGCCGGTCTCCTCGACATAGGTGCGGGACTCGGAGTCGAGATACAGGTTCTCGGCATAACCCGCGGCATGCGCCTCCATGCCCGCCTTGAGGCTCATGGCGTAGTTGAGGCCGGCCTTGATGTTGCCGGTACCATGCGGGGCAGCGCGATCGTACTTGGAAACGCACAGCTTGACGGTGGTGTCGCCACCCTTGAAGTACGGGCCCACGGGCGTCACGAGGATACGGAACTGGTACTCGTCGGCAGGCTTCACGCCGATGACGTCGCCCGTGGCGATCATGAGCGGACGGACGTAGAGCGTCGCGCCGGAACCGAACGGGGGCACCCACGCGGCGTTGGCCTCAACGACCTGCTTGACCGCCTCGACGAAGCGGTCCTGCGGGAAGGCGGGCATGACCAGGCGCTCGGCGGAATCGGCCATGCGCTGGGCGTTCATGTCGGGACGGAAGCACACGATGGACCCATCGGCGGTGGTATAGGCCTTGAGCCCCTCGAAGACCTCCTGGCAATAATGGAAGATGCCCGCGCACTCCGACAGCGTGATGCTGTGATCGGTGGTCAGGGCACCCTCATCCCATGCGCCATCCTTGTAGTTGGACACATAGCTATAGTCGGTCTTGCGATAGCTGAAATCGAGGTTTCCCCAGTCCAGGTCCTTCTTCTCAACGGTCATGGTGAACTCCTCACTCGATGCGGGCACCCTCGCCGAAGGCGCCCTCTCAACATAAAGGCCCGTCCGACGGAAGGCCTCTGCATACTACAAGAATGCCGGGCACATGGCCCGGCATTGGCATGTTCGCTTGATTGTACTCCGTCGCGATGGAGTGGCGGCAGAATTAATCGGCAGGAAACGGTTCGCGCGCCGATGCGCCCCGGCGCGACAGAGGCGCTACTTGCCCTCGGCCTCGCGGCGCTTCTGCTCGGCACGCGCCGGCAGGATGCGGAACTTGACCCACCATGCCACAACGCCCACGGCGACGACGATGATGACGACCTTCACCACGTCGGACACCCACTCGGCCTGAGCAGTGATCTGCTCCCAGGCACCGCCGGCCCAAAAGCCAAGCGTACACAAGATCGCATTCCACGCGAGCGAACCCACCAATGTGTAGAGGGCGAAGCGCACCATGTTCATCTTGGCGGTGCCGGCGGGGATGGAGATGAGGCTGCGCACCACGGGGATGCAGCGGCAGATGAGCACCGTGATCTGGCCCTTGCGGTCGAACCAGCCGATAGCCTTGGCCACATCGTCGGAATGGAAGCCCAGCATACGCATAGGCTTGGTGTCGAAGAACCCCTCAAGACGCTCCTGGGAGAGCAGACGGCCGATGCCGTAGAGGAAATACGCGCCAACAACCGAGCCGACCGTCGCGGCGATGATGACACCGGGGAGGGTCATCTCGGTCTGCGTGGCGAGAAAGCCCGACAGCGGCAGGATGAGCTCGCTGGGGATGGGCGGGAACACGTTCTCGAAAAGGATGAGCGCGGCGACCGCAAGGTAGCCGAACTGGCTGATGAAGCCGAAAAATGCCTCCTGCATGGGATGCCTTTCTGATCATGCTGCAAACGCAAGTGTCACCATGATACCGAGCAGGCGTAAAGACGAGGTAATGTCCGCAGTCTTTCCAAAACCTCTCGGCGCGGGCGAGCGCGGGACACACGGGGGGGCAAACGGGGCGCACGGGGGCGTGTCGGGGCACATGGGACGGGCGCGCCCGCCGATGTTAATCCTACCGATTCTCTCGACATTAGCGAAACAGGCGCGTACACTTGCAGCTCACTATGGGAGTCGCGCCGCAACCGCGTACACGCACCAAAGGAGGGACATGGGAGCCATCGCCACCGTCCGCGAGGACATCGCCGCCGTCAAGGCAAACGACCCAGCGGCCCAAAGTTCACTCGTGATCTTCCTGTCCTATCCGGGACTGCACGCCAAATGGATGCATACGCCGGAGCACTGGTTGTGGAACCATGGCATGCGCGGGCTCGCACGTGTTCTCTCGCAAATCACCCGTTTTTTCACCGGCGTCGAAATCCACCCCGCCGCGAGAATCGGGCGGCGCCTGTTCATCGACCACGCCATGGGGGTCGTGATCGGCGAGACCACCGTGGTGGGCGATGACTGCGTACTCTACCAGGGTGTCACACTCGGCGGCACGGGCAACGAATGCGGCAAGCGCCATCCCACCCTGGGCAACAACGTCACCGTTGGAACGGGTGCCAAGGTGCTCGGCAACATCCATATCGGGAACAACGTGCGCATCGGCGGAAACTCGGTCGTGGTCAAAGATGTACCGAGTGGCAGCACCGTGGTGGGTATACCGGGGCGCGTGGTGCGCCGCAACGGGTGCCGCGTCCTCGCCGAGTCCTTTGACGCGACCCACCACCGTGAGACCATGCCCGACCCCGTCGAGGAGGCCTCGATTATGAACCGCGAGGGCATCGCCGACAACGCCCGCCGCATCGCCGAACTCGAGGCGCAGGTGACCGAGCTTGGGACGTTGGTGAAGAAGCTCACGGGCGCCGAGTAATCACACCCCTGCACAACAGAAACCCCATCGGGCCGTTTCGCCCGATGGGGTTTCTTGCACGTCCATCGCTCCTACCGCGCGGCCTCGGACCTCTCCTCATCCGGCGTGGCGATCTCCTTGATAGTCGTCTCGTCTCCTTGGATCAGGTACGTTCTCTCGCTCCCGCAGTGCGGGCAGATGCGACCGTGCTCGACCGTGCCATAGGTGCTGTCGCACGCTTCGCAGTATGTGACTGCGGGAACTTCCTCGACGACCAGCTCGGCCCCGCGCATGAGGTCGTTCTTGGCGCACGCCCAATCCCAGCAATCGGTCAGATAGCTCGGGATGACACCCGAGACCTCCCCGAGCTCGAGCGTCACCGAGGAGACACGGCGCAAGTTGTTCTCCCGTGCCACGCCCTCGACGCTGCGGATGATGTGGAAAACGATGCCCAGTTCGTGCATGCGAAAACTCCCCCATTGAGACCTCGATCGAGGGACGGTCCCCCGATCGAGGTCTTGCGGCCGCCTTATCCGAAACGCCGCTATCGGCTATTTCTTCCCAAAGCGAATCTTGATCTCGCGCTTGAGCGCGTACTTCGCGAGGCTCGGGACCTTCTTCTCGTACTTCACCATGTTGGAGCACTCGGGATGCTCGCGATGCAGGTGAATCGCATCGAACGCGCACTTAGTGGTGCACAGACCGCAGCCGATGCACTTGTTCTCATCCACGACGCTCGCGCCGCAGCCCAGGCAGCGGGCGGTCTCGGCGCGCACCTGCTCCTCGGTGAACGTCTTCACGTACTCGCGGAACGGCTCTGCCTTCTCACGCTCGTAATCGTGCACCGCGTCCCCGCGGCTCGCCGTATCATAGCTGCCAAAGTCGACGTCGTCCTTGTTCAGCTCGCGGTAGGAGCGCGGGTTGCGCCCAATGGTGAGCGTCGCATCCTGCACGAAGCGATGGATCGACACCGCGGCCTCGTGACCGGCGGCGATGGCGTCGATGGCGAACTTCGGGCCGGTGTAGACATCGCCGCCCACGAAGATGTCGGGCTGGGCGGTCTGATACGTCTTGGGGTCGGCGACGGCGCCCTGGCCACGACCGAGCTCGACCGCCTCCCCCTCGAGCAGGTCGCCCCAGACGACCGATTGGCCGATGGAGAACACAACGCGATCGGCAGCGACGGTTCGCAGTTCGTTCTCGTCATACTGCGGGTCGAAGCGCCCCTCGTCGTTGAACACGCGCAGGCAGCGCTTGAAAACGACCTCGCTCACGCGACCATTCTCGCCCGTGCGAACCTCGACCGGGCCCCAGCCACAGGAGATGTGCACGCCGTCCTCATTGGCCTCGACAACTTCCTCGGTGCTGGCCGGCATGTCCTCGGAGCTCTCCAGGCAGAACATCTCCACGTGCTCGGAACCCAGGCGCGCTGCGGTGCGGGCCACATCGATGGCCACGTTGCCGCCGCCCACCACGATGGTACGGCCGCACATCGGCTCGGCCTTGCCACCGTCGTCTTGCTGCTCGGCCACGCCACGCAGGAAATCAACGGCGACGGACACGCCCTCGGCGTCCTCGCCCGGGATGCCGGGCAGGCGACCGCCCTGGCAGCCAATCGCCACATAAAACGCCTTGAACCCCTGCTCGCGCAGCTCATCGAGGGTGACGTCGCGACCCACCTCGACGCCCAGACGGATGTCGACGCCCATCTCGCGGATGATATCGACCTCGGCTTCGATCACGTCCTTCTCGAGCTTGTAGCTGGGGATACCGTAGGTGAGCATGCCGCCGGGGCGCGCGTTCTTCTCGAAGATGACCGGCTTGTAGCCCTTCTCTGCCAGGTAGAACGCACAGGAAAGACCCGCGGGACCGGCGCCGATCACGGCGATCTTGTCGTCGAAGCCCCCGGTGCGCGTGGGCGTCACCACCTCGGGGACGTAGCGATGCTCGGCTGCGAGGTCCTGCTCGGCTATGAACTTCTTCACCTCGTCGATGGCAACCGCCGAATCGATGCGCCCTCGCGTGCAGGCGTCCTCACAACGGCGGTTGCAGATGCGGCCGCAAATCGCCGGCAGCGGATTCTCGCGCTTGATGAGGGCGAGCGCGTCGCGATAACGCCCCTGCGCCGCGAGCTTGAGGTACCCCTGCACCGCGATGTGAGCCGGGCACGCGGTCTTGCACGGGGCCGTTCCCGTGTCATAGGTCTCGATGCGGTTCTTGTTCCGATAATCGGGGCTCCACTTCTCCGGACCCCACTTCACGGTGTCGGGCAGCTCCTGCTTGGGATACTCCGGCACCTCCCCCGTGCTCGCGGCGCACAGCTTCTGGCCGAGCTTTACCGCGCCCGCGGGGCACACCTCGACGCATCGGCCGCAGGCCACGCACTTGTCGGTCTCGGTGCGCGCCACATATGCGGAGCGGGACAGGTTCGGTGTGTTGAACAGCTGCGAGGTGCGCAGCGCATAGCACACGTTCACGTTGCAGTTGCAGATGGCGAAGATCTTGTCCTCGCCGTCGATGTTGGTGATCTGATGCACAAAGCCGTTGGCCTCGGCCTGGCGAAGCGTCTCGTAGACCTCCTCGCGCGTGATGTAGTGGCCGCGATCGGTCTCCACCACGTAGTCGGCCATGTCGCCCACCGCGATGCACCAGTCGTTCGGGTCGTCACCGCAGCCCTCGCCCAACTTCGCGCGGCTCATGCGGCAGCTGCACGGGCTCGCTGCGTACTTGCCCTCATACTTGTCGAGCCAATGCTCGATGTGCTCGATAGAGACGGAGCGGTCCTCCATCTGGATCGCCTGCTCGACCGGGATGACGTGCATGCCGATTCCCGCGCCTCCGGGCGGCACCATCGGCGTGGCCCTGGCAAGGGCCCCCTTGGAGGCCTGCTCAAAAAACTTCGCCACAGCAGGATGCTCGTCGATCTGGGACTGGCGCATGTTGAGGAACTCGGCCGAACCGGGCACGAGCATGGGCAGCACCCATTGCTTCGTGCGGGTGGGGTTTTCCCAGTTGTACTCGAGCAGACCGATGTAGCTCATCTCATCGAGCAGCTTCTCGAGCGGCTCGGCCTCCAGCCCGGTGGCCTTGACCGCATCGGCAAGCGTGTAGGGTCGGCGCATCTTCATCTTAAGCAGAACGTCGGCCATCTCGTCGGTCGTCACCTCGGCGAACGCCCAGTACTCAAAAGGCTTGAGCTCCTTGCGCCCCAACAGGCGGTTGGTGCAGTGCTCGCACAGCGCCACGATTTTGGGACGCGGGTTCTCGGGGATCGGCGGGACGAACTCGGAGCCGATATCCGGCTCGGTGAACGAGATGCCAGGGCCGTTGACGATCATGTGGGTTCCTTTCCTGGGGTTCGAAGGTGTCTCAATTTAGGGACTGTCCCTAAATTGAGGTTTGTTAGGCCTGCTTCCAGGCGGCGACGCGCTCGCGCAGCCAGTCCGCCCAGACATCGATGCCCTCGCCCGTCTTGGCGCTCATGGGGATGATGGTCGCGTTCGGATTTCGCATGAGGATGTTCTCGCGCACGCGCTCCATGCTGAACGTGTCGAACACGGGCAGAGCGTCGATCTTATTCACAAGCACCACGTCGCAGACGTTAAACATGAGCGGATACTTGAGCGGCTTGTCATCACCCTCGGGCACGGACAGAATCATCGCGTTGGCCGATGCGCCGGTATCGAACTCGGCGGGGCATACAAGATTGCCCACGTTCTCGAGGATGGCCAGGTCCGTTCGACCCGCCTCCCCCTCATCGCAGAACAGCTCGTTGAGGCCCTGCTCGGTCATATAGGCATCCAGGTGGCACATGCCGCCGGTGTGCAACTGGATGGCGCGAGCGCCCGTACCCAAGATGGTGCGCGTATCGACGTCGGAATCGATGTCGGCCTCCATCACCGCGATGGACATTTCGTCCTTGAGCGCCGCGATCGTGCGCGAAAGCGTGGTCGTCTTGCCGGAACCCGGACTCGACATCAGATTCAGCAGGAAGGTCCCCCGCTCGCGCAACCCCTCTCGCAGCTCATCGGCTTTGCGGTCATTGTCGGCGAACACGCTCTCTTTGACCTCGATCACGCGGACATCGCTCATGGGACCTCCCCCTATTCCGGAAGCTTCGCTCAACAACCCCTCTGGTTGCCAGCGCACATGCACTCCCCGCAATCGCCTCGCACCGCTCGGCGAAACTTGTTGACACTTCGTCAAATTACATATTGACGTTTTGTCAACAGCGGTCAAGACTGTAATCGGTAAATGAGCGACTTTGACGGAGAGGGGCCCCATGGCTTCCGATGCGAACAGACATCACGAACGTTTGACGCACGACGACCGTCGTGACGAGATCCTCGCGGCCGTACGCCAAACCGTGGTCGAAGATGGGCTGAGCCGTCTGTCGATCTCGGCCGTCGCATCGCGCGCGGGATGCACAAGATCGCTGTTCTACCACTACTTCCCCACCAAGGAAGACGCACTGCAGGCCGTTCTCGACCTGAGCATCGATTCGTTTGTCGAGCAACTCACTGCGTGGAACGAATCGCGTGTCAGCGGGGATATCGAGGGGTCTCTGGACTCCGTCGCTCATATGCTCAAGAACATGATCGTGAAAAAGGGCGACGTCATGTCGCAATCGGTCGTCCACAGCGGCAATGCCACCCTGTACGCCTCGTTCGTCCATCGCGCGGCCGACCGTCTCGCCCGATACATGTGCTCGTCGACTGTGGTCGACTTCGCCGCGCATCATGAAGTGCAGATCGACCACCTCTATGAGACGTTCTACGTCCTCATCACCGGGCTCATCATGTTTGTGCGCACCCATCCCGATGCGCCGGAGGGCACTATCAAAGACATCATCGCAAGCACCCTGCATATCGAGGGTTACACCGCGAAATATCCGGAGCGCCGCCCCGAGCGGTAGCCCACCCATTTTCGCATGGGGCCGGACGCATCCAAGGCGCCGCCCCGCGCATTCCTTCATGCCGTAAACTTTGACACTTTGTCAACAGGCCCATAGGGGGCTTTGCATAGAAAGGGGAACCTATGTTGTTCCAGGTGTATGGCGAAAACGCCATGTATCAATGGCTTGGCTGGATCATGGTCTTCGTGAGCCTGATCGCCGCCAACGAAGTCGCACGCCGCTCGAAAACCGGCGGCATCGTGTGTTTCCTCGGCATTCCCGCCGTGCTCACGGTGTACTTCATCTCGATTTATGTGTGCGCCGGCATGGGCATGGAGTGGGCTCTCAACAATCCCACGTATCTGCACATGGGCAGCTGGTTCCACTATGCCAAACTCTACGCCGCGACCGCCGGCTGCATCGGCTTCATGATGCTCAAGTACGGCTGGGGCAAACTCGGCCGCAGCGAGGCTTTCAAGGTGTTCCCCTTTGCCATCGTCGCCATCAACATCCTCATCGCGGTTGCCTCTGATTTCGAGAGTGCCATGCGTGCCTTCGGCACCACCTGGGTGTCCACCGAGGGCGTCGTCCTCATGGGCGGATGGCACAATGTCTTCAACGGCATTGCCGGCCTCATCAACATCTTTTGCATGACCGGCTGGTGGGGCATCTACCGCTCCAAGAAGGGCGACGACATGCTCTGGCCCGATATGACCTGGGTCTACATCCTCGCCTATGACCTGTGGAACTTCTGCTACACCTACAATTGCCTCCCCACGCATGCGTGGTACTGCGGCCTTGCCCTGCTGCTCGCGCCCACCGTCGCCAACTTCTTCTGGAACAAGGGCGGCTGGATTCAGAACCGCGCGAACACCCTTGCTCTGTGGTGCATGTTCGCCCAGGTGTTCCCCATGTTCCAGGATTACAGCGTCTTCTCCGTCAGCTCCGTGAACAACCCGAGCGTCAATCTCGTTGTCTCCCTTATCGCTCTCATCGTGAACGTCGTCGCATTCGCCTACATCATGCACCGTGCCAAGAAGCTCGGCGTGAACCCCTTTAAGCACGAGGTCTTCAAGGGGACCCGCGATTTCGACCAGGCCATGGCTCGCGCCGCATAAGCTGGCGCCGTCTCCATGCGCCCCTGACCGAGGAACGCGAAACGCCCATCCGGATCGAACCGGATGGGCGTTTTTACTTCTCGCATTCAAATTCACTCTGCAACGAATTCGTGCTGTAAAAGAGGCGCCACAAAAGAAAAGCCCCCGTTTCCGGGGGCTCTCAAATTCGACTGGTGCGGCGTACAGGATTCGAACCTGTGACGTTCTGATTCGTAGTCAGACCCTCTATCCAGCTGAGGTAACGCCGCAACGCGTGGTATATATTGCCATCAGTGATGCATCGCGTCAAGGAAAAATTAGCATTTTTTCCAATTATTGTAATCTCGCATCAAGACTGACAACTATCTCACGATCGCAGCCTCCCTGATCTCATACGGGATACCGAGGCGCTTCATCAGGTCACATAGGCTTGAGAAGCACTCATAACCCGTGTACTCCAAACGCAATACCGCGGGCAGCTGATGCGCGGCATCCAGATGGAAATAGCCCAAAAGCTCGCCGACGCCCGCCGGATCTATCATCGCCTCGACCTTATGAGGACTCTCCCTGAAGCTCCACTGCGTCAATGGACCTGAACTTTCCTGCACGATACGAAGCGACCCCTCTGACGTGACCGCGCACTCGATCCTCAGGTGCTCCCCCTCCTCCTCGCTCGCGAACAACACCGCACCGCTGTCGAATACATCCATCGCCGTCCCCTTTCTCTCGCCTGTCTCCGTGCAATCAGTATACCCAAAATAGAACGTATGTTCGTGTATATACTGTCGAGAAACTCAACCTTGCGGGCAATTTTGTCCGCACGGCATGATAGGCGCTCCAGGAACGCCATCGCATCTATTGCTCTGGGGGGTATCGGCTGCCCTAGGGGGCATCGGCACAGAAAAACGCCCCGTGTGCTCGATGGGAACGGGTGCCCGTCAGAGGCTCCTTATGGCTGCTTCCTTCCGGACCTGACCAGGTTCGGAACATATCGTCACCCGAACCCATCGAACGCGCGAGGCGTGCTTGACTATAGTAGCCGCTCGGGCGCGACTCGTCCAGCTCCAACACGGCGAGCCCACACCCCGAGTGCGGATACCTTACGTTATCGTCGCTAGGCGGTAGACGGTCTCACCCGCCATCCGAAGGTTCCTGCGAGCACAATCAGGATCCATGGCCTCATCGAGCGCCTGCGGAGCCGCCCCCACGGGAAGCACCGCATCGACACCCGCGGCATACACTGCCTCGAGCTCATCTTCGCGAGAGCCGCATACCGCAATCACAGGCACGTCGGGGCGCAGGTGCTTCGCACGGCGGGCCACTCCCACGGGGACCTTGCCCTGGGCGGTCTGCGCGTCGACGGCGCCCTCGCCCGTAACCACCAGATCGGCAGCGCGAACAGCGTCGTCAAACCCGGCCATGCCGAGCACGGCCTCGATGCCGGGCACGAGCTCGGCGCCAAGCGCGAGCAGCGCGGCCCCCAGGCCGCCCGCAGCACCGGAGCCGGGGACGCCGAGTAGGGACTTGGGCCGAGCGCCGGGACGCCCCACCTGCTCGGCACTCCCGTCAAGCGCATCGCGCGCCGCCGTAAGGCGTGCCCCGTACGCAGCCATCCGACCGTCGCATGCCGCGAGCACCTTATCGCGCTCAGTCTCGGAAAGGCCGACACCCAAGCCCTTCTGGGGGCCGAACATGCGCACGGCGCCGCGCGGGCCCACGAGCGGACTCTTCACATCCGACAGCGCGACAAGCCGCACACCGGCGAGCGCAGCCCGTGCGGGGGCCAAATCGATTGCATCGATGTCGCGAATGCCATCAAGCCCATGGACGACCTGCCCACCCGACGCATCGAGCACGCGCGCGCCCAGCGCTTGCAGCATCCCAACACCGCCGTCCACGGTGGCGCTGCCGCCGAGGCCGACATACACCGTCTCGGCCCCCCGCGATACCGCATCGGCAATCAGCTCTCCCACGCCGCGGGTCGTGGCGGCACATGCCGCCTCATGACTCCGGGGGGACAGGCCGATTCCGGCAGCCTGGGCCATCTCTATCACGGCACTACGACCCTGGGCATCATCGAAAAGCAGGTAGGATGCATCGACATGCCCGGCAACCGGCGCTGGCACAGACATGCTGCGCACCTCGCCGCCGAGCGAGCGCCGCAGGGCCTCGACGGTGCCCTCTCCCCCATCTGCCACGGGAATCTCCGCAACGCGCACGTCATCGCCCGCGCGGCGTATGCCCTCGGCAAGCCACATTTCGATCTGCGAACTCGTGGCGCACCCCTTGAACGAATCGATGGCGAGCACCACATTGAGGGGGCCCCGCATCTCACCTTTGCGCGCCGGAGCCGTCGGGCGATGGGAGCGCATGGGCGGACGGCATACGGCCGCGGAAGCTTTCATCGGGGTCGGCGTGGGCGTTTTCCCGTAATCGCCGCCCAAAGCGCCCTCCAGGGCCTCCAGGCGCGAAACGTCATGCGGGCCCTCGACCCCCTCCTCGCGATGCGCACCCCGCAACCTGCGGAAGAACGAACGCAGTTCCGCTGCGCACTCGTCTTCCAGAATGCCCGAGGCAACCGGGAATGCATGGTTCAGGCGAGGGTCGGCACTCACGTCGTAGAGCGTTCCGAGCGCGCCGCCCTTGGGGTCGGTCGCACCGTATACGCACCGGTCGATGCGCGCGTTGACCATGAGGCCCGAGCACATGAGACAAGGCTCGAGCGTGACGTAGACGGTGCAGCCACTCAGGCGCCATCTTCCAAGCGTGCGCGCCGCCCGCATCATGGCGAGGAACTCGGCGTGCGCCGAGGGGTCTTCGTCCAGCTCGCGCCTATTGTGGGCTCGGGCGATGATCGTGCCCTCGTGCACCACAACCGCACCGATCGGCACCTCGCCGACCTCGGCGGCGGCACGCGCCTCGGCGAGCGCCTCGCGCATGAAGCGCTCGTCATCTTCGCGCGACACCGCTGGCCTCGGCATCTCATCGGCTGGCTTCATCCCGGCAACCCCGTACCTCTCGCACCGCGCGGGCAAACCCCGCGCACGTCACATCGCGTTCGATGCTATCATTACCCAACGCGCCGGAGAGATGGCAGAGCGGTTGAATGCGGCGGTCTTGAAAACCGTTGAGCACGCAAGTGTTCCGAGGGTTCGAATCCCTCTCTCTCCGCCAGGTTGATTGCAGAAGCGGGCCCGAACGGCTCGCTTTTTTGTTGGCCGCATAGGGATTCGAACCCGCAAGGGTGCGGAGCTGAGGAAACGCGGAGCGTTTTCCAGCGAAGCCCGCAGGCGCGCAGCGGGCCGAGGGCGGCCAAGCCGCCCGGCGAATCCCTCTCTCGCCAAGCTGATTAAAAAAGCGAGCCCGGAAAGGCTCGCTTTTGTCATTACCGACTCAAGACGCGCAGGACCATGGTCTCCGCGGTGTTCACCAAATCGTCCTCGGTCTGTGGATCGTGGCCGCGCATCCACCACTTGCCGAACAGGCGCACGATGCCGCCGGCGGCGAACTCGGAGGCGGAGGCGAACGCGAGCGGGTCCTCCCCGCGCGCCTTGGAGTGATCATGGTAGCGCTCGCGCAAGATCTCGGCCACGCGGTCCTCGATCATGAGCAGCATCATTCCGCTCATGGAGCTGTCCAGGATGTTGTCGACGAGCTGGGCGTGCTCGAGCAGGAAATCGACCAAAGCCCGCAGAATCGCAATGCCCTCCTCGACATTCACGACAAGGGGATCGTCCTCCGCCGATTCGCCCTTCGCCAGACGCAGCTCCTCTGCCCTGGCCTCGCCATACTTGACCAACTCGATGCGAAGGCTGTCCACAAAGAAGCTGAAGAACTCGGATTTATCGGCGAAGTGTTTGTAAAACGTCGTGCGGCGGATCATCGCCTCTTCGCACAGCATGGCAACGCTCACATCCTCGTAGCGGTGCTTTTCGAGCAGCTTGGTAAATGCCGTCAGCAGCGAGCGATACGTTTTCTGAATGCGCAGGTCCATGTCCACCGTCTCCGTTGTTCATCCGTACGCTATCTATCCTCGTCTCGTCAGATAGATAGATAAGTGATATCTGTCTCCTATCCTAGTACGCAATGTGAATATCGCAAGGGCCCTTCAACAATTTGCCCACCGCTTATCAGGTTTGATGAACGAATGTTGCCAACCGCTGGCAGAGCGCTCGAGGATGCACCTTGACGCGACGGGTATACTGGACCACGAACAACAAGCTCGGCGCCTGAGCGCCAACACGGAAATGGGGCACACATGGGACTCCCGTTCATCATCGGCGTCATCGTCGTCGTGGCCATCGTCATGGGCATCGCCGGCATCTACAACAACCTCGTCACCCTGCGCAACCGCGTCGACAACGCATGGCAGAACATCGATACGCAGCTGCAGCGTAGGAACGACCTCATCCCCAACCTCGTGGAAACCGTCAAGGGCTACGCCGTTCATGAGCAGGAAACGCTCGACGCCGTGACCCAGGCCCGCACCGCCGCGACCACCGCCGCCACTCCCGAGGAGAAGATGGCCGCGGACAACACCCTCACCGGAGCGCTGCGCCAGCTGCTCATGGTTGCCGAAGCCTACCCCGATCTCAAGGCCAACGCCAACTTCACGCAGCTCCAGGCTTCGCTTGAGGACACCGAGAACAAGATCTCCTACGCCCGTCAGAGCTACAACGACTGCGTGCTCAACTACAACAACGGCATCCAGACGTTCCCCGGCAACATCTTCGCCGGCATCTTTCAGTTCAAGCAGCGCTCGGGCTTCGAGGCCGCAGAGGCGTCCCGCGAGGTGCCGCAGGTCAAGTTCTAACGACCTCCAGCAGACCGAACCAGCGCCCCGCGAGCCCCTTGGCCAGCGGGGCGCTTGCGTTTTGACCCGTCCGCCAAACGTGACCGCCACGCTTACAGAACAGTCACGGCGCATGCGATTCACGCACACGGATACGCGCTAGAATCGCGGTAGACCAGCAAACGAACTCATGAGAAAGACTCCACCTTGGTCATGTCATCCAAACACACCCATTCCCTCGAGACATCCGCGCACGATGGCGCACAAGGACCCCGTCACACCGCCGCGGACAACGCCGAGGCGATTCACGACCCCGCTGGTCACGGCGCGAAAGCGCCCATCGAATCCGAACCCCGTCCCGGGCGCATGGCGTACATCCCGGCGCTCGACGGGATCCGCACGCTCGCCGTCGCCGCCGTCGTGCTCTACCATCTCAGCCCCAACCTGGCACCCGGCGGTATGCAGGGCGTCACAATCTTCTTCGTCCTCTCGGGCTACCTGATCACGCGCTTGCTGCTCTCCGAATACGACGGCACGGGGCGCATCGACCTCAAGGGATTCTGGCAGCGTCGCCTACGCCGACTCATCCCGGCGATCGTCACGGTCATTGTGGCGAGCGCGGCGCTGTGCACGCTGTTCAACCACGTCATGCTTACCAAGATGCGACCCGACATCATCCCCTCGGCGCTTTTCCTCAACAACTGGTGGCAGATCTTCAACCAGCAGTCCTACTTCAACGCCGTGGGCGACCCCTCGCCGCTCACCCACTTCTGGTCCCTGGCCATCGAGATGCAGTTCTACCTCGTTTGGCCCGTCGCCCTCATGTTCGCCCTACGTGCAGGCCAGCCGCAGCGCCGCATCGGACGCGCCGCCCTCGCCCTCGCCGCGGTCTCCGCCATCGAGATGGCGGTCCTCTACAATCCCGGAGCCGATCCGAGCCGCATCTACTACGGAACGGACACGCGCGCGTTTTCCCTGCTTCTCGGCGCCTGGCTTGCGTTTGTCCCCAACGCGCGGCTCACGCAGGTCGCACAGGGAGCATGGCGGGCCGCCGCGCACAAACTCAACCGCGAGGCGCCCAAGCATCTCGGCGCGGGCCCGCTCGACGCACTCGGAGCCCTCGGCCTTGTCGGCCTGCTGCTGCTCGTCGTCTTCAGCAACGGCTATACCGCCTTCCCCTACCGCGGCGGCATCCTGCTCGCATCGCTATTCACGCTGATGGTCGTCGCCGCGTGCGCGCAGGCGCATAGCCGCCTGGCCAAGCTGTTCTCGGCCAAGCCCCTCGTTTGGCTCGGACAGCGCTCCTATAGCATCTACCTGTGGCACTACCCGCTGCTCCTGCTTATGAACCCGGCCAGCGACGTGAGCGCCAAGCCCTGGTGGGTCTACCTCTGCCAGGTCGCCGTCGTGGTCGGAGTCTCCGAGCTGTGCTACCGCTTTATCGAGACGCCGTTTCGCCATGGCGCCGCAGGCCGCATCCTCGCAGAGCTGCGCAACAAGGAAACAATGCCCACTTGGGTTCGCGCGAAGGCGATCCCGCTGGCGCTCGCCGGCATCACGGGCCTCGTGGCACTTGGCGGCATCGTGTTCGTCCCCGCCACCTCCGCGCTGAGCGAGGACGGCGCCGCCCTCCTGCAGGGCTCGAACGACGCCGGCAAGCCGAGCACCGATGCGCCTGCGCAGGACGGCGCGAGCGAACCTGGCAACGCGGTTCCCGAGGGCGCCTACGACATCACGATGGTCGGCGACTCCGTCTCGCTGCGCGCCGTTGAGACCTTCACGCAGACGTTCCCCCACGGCCACATCGACGCCGCCATGAACCGTCAGTTCACCGCTGGCATCGATGTGTATCGCAGTCTCGTCGACCAGGGACTCGCCGGGCGCATCGCCGTATTTGCCCTGGGTACGAACGGTCCCTTCTCCGCGCAGGATGTCGACACGCTCATGGGGCTGGCCGGCGACAAGCGCATCGTGGCGTTCGTGAACAATCGCGCCGCCCGCCCCTGGTGCGAGCCGAACAACCGCGTGCTCTCCGATGCGGCCGAGCGCTATGACAACGTGATTCTCATCGATTGGTTTGCCTACAGCGCCAACCGCAACGATCTGTTCGACGGCGACGGCATTCACCTCTCAAACGCCGGTGCGGCCGAATACGTTCAGCTCATCGACGATCAGGTCGCGCGCTACCTGCCCGTCCACCTGGAAGACGGTGACGACGAGCGTCTCATGGTCGCCCAGCGCACCCTGGACAGCCTGAAGACGGCATGCACCCTCGATCTGAAGCCGATTGAGATGCCATCGAAGTAGCCGTGCCCCGCGCGGCAGGCTCCCTCCGTGCTAGTATCCCAGCGCCTGAAGGACGAACATCACGACGGTGAGGACCGTGATGAGGACGATGGTCGCCCAGGTGAGCACGTTCCACAGACGGCTGTTCTTGAATCGTCCCATGATGTGCTTGTCACTGGCGATGAAAACGAGGAACACAAGCAGGATGGGCAGCAACACGCCGTTGATGACCTGGGCGCTCATCATGATTTGGAATAGGTCCACGCCGGGCATGATCACAAGCGCGGCAGACGCCACGATAATCACCGTGATGATGCCGCGGTACACCGGCGCCTCATTCCAGCTGCGGTCGGCGCCGCGCTCCCAACCGAACGCCTCGCAAACCGCGGAGGACGTCACGCCGGGCAGCACGCAGGCGGCAAGGAAGCTCGCCGCGACAAGACCCGCAGCGAACAGCACCGTGGCGAACTCACCGGCGATGGGCTCCAGCGCGAGAGCGGCGTCGGCGGCGTCGGCGACCTCGATGCCGGCGGGATACAGCACCGCGCCGGTCGTGATGATGATGAACCATGCGATGGCGCAAGCGATGACGGAACCGGTGGTGGTGTCGATGCGCTGCAGGACGATATCGGACTCGTCCGCGTTCTTATCGACCACGTTGTTCTGCGCCAGGAAGATCATCCACGGCGCGATGGTGGTACCGATCGTAGCGACGAGCAGCGAGACGTAGCTCGGCTCGGGGATCAGATGCGGCGTCACCGTGGAAAGCGCCACCTCGCCCCAGTTGGGGCCAGCCAAAAACGCAGCGACCACATAAGTCACGAAGACGCAGCTCACGAGCAGCAGAATCTTCTCAATCCGGCGGAAACTGCCACTCATGGTAAGCAGCCAAATGAGCAGGCCCATAAGCGGCACCGACACCGTCTTGGGAATGCCGAACAACGCAAGGCCGCTCGCAATACCCGCGAACTCGGAGATGGTGACCGCGGTGTTGGCGATGAGGAGCGCCACCATGGCGAGCGCCGTCTTGCGCGCGCCGAACTTCTCGCGGATAAGTGAGGCGAAGCCCTTGCCCGTGACGCAGCCGCAACGAGCCGCCGTCTCCTGCACGACGATGAGCAGCAGCGCCATCACGGGAAGCATCCACAACGTGGCGTAACCGTAGCTCGCGCCCGCACTCGAATAGGTTGCGATACCGCCAGCGTCGTTGCCGGAAAGCGCGGCGAGCAGGCCGGGGCCCATGGCACCCAGCACGGCCGCGACGGTCAGTTTCTTCTTAGTTGCTTGTTCCATGCCCTCGATCACACCCTACAGAAGCGGCACCGCGCCGAGCACGGTGTAGGCGAGGGCGGAAAGCAGAACCGCTGCGAACGTGAGCGAAGTGCCAGAGATGTTCTGGTCCTTCTCGTCGCTGCGGAACAGAACGAAGAAATAAATGACGGCGCTGGCGTACGTCGCGACGATGACCGCCGCGGCACCCTTGAAGCAGTCGAGCAGCGCGCTCGCCGCCCAGGGGTTGGCCTCGGCGAACAGAGTCGTCGCTATGAGCTCACCGCACAAGAACACGACGGCGGCCAACACGATGCCGATGAACGTGGTCTTGAGGAAGAACCCAAGATAGGGCTTGGGCTCGTCGTCGCGCTCGTCGTACTCGAGGTAGCTGTTCTTCACAAAAGACACCATGCGCATGGACGCCAGCAGGACCACTGGCATGATGGCGATGGGCATGAGGGCCATCATGCCCTGGCCCGTAACGATCTCGCGGGCGCCCGCCTCGCCCATGTGGCCCAGGCTCTCGAACGGCGTCACCACGATGGCCGCGATGGCGCAGGCGGCGATAGCCCACACCAGGACCCAGTACTGACGCTGGGCGAACCAGGAGAACGCGTGCGTAGACTCGCCCGCGTTGTTCTCGCTCACGGAGACACCGGCGATCTGCAGGTCCTCGGCGTGCTCCTCGGCAATAACGTCGAGGGCGTCGTCGACCGTGACGATGCCCAGGATATGGCGGTTCTCATCGCAAACGGGAATCGCGACGAGGTCGTACTTGGTCATCTCGTCGGCCACGAGCTCCTGATCGAGGTCCGGGGCAACCCACACCACATCGCGATACGCCAAGTCCTTGAGGCGGTCGGTGTGCTCGGCCACCACGAGTGAGCGCATGGAGAGCACGCCCGTCAGCGCACCCTCGACATCGGTGGTGTAGACGTAATAGATGCTCTCGAAGTCCTCGTCGAGACCGCGGAGGGCGTCGATGGCATCCTGGACCGTGGCCGTGGCGGGAAGCGCCACGAACTGGTTGGTCATGATACGGCCGGCGGTATCCTCCTCGTATCCGAGCAGGTTACGAATGGCCTTCTCCTCCTTGACGCCCATAAGGCGCAGGAGCTTCTCGGCCTTCTCGTAATCGAGCTCCTCGATGAGCGCCGCAGCGTCATCGGGGTCCATCGTGGCGAGCATCGTAGACGCCTCGCGGTCGGACAGGCCCTCGAGCATCTCGGTCATGAGCTCATCGTCATCGAGCTCGGTAATGGCCTCGGCCGCCTGCTCGGTGTCGAGCTGGGCGAACACCTGCGTGCGCAGGCGCGGATCGAGCTGCTCGATGATGTCGGCGATGTCGGCAGGATGGAGCTCGGAGAGGGTCTTGTGCGAAACGGAGAGCTTGATCTGCTTGGTGGAACGTTCGAGCAGGTCCATATAGGACCAGGCGATGATGTCCTCGGCGAGCGGCTTGCCGAGCATCTGCGCCACCTTCACGCTCACGCGTTCGAACAGCGGATGGATGGCGCGCAAAAGGCCTCGGGCGCCCACCTCGGCGCCGAGCAGGCGCAGCTGGTTGTCGCCGGTGGCCGACAGCTTGATGTCGTTCACTCGCACGACCTTCATGCCCTGCGTGTCGACGATCTGCTTGTTCATGATGTCGCGCGCGAGGAGAACCTCGTCGGGCTGGAGGTAGGAGAAGCGGATGTCGGTGGCGGGATACTTGAGGTACACGCCGTCCTCGTCAAAGCGCTCGACGTACTTGCGCCACGAGATCATGAAGGGCGTCTTGCCCGGACCCTGGAAGGCCAACGCGGTGACGCGGGGGAAGACCTCGCCCGTGGCGATGCCCAAGTCGTTCACGACACCGATTTTCTCGCCAGCCGCATCCACGACCGGGAGTCTGAGCATTTCGGAAAAGTAGTTCATAGTGCTCCTTCAATATGCAGATGCACCCCGGCGGGCGCTCATCTGCCGCGCTGTGCGCGAAGGAGTCACTCGCAGGGGTCAGCGACTGTGTGGTCGGGGTTTAGGTTTCACCTCAGGCCTTTCTCGTGACCCTCAAACTGCAAAAAATATGCGGCCGGCCCCGTGGGCACAGCCGCATTTACTATACCATGCCGCCCGCTTGTGACGGCACGTCCATTATCAGCAGATGGTAAACGCACCTCGTAGGGCACACCTCGCCCATAGGCAGCGGGACCTCGAACAAACCGGGCTCGAGGAAGCTCCCAAACGATCACTCACCCTGCTCGGAGTCCTTCTGCACCGCGGGCAGGCTCGCCTTCTTGGGCATCCTCACCTCTGAGAGGTCCACCAGGTCCTTGAGGTCGTCATCGGTGGCGATCATCTCGGACAGGGTGACGAACTCGTATCCTTCGGCCTGAAGACGGTCGATGATCTGCGGCAGCGCCTCCACGGTTTGTGCGCAGGTTGTCTCGTTGTCGGTGAGCAGGACGATACTGCCGTTGCGAACGGAGCCGACCACGGTATCGGCAACGGTCGCAGCACCCGGCAGCAGCCAGTCGCCCGAGTCGACGTTCCAGGAAACGACCGCGCTCACCATATCCATGGCATCGGCCCAGTTCTGCTCGGAGAACTCGCCGAACGGCGGGCGCACGAGCGAGACCTTTCCACCGCCCGCCTTCTTCACGGCGGCAAAGCTGTCGGAGAGCTGCGAGCGCAGGTCGGAGGCAGAAAGCTCGCCCAGGTTGACGTCGGAATACGCATTGGTGCCAAGCTCATTGCCCGACTCGGCGATCGCCCTGACCGCAGCGGGCGCCGCAGCCACCTTATCGCCGGAGACGAAGAACGTCGCCTTGGCATCTTTCTCTTTGAGGATGTCCAATATCTCGGATGTACGCGAGCTGGGGCCCTCGTCGAATGTCAGAGCGATGTACTTCTTCCCCTTAGTGTCCGGCGTGATCGTGGTGCAGGTCACCTCGGCGTTCACCACATCCTCGACAACGCCCCTATCGGCCACGATGCCGGTCTTTTTTCCGGTCCAGACCTCGGAACGACCGGGCACGCCCCATGTCTGCACAAAACGCAGCGCACCCGTCCCGTCGATGGTGAGCGTGGGCTCGATGACGGTCGCCTCGACGTCATGCTTCTCGTAGATGTCCTTGCCGTCACCGACCTCGAGCTTCTCGCCGCCCGTAAGCTCGACCTCGCCCAGGTGATCGTTGTCGATGGCCTTGCCATTCAGCTCGACGGTGCAGGCGGTGCCGCCGCCTTTCTCAAGAACAGAGTCGTCGACGGCGAGCAAATTGCCCGGGCGCGGCTCGAGCTCCTTCTCGCGGATGACGCGCTCGATGGAGGAATTGATACGGACCTTTGCGGCCTCGCCGTTCAGCGTTATCTCGACGCTGCGATTTGCGTACCACACGATGCTCGCCACAAAGAGCAGAAAAGCACAGCCCACCACGATGATCGCGTAAGGGCGGCGGTCATTTCCACCATAGCCGTGGCCGGAGCGACGACGCCCGCCAAAGCCCTGTGTCCGACGCAAATACTGTGCGTCACGGCGACGCGGCGGTTTACGGGCGCCGGAGAGGCGCCCGTTCGTGTTCTTGCGATAGCGAGGTTTGTTCTTGGTGGAATAGGAGGTGGTGTAGTTAGGCAATGGTTCTCCCGTCCATCGAATGTCATATATGTGCAACGGCGGCGGTTAGGACTTCTTCCCCGTTCCCTTGGCGGGGGTCCCCGCGGCCTTTTTGTACTCGCTCACGAAGGCGCCGAACATGCCCTTCGTTTTTCCGAGCTGCTTGCCCAAGGCGCGACTGCCCTTATCGAGGGCCTTTGAGCCCTTCTCGTCGATGACGGCGGCGCCCTTCTTTGCCTGGACCTTGGCCTTGGCGGTCACCTCAGACGCCTTTGCGGCGACCTTTACGCTCGCCTCGGCCGCCTTGGCTGCGGCACCGCCGGAGAACTCGAGATTCGCTGCAGCGTCTTCGACGATCATCGCGCCGTCACGGTAGCCCTTGAGCATGCTCGCGGGCATCTCCCTATGGCCGACGAGCGCGTTGGAGGCCCCGCCCTCGGTCAGGATGAAAGCGTTGACCTTTCCGGTGCGGAGGTTGAAGTCGGCGTCGGCGCAGTAGCCCACGCGCTCCCCCGAAACGGTGCGCACGTCCATTCCCGTCCAAATGAGGCACGTGTCCAGGTCGATGCCCAAGCGCTTGGCTGCCGCAGTGTCGAACGCAGCGCGATCCTCCTTGACGACGATCTCCTCGGCACCGGCGGCGATTGCGTCGTAGGCGACGAAGCGGTCGGGTTGCTTGATCATGCCCGCGATGTCGGGCATCTTGAGCATGAAGCCCACGACTTGCGTCCCATCCGGCGTGAACACCGGGCAGTGGAACTTGCCGATCTTCTTGGGATCGCGCGGCGTTCCGTCTTTTTTGAGTTTCTTGTCCTGCGCGGGAAGCCTGTACAGCTTCATTCCCGCGAAATCACCTGCCAGCATATGCGTGGCGAATGGGCGCTTAAGCCTGGACGGGGTCGAGCGGGGCCTCGGGAGCGACCGTCTCCACCACCACGTCGGCGGCAGGGGCCACGGTGCCGGAGGCGACGGCAACATTGAGCTGCTCACGCAGCTGGTCCATGCGCTCACGAGCGAGGTCGACCTTGGCGCGCAGCTCGTCGGTCGCGGCGTCCACGGTGGGGCCGAAGTCGCCCATGGCGGAACGGGCCTGATCGACGCCCTGCTCATACATATCGCGCGCGGAATCCCAGGCGTCGTTGGCCATATCGGCGGCCATGGCGCGGGTCTCGGAACCGGAGCGCGGGGCGAACATGACGCCCAGGACGGCACCCGCGGCAGCGCCCACGGCAACGCCAGCGACAAAACTCATACCCTTGCCCATGATTACTCCTTAGTAGGACCGTCGGTCCAAGTCGAGTCAATTCGATGTTGAACCATTATACCCAGCGGGCGCGCAATCGGTCCCCCGTCGGCAAACCGATCGCGTTGCGAAACCTCATCAATCTCGTTTTAAGAATGCGAGCCCTAAGGGTGTTCAACTGACAGTCCGCGAGCGTCTCGGTGATTACCCGGCTGAACGTATCAAAGAACAGGTGATTTGGCCATTGTCACTTTTGACCCCCGTGGTCATCGGATACTCGACGTATACCAACTCGCCCACTTCGAACTCCGTCGCCAGCCGGCGCTCCATGGCATCGTCTCGCACCGCCAGGACAATGCATCCATCCTCAGTCGCGTTGTGCGCTATGTCGAAGCTCTCGAGCGGTGCTTCAGAATCGCCGAGCTCCACCTGGATTACGAACATGCCCTCACTGACCGAACGCAACGTCCCGTCACCTCGAGCAGGAGGGATGAAATTGCCCTCTGGGGATAACTCGGAACAGCGAAGAGCGAACACGACGATCACTCCCAACACGAACAAGAGCGCAATGACCATTTTTACCGCCTTAGAGCATGGCTCCCTATGTTCGCTCTTCATTTAAATTCTCAAACCAATCTAATTATTTGACGTGCTTGATAAGTGTCAGTTTAAGCATAGGAGACACGGCGATCTAGACTCCAATGCTTCGGCAGGCGGCACAACAAGGCCCCCAAATGGAAATTGGCCCGATCCGACGCCATAGCATTATGCTGGCGTCGGATCAAAAATAAATCTTATGTATGAGAGCAAATTCGGCATCAAGGCCATGGGGAAGGTCGTAATCCACCCAAAATAACGCCACGCGTCGGCACAAGCCCCCTCGACCGGCTCTTACGCCTCAACGGCCACGCCCTCGGGAACCTCTCCCTTACCGGAGAACTTGCCGGCGCGGTAGTCGCGGGCGCCCATCTCGGACCACTCGGGTTCCTCGTCGGGCATGGAGCCGAACTCCTTGCCGCGCAGCTCCTTCAGGCAATTGCCGGTGACGATCAGGCCGAGCGCAACCAAGAGCACGGCGAACACGAGCTGCAGGCCAGAGGTGGCCATAACGGCCATGCCACCCGTCTGCAGCGCCGTCACGCAGCCGGCGATGCTCATGCCGAGCGAGGTGAAGGTGCACACGAGCAGGAACGCAACGGGCACGTAGAGCATCAGGCCCTTACGACCGGTGCACTTGCAGAACACGGCCAAGGTGATCATGGTCATGCCTCCGAGCAGCTGGTTGGAGGCGCCGAAGAGCGGCCAGATGTTGAGGTAACCGCCAAAGGTGAGGGCCAAGCCGGGCAGCAGGGTCACCACGGTGGCGAACCAGGGGTTTCCGAGGACCTTCATGGCGCCGGCCTTCTCGCGCTCAACGGCCAGAGCGTCGTTGCTCGCGGCGAAGAACTCGGAGAAGGAAGTGCGGCCGATGCGGGCAACCGCGTCGAGGGAGGTCAGGGCGAGGGCGGAAACGTTCATGGTCATGAACACCGTGGCCACGGTGCCGTCGATGCCGAACGCCTGCATACCGCGGGCGATGCCGGTGGCAAAGATCGCGAACGGGGTAGAGGCAACGCCGCCGTTGAGGGCACCCGTACCCGCAGTGTTCATATCGGAGAACATGATGCCGGCGATGATGATGGCGAGGATGCCCACGAAGGACTCCACGACCATAGCGCCGTAACCGACCTTCACCGCATCGGCCTCGTTCTCGACCATCTTGGAGGACGTGCCCGAGGACACCAGGCTATGGAAGCCGGAAAGCGCACCGCAAGCGACGGAGACGAACAGGACCGGGAACATCATGCCGGAAGCGGAGGTAAAGCCCGTGAACACCGGGGCGGTGATGATGGCCTGGCCCTTGGCGCCGAGCACCACGATGCCGAGGACGGCGCACACGATCATGACGATCATCATGATGGAAGTCAGGTAGTCGCGCGGCTGCTTGAGGGTCTGGATAGGCATGGCACCGGCAAACACCAGGTACACCATGACGACTGCGATCCAGCCATTAAGGTCGAGGTAGACGGGGAACTGCATGCCAACAGCGAACATGGCGACCATGAGGACGACGCCCGTAGCGAACTGCTTGGCGCCCGTGAGGTTGAACTTGCGACAGGCCCAACCGAAGGCCATGGCGACGAAGGTGAACAGGATCGAGATTGTGCCCGCGCAGCCGGCGGCATAGGACTTGGCAAAATCGACCGCGCCCGCGGCATCAGGCGTGAACTTGAAGGTGCCGGCGACCATGGAGGTGAACGCCGCGATCACGATCAGGCAAAACAACCAGCAGAACAGCAGGAACAGACGACGCCCCGTGCGGCCGATGTACTTCTCGATGAGCTGGGCGAGGGACTTGCCGTTGTTCTTCATCGAGGCGTACAGCGCGCCGAAATCGTGCACCGCGCCAAAGAAGATGCCGCCCACGAGAACCCACAGCACGACCGGAAGCCAACCGAACGCCATGGCGACGATGGTGCCCGTGACGGGGCCCGCGCCGCAGATCGAGCTGAACTGGTGCGAGAAGACGGTGAAGGCGGACGCCGGCGAGAAGTTCTTGCCATCCTCCATGCGGCACGCCGGCGTGAGGGCCTCTCGGTCGACGCCCCATTTACTCGCGAGCCACCTTCCGTAACCCAGGTAACCTGCGGCCAAAACTGCCGCGGCAACCACCATCAATACGACTCCGTTCATAGTTCCTCCCCCTCTTGAGTGTCAAAGTCAGAAAAAAATGGGGGCCGTCGATACAATACGACGGCCCCCATCAGCTATCAGCCGCCCGTGAACGCACGGGCGACACATCTTGCCAACCCGTGCTAGCTAATAATGCTGAGAATGTTTAGGCAAAGATGACGCATGACTTTAAAACCCTTTGTGATTCCGACGTTCGCGCGGGATGCGCTCCCGTCTACTAAAGTGGACTGCTGCAGTATCGCGCTTTAGCGGAATGCAGTCAACAAGATTTCATCCGTGTTTCGAGTTGCAGAAATCTACCCCTCGATCGCGTCGATAGCGCGGATAAAAGCCGAGCGCATGCCCGCCGCCTCGAGCTCCGCCACACCGCGAATCGTAGTGCCGCCGGGAGAGCAGACGGCATCTTTCATCGCACCGGGGTGCATGCCAGTCGCAAGCTGCAATTTGGCGGTTCCAACCATCATCTGGCTCACCATGGGGTAGGCCGTGGCACGCGGAATCCCGTGCTTGACCGCGGCATCCGCAAGGGCCTCGATAACCATGGCTATGAACGCCGGAGAGCAGCCTCCCACCGTTCCGGCGACGGAGAGCAGGCGCGTCTCGACCTCAACCGGCGTACCGAGCAGATCGAGCAGGGCGAAGACGAGGTCATGGTCGGCCTCGGTGAGCGTGGAGGCCTTCTCACAGGCAATCACGCCCTCGTTGATGGCGACCGGGGTGTTGGGCACCGTCGAGAGATGACGCGCCCCCGGAATGACGCGCTCATACGCCTCGCAGTCCCAACCAGCCGCGACCGAAAGCACCACCTTGTCTGCGAGGAGCTGCGCCACCGGCCCCAGCACGCGCTCGATCATGTAGGGCTTAACCGCAACGATCACCACGTCGACGGCCTCGATCACTGCGGCCGCATCCTCGAACGCGTGCATACCGCGCTCCTCGCAGCGACTCTTGAGCGCATCGAAACGGCCGGCGCAGGCGCACATGTTTGCCGCCAAAACCGCACCACTGGCAATCCAGCCATCCGCCATGGCGCTCGCCATATTGCCAAATCCGATGAAACCGACCTTCACTGTATCCAGGTTCACAAAAGCCCCTCTCGCCCAAGGACGGACCGCATACGACGAGCCCGACCGCTTACGTCATATATGCAGATATCTTACGGCAACGATGCAGACGCTTCCGTCTTGTTAGCATGAGAGCTTCGTGCGCAACGAAAGGGGTTGGGCGTGGAAAAACGCGGGGGCGAAAGAATCGCCCTGTTCGACAACATCAAGGGTATCCTCATCATCCTGGTGGTCCTCGGCCACATAGCGCACCCCATCCACAACGAGAATCCCGTCCTCAGCGCAGTCTTCGACATCATCTACCTATTCCACATGCCGTTATTTGTGTTCATGTCCGGCCTGTTCGCAAAGGGCGCGTACCGTGGAGGCAAGCTCAACGTCGACCGGATTTTGAGTTTTCTCGTTCTCGGTTTTGGATTCCAGGTAGCGCTCGCGCTCGTCAACGGCGCCGCGCTCACGCCCGCGCGCATCCTCTCGTTCACGTCAGCGCCATGGTATCTGGTCTCCATGGCATGTTGGTACGCACTGACCCCGGCACTCTCACATCTGGGCCCTCAACGAGGCCTTGCACTCGCGCTCGCTGCATCGTTGCTGTGGGGCATGGTCGACCTTTCGAGTGGCTTGCTCGCCATCAGCCGAACCATCGCGTTTTTGCCGTACTTCGCGCTCGGGTACTACCTAAAACCGCAGGACATCCTGCGCATTCGCAACTGGCGAGGAGCAGCGCGCGCAGTTGCGATCGCTCTCGCGATTGCCGCCATACGCGTGATCGACCCCGATGCGCACGAGTGGTTCTTTCCCATGGTCTATGGTGACAACCCTTATGAGCATGGCCTTCTTATGGGAGTGCTGCAAAAGCTCACCGCGCTCGGAATAGGCGCGCTGTTCTCCGTCGCCCTGATCCGCCTGGCGCCCGAGCATCGAGGCGCGCTCACCACCCTCGGTCGCCGTACGCTTCAAGTCTACGTGCTGCATCGCCTAATCCGCGCATGGCTCACCTTCCACACGCCGCTCTACGACTTCCCATGGATGGCCGAGGCGGTGCCCGGCGCGCTTGCGGTCACCGCCGTAACAGCCGCGGTCACGCTCGTGTGCGCCGCGCCCGTCTTCGAGCATCCGTTCGCACGGGCCCTCAAATTTCGCTGGACGAGGGCGTTCATGCGCCCGATGCGGGCAGGCCGATAGCGCGCGGGTCTGGTGCGCGCAGGCGGGCCTGGTGCAGACCCGGTGCGGGCGGGCAGGTCGCGCGCGGACGCATTGAACGCGCGAGTCGGGTGCATGGGAAATAGGCAAAGACAGGATATGAACGATTAACCCTCTACTGTTCATTTTGGCGATATTGTTTCCGCAGGTAGATATGCGTACAAAAATGGAGCTTGTGAACGAATCGTTCACAAGCTCCATTTTCTGCCATCAAAATCGTTCATAAGCTCACGCACCCTGCGGGGGGCAGGCAGACGCCGCACCCCGCGGGGGTCGGCAGGGGCCGCACCCAAATCGGGCACACAGGAGCCGCGCCCAAGCCAGAAGCAGCCAAGAATCGCGCCCAAACAAACGGGGCGGCCCCAAGTGCGACTAGTGCCAGGTGGCGTGCTCCTTCTTGACCTTGCGCGCGAGCATCAGGACGGCGAGTGCCTCAACCGCGCCCACAACCAGCAGGATCGCGTTCGGCACGTCGATCTTCACAAAGCCCTGCCACGACCAGAACAGCACCGCCACGGCAGTGACCGCAAGGCAGCCGAGCGAGGTCGCAACCGCGGTGCCGCTACGCGACGGCACGTTCGACGCGCGCATGCCCATGAGGCCCATCACCACAAAGCACAGGCCCGACACGCCGGAAACGCCCATGTACAGGGACGCCGCGTCCGTACCCGAAATCGCAGTGCCTCCGAACAGACCCGCACCGGCAACAGCCAGGCCAAACGTCAACATGGCAAGACCCGTGATAGCGGACACCATGGCGATAATCTTCAACATCTTTCTCGAGCTGCTCATCGCTTCCCCTCTCCTCAGGAGAGGGGGCCGTTTCCCGCGGCCCCCTCGTTGCATTTCGGTTGCTATATACCCAGTTTACACGTCCAAGCGCGAGTTCACCGGCGGGACCGGGGGCGCCTGGGGCACAGGCGCGGCGTCGACCGCCTGGCTCGCAGCGAGCATCTGCTCGAACATACCCGCGCTCTGCGTAAAATCGGTGGGCAACACCACGGTGCTCGCACGACCGCTCTTGGCGAACTCGTTCATCATCTCCGTCCACTGGGTGAACATGAACAGCTGGTTGGCCTCGGCATTGCCCACGCCCGTCTCCTGGATGGTCTCGAGCGAATCCTTGATGCCGATGGCGATGGCCTTGCGCTGGTTGGCAATGCCCTCACCGGCCTTCTCCATGGCCTCGGCCTCAGCGCGCGCCTCGGTGACGCGGCGGATGCGATCGGCCTCGGCGAGGTCCTGCGCGGCAGCCTTGGTGCGCTGCGCGGCGTTGATCTGGTTCATGGAGTCCTCGACCTCGGCGGGTAGCGCGATCTTGGTGATCAACGTGCTCACCAAGGTGAAGCCGTAGGCATCCATCTGCTCGGACACGGTTGCGTTCACGTCCTTGGCGATGTCGTCTTTCTTGGCAAAGACCTCGTCGAGGGTGTAGACGGGAATCGAAGAGCGCAGGGCGTCGGTGATGAAGTCGCGCATCTGCGCCACGGGCTGCTGGAGCATGTAGTAGCTCTTGTACACGCCGGACTCGGAAGGCTGCGTGCCCATCTCGTAGCTCACGTGATACTGGGCCGAGACCTCCAGGCCGATGGTCACGTTGTCCTGCGTCTTCACGTCGATATCGAAGCCGTTCTTCATGGTGCGCAGGCTCACCGTTGCGGCCTTGCGGTCGATGAAGGGGATCTTGACGTGAAAGCCGGCGCCCACGATGCGATGGAACTTTCCCAGACGTTCGATGATCACCGCATGCTGCTGCTTGACCACGAAGAACAGGTTGCCCGTAACCAGGCCGACGATCACGAAGATGATCGCCAAGCCAAAGAGGCCGCCCACAAGATCGAAGAGGAAGAACATGTTCGGTCCTTAGAACGTGGTTTTCGTTGGATGCATCATACCCACTTGCCGTTCAACCCGCCGCGAGATACCGCCTGTTTCCCGCAAACGGTCGGTGGCCGCGAAGCGGCGAGAACGCAAGATATACTGTGCCGATACACCCACGCGCACGAGGCCCGCAAACTCCATCGCCCAAGACGCGAGGAGCCCCGGCACCGCGAAGAATATGGGAGGCACCATGGCACGACGCAAACAGCACGACGCCCAGGTCGATCCGTTCACCGCCGGTGAACCGACCCTCCCATGGGACGAACCGGGCATTTTCGACGGGCTGTTCAACGGCATCGAACCGGAGACCTGCATCCTTGACGGGAGCCCCTACAACGGCCCCACCAAGACGCGCGACGATTACGAGGCCCCCTCCGCAGACGACACCGCCGATGACTCCCAGCGCGTACAATCCCCTAGCCCCTCCGAAGCGCGCGAGCGAAAGCGGCAGATGCAGGCGGAGCGCACCGCCGCGCGACGGGCCGCCAAAGCCGCACCCAAAGACAAGCGGGGACCTTCACCGCTGGGCAAGACTGTGCGGGCGATTGCCATCTTCGTCGTCTTGGCGAACGTGCTGCCCGCCTTGTTCTACAGCATAGGCGGCCTCTTCTCGGACCTTACATCCGAGACGAATTCCCCCGAACTCATCGAGCCGGAAGTACCCTCGTACGACGGTCACGACCCGAGCCCCGGAATCGACATGGACTCCCTGGATGACGACGAACGCACCTGCGTGCAGATTTGCGAGGCCTACCTGCAGGCCATCGCCAGCGAGCAGAGCCCCGAACGCACGGCGGTCATCGATGGCCTTAACCAAAGCATGATGGAAACCACCGGCCACACCTGCGAGGAGCTTGGCATCGACGCGAACGCCTATGCGGATTGGGCGCTCTCCAATTTCAGCTACCGGATCGACTCCTGCTACGCACACACCGACGAGGGCACCGCGAGCCTGTACCTCTACACCTGGGGACCCGACCTCCTCGACATGCGTGCCACGCTGCGGCAGAGCGTCTACAGCTATATGAGCGAGCTGGACGCTGACGAGGCGGGGACCAAGCGGCCCCTCGCCGAGAACGAACAGGCGCATGTGCGCGAGCTGTTCGCCGAGGCAATCGAGAGCGCCGAAATGGACTCCGAATCCTTCCTCGGGTTCCAGCTGGCCTTTGAAGACGGCACCTGGGTCCTCGACCTCGAACAGGCGCAATACCAACTTGGCATCCCCTTGGGGTACTAGAACCGGCGCACACGAAAAAGGGCGAGCACCCCAAAGGATGCCCGCCCTTGAAATCTGGCGCATCCGGACCGCCTCCGGGCCCTCGACCTACTCCTCGGCCTGACCGCCCTGAGCCCGCTCGCGCTCGGCGCGCTCAGTCTCGGCACGCTCGCGCTCCAGCTGCTCGCGCACATGACGCGGCTTGACGCCGCGCGGCTTGTTGACCAGGGCTTCCTCACCATGGGCACGGTACTGACGACACCAGGTCTTAACCGACGACTCGCTGGGGATGCCGTGCTTGATCATCACTTCACGCACGCTCATGCCGTTCTCCAAACGGTCCTTGACCGCAGAAAGCTTGAGCTCGAACGGATACACGCGATGCGTGGCCCCCGCATTCATCACCGCGACCTTGCCGCCGGCCGCATAGGAGCGTGCCCACTGACGTGCCGTGGCGTCGGGGATACCGAGCTTCGATGCAAGGGCACGATGCCCCGCACCGGTTGCAAGAACCTTTACTGCCTGTCGGCGTACCTTGGCGTCATACGCGCGCCCTGTTTTCTGCTCGGCCACGAATCTCACCTCTCGACGTGCTCACAACCTCGGCACAGCTCTTAACCACAGCCCTGCTCGGCAATCTCGCACAGTATAGCCGTTAGAACAAAAATCCTACCTGTAAAACAGGTATATCGAAAACCGCACATAGTTAGTATGGGCGTCTTTTTTTAGACGCATGTTACCCATTTCCGATTGACGCGCATACGGAAACTTGACAAACACACACTTGATATCTACCCCGGTACGGGCTGGACCGTGCACGCTGCCGACCGATCCATATAAACCCCCTATCGATAGGCGTAACCCCCGCGGGACCGAACATGGGTCCGCGGGGGTCGAGCGCGCTCATGCGATACGTGGAGGCTTTATGCCGAACAGGACTCGCACTCCTCCACTTCCAGGGATTTGCTGCGCACGTAATAAATTGTCTTCACGCCGCGACGCCATGCCTCGAGGTAGAGGCTGAGCACCTGACGCAACGTGTAGTCATTTGTGATGTAGAGGTTCATCGACTGCGCTTGGTCGATATGGCGCTGACGCACGCCCGCAGCGCGCACGCTCCATGTCTGCTCGATATAGTGTGCCGGCTTGTAGTACCAATACGTACGCGGCGAAAGCTCCGGCGCCACGCGCGGCAACATCGAACCTTTCTTCTCCTCCAAAAAGAACTTGCGCATGATCGGGTCGATGCCCGGCGTGGTTCCCGAGAGAATCGAAGTCGAGCTCGTGGGCGCAATCGCCAGAAGATAGGCGTTGCGCACGCCATTGCGCGCCACCGCCTCGGCCAACTCGCCCCAACGCTCGGAACCCATCGCACCCTCGCGCACCTCGGCCACCTCACCGGACAAGGAGCAGTACCCGCGCTTGGCAAAATATGCACCCGTCTGCCAATCGCTGCCCTCAAACAGCCCGTAGGCCCCACGCTCCTCCGCCAGGCGCTCGCTAGCGCGAATCGCATGGTAGTTGATGCGCTCAAACACCTCGTCGGCAAAAGCCAGGTGATCTTCGCTCTCCCACGAGATCCCGCGACGGGCAAGCATGTGGTGGTAGCCCGAAACGCCCAGACCGATCGAGCGATAGCGATGGTTGGTGATGCGCGCATAGGGCAGCGCGTAGAAATTCAGGTCGATAACATTATCGAGCGCGCGGACCGCGGTCTCGATCACGTGGCCCATGGTTTCGTCGTCCTCGACGGGAAGACGTCCAAGCGAGAGGCTCGCAAGATTGCACACCACGAAATCGCCTGGGCGCGTGGTGGTCACCACGACTGTATCGCCGTCCTCGGTCACAACCTCGCGCGTCACCTCCTCGATCGCGCTTGTATTCTGCGCGATCTCGGTGCAGAGGTTCGAGCAGTAGATCACGCCCTCATGCCCATTGGGGTTCGCACGGTTCACGGCGTCGCGCATAAAAGCGAACGGGGTGCCGGTCTCCACGGCGCTCTTGAGAATGAGGCGCACCAGGTCCTTGATGAGAATGCGGCGCTTGGAGATGCGGGGGTCGGCCACGCAATCGCGGTAGCGGCGCTCCCACTCATCGCCATAGAAATCTTCGAGCGCATACCCTTTGACCTGCAGGATGTCGTGCGGGCACATGAGGTGCCAGTCCTGGTCGAGGCTCTCCTCGGCCATGCGCCAAAACAGGTCCGGATAGCACACGGCCGGAAAGACGTCGTGCGCCTTCATGCGGTCGTCACCGTTGTTGGTACGCAAGTTGAGAAACTCGGGCAAGTCGCGGTGCCAGGCATCCAAATACACCGCCACAGCGCCCTGGCGCATACCCAGCTGATCGACCGCCACGGCGGTGTCGTTGATCACGCGGATCCAGCGAATCACGCCGCCCGCAACGCCCTCGAAGCCGCGGATGGACCCGCCGGTCGCGCGAACCTTGCCCAGGTACATACCCATGCCGCCGCCGTATTTGCTCACCTGGGCAAAATTGTCGATACTGCGGTAAATACCCACGAGGCTGTCCGGCACCGTGTCGATAAAACAGCTCGAGAGCTGATGATCGGGCTTGCGGGCATTGCTCAGCGTGGGCGTGGCCATGGTCACTTCAAGCTTGCTGAGCATATCGTAGAACCGCTTGACCCACGCAAGACGCTGCGTCGGCTCCTCATTCATGGCGAGGTGCAACGCGATGCCGAGGAACATCTCCTGCGGACTCTCCAGGGGCGTATGGTCGTGCGCGCGGATTACGTAACGGCTGACAAGCAGGTCGAGGCCGGAGTATGCGAACAGCTCATCGCGCTCGGACACCATAAAGGCCGCCGCCTCCTCAAGCTCCGAGACGGAATAGGAGGCGAGAATATAATCGCCGTACAGACCGCGCTCGGTGAGGTAGCGCACCAGCTCCCCGAACGATGCGATGCCCAGCTCGCGACGCGTGGCGGCAAGACGGCGCATAAACGAAAGGTCCAGAAGGCGCGCGGCGATCATCTCCCAACGTGGGGCCTCCTGACTGGTGAGCTCAACGGCCGCGCGGATGAGCGCACCGAGGCGCGCATCGGCATCCTGACCGGTGCCTGTGAGGGCGCGGAATCGAGCAGAGAGCATGGCCAGGTCGTAGGCCGGATCGTCAAAGTCGCGCTGGATGCGGGCGAGGGTGCGGTCGAGCTCCACGGCGAGGTGGTCCTTCGGCGCGGCAGCAGTGTCGTCATCCGCGGCGGACGGGACGCCGGCTGCCACGAGGCCCTCTTCACATGCGATTCCCCCGCCCAAGCCCGCAACGGCACGCGCGAGCTCGACACGAACCGCGCGCTTTTCGGCCCGCTCATGGCGGTAGAGGATGTAGCTTTTCGCCACCTCGAAATGGCCGCGCTCCATGAGCGCGCGCTCAACCAGGTCTTGAACCCCCTCAACGCAATCGACGGCATCACGATCCATGGCCTGTTCAATGCTGACGAGAAGTGCCTCCAGCTCGTCAGCAGACGCCGCCGGCACAGACGCCCCATGCCCCGCAATCAGGCCACGGGCAGCGGCCTGCTCGTCAGCCACGTCTTCGAAAGCGCGCCTCATCGCCTCGACGATCTTCGTCCCATCGAAGCGCTCGCTGCGGCCGTCCCGCTTCTTTATGAATCCCACATCCGGGGTGCCGGTCTCCGTCATTGCCTCTCCCTGCTATCTGTGTGCGCAAACGCAATATCTGGTGTTTCTCTCGGCTTCGATACCGATATGTTGATGGTTAGCATAGCCTAACTGTTTCTTGTTTTGTATCGTATACTAAAAGCCCAAAGACACGTCTGCAGACCAATCCATCCCGTCCTGAAAGGGCGATACCATGACCCTCACCGACAACCAAACCCTCGTCAAAAAGCCTCTCTTCAACCCCAACGGCGACCTCGGCGTGCGCGACCGCCGCATGATCGGCGGCAACACTACGAACCTCAACGACTTCAACAACATGAAGTACCCCTGGGTGTCCAGCTGGTACCGCCAGGCCATGAACAACTTTTGGATTCCCGAGGAAATCAATCTCACCCAAGACGTCAAGGACTACCCGCGCCTGAGCGAAGCCGAGCGCGCCGCGTACGACAAGATCCTCTCCTTCCTGGTATTCCTCGACTCGCTGCAGTCGGCCAACCTGCCCAACATCGCCGAGTACATCACCGCCAACGAGGTGAACCTCTGCCTGTCCATCCAGGCGTTTCAGGAAAGCGTGCACTCGCAGAGCTACTCCTACATGCTCGACACCATCTGCGACCCGGCCAAGCGCAACGAGATCCTCTACCAGTGGAAGACCGACGAGCATCTGCTTGCGCGCAACACGTTCATCGGCGATTTGTACAACGAGTTTCAAAAGCACCGCGATGCCCGCACGTTCCTGCGCGTCCTCATGGCGAACTACATCCTCGAGGGCGTGTACTTCTACTCCGGCTTCATGTTCTTCTACAACCTCGCGCGCATGGGCAAGATGCCCGGTAGCGCGCAGGAGATCCGCTACATCAACCGTGACGAGAACACGCATCTGTGGCTGTTCCGCAGCATCATCCTGGAGCTGCAGAAAGAAGAGCCGCAGCTGTTTTCCAACGAGAACGTGACGATGCTGCGCGAGATGCTCGAGGAGGGCGTGCGCCAGGAAATCGCCTGGGGCAGGTACGTGCTGGGAGATGCGATTCCCGGCCTCACGGGCGACATGGTCGAAGGCTATATCAAGTACCTGGGCAATCTTCGTTGGAGCTCGTTGGGATTCGGCCAACTCTACGAGGGGTATCGCACTGAACCCGCAGACATGGCATGGGTAAGCCAGTACTCTAACGCCAACATGGTGAAGACCGACTTCTTCGAAGCCAAGAGCACCGCCTACGCCAAAAGCACCGCCCTGGTGGACGACCTGTAAGAGCTGAGCTCAAGCCATCTCCTCAAGCGCGCCAGCCTCATCGTCCGCGACTCCGCTTTCGGCCAAATACCTCCTGAGCATGAACCGCCGCAGCTCCTCCTGCCGCTTCAAGAAGTCCGAGTCCGCGCGAACCTGCCGATGCCCCGACCTGCGCTCGATAGCCCTCATCAGTCTTCCAAAGGCCTCCCCATCAAAAAATGACTGACGAGTAATCGTCATCATTCGATACCCCATCGCCTCCAGAGCGTTCGCCCTCTCGACATCAACTGCGATTTGACCCTCTTCCTCATGCAGAATTCCGTTGTATTCCAAATCGACCTTCGCTTGCGGAAGATACGCGTCGCATTCGAAGTGCGAACGCCTTGTCAGCAGGCGCGCCTCCCCCGCCACCTCGATGCGATAAGCCATCTCAAGACTCTCAATCCCCTCACCTCCAAACCTCCTGGGAAACAGGAGCATCAGAAAAAACGCCGTCTCCATCGGGGAACGCGCCCCATCACGCACAAATCTGAGCGTCCGCCGCAGGTTGTTCACACCCCGCTGACCCACGGCCTCCGCGCAAAGCCGACGCACATCGTCGACGCAGGCGAGCGGCTCACGCGAAACCATGGCGTCACCATTCGGCGGCACCGCGTAGCGCCCACACGCCTCCATCAGGCATTCGGCGAGCTCACGCCTGGGAATCGATCCTGCCAACTGCTGCAAACACAGCAACGGCGAAACGACAAAGATCCCCTTATCGAGTCGGAGCAACCCGCCGGGCGGTATCGGATGCGACCAAACATGCGCTGAGACGCCATGACCGGACCTTCGATCACATGCACGAAGAACCGAGACGTCCATCCTGTCCAGATGCTCGTACGGGATACCGCGCGCGACGAGAAGCCTTCGCGCCCGCTCAACCAGGTACATATCGACCGGCCCCGGTGCCAATGTCTGGAACTCAGCAGGCAGCGAGCCACGTACATCACGCGGGTTCAAGGGCGTCTGATGTAGCGCCCAGGCAGTTCTATGTGACAACACGAGGCTCATGTCTGCATCTTCAATCACGAGCTTCGTATCGTTGGAGACAATTTTGGAAAGCGCCGCGTGACCTGTGCTTGCAGCCGTTCTCAATCTATCCAGCGTGGGCAGACGAAGACCAGATTCAGGCCAGTTCCAGGCAAGGCCTATGGAAAACCACCGTGCCCAAACCCTCCGCCCGCCCGCGCGGTGAACAAAAGACAGCCCACCCTCCCTGCAAGACCTGTCGATTCAGAGGCCATACACGGCGGCCCCGCAGAAGGCAGGTATCGTGGAGTTGGAGGTTGCACGTGACTGGAGGCTGCACGTGGCTGGAGATTGTAAACGATGGGCGGCATGCGGACGGAGGTTATGCGCGGCGACCCCATGGATGATGGGCCACGCAAGATTGGAGGCTATACGCGGCGGGCCCGTGGATGACGGGCGTGCAAGGCTGGAGGCCGGGCGCGGCAGCCCCACGGATGATAGGCCGCGCAAGATTGGAGGCTATGCGCGATTGGAGCTTATGCACGGCTTCGAAATTTGGGGTGTTGGCGGCCCATCATTTCCGCAGGTAGAGGCGTCAACAAAATGGAGCTTGTGAACGATTCGTTCACAAGCTCCTACAGCGACAGATAAATCGTGCACAGCCTCCAATCGCGCATAAACTCAACACTGGCCCAGGTTCCTCGGTGTCCGAGGCAAGCCGATTGCGGAGCATATCTCGCAACTCGCCAAGCACGGAGCCTTCAGCACCCTGGGGTAGACCGAGCGCGGAGTACACCCCCGGCTCACCGGGTACAAGGCCCTCGGCGTCCCGGGATAAGCCAAGCGCGACGCACATCTCGCAGCTCACCAGGCCAAAATCCTCAGCATTCGCGATAAGCCCCCTTGCCGCGGAAACCGATATGGATGACGGAGCTTGCACCTGAGCGCGCTTTGCCTAGAGCTACTCGGTGTCCTGGGAATCGAGCGCCTTATTGCGAGAACCAGCATGGATAGCGGCGGCGAGAGCGCTCAGGCCCATCAGGGCAGCCGCGGCGAAGGTATTGGTGTCGCCGGTCTGGGGAAGCTTGCCCGAGGAGGGCTTGCCGGAGCCGGTGATCGCACCGGCAGAACCACCGCTACCGCTGGTGGATCCGTTGCCTGTGCCGAAGCCATTGCCGCTCGAGCCACCGTTGCCGCCGGTTGTGCCGCTACCGCCAACGCCACCGGTGGAACCGCTGCCTCCGGTGGAACCACCGTTGCCAGAACCGCCCGTGGAACCGCCGCCGGGCTTCCAATCGGGATCGACTAAGCCGGTCGCCAGCGTATTCACGCGGTCACCGAGCTGATTCTCGTCGTGCGTGAGGGAATACAGCGCGCCGTGGGCAAGGTCGGCAAGCGTCGGGATATTGGGGATCATGTTGCCAGGGGTCCCTCCCAGCAGGCCAAAGATCGCACCGAGGTCCTTGATGGCGCCGAGCGCGATATCGATCGCGATGTTGCCCTTCTCCTTGACCAGCAGGTCCTTGAGGTTGATCTTGATTCCCTTCAGCAGCGCGTTGAGCTTATCCAGGACCACCTCGTCGTTGATGGTCGCGCGCAGGAAGCTGGTAAGCGAACCGTCAGCCGCAGGGTTGCCCTCGGCGTCGTCGCCGGTGAGCTTGATCTGGGCGGTCGCGGTCTCGACCCACTCGGGACAGGTCTCGTCGCCGTGCAGATGGTCGCCGTAGGCGAACTTGATGAGGTCGAAGAGGCTGTTGGCCCCGTCGGCGACCTTCTGGTTGACCAGGGTCTCAACCAGGGTGCGCAGCAGGTCGAGGACCTGGTCTCTACCGCCGGAAACCAGCAGAGAGTCGAGGCCCGCGTAGACGGGGACAAAGAACTTGGCGAGCGACTCGGCGCTGATGTAGTAGGACCAGCCTGCGGCAGCGGCCATGGGCTCGCTCACGAGAGCGCTCTGGACAGCAGCCATGGCGCCGACGTCGAACGTGAGCGCATAAGGCTCCACACCGGCCTTCGCCTCCATCTTCTGGACCATCACGCGCCGGTTCTCGGGGTTCGCCCAAATGCCCGCACTCCCGAGAATCGGGATCTCAACGATGAACGCCTCGTCGGCGCTCTGGGGCAGCATGCCAAAAACGGCGCCGAACAGCGCACCGTCAAGTGCGGCAGCGGTGCCGTCACCGATACCGAGGCCACCGGCGAGCTGAGCCAAGAGCGGTTTCACACCGCCGTTGGCCGCGGCCTGATCGAGCATCGGGGCAACCAAGGCATCGGCGATCATGGTCTTCACCACGTCGACTGTGAGCAGGCGCTCATGACCGTACTCCTCGATGTTGGGAATACGGGTCACGGAGCCGCTGTCGAAGTCGGTGTAATCGACGGAGCCAAGCGGATGGCTCTCGAGCGCAAGCGTGGCACGCACATTCGCGGAGCCCTTCTCGCGCTCCCAACCGAGCGTCGCGAAGCGGATATCGCTCGGATAGGTCACGGTGGCGCAGGTCTCGATGTCGAAGAGGGTGTTGCCCGCCTCGGTGGTGATGCTGGCGATGTCGTTGGCGTGCATATGGCCGGTGAACACCGCAGAGACGCCGGCATCGGCGTAACGGCGCTGGCACTCCTCGTAATTGTCGACCAGATACTCGCCCATGAGCGTCGGCTCCATGGAGAAGTGTGGGACCACACCGTGGTGCTGGGTCACAAAGACGATGTCGCCGGCGGCACGAGCCTGCTTGGCTTGGCTCTCGATCCACTGCAGGAGCTTCTCGCCCACCACGCCCGACGTGACGTGCTCGTCCACATCAAGGCCGTTCTGGTCGGTGGAGTACTTGCAGGAGTCGACGGCGATGAGGGTCACGCCCTTGACGGGGCGGAGCACGTAGGAGAGGCTGCCGCCCTTGGAGCCGCCCTGGTCGAACATAGCGATGGCGTCGTCATAGCCGCAGTCGGCGTAGAGATCCTTGAATGCAAGGGGGTCGACCAGGTCGGTATGCTCGGCAAACCCGCCGGAAAAGTCGCGGCCGTTCAGATCGTTGTTGATGTCGTGGTTGCCGTTGATGACGGCGAATTGGGTCTCCTTGCCCGCAGCCTTGAGCCGCTTTTTGGCGGCGGCGAGCATCGCGTGAATGTCCTGATGGCAGGCGAGCTCACCGTCCTTGGTAAGGTCGCCGGAAAGGATCACCAGGTCGGGCTGGTAGGCTACGATCTCATCCATGGCCTTTTTGATGATGTCGCCGGACTCACGGAACATCTTGCGATCGGAATGCTCGGCGATTGTGAAGTCCGGGCAGTCCGAGTACAGGCGCCTGGAGAAGAAGTGCGTATCGGAGAGATGAGCGATCTTGATCTGGTTCGGGTAATCCGCGACCACGGGCGCCAAGGCGGGCTCGTCGGCGTAGGCGGCCTCGGGCGCGGTCATAGCGGCGGCGGTTACACCCGCGCCGGCGATCGAGAGGGTCACGAACCCGCGGCGCGAGATTCCGGTGCGGTCGGTGCTGTGGGAATGCGGCATGCTGCTCCATCCATTCGTGTACATATGCCCCATTAATCCTCGGGCCCACGCATCAGAGGGCCGCAACGACCGCGTCAGACTCATGCGAAACCGTGTAAGGAACTGAATAGGCAGACAATAAACAACCGCCCCGCATGTAAAGGCCCGGTATGCCTTTCGACATACCGGGCCTTACACGTCAAACTTCGGGCGAACCGCGCCTAGTGCAAAAGACGGGGCGCGATCCGCTCGCTCCGAACGTGATCTACCTACCCTGGGCGCGATTGTGCTCAAAGATCTCGACGAGCTTTTGCTGCACGTCATAGGGAACCTGCTCGTAGCCGGCCGGCTCCATCGTGAAGTCACCCGTACCGCGCGTGAGCGAGCGCAGGCGCGTGGCGTAATCGACGAGCTCGGCGTAGGGCACCGTGGCGGTTACCACGGTCTCTCCGCGGTCATTGGAATCCATGCCGGTCACGCGGCCGCGGCTGGCGGATACGTCACCCATCACCGCACCGGCATAACTCTCGGGAATCGTCACCGTGATGTTCTCCATGGGTTCGAGCACCACGGGATCGGCGTCCTCGCATGCCTTCTTGAGACCGATGCGCGCGGCCGTGCGGAAGGCCATCTCGTTGGAATCGACCGGATGATAGGAACCATCGTAGCAAGCCACGCGGATGCCGGTGAGCGGGTAGCCCGCGATCACGCCGTCCCTCATGGTCTCCTGGACGCCCTTATCCACGGCGGGGATGAGTGCGCGCGGGATGCGACCGCCCACGACCTCGTCGACGAACTCATACTCGGTGCCGTCGAGCAGCGGCTCGACGCGCAGGTAGCAATCGCCGAACTGGCCGGCGCCGCCGGTCTGCTTCTTATGACGACCCTGGGCGGAGGCCACGCGACGGATGGTCTCGCGATACGGAATGCGCAGCGGCACGATGTGCGCGGCGACCTTGGTGCGATCCTCAAGACGATTGAGCAGCACGGACACCTGCGCCTCACCAACAGCTGAGATCACGGTCTGGGCCGTCTCCTCGTCGCGGTCGATGCTCATGGTCGGGTCGGCCTCGCAGGCCTTCTCGATGAAGGTGAACAGCTTATCCTCGTCGGAGCGATTCTCGGCCTCGATGGCGATGCGGTACTGGGAGTTGGGGAACTTGAACGCGGCGGCCTCGACCTTGCCGGTCACGGATAGGGTATCGCCGGTCTCGGCGGACATCTTGGGAACGACGACGATATCGCCCGCGTAGGCATGACCGACCTCGGTCATCTCGCGGCCGCACATCACGTACAGGTGCGCCAGGCGCTCGCCCTTGCGGGTACGGGCGTTGACGAGCTCCATGCCCGGCTCGATGGTGCCGGTGAGCACCTTGAGGAAGGACAGGCGGCCCTGCTGGGCGTCGTTCAGGGTCTTGAAGTCGAAGACCACGGGACGATCGTCCTCGGAGGAGATCTTGAGGGTGTCACCGTCGATGAGCGGCATCTCGCCGTAGTCGGTGGGCGCGGGGAAGTAGGTGGCAACGTCGTCCATGAGGGAGTTCACGCCTTGCTCCTTCACGCAGGAACCGGCGAACACGGGGACGAACAGACGGTGCGCGATGGCCTTGGCGAGCAGGCCCTCGACCTCCTCCTGGGTGAGGGACTCGCCCTCGAGGTACTTCTCCATGAGCTCGTCGTCGGCCTCAGCCACGAGTTCGCAAAGCGTCTCATGCGCGGCCTCGGCGGCAGCGCGGTACTCCTCGGGGATCTCGGTCTCGGTCTGCTTGGTGCCGTCGCAATGACGGGCCTTCATGCGAACGAGGTCGATGATGCCGTTGAAATCCTCGCCAGTGCCCCAGGGCAGCGTGACGGCGCCCAAGCGCATGCCAAAGCGTTCGCGCAGCATGTCGAGGCACATATCGAAGTCGGCGTTCTCCTTGTCCACGCGATTCACGAACACGGCGCGGGCGAGGCGCAGGTCCTCGGCGGCGTACCAAAGCTTGACGGTGGTGGGCTGCGGGCCCTCGGCGGCATCGACCACGAACAACGCGGTCTCGCACACACTCATGGCCGCATAGGCATCGCCGATGAAATCGGGATAGCAGGGGGCGTCGAGCACGTTGATGCGCGCGCCCTTCCAGTCGATCGGTGCGATGGCGGTCGAGATCGAGAACTCGCGCTTGACCTCTTCGGCGTCGTAGTCGAGCGTGGGCTTGGTGCCGTCGTGGCCGCCCAGGCGGGCGGTCTTGCCGGAAAGGTGGAGCATGGCCTCCGCGAGCGAGGTCTTGCCCACCCCGCCTTGGCCTACGAGCACCACGTTCCTCACATTGCCAGTCTTGGGTGCACCCATGGGACACCTCCCTTTCCCAGCGCGAGATATTCGCGCCGAAAATGCGTGCGAGGTGCCTTGTGCATCCCCGCACGACAGCCGTATGGCCTGAGCCTACCCCCGCGCGGGGATGCAATTGCACGCCCATCGGCAAGCGTGGGCACGGGCGCCGCGGGCGGCTTGCGTGGAAACACCTCGCTTGGGGACAGACACGAATTACGCCTGCCAACAACACGACGCCGGCCGCCCGTCATCTGGGCGGCCGGCGTTGCCGTGGCGAAATGACTCAATTTGTACCTGTCCCCAATTGGGACTATTGCACGAGGGAGCGGCGGACCGAGGCGAGCACGTCGAAGCTGTTGGGCGCGACATCCAAACTCGAGAGGAAGTGCACGAGCGAATGCGCCGCGTCAAACATACCGGCGTCGACCAGGGCGATGCCAGCCTTGGCGGCCATCTCCCCCAGCTGCGGCACGGGCGCCACCGGGACGCCGTCGGCGCGCAGGAGAGCCCGGGCCTCGTCAAGGTCCGGACGACGGCTCAGGTGGCTCTGCTGCATGAGCTCCTGCATCTCGGACTGCGCCTCACCGTAGAAATACGTGCCGGGCTTCACCATGGCGTAGCAGGCCAAGCCGAGCGAGGGGTCGCCGCCCTGCCAGAAGTAGAAGCCCAATCGGTAATACGCGCAGGCGATATCGGTGGGGTCGGCGGCGACGGTCAGGCCATCCAGGAGTGCGCGCACCGCGTCCCCCATGCGATCGGCCTCGCGCAGGGCGAGGGCCAGCGAATGGTAAGCCGTGAAGGAGGTCGGGGCAAGGCGGACGAGCTCCTCGCCCAAACGAATCGCATCTTCGAGGTTGCCCTGCTCGCGATATATGCGGCACAGCATCGAACGCGCGTCGAACATGGTGTCGGGAATCTTACGGAAGCGCGTCTGCGGGCCATCGTCATGCTCGCTCACGATAATGCGCGAGATCATGTTCACGCAATACAGCGGCCGGGCCGCGCTCTCCTCGAGCATCTCGGCGGCATCGTAGGCGGCGATCAGGTCGGCCAGCTCGGTGGCGACGGGCGCCTCCTCCTCGGGCGCCGAGGCCTCGCGGACGCGGTCGGAGATCTCGCGATAACGATCGCGCAGCGGGTCGTCGCCCGTATCGAAGATATCGAGATCGCACACGAGGTCCGCACGCAGGGGCTCGACCAGGGAGGCAGGCAACGGGCGCGTGTCCTCGGCCATCTTGATCGAGCGATCGGGCAGGGGCGCCTCGATCGGCTCGATGGGCAGCAGCGCGCCCAGCTCGCCCGTCTCCATGTGCAACGCACGAGGCGAGAAGGCCTCGATAAGCTCCCCCGGCGAAAGTGAAGCCTCGAGAATGGCGCCGGACTGCAGGGCGGGCATGAGCTGCATGGTGAACAATTGGCGGCTGAACTCGAGCGAGACGATCGCGGGCCCGTCGATGTTGCGCTCGCGCACCGTCACGATAGCGCGCACCACCCCGACGCCCGCACCAAAGGCCACCGCCGCAAGCGCCATGGCAAGACGCAGTGAATACGCGGCGCGTGCGTCGTTGCGTTCCGCTTCGCTTTGGAAGGGGAACGCCCCGGCCACGGGGACAGTCGCCTGAACCGCGAACACGCCGGAGGCGGCGTCGCAGTTGAAGGCGTAATCGAAGTTGAAGGGCGCACGCAGGCCCTCTGCCGCCACCGCGAAGCGCGTGCGCAGGTCCCACTCACCGCCACGGCTCGCCTGGGCACCGGCGAGCTCCATATAGTCGCTCTTGCGGTCGCATCCGCGCATCAGGCGTTCCGCAACCGATGCAAACGAGTGCAGCGATGAAAGTGCGGCGCGCTCGCACGCGCCCTCGGTCAGGCCTCCCACCATCGGCGACGAATCTTCGCCCAGGTAGTGCTCCGCGAACACCAGGCGGTTGAGCGCACCCTCCACGGCTTGGATGGTATCGATCTGCTCATCGGTGAGCTCGCGTTTGTCACATCCCGTCCAGAACAGCCCCGTCGAGCTCAGGCGGCGAATATCGATGTCGTGCGTCGCCGCGATAGGGCGTACGAGCTCGGCACCGGCCTGTGCCAGGGAGCGCGAGGCATACCGCTCGAAGCCGCTCGCGCCCTCCTTGCCCCCACGATAGACCAGGACGTCGAGCGCGTCGGGATAAGAGGATTCGAGCAGGGTGTCCAGGATATCGGCGACGGTCAGGGTCGGCATCGATTCGCCGTGCTCACGCGGGAGCATCCACTGCGTCAGATAGCAGGCGGCGCCCATCACGTCGATGTCGTGCGACCCCGTTCCGTAGGGCCCAAGGTCGTTCATGCTGCTGGAAACGGTGAGGCGCCCGTCCTTCTCGCGCTGCGTGAAGTGGGCGGCCTTCACGGGCCTGCCCTCGGCGCGGACAAAGAAGAAAATGCCACCGTCATCGTCCTTGGCCATACCGGCATCGGGGTTGCGCTCGGGGCGCGCCGCGATCGGCTCGCCACATGTGAAGATGGCGCCGCCGATGGCGAGCCACGCATGGATCCTCACCTGGCGACCACTCACCTGTTCAACCAGGTAGCCCATGCTCTTTTCGGGCTGGGGCTTGATCGCCTCGGTGATCATGAACACGCGCTTGGCATCCTCACCGGGTATGGACTGGAGCTGCTGCGTCTTGGCGAAGAGGGGCAACTTGAAAAGCTTGTCCGACATGGTCCACACTCCCAATCTCCCGCCGCACGGGCGGGCTTTTCGGCTTTCCCCATGCTACCAAAGCGCGCGGACCCAACCGCCCACTCCCGTGAGCGGACCGGGGGGGACCGGTTTTCGTCACTTCTCGATGCGGGCGAGGAATGCGCGGGTACGATCCTCACGCGGATTGTCGAGCACCTGCTCCGCCGGCCCCTCCTCCACAATCACACCGCCGTCCATGAACACCACGCGGTCGGCGACCTCGCGCGCAAAGTCCATCTCATGCGTGACGACGACCATCGTCATGTCCTCGGCCGCGAGCCCGCGGATCACCCGCAGCACCCCGGCAGTGAGCTCGGGGTCCAGCGCGCTGGTGGGCTCGTCGAAGAAGATGACCTCGGGGTCCATGGCCAAGGCCCGGGCAATTGCCACGCGCTGTTGCTGCCCGCCGGAAAGCTGGCAGGGGACCTTGTCCTCACAACCCTCGAGGCCCATGCGCTCGATCAGCTCGCCCGCGCGCCGCTCCACCTCGGCGCGGTCACGACGCTGCACGCGAATCGGCGCGTCCATGATGTTGCGCATCACCGTGAAATGCGGAAACAGGTTGTAGTTCTGAAACACCAGGCCGAACCTGCCCCGAGCGCGTTTGAGCACGTCGCCCTTCGCGTACACGCTCGTGCCGTCCTCCCCCGGCACCACCGCATCCACCTCGCCGTACGACAGCCCACCGGCGTCGAGCGTCTCGAGCAGCGTCATGCAGCGCAGAAGCGTGGACTTACCGCCGCCCGACGGCCCGATGACCGCGACGACCTCACCACGAGCGACCTCCAGAGAGATATCGCGCAGGACCTCAACCTCCCCAAAGGACTTGCGCGCGCTTTTGATTGAAACGACAGCGGGCATGAGAGCCACCCTTCAAATAGATGCACGGCGTCAGCTGCACGGAGCCGCATACCGCGGTGAACAGCAATTGCGGGCTTACCCGCTAATCGCGATAGTAAGCGAGGCGCTTCTCGATGGAGCCGAGCACGAGTTCCACCGCGAAGTTGAACGCCCAGTAGATGGCAGCCGCGATGACGAACGGAACCATGCTCACCTGCGAGGCGACAAGCGCCTTTGCCGTGGAGAACATCTCCCCGACACCGATGGCGAAGGCGAGCGACGTGTCCTTGACCAGCGTGATCACCTCGTTGCCGACGGCCGGCATAATTCGCTTGACCACCTGCGGCACGACGATGTGCGCGAGCGTCTGGAATTTGGAGTACCCCAGGACCTCGGCGGCCTCATACTGCCCACGCGGGACGGACTGCAGGCCGGAGCGGTAGATCTCGGCGAAATACGCGGCGTAGTTCACGATAAACGCGATAATTGCCGCTTGCCACTTCGACGACGGCGTGAGCTGGACGCCAAAGACGTAGAACGGCATGAAATAGATGGCGAACATCTGGAGCATGAGGGGCGTGCCTCGCATCACCGAAATGTAGGCCCGCGCGATGAGGCGCACCGACGCGAATCGGCACATGCGCAGTGCCACCACCACGACACCGAGCGGCAAGGCGCCGACGAGCGTGAGCGCGAAGATCTGCAAGCTGGTGATGAAACCCTCCCCCAGCATCTGCATCATGGTCGTGATATCCACCTGAATATCGTCCTTTCCCAACGGGCCTGGCACGCGCGCAAAAGGCGCGCCCGGGCACATGCACCTCGGGCGCGCCATGCTGAGCACCACTTACTTGATCTGCCAGTTGTCCATGGTCAGGCCCTGATCGGCGTACTTGGCCGCGATCTGCTCAACCGTGCCGTCCTCGTACAGCTTCTTCAGCGCCTCGGTCACCTTCTTGGCCGTGGCGGTGTCGCCCTTCTTGAAGCCGACGGCGTAGTTCTCCTCGGAGAGATACTCGTCGAGCATGAGGTACGCATCGGGCTTTGCGGACATCTGATAGCGGGCAATGGACAAATCGCAGGCCACGGCATCCACGGCGCCCGACTCGAGCTGCATGAACGCGGTGTTGTACTCACCGATGGTCTCAAGCGAGGCGAACGTGGCAGCGAGGTCGGCGGCGTCGCCCTCGAGCACTTCCTCGGCGGCGGAGTCGATCTGCGTCACCACGGTCTTGCCGGCCAAGTCTGCCTGGGCGGCGATGCCGTCGTCGGCGCGGACAACGATGACCTGAGCGTTCAGCATATACGGGTCGGAGAAGGTGTAGTCGTCCTCACGACCCTCCATGGTGAAGCCATTCCAGATGCAGTTGATGGCCCCGGAATCCATAAGGGCGTCCTTGGCCTCCCAGTCAATCGCCTCCAGCTGGACCTCCCAGTCGAGCTCGTCGGCGACCGCACGGGCGAGGTCGAGGTCGAAGCCGGTGTACTCGCCGTCATCACCCACATAGCCGTAGGGCGGATACGCCTGGTCGAAACCGACGATCAGCTTGGATGTCGCTGCGGCGGAGGTGTCCTCCGCCGTCTTAGGGGCGGACCCGGCATCGGTCGCCTTGGGAGTTGCGCCGCATCCCGCGAGCAGCGCCAGCGCCATAACGGCGGACGCCGCGCCGGCTACCAGCGACCGCCGCGTCATGCCGCATTTTCGCGGGGTCCCGGACCCGACGGAGCCCGTCTCGGGCATAGCGCCGGAGATGCTCGCGAGGTTGCCCTGCATGTTCTGCTCGTTCTTCTTCATGATCTGTTCCCTTCATTTCACTTTACTTAACTAAAGTGCCATTGTCGGCGATTGGAAGGATAACACTTTAGTTTGATGGAGTGCAACCGATCACCATGAGATTTCCCGGATGTTTCGACATGCGGCGACAGGGCACTTCAAAGCGGTGCTCCCCCGATCGCCCAAATCGGAGATATATAGTTTGGGCGAACCCGCCAAGCCGTGCGTTCGCAGCTCGGGTACCATAGCGAGCAGAACACCCCGAGCGAAGGACCCCGCCATGCCCAAGAAAGCCACCGCCAAGCGCCCCGACGCCGGGGCCCCGTGCCCCATCATGCACAGCTGCGGTGGTTGCGCATGGCTCGGCCTTCCCTACCGCAAGCAACTTGCGCGCAAGCATACGGCCATGCGTGAGCTCTTCGAACCGCTTATCGCGCAATTCGACTGGGATGCGCAGATCGAGCCGGTGCTCGGTATGGGATCTTCGCGCGAAAGCGGGCCCGTGACCGTAGCCGACGCCCCGCTCGCCGCACCGCGGGCGTTCCGCCACAAGGCAGCCACCCCCTTCGCACCCGCCGCGGACGGCTCGGTGCACGGAGGGTTTTTCGCCCGCGGTACGCACAATATCGTCGACTGTCCCGCATGCGCCGTCGAGGCGCCCGGGGCACGCGAACTGCTCAACGACGTCGCACATCTGGCCACCGAACTCGGCATCCCCGCATATGACGAAGACCGCCGCTGCGGTCAGCTCCGCTACGCTGTACTCCGCTGCGGCTGGCGCACGGACGAATCGATGCTCACGCTCGTCACGCGCAGCCTCGAGGTCGACCGCCTCGACGAACTTGCGTGCCGCCTGATCGAATCCCATCCCGAACTCGTGACCGTGGCGCAAAACGTCAATCCCCGCGTCACCAACGCCATCCTCGGCGGTCAGACACGTATCCTTGCGGGCCGCGAGCGCATGACCGATCGTCTCCTCGACTGCACGTTCGAAATCTCACCCGTCTCGTTTTACCAGGTCAACCCTCAGCAGACCGAGGTGCTCTACCAGCTCGCAATCGACGGCATGGGCCTCACCGGCCCCGACGCCGTCCTCGACACCTATTGCGGCAGCGGCACCATCGGCCTTGCCGCAGCGGCGGCGGCGCGCAAGCAGGGGTTCGACATCGCCCTGACCGGCGTCGAGCGCAACCCCGAGGGCGTACGGGACGCCATGCGCAATGCCGAGCTCAACGGCCTGGGTGCCGCCTCGTCTTTCATCGCTCGGGACGCCACGGAATACATGCTAGAGGCAGCTCATCGAGGCGACCATGTCGACGTGTTGGTGATGGACCCGCCGCGCGCCGGGTCGACGCCCGAGTTCCTCGACGCGGCATCCTCACTCGCACCGCGACGCATCGTCTACATCAGCTGCAACCCCCACACGCAGGTGCGCGATCTCGAGCATCTCGGACGCGCCGGCTACCGCCTTGAGCGCCTGACGCCCGTGGACCTGTTCCCCCACACCGAGCACGTCGAAACCGTCGCCATCCTCACACGCCCCTGATGTCTCAATTGGGGACAGGTACAAATTGAGACATTGCGAGAGGGGCTGGTACCTCGGGCGATTTCGGGCTATTCCGGCCACACCGCCCAGAAATGTCTCAATTTGTACCTGTCCCCAATTGAGACTCGTCGGTGACGGACATCCATGCGATGTACGTGCTGGGATAATGGCTGTAGAGGATCCGCACGGGATCGACGTGCGTTGCCAGCAATCGGAATGTCGTGAGCGCGCCAACAGGGGTAACGAGTTCTTCGGCAGAACCCACCGCCGCGGCAATGTTGTCGCAAACCGTGCGGGCAATGAGCACGTCGGCGGCATCGGCGGAACATTCCACCCCAACCGACTCGCGATACACGGCGCGCATCTCGTCCTCGAGGCGATCAAAATCCGCACAGCCAGCACTCGGAAGCTCGAGATCGACGCCGTAACGCTCGTATCCCCAGGCCGATAGCGGCAGGTAGGGCATGATGTCCGAAGGGTTGACGATATTGAAGATGTTGCCGTAGCGCTCCGAGCGCGCATCTGAGGCGAGGGTGGTCGCCGGAGCGGCGAACGTGTAGGCATACACGGGACCGAAGGATGCCGCATCACCCGCCTGTGCACGAAGATCGTCGAGCTCGGCAGCTACGAGGTTCGCGATGGCGCCGCCACGGCTATGGCCCACCAGCAGAACCGACACCTCTGCGCCAAGCGCGCGCGACTCCTCGGCCCAGGAGACGACCTCCGCCCCGATCTCGCGCGCAGCGCGCACGTAGCCGCCATGGTCGCCGGCCTCGTCCCGAGACATATCGAGGTTGCTCAGCCATTCCGACCCGTAGCTGCCCCGCGCACTCACCAGGATGAGGTCGCGCGCAGGGTCGTCGTGCCCAGAACCCAGATGCTTGCGGGCGATCGTGTACGCCGCACCATCGGCATCGCCCGTCGCCAGGTCAAGCACCTCGTCGACAACCTTGCTGCGATAGCGGTACGACTCGGTGGAAACCTCGCCAAACCCCAGCGAGGCAAGGGCGTTCTCCATATACGGCGGGTGGTTCTCACGCGCCTGGTAATAACCCGACTCCGAGTAAGCGAGCGCGGCAAGTACCGACGATGTTTGGGCGAGCTCATGATTGTAGTCGCCCTCATCGGCGGAAAACCACGTATCATCCCACGTCACGCGGGCGACCGCCGAACCGTCGTCTGGGGCGTCAAGACTCATGTAGGTAAGATTGGTCGCAAAGCGCGCGGGATGCGCGGTCTCGGCCTCGGGCGCCGGACCCTCACTCCCCTGCGCATACGCAGCATTCAAACTGGGCTGCTCCACGGCGCCGCGCCCCGTAAGCTCTTGCGCGCGACGGGTGGCGAGAACCCCAGCAGACCCGAGCGTCGCCGTCAGGCCCAAGGCAAGCAGGACGCACGGCAGCCGCCGCAGCATACGCCGCAGCACCGACCTACGGCAATCTCTCCGTCCATCCATGCGCACCCCTCCCCTCCTCGGGCAGAATCGTTCGCCCAAGAATACCAACGGAGCGCGATGCGCATGTGACGAAACCCTTACGTTTCTGTGATGGAAGCCTCAAAACGGACCGGCGGTCAAAACCGCGCGCAGGCCCCGGCACTACCTCAAATCCCGCACGCCGGCGGCGGCCAGCTCGCGCAGGAACGGCTCGCGGCCGCGGTTCATGATGAGCTCCTCGGGGAAGTGGATCTCCTCGAGCATGCGCTCGACCGTGGGGAACTGTCCGATACGCGGAGCCACGTGCGCATCACTTGACACCACCACACCCACACCGAGCTCGGCGCAACGCTCCGCGATCGTGCGGCACACGCCGTGATAGCGATCGCCCACCTCGAGAGAATGCTCATTTATCTCGATGAGCTTGTGGCGCTCCTTGGCGCAGGTCAGCACCGTGTCGATGTCATAGGGCAGGCCCGAGCGGCCCGTGTGGCCGAGGATGAACACCTTCTCTTGCTCCAGAGCGGCGACGTACATATCGGTCACCTGGGACACCGACGCCCCCTCGGCGAACGACCCATCGTGCACGCTCGCAATCACGTAATCCGCATCGCCTGTGGCGCGGTCGAACAACGTGCGCTCCACGCCCAGGTCACGCCCCGTGATATCGCAATGCACCACGATATCCTGACCGAACAGCGACCCGTCGAGACTCACCACGTCGGCCTCGCAGCCATGCAGGACCGTGACCCCGTGCCAGGTGCGCGGCCACACGCCCATGTTGATCAAGTACTGGAAGTTGCGCAGGTGCTGCTCGGGATAAAGCATGCCGCTGAAGTGATCGGCCGAGCCGAGGATCTCCAAACCCGCCTCAGCAGCGGCGCGGACGTTCTCCTCGATCGTCGAATAGGCGTGGCGCGAGTACAGCGTATGCGTATGCACATCGCCCAAAATCGTATAATCCATCACGGTCCCCTCTCTCAACTCCGGTATTCGTCCATCAGCGACTGCCCGGCAGGCAGCGAATCCACGACGGTCTCATACCCCACACAATACCCCACGCGCACCCAGCCACCGACACCGAAGTCATCGGAGGGCACGATGAATGGCCTCGTTGATCATAGAGCAGCCTATTCCGCCGAGGAGCCGGCCTTGCCCACAGCCTCGGACACGCGCTTGCGCACGCGCGGGATGAAACGCGCCGCAAAGGAGTTGTTGTCGCGCGTCTTCACGTACGCGAAGCCAAGCACGGCGAACACGAGCGCACCGATGAGGTTCACGATCAGGTCGGCCATGGTGTCGTGAATACCGATGTCGAGGTAGCCGCCGGGAATCGAGATGACCTCGCCCGAAGCGAGCGTGATCTGCGATGAGACGATGTCGCGCACCGGGATGGTCACATTGGAGTTGGTGGGGTCGAGCCACACGGTGTTGATGGCCTGGACCAGCGTGTCCTTCTGCATGTCGACGCCAATGAAGCAGTCGGCGAAATACTCGAAGATCTCCCAGCACGCACCGATGCACATGGAGAACGCCACCGCCGAAACCGCCATATACAGCGGCGTGAGGTGGATGCTGGAATTCTCGCTGCGGTTCAGGATGTCAAACAGCGCAAAGCCGATACCCGCGCACATGAATCCCCAGGTCGTATGCAAGATCGTGTCCCAAAACGGGATGCTGATGTAAAAGGCGTCAATCTCGCCCAAGATCTCCGCGGCGAAGATGAACAGCAAGATGATCGACTCGAGCAGGTCGGGCAGTTCGATATCGAGGGTGTGCTCAAGGAAGGACGGCACCAGCAGAAGCACAAGGGTGAGGACGCACAGCATCATATGCTCGTAATGGCCGATAAACGCCGAGCGCACAAGCGTGATGAGCACGAGGGCGCGCAATATGAAGTACAGGTAAAAGACCATGGGCTCGTTTTGACGTTTCTGACGCATGGTCCGCTTCGCACGTGCGAAAAATCCGGCCACGGGCACTCCGATCTTCGAATCTACTCTCTCGCTTGAATCATTATCCATGGACCAGGGCATTTTGGCGCAGGCAAAAGCAATGTGCTGGCGAGCACATATCGCACCGCCAGCACATTGTGTCACATCGATAAATTACGAATCGCTCCGGGGACATTCGGCGCCCTGGTCGGACTCGGCATCCGCACCACACTCGGCATCCTCGTCGCCCCCGGGATTTCGATCCCCCGCGACGGCAGCTTGCGCGAACGCGGCGGCCTCTGCGGCGATTTCCTCGTCGCTCTGGCGCGGCTTGGCGCGACGGGCGCGCTCGGCATCCACCACGGCCGGATCGGCACCGTTGGCGGCAGCGTCGTTGCGGGCCTCCTTGGCGGCGACGATATCGCCCTCGCGCTCAAGGTAGGCATCCCACTCATTGTCGAGCAGGGCGGTCACGGCATCGCCCTCGACCGTCTCGCGCTCGAGCAGGACGCGGGCCATGAGGTTCATCTGCTCGCGCCGGGCGGAGATGATCTCCACCGCGCGCTCGTGGGCCTCGCGCATGATGCGCTGGACCTCGGCGTCGATGCGGCGCGCCGTCTCCTCGGAGTAGTCCTGATGGTCGGCGTAATCGCGACCCAGGAACACCTGGTGCTGCGCCTCGCCGAACACCTGCGTACCGAGCTCATCGCTCATCCCTAAGCGCGTGACCATCTCGCGGGCCATCTTGGTGGCGCGCTCCAGATCGTTGCTCGCACCGGAGGTGATGTCGTCGCACATGAGCTCCTCGGCAACACGGCCGCCCAGGAACACGGCGAGGACGTCGAGCATCTCGCGGCGAGACTTGAGGAAGTGGTCCTCGGCGGGCAGCTGCATCGTGTACCCGAGCGCCTGGCCGCGGCTGATGATCGAGATCTTGTGCACCGGATCGGAGTTCTCGAGCACATGACCCACCAGGGCGTGACCACTCTCGTGGTAGGCGATGATGCGGCGCTCGGTCTCGGTCATCACGCGGCTCTTGCGCTGCGGGCCCGCCATGACGCGCTCCATGGACTCCTCGATCTCGTCCATCGAGATGAGGGAGCGGTTGCGGCGGGCGGTAAGTAGCGCGGCCTCGTTGAGGAGGTTCGCCAGGTCGGCGCCGGCAAAGCCCACGGTGAGCTGGGCGAGCTTCTCAAAGCTGACATCGGTGTCGAGGGGTTTGTTCGCGGCATGCACGCGCAGGATCTGCTCGCGACCGCGGACATCGGGACGGTCCACCGTGATCTGACGGTCGAAACGGCCCGGGCGCAGCAGCGCCGGGTCGAGGACGTCGGGACGGTTGGTGGCGGCGATGAGGATCACGCTCTCGTTCTCCTCGAAGCCGTCCATCTCGACGAGCACCTGATTGAGCGTCTGCTCGCGCTCGTCGTGGCCGCCGCCCAGGCCGGCACCGCGCTGGCGGCCGACCGCATCGATCTCGTCGATGAAGATGATCGAAGGCGACTGCTCCTTGGCGTTCTTGAAGAGGTCGCGCACGCGCGAGGCGCCCACACCCACGAACATCTCGACGAACTCGGAACCGGAGATGGTGAAGAACGGCACGCCCGCCTCGCCGGCGACGGCCTTGGCCAGCAGGGTCTTGCCGGTGCCGGGGGGACCGACCAACAGCACGCCGCGCGGAATCTTGGCGCCGAGCTTGCGGAACCGCTCGGGATCGGCCAAAAAGTCGCGGACCTCCTCGAGTTCCTCAACCGCTTCATCGATGCCGGCGACGTCCTTGAACTTGACGTTGGGACGCGTGGCCTCGGTCGTCTTGGCGTTCGTCTTGCCGAACTGCATCGCCTTGTTATTGGCACCGGTCATCTGGCGCATGAAGTAGAACATGACAAAGATGAGCAGACCGGTAGGCAGAATCGCCACCAGCAGGTTCATCAGCATGTCGGGGTCCTCGGTGTCCACTTTGTACGTGGTCTTGGGGTGGGCGGCCATGAGCTCTGCCAGGGCATCGGAACCCACATAGGTGGAGGAGAAGCGCTCAAGGTTGCCTTCGGTCTTTTTCTCGCCCTCGGGCCAATAGGCGCCCTCGACCGTGCCATCGAGCACCGTGTAGGTCGCCTCGTCGACGCGGTTGGCCTCCACGGCGGCCACGAACTCGCTCGTGGCCAACTCGGCGGGCTTGTCGCCAAGACCCGCCCCGCGGCCCAGATTCCAAAAAAGGGAACCCACGAGGATGCAGGCGATGGCAAGGTAAATGTAGTTCGTGCGGCTCGGGCCAGTCGGACGGTTGGGGCCGCCGGCGGCCGGACCTCCGTTCACGCCACCGGGAGGCGTGGGGCCCTGACCATTCGAACCGGCGCCGCCACCCTCGGCCATGAGGGTGGCGGCGCCCAGAATGCACTCGTCGTTGCAGTCGGTCATGCTACGCGTAGACCTCCGGCTTGAGGATGCCCACGTACGGCAGGTTGCGGTAGCGCTCGGCATAGTCCAGGCCGTAGCCGACCACGAACTCGTCCGGGCAGTGGGTACCCACGTACTTGGGATCGATGGCGGCCTGCTTGCCCTCGACGTCCTTCCACAGGAAGGTGCAGACCTCCAGCGAAGCCGGGCCGCGGCTGGCGAGATTGGCCATGAGATACTTGAGGGTGAGGCCGGAGTCGAGAATGTCCTCGACGATCAGGACGTCGCGGTCCTTGATGTCGATGTCGAGGTCCTTGATGATGCGGACGGTACCGGAGGACTTGGTGCCGTTGCCGTAGCTGGACACGGCCATGAAGTCGATGGCCAGATCGGTGTCGATGGCGCGCATCAGGTCGCCCATGAACACGACGGCACCGCGCAGGACGGCGATGAGGACCAGATCCTTACCCTTGTAATCCTCGGAGATCTGAGCGCCCAGGCGCTTGACCATATCCGCAATGTCCTCCTCGGAGAACAGGACCTTCTCGACATCAGGATGCATCGTTTCCATGACTTCCCTTTCACATGCATGTACAAGATGGTTGAAGCATACCCGCATTCGGGGACGCTACACGTCGCCAATGGGACGAATCGTTAATTTTACCAGCATAGAGCTAGTAGGGGTGCACTTGAAGCGCTCGTCCGCACGAACTCCCGCGACCCACGCGATCGCGCCCCCCGGAGAGCTGCGCACAACCGGGACGCCCGCGCGCTCGGCAAGCGGGACGCGAGCCTCGTTGATGAGGTCGGAGAGCTTCTTGCTACGCCCTTGCATCCCCAAGGGGCACATCACGTCGCCCGCCGCCGGGCCGTCCACCCACAGGCGGACGCCGTCCGTCCCTCCCTGGGCTGCCGAAGCTCCCCAACGCTGGTCCTCGGCAAGTCGTTGCAGGTCGCGCGATGCATATCCCAGCGCCGCAGCGTCGATCACGGCCACCGTTCCGCCACCCGCCTCGGCGCTGAGCCCACGGGCAAGGCTGACGGCGTCGCGTCCCTCGGGGACGCGGACGAACGCGCTCTCAAGCACCCGACCGCCCGCGACGACCATGGAGCCGGGAACGGGCAGCCAACCGGTCGCCGCGCGCTCGCGCTCAGTGGGGGTGCGGAAGGAGAGCGTACCGAACTCGATGCGCGCGTCGACGCCCTCGGGCAGGGCGACCGAACCCTCCCCCGCCGCCACGCAGGCGAGTACCGCCTCGACATGGCGCATCTCCAAACGGGCCTCAGGCGCGACCCTCTTCACCACCAGGCGCACCATGCGACGGGCGATGGCAACCTCTGCTGCGGCGAGGCGGGCGGCGTCCAGCACGACGAGGCCCGCCCCTTCGCGCCGCGTGCAGCTGCGCAGCGCGGTCGCCGCGAGCTGGGACATGAAGGCGTCCTCATCGCCCAAGATGTCGCAGGCCGCGCCCACGCTGCGCGCCACGCCAGGATTGCGCTCGGCGGCGAGCGGCATCAGGCGGTGGCGCACAAAGTTGCGCAGGTAACTCGTATCTCGATTGCTCTCATCCTCACGCCAGGGCTGACCGGCGACCTGCAGATAGCGCACGAGCTCGCCATGCGTGCGGTCCATCAGGGGACGTACGATGATGTTGCGGCGTCGCGGAATGCTCGAGAGGCCCGCGGCGCCCGAACCCTTGATGGCGTTCATGAAGAACGTCTCCGCGCGATCGCTCGCCGTGTGCGCGGTGAGGATGCGCGCCGCGGTGCGGGGCGTGCCGGATTGCTGCGAGAGCTCGCGCACGTAGCGGCGCGCCGCGGCGTAGCGTGCATCGCGCGCAGCCGCCTCGAGGTTGCGCCCGTCCAAATCGGCGAAGTGGACGTGCTCCACGCACAGGGGCAGCCCCAGGCACTCGCACAAATCGCGCACAAAGGCCTCGTCGCCGTCGGAGGCTTCACCCCGAAGATGATGGTTCACATGCAGCACGTGCAGCCGCTCGCGGGCAATACGGGCGCAGCCGCGCCCGTCGTCGATGTCGAGCTCGCCGGTACAGGCCATCAAGGCCAACGCCGTTGAGTCCGCACCTCCTGATACCATGAGGACCACCGGCGCTGCGAGGGCTTGCCCCCGCTCGCCCGCTGCACGCGCATGCAGCGCGTGCCCGGACCCATATCTTTGTGAAACCGTTGGCATGTATCGCCTTTCGCGACGGGCGGCGACGATTCTGCCCGCCATTTCCACGCGTGCGGCACCGCGTGCGGCACGCTCATCTCATCCGCCTTGTATTGTACTGATTGGACCAGACATGACCCACTCCACAAGCGCATCCCCAGCCGAGCAGCGCACGCCGGGCGCAGACGCCAAAAGCGAGCGTCGGCACGCCCTGCATCTGCACATCCTCGGCAGCGGCTCGCGCGGGAACTGCGCGCTGGTGGAAGGGCCCGAGGGGCTCATCATGATCGACAACGGTTTTGCACGCTGCAAGGTCCTCGATCGCATGCACGAGCTGGGACTCGACGAGCGCGATGTGCGGGCGCTCATCCTCACGCACGAGCACACCGACCATGTGAGCGGCATATCCGTGTGGGTCAAGATCTTCAACGGCCCCCTGTTTGCCAGCGAGGGCACGGTGGATGGACGCAAGTACCTCAGCTGCCTCGATTTTGATACCTTCACCCCCGGGGACGCCCTCGAGGTCGCAGGCGTGCGCATCGAGACCTTCCCCACCTCGCACGATGTGGTGAACCCGGTGGGATTCCGCTTCTCATGCGCGGGCGACGCGATTGGCTACGCCACCGATACGGGCATGTTGCCACCGCGCGCCATGGAGCTGCTGGCGGATGCACGCATCCTCGCACTTGAGAGCAATCACGACACGCAGATGCTCCGCTGCGGCCCCTATCCGCGCCACCTGCAGGACCGCATCGCCTCCGACCGCGGGCACCTCTCCAATGCGCAGGCCGCCGAGGCTCTGTCCGCCCTCGCGAGCGAGCGCACGGAGCATGTGGTGGCCATGCACATCTCCCAGGAGAACAACCGGCCGAGCCTGGCGGTGCGAGCGCTCGCCGCGGCCATCGGCGCCGAACTCGACAACGAGCTCGGCTCGAGCGCCACGCTCAGGCGCCCGGGCGATACCGCCGACCTTCACATCCGCCCCGCCGGTCAGAATCGCCCCTTCTCCGTCCTGTAGCACCCGAGGGCGACGGGCCGCCCATAACGGCGCGGCGCGCGGCGGCAGTTACTCTCCCGCCGCGTCCTTGGATCTTTTGGGAAACGTGGTGAACAGGGCGAGCCCCGCGAGCGCGGCGACGGTCGACATCGCGATGGCGCCGGCGTTGGCGCGAACCTCGCGGTTGGCCGCGATCAGCTCACCGGCGACGGGATCGGAAACGCCCATGCCGTCCATGCGGGCGGAGAAGGCCAAGTCGCCCTCATAGGTGTAGACCGTCTGCTCGAGCGCCGTGCGGACGGGCTCGTCGAGGACGGCCATCGATTCGACACGCGCATCGAGACCCATGTTCACCGCGATGAGCATGACCGAGCCCATGGCGGCCGAGCCGAGCGCGAGACCGAGGTTTCGCGCCGCGCCCTGGATGCCGCCCGATTGCTGCGCGTCATGCGCGGGGACGGCGGAGGCGACGAGGTTGTTCGACTGCGAGTTCACCATACCAACGCCGATTCCGCCCAACAACGTGCCGAGCACCATTATGGAAGTCAACTCGGAGCCCCGCACGCCAAAGGCCGCCATAATCGCACCGAGGGCGATGGCGATGTAACCGCATCGCACCACGAGCCAGGAATTCACCTGGGGGAACTTGCGGGGGATGCCCATGGCGAGCGCGAGCATCGGCACGCCCGAAACGATGCCCAAAAGCGCCGTGCTGGTACCGCCGAGGCCGACCACGAGTTGGTAGAAGGACGTGGCCACCAGGCCTTGTGCGCCCATGTAGAAAAACGGCAGCGCAATCGCCACGACACCGGAGCGAACCTGCGCGCTCTTGATGAAGCTGGAGGGCAGGATGGCGACGTCGTGCTCGCGCTCCATCCACAACTCGACCGGAATGAGCACGATAAGCAGCGCCACGCCCGCGATGACGATGAGCGGAGCCGGTGAGAGGCCGAAGATGGTGAACGGTGCGGTGGGCAGCGGATCGGCCACGCCCCAAGCGGAGATGCGTGACAGGCCGAACATCACGGCGAACAGGCCCATCGAGGCGAGGGCCGCACCCACAAGGTCGAACTTCTTAGATGCGCGCGGCTGGGAAGCCGGCAGCGCCAGGCTTGCGGCGACAAGCGCACCAAAATAGGCGACGAGCGCGCCGAACGTAAAACGAAAGCCGAAATTGTCCACGAGCATGCCGAGCGGGATGGGGACGATGGTCGCCAGGGCAGCAGAGCCCGCGATGACGCCGTAGGCCTGCTTGCGCTTATCCCCCTCAAACAACAGCGGAACCATGCCGAGAACCGAAGGGATCACCAGGCTCGCGCCGACGCCGACCGCAAGACGACCGCCCCAGATGAGCAGCTCGACCACGGGGGCGAGGGCGGTGACTATCTCACCGATGACGATGAGCACCATGCCGCCCACGAACGTGCGGCGCCACCCCACCATCAGGCCGAACAGGCCGCTTGCCAGCATGAAGGTGCCGGCCATGAGGGCATACACGGTGTTTGCCAGTTGCACGTCGGCGACCGAACACCCAAAGACGCGCATCATCTCGGACATTGCGACCGAAAACGCCCCGTTGTCGGCGGAAACGCCCAGCTGTGCCAGCGCCAGGACCGCCAGGGAGATCGCGGCCTTGGAGCCGACGGAACCTCCCTGCCCCCGCGCCGACTCAACCCGTTCCTTGCACACGCACGTGGAACTCATGTCCATCACCATCCAACGGCGCTTTATTCACGCCATAACGAAATAGTAGGTATCTTCATCATATGAATATCGCTACCATCTATGTGCAGCGAGTTTGCCTGATATGCGGCAAATTCCGAGACACTGGCAACCACCGTCGCGACCATCGGGGGGCGCACAAGCCATGAGCATCAATCGCCGACAGGCAAACCTTCTCAAGACCCTCGTGTCCACCACGAGCTATCTACCCACCGCGACACTCGCCGGAGAGCTCTCGTGCTCAGAACGGACCGTGCGCAACGACGTCGCGGCCATCAACGCCTTCCTCGAGCAAAACGGCCTCGCCGCCCGCACCGCCTCCAAGCGCGGCACGGGCATCCAGCTCAACCCGAGCCCCGCGGAACGTGAGCGCATCTTGGGACTCGTCAAAGAGCGCGCACTCGCCTTGGATCCCGCGCTCGACCGGTTTTACCGCGGCATCCTCCTGCTCATTTGCGACTACAACGGCGACTACACGGTCGAGTCCCTCGCCCGCGCCATTCTCACCAACAAACAGCAGGCCCAGGAGGACATCCGCGCCTGGAACGATATGCTTTACCCCTATGGCGCCCGAATCGAGCGCGGGCATCGCCTCACCGTGGTGGGGCCCGAAGAGCACATCCGCTTCTTCGTCACGCACAGCCTGTTCGAGCTCGCCCCCACCGCCATGAAGCGACGCGTCGAGCCCCAGCTCTTCGGCGAGGACCGGCAGTTCCTCTTCGACGAGATCGAGGCCGTGGAACGCACCCTCGACTGCCCCTTCACCGATAACGCCCGTCACGAACTGGCCATCTACCTGCAGGTCATGACGTTGCGCATCCGCAAGGGAAAGAGCGTCCCCGCGCGCGCCACCGCCATCCCGCCCGCGTTTGCCGCTATGCTCGGCCGCATCGAAAAGCACTACGGTATAACCTTGGGATCCGGCGAGAAGGCCGTCGTCATCGAGCTGTTCTCGGTCGCCGCGCGCCGATGGACACCCGACTTCCAAGACACCTACACCCCCGACCGCGAGTCAGCCCACCTCGCCGACGACCTCTTCCGCGCACTCGCCGACCGATACGGGGCACGCCCGGCATCCCACCTGCGCAAACCCCTCGCCATGCTCTTCGAGGCGGGTATCACGCATCGCAAGCTCGATCGAGCGATCGCCCTACCGCCCGAGATCTCATGGACCGTGAGGTTCGAGAACATGACGCTGTTCATGCGCCTCGCGCAGCTCATGCGCGATACGCCGAGCCTCTCTTCGGTCGACCTGTACGAGACCGACCTCACGCGCATCGCCGTGCTGCTGCTCGATTTCATGGACGGTATCGCGGTGAGCGACACCTGGCGCGCCGGCCTCGTGGTGAACTGCGGTGTCGAACAGGTGCTATTCGCGCGCGACCGCATCGAGCGCTTCCTGCCATTCATCCGCATCGCCCGCGTGATCCCCGAAAGCGAGGAGGCGGGTGGGAGCACCGCACTCGATGGGCTGGACTTCCTCATTTCATTCGACCCAATCGAAACGGCCCTGCCCGTCGCGGTCATCTCGAGCGCGATAACCGAGCTCGACCGTCGCCATATCAACGACACCATTCTCACCATCGCGCAGCATCGCGCGCAGGGCGACAGGCCCGTCGACGACGACCTCCCCGCACGGGAACTTCCCCAGATGGAGGGCGAATCGCTCCGCGATGCCCTCCATCGCGCGCTCACCGCGGAGAGCCTGTGGGCGGGCACCGACGAGGAGTTCCGCAAGATCTTCGAGATGTGCTCATTCACCTGCGGCAGCACGCTTATCCTCACATATTTCTCGCACGAGGCGGGGCGAACGGGAAGTGCGCTCTTCTCCATAGATGCGCAGATTCCCTTCCGCCGGACGCGGCTCACCCATGCCGCCGTGCTCGCCGTATCAACCTCCGACGAGCGCGCGCTGGGTGCGCTCTCCCAGACCTTCCGCCGCAAGCTGGCGACGGCCGGACTCGCCCCCGCGGAGCTGTAACGCATCATAGAGAGACAAAAAGACGCCTGGCACGCAACATGCCAAGCGTCTTTCCATGTGAGCTCACAAACTCAAAAGCGCGAGCGTGCGAGCGGCATTAGGCCTCCCAGACGATCTCGCCCTCCTTGATGGTCTTGAGGACCCTGAGATCGCGCAGGTCGTCGATATCGACCTTGAGCGGGTTGTGCTCCACGACGCAGAAGTCGGCCAGCTTGCCGACCTCGAGGGTGCCCTTGCGATCCTCCTCGCCGTACTGGAACGCACCGTTCTTGGTGATGCACTCGAGACCCTCGTAGACGGAGATCTTCTGGGACTCGTCCAGCTGAACCCCGTTCTTGGTGACGCGCTTGACCGCGCACCACACGCTCTCGAACAGGTTCGGGCGCAGCACCGGGCAGTCGGTGTGGAAGGTCGGGCGCAGGCCGAAGTCGAGGGCATCGCGGACCGCGGAGACGCGGCCGCCGCGCTCAGGACCGAAGTTCTTCAGGTGCACGTCGGCCCAGTACCAGATGTGGTTGGTGAAGATGGTCGGGATCATGTGGATCTCGGGCATCTGCTCGTACTGGTCGCGGCGGGCGGTCTGGCAGTGGACCATGACCGGGTGCAGCTCGTGCTTGTTCGGATTCGGGGAATCCTCGAGCGCGCGCTTGTACACGCGCAGGTACTGGTCGGCGGCGGCGTCGCCGTTGGTGTGGGCGAGCAGCTGGTGATTGCCGTCGATGGCCTTGCGCATGTAGTCGTAGGCATCGTCGTCGGAGATGGTGCCGTAGCCGCAGTAGCCCTCGCCCTCGTCGCCGGGCGCGTAGGGCTCGGTCATCCAGGCGGTGCGGCCCTGGGGAGAACCGTCGAAGAACATCTTCAGGCCGCCGAAGCGGAAGTGGTTCGTGTACTCATGGGAGTCGAACTCGGCGTAGTCGGACAGGATCTTGTCGACGTCCTCGCCGTGCATCGGGTAGCTCACCACGTCCATCTTGAGCAGGCCCTTCTTGGCCATGCCCGCGAACAGCGCGGCGTAGTCGGCGGTGGTGGCGCCCTCCTGGCAGGTGGTGATGCCGTGCTCCAGGTAGACGTCCTGCATCTGCAGGATCATCTTGTCCATGTCGAACTTCTGACGCGGCTGCACCTGACCGAAGACCGGCCACATGGCGTTGGGCTCCTCGCAGAAGCCGTCCGGCGTCACGCCATCGGCCTCGCGGCCGTAACGAGCGCCCTCGGGATCGGCCGTCTCGGCATTGATGCCGGCCAGCTCGAGGAGCTTCGTGTTGGCGACCAGCATGTGGCTGGAGGCGTGAATCGCCACGCAGGGGATCTCGGTGGAGACCTGGTCCAGGATGTGGCGGTTGGGATGCTTGCCCTCGGCCAGGGAGTTCTGGTCGTAGGAAACACCCATGATCACGCTATCGGGACCGATGTTGTTCTTCTCGCCGAAGGCGCGCATGGCCTCGACGATCTCATCGAAGCTCTTGCAGTTCTCGAGCTGAGCGGCCACGACGTACTGGTTGGAACCGGCGATGTGGCTGTGCGGGTCGATGATGCCGGGCATGAGGCAAGCGCCGTCGAGGTCGACGTCCTCGGCGTCCGCGGCGAAGGTGCGGGCGTCCTCAAGGGTGCCGGTGAAGGCGATGACGCCGTCCTCGACGACGAGGGCCTCGAAGGAGTCGCCCTCGTTCGTCATGGGCAGGAAGTCGCCGTTGAAATACAGCTTCTTCATGATGGGTTTACGCCTCTTCCTTCTTAAAGATCTTGATGGCGGGGGTGGTCAGCAGGCCAAGCAGGATGATGACCGCGCCGACGCCGTAGGCGAAGCGGGTGGAGTTGAAGCGGGCCTCGGCGTTGACCTCGACCAGGGCGTCGCGCTCGGAATCGGACATCTCGATGTCCTCGATGGAGGCGCGGAAGGCGTCATCGGAGGTGAGGTCGATGTTGCGCTCGGAGATGGCCTCGACGGTGGCCTCGGAGATGCGGTCGTCGTTCTTGGCACCGTCGATGACGTTGTTGGTGATGCCGAACAGCAGCACGGCGCCGAGCAGTGCGATGCCGATGGCCTGGCCCACGTTGCGCATGGTGGTCTGGATGCCGCCAGACTGGGCGGCGTCGCGCTCGTTCACGGCCAGGGCGACGACGTTGTTGGCCTGGGCGGAGACAATGCCCGCGCCGGAGCCGGCGAGAATGCAGCCCACGACGATGCCGGGCAGGGAGGCGGAGTCGAGGGTCACGGAGAAGGCCATGGCGGCGAGGGCGGCGGCCAGGACGATGTAGCCGACCTCGATGACGCGACGGGGGTTGGCGTTGGGCATCCACTTGGGGATGCCGATGGAGAAGGCGAAGGTCGGGATGCCGACGACGATGGAGAGGACGCCGACGATGGCCGGGGACCAGCCGGCAACGAGCTGCAGGTAGGGAGCCATCAGGATGGACTGGACGCCCATGAAGAAGAAGGTGATGGCTGAGGCGGCGAGGCCGGCGAGCACCTGCGGGGTCTTGAGGAAGGACTGGGGCAGCAGGGCGAAGCCGTTCTTCTCCTCGACGCCCTTCTCGACCTTGACCATGACGGCCAGGATCACCAGGCCGAGGACGGCCATGGGCAGGCACGGGGAAATGCCGAAAATGGTGAAGGGGCAGGCGGCGAAGGGCTCGATGAGACCCCAAGCGGAGATGCGGGAGACGCCCACGAGGAACAGGAACAGGCCGAGGGCGGCGAGGGCGACGCCGATGCCGTCAAACTTGAGCTTGCCGTCGTTCTGCTCGATCTCGGGGAGCTTGAAGGAGAGCAGGAACACGATGGCGAAGTAGGCCGCGAGCACGAAGAAGGTGACGCGCATGCCGAAGGACATCAGGACGATGGAGAGCAGCAGCGGCAGCAGGGCGGACAGGCCGGAGGCGGCGCCGATGCAGCCGAAGGCCAGTACGCGGTTCTTGCCATGGTAGATCTTGGGGACGAGACCCAGGACCGACGGGATCATGAAGGAGGCGCCGAATCCGACGAGGGTACGGCCACCCCAGATGAAGACGGCCATGTTCGGGGCCATGGCGAGCACGACCTCACCGGCGGCGCACATGAGAGCGCCCATGCGGAAGTTCTTCTTCCAGCCGATGATGGTGCCCATCATGCCGCCGGCGATCATGAAAGCGCCGGCCATGAGGGAATAGACCATGTTGGCGAGCTGGATGTCGGCGACAGTGGCACCGAGGTCGGTGGTGAGGGCGGTAGCGGCGAGCGACAGGGCGCCGTTATCACCCGAGGTGCCCATCTGGGCGAGAATCAAGACGAGGATCGGGAGAACGAGAAACTTCTCCTTGCCCCCCTCCTTGGCAGCAGCAGTAGACGCCATTGCATCTTCCTTTCTTCTGCGAGAAGGGCCCCTTGCCCTTCCCTTGCGCTGATACGCCCCGACCAGATTGCGCGCATGCTCCCATGCGAGCCACCGCAGACCCCCTTATTCCCACGGAAGCGCCCAAATCACGTTCGCGACGTTTGAATCGTCCCGAGAATACGCCGCCCTAAACACACTATCGAGCAGGACGTCTGCCGTAATAACGGCAAAGTGTTGACGATTCATCCGCGTGCATTGACGCGGCTTTGCCCGCGGCATGAAAAAGCCCCCACGCGCCTTTCGGCACATGGGGGTCAGGGAAAAAGGGGCGGGTGTGGGGGCCGCCTCCCTAAGCGTGAGCCACAACTTCTTCTCCACGGTCCGCGCATGGAGAACATTGAGGTCGCAAGTTACTTGGACTCGGGCTCGAAGCCTGCGGTGGTGCGGGTCACGACGATGTAGCCGGACAGGGCGCCCACGACGGCGCACATGCAGCCCTTGAAGATCATCATGCCGGTGCGGGTGAGGGGCATGGGCAGGAACATGGTGAAGACCAAGGCCAGGGCGCCGGCAACCACGGCCGCGATGATGCCCACGGGGATGGACAGGGTGATGGCGCCGCCGGGGAGCTTGGCGATGATGCCGTTGCGATCGGCGTCGGCCTTGTAGACGTTCTTGCGCAGGTCCATCTTGGTGAGCGGAACAACGCACCAGGTCAGGATGAGGCCCAGCAGAGCGCCGGTAAGGACGATCTCCTCAACGACCTTGCCGGCGGCGAAGGTCACGTCGGGGTTGGAGGCGTTCATGCCGAAGAAGATAGCCGCGTTGACGATGCCGTTGATGATGCCGTAACCGATGATGCACTTGTTGGCGAGATAGCTCTTGAATTCCTTGGTTTCTGCAGCCATGCTGACCCTTCCCTCTTGGTGTGCCAATTTTTGCGGGACATAGTGTATCGTCGGCATTTATGGCGATTTTCCACAACGTTTGCCGTAACTACGGCAAAGCCATGCCATGGCGCCGCGCGACCGGGCACCCGCCGGTCGTCCTCCAACGCCGGCAGCGGGCCGGGCCCGACACACAAAACGCCCCCGGCGGCCGATTGGGGCGCCGGGGGCGTAGCAAGAAGGCGGTATGCAGAACCTCGCTAGTCGATTGCGATCTTGGTGACGTTCTTCTTCTCCACGAACTTGGGAACCGTGACGGTCAGCACGCCGTCGGCGAACGTGGCGGACAGGCCCTCGCAAGCCGCATCCTTAAGATAGACGCCGCGCGTGGCGGAGTACGCGGTGAACTCGCGCTGGAGGTAGTTCTTGTTCTTGTCCTCCTCCTTCTCCTCGACGGTCACGGAGATGGATAGGCGGCCCTCATTGAGCTCGACGTCCAAATCATCCTTGGTGACGCCGGTGAGATAAGCCTTGACCTCGTAGGAATCACCCTTGTCCTCGACGTCGATAGGGAACGCCTTGGTGGCGAGAGCGGTGCGCGGAATGTCCATCATGTCGTCGAAGATGTCGAACAGAGAGTTGGTGGACACGGGGAGGACGCCATAACCCTGACGATACGGAACCATAGCCATACTCGATCACTCCTTCGTGATACGCGTGGGGCACTGTGCCCGCACGCCTCGCGCGCGCCCTGCGGGGTGCGTGCCGTTGTTTGACACTCACGTTATGCCCGCCGCGCGCAAGGCTATTCACATCGGTGCAAGTTTTTTAAGCGTCACATTGTCATCAAATCTAAGTCTGATTGACTAAGATCTATCTCCGCCTATCCGAGGTCCCCGGTTTCGAGCTCGCCGGCGACAACGGACACGGGGTCCTGACCAACCTCGGCGAGCTTGAAGCGATACGCGGCGGCAATCACATCGACGCACCCCTGGCGACCAAGCTTGGCTCGGTTGACCACGATGTCTTTGCCGTCCGTCATCTTCCACTTGCCGGCGGAGTAGCGCTTGTAAAACGCCTCTCGGGCATGCTGCATCTCGCGCACGAGCTTGGCACCGGCGCGCTTGTCCAGGCCGCGCTTGGCGCGCACGATCTCGACGCGGGCATCGAAGGGGGCGGTCACGAGCACCGCGATGTGATTGGGATTGTTGCGAAGCAGGTAGTCGGACAGACGCCCCTCGATAATGCAGCTGCGCGTGGCGGCAAGATCGACGATCACCTGGGCCATCGATTTGAACAGGCGGTCGGAAATGGTGCGCGAATCTGCGCGATCGGGCAGGAACGCCATGAACTCGGCAGCCATACGCTCGTCGTAGGCGGCCACCTTGTCGAGCGCCTCGCCGCTGCGCGCGGCGGAACGGACCAGCAACTCGTTATCGTAAAGCGGGATGCCCAACTCCATGGAGAGCATCTTGCCGATCTCGTGGCCCTCGGCACCGTAATCGCGCGCGATGGTGATCACGACGGGCTGACCGGCGCGCATCTCCTGCGCCGCCGCGATCCTGCGCTCGTGCATATCTTTCAGAAAACCCATTGCTACCTCCCGGGTACGAAGGATTTGCGTTTGATGGTCGGCGGAAACGGGCCCATGGCGCGGGCGCCGTAGAAAATGCGCCGCCCACCCTCGTGGGCCGGCGACGCCTCTTTTGGCCCTATGCGGCCGCAACCTTGCGCTGATAACGACGAACCAGCAGCGAGATGCCGAAGTTCAGGGCGAAATACAGCGCGAACACGAAACCGTACAGCATGAGCACCTGGTCGAGCGAGACGGCATGAGCCATCACGACATTGGTGGTGTACATGAACTCGGCAACGTTGATACCGGACAGGTAGGAGCTGTCCTTGATGACCGTCGTGCACTGACCGAACAGTGCGGGCGTGATGATGCGGAAAGTCTGCGGCAGAATGATGTAGCGCATCGTGGCAAAGAAGCCAAAACCCTGGCTCTGCGCCGCCTCGAACTGCCCGGCGGGCACGGCGTTCAGGCCCGCACGCACGATCTCGGCCATGACGGCGCTCGTGAACAACGTGAACGCGAGCGTCGAGATGAAGATGTCGATGCCCTGCACGGTGAAGTAGATGAACAGGATCCACAGCAGGTTGGGCGTGCAGCGGAACAGCTCGATGTAGGCGCTCACGAGCCAACGGCAGGGACGGGGGCCGTAGCTCTTGACGAGCGCGAGCACCGTGCCAACCACGACGGAGCAGATGATGGACAGCACCGAGATCTCGATGGTCTTGATAAAGCCGCCCAGGATGTAGACGAGGTTCGTCGCGTTGAAGATCTCCATCGCTTACGCCTCCTTTCCAGCGGTCGCAGGCTCCGCGGCGCCCCCGGCAGAAGAGGCCGTCGCGCTCGCCACGTCCGTCACACCGGGGATGACCTTGGCGCGCGGGCGGGCCTTGCTGCGGCGCTCGAGCCACTGGCCGAGCATGGCAATCGGGAAGCAGATGATGAAGTACATGAGACAGCAGACGATATAGCCCTGCAGGAACCCGTACAGACTCACGAAGTTGTCGGAGCGGTACATAAGGTCACCGCCGGCCACCAGCGCCAGCACAGAGGTGTTCTTCACCAGGTTGAGCGCCTGGTTGCACAGGGGCGGCAAGATGATCTTGAACGTCTGGGGCAGCACGATGTAGGCGTAGGTCTGCAGGCGCGAGAAGCCCTGGCTCTGAGCGGCCTCCATTTGGCCGCGCGGCACGGCCTCGATGCCCGTGCGGATGACCTCGGCCACATACGCCGCGTGATAGAGGCCCACGCCAAGAGCGCCCAACGCGAACGGCGCGATGCGCACGGGCTGGGCCGCGCCCGTCATGACCTGCAGGAACTGCGGGCCGGCCATGTACATGAACAGCACCTGCACCGGCAGCGGCGTGTTCTGATAGAACTCGACGTACACGCGGGAGATGCCGCGCAAGATACGCGAACGCGCGGTAGAGAACACGCCAAGCAACGTACCCAGCAGCAAGGCCAGGGCCAGGCCCGCGGCGACGACCTTGAGGGTCACGCCGAAGCCCTCCCAAAACGGCCCCATATTCTCAAATGTCAGCGCCCAGCGCCGGGGATCGAGCAGTCCTTCGAGCATTTACACCAACCCCCACTTCTCGATCTCGGCATCGAGCCAGCCGCTCGCCGCGCAAGCGCGCACGCACTCGTCCACGACCATGGACAGGTCGCTGCCCTTCTTGGTGGCAACGCCGTAGTTCTGCTCGCCGAACTTCACCTCGGGCTCGAGCAGCTCGACCGTCTCGTTCATGTATCCGGCCAGCGTGGAGCGGTCCATGGCGAAGCAATCGATATTGCCCGCATCCAGCGAGCTCTTGATGATGGGGTACCCCGAGAACGCGAGGAACTCGGGGCGCGCATCGATACCCTCGTCCTTGAGCATCTGCTCGATGAGGCCCTGGGTGGTCGCGCCCTGGCTCACACCGATGATTCGCCCGTCGAGGTCAGCGATGCGCGTGAAGTCGCTGCGCTTCTTCACCATGAGGCCCACGTAGTCCGTACGGTAGGGCGTGGAGAAGTCCCAGCTCTCAATGCGCTCGGGCGTGATGGTATAGGTAGCGCACACCACGTCGAGCTGATCATTGTCGATGAGCGGACCGCGGGTCTTGGGCGTGACGTCGGTGAAGGAGACAAGTTCGCGCTCACGCGCCTCGTCGTAGGTCACATCGAAAACAGCCGCCGCGATCTGATAGCACAGGTCGATCTCCATGCCCGCATAGGTGCGGGCGGCGGGGTCGTAGTATCCGTATCCGGGAACGTCCTTCTTCACACCAGCGTTGAGCTTCCCACGCGCCTTGATGGCGGCGAGCTTAGAGCCGGGGGCGCTCGCCGGCGCAGAACCGGTTTCGGAGCCCGCACCGGCACCGCAGCCGGCAAGGACGCCCGCCCCCGCAAGGGCCGCCGTGGCGACAAGACCCCGAAGCACCGATCGACGGCTCGGGCACCTGCCGTCGGCACCAGGGGCGAATGGCGAGGCGGCGAAGCGGGTTCCGTCGCCGGGAGCCCGCATGAGTTCCTTCTTATATCGCATTTGCATCCCCTCGCTCTAATGCAGGATCTTCGCGAGGAAGTCGCGACAGCGGGGGTTCTCGGGATTCTCGAAGAAGTGCTCCGGCGAGCCCTGCTCCAGGATGCGGCCGTCGTCCATGAAGATGACGCGGTCGGCGACCTGGCGCGCAAAGCCCATCTCATGCGTCACGCAGATCATGGTGATGTTCTCCTGTGCAAGCTCGATCATGACGTCGAGGACCTCCTGGACCATCTCGGGATCGAGTGCGGAGGTCGGCTCGTCGAACAGGATAATCGGCTGCTTGGTGCACAGCGCGCGGGCGATGGCGACGCGCTGCTGCTGGCCGCCGGAGAGGTTCTGCGGGTATTCGCCCGCCTTGTGGGCGAGGCCGACGCGCTTGAGCGCCGCCATGGCGGCCTGGGTCGCCTCCTCCTTGGACTTCTTCTGCAGCTTGATGGGTGCGAGCGTGAGGTTGCCCAGCACCGTCATATTGGGATACAGGTTGAACTGCTGGAACACCATGGAGCTGTACGTGCGCGCCATCTCCAGGTGATTCTTCTTGGTGAGTGGCGTGCCGTCGATAATGACCTCGCCGCTGGTGGGCTCCTCGAGAAAGTCGACGCAGCGGATGAGCGTGGACTTGCCGGAGCCGGACGGGCCGATGATGACGACCTTCTCCCCTTCTTCGACCGTGAGGTCGATGTCCTTCAGGACGTGAAGGTCGCCGAAATATTTGTTCAGGCCGCGGATTTCGATCATATTTGCCATGCATTCCCCCCTCGATATATGTGACAAGTGCTTGTTATACCTTATTTTCGCAGGTAAGCGCAACGTTTTGCATTTCGAAACCATTTCGATACTGCGAAATCCGACCTCGAAAGCCGGGTCGGACGCCGCCCCGAAATCCAGCCCGAAAGCTGGGCATAATATGCGACAGTTGCACGCACTTCAAAGGAGACACGCATGCCCGCATTGATCACCCATCGCCTGTTCGGCGAGGAGAGCATCGAGCGCCTGCCCGAGGGAATCATCACGAATGAGGACGAGCGCGCTGCGTTCCTGCTCGCCAACCAGGGCCCCGACCCGTTCTTCTTCCGCTTCAGGACCCCGAACATGGGGACCTGTATGGAGCTCGCACGCGTCATGCACCGCAGCCGCATGTCCCGCCAGTTCGCCGCGCTGCGCGAAGGCGTCTCGCGCCTGCAGCTCTCCGATTCCGGTGTGGGCCGTGCCTGGACGCTGGGCATGCTCTCCCACTATGTGCTCGACCGCAACGCGCACCCCTTCGTCTACGCGCAGCAGTGGGGCATCCAGGAGGCTGACCCCGACCTCACCGGCGCCGGCAGCCAAGTGCACGCCGTGATCGAAAGCGACCTCGACCTGCTCATGCTGCAGCTCAAACGCAACGGCGCCACTATCGCCGAATTCCCGCCCGTGGGCGAGGTCTCCAGCAATCCGCGCATCGACAAGGTCGCCGGAGCGCTCGTGAGCTTCATGGCAAAGAGCGTCTACGGCATGGATGTTGCCGCCAACGAATACGGCGGGGCCGTGGCGGACATGCAGCTCGTCTACCGTCTGATCGAACCCGCGGGGTCCATGCGCTCCGATGTGCTCGGTCGCCTCGAGAGCCTGGTGAGCGACTACTCCTTGCTGCAGTCCCTCGCCCACCGCGTCACCACCGAAACCCCCTCCGCATGCGGCAACCTGGAGCACAAGCCCTGGCGCAACCCGTTCTCCGAGACCGAGAGCACCGAGGCATTCCCTGATGTCTTTGACCGCGCCTTGGACGATTACGCCCAGGCGGCCTGTCGCTTCATCGAAACCGGTGACATGGGGGCCGTGACCGAGCATGTGAACTATTCCGGACGCCCCCTCGACGCGAACGAGGAGTTCGACCGCGAGGAGTAGCGTCTCAGAAAGCCCGGTCGGGCGCTCTGCAGACGCTGGGCACCCCCAACGCCAGCCCCCCCGCAAACGCCGCCCACCGCAAACGCTGGGCGCCCCGCAAGCGGCAGAGCCTATGTCATCTCACCCAGGAGCGGTCGTGATTTGCCTCCGTGCAACAGCCAGGCAAATCACGACCATCTTCATGTATTTGTATTCAGGTCCAAGATTCCGGCTCGGAACCCGAGCCCCTGGCTCCAGATCCCGGGCACCAAACGCCCGGGCTACTTCACCTCGATGAGCTCATATTCGCTCGTACCGAGGCCGATCTTCTCGCCGTGCTCGATCATGGAGCGCCAATTGGTATCGGGGTGCGTCATGTTGAGGTGATCGTGCTCACAGCGCTCGGGAACCTCGCCCGCCGCCTCGAGCTTGGCACGCATCTCGGTCAGCTCGGTATCGGGCATCGCGGGCATGGCGAGCGCCATGTCGATGCACGCCTGATCGATAGCCACGGGATCGAAGCTCGCGAACATGCCGATATCGGGCACGATGGGCGTGTCATTCTCTGGATGGCAATCGCAGTTGGGGCTCACGTCGATGGCGAGCGAGATGTGAAAGCTCGGACGATCCTGCACGACGGCCTGAGTGTACTCGGCGATCTTGTAGTTGAGCACGTCGGCGGCGGCACCGTAATCGGGCTCGATGGCATTCTGATTGCACGCGCCGATGCAGCGTCCGCATCCCACACAGCGATCGTGGTCGATGCGCGCCACGGGAGATTCGACCACACGCCCATTCTTGAGCGCGCGCTCGCGCGTTGTGGGGAAACTCACGGCGCCATGCGCGCAGATGCGCTCGCACGCGCGACATCCGATGCACTTGGCCTCATCCACACTCGGCTTGCCAGCCGCGTGCTGCTCCATCTTGCCGGCGCGGCTGCCGCCTCCCATGCCGAGGTTCTTCATGCAGCCGCCAAAACCCGCCTGCTCGTGACCCTTGAAATGCGTAAGCGAGATCACGATATCGGCGTCCATCAGGGCGTGGCCGATCTTGGCCTCCTGCACGTACTCCCCGTTTTTCACCGGGACGAGCGTCTCGTCGGTGCCTTTGAGGCCATCGGCGATGATGACCTGGCAGCCGGTGGCATAGGGCGTGAACCCATTTTGGTACGCGCAATCGATGTGCTCAAGCGCGTTCTTGCGGCTGCCCACGTACAGCGTATTGCAGTCGGTGAGGAAGGGCATGCCGCCGAGCTCCTTCACCACATCGGCAACGGCGCGTGCATAGTTGGGACGCAGGAAGGAGAGGTTCCCCAGCTCGCCAAAGTGAATCTTGATGGCGACGAACTTGTTCTCGAAGTCGATCTGCTCAATGCCGGCACGGCGGATGAGGCGCTTGAGCTTGTCGAGCTGGCTCTCGCGGCCGTGCGTGCGCAAGTTGGTGTAATACACCTTGGCAGGCTCGGACGTAAGATCGGCTCCCATGGAAGCGGCGGTGGCAGGCGAATCGGCCATGAGTCCTCTTTCTCTCAGGCAAACATCTCGGTCACTCTCGATTGTACGACTGGCGGCCCGCCGGGGAGCCGCCACAAATCCGGCGTTCGGTCGGACGCAGAGCACCTAGACGTGCTCGCGCTCCCAGTCCGCCAAGGCACGGCGCAGCTGGTCGCCGTCGGGCTCATACGGCTCGCGCACACCGTGGCGAAGCATAAACGGGTCGTTGCCCTTACCCGTCACGATCACGACGGCGGGGCCGCGCGTCTCACTCACCGCGATGCGTATGGCCTCGCTGCGGTCGAGTACGATCCGCCAGTTCTCATTGCCCTGCGCGCTCACGGCGCGGGCGATGGCGTCACAGATGAGGGCGGGATCCTCGGGGCCGGGATCGTCCTCGGTGATGACGATGCGATCGGCGAGCTTTCCGGCCGCCTCACCCATGGTCTCGCGGCGATCGACGCCCTTGCCGCCCGTTGCGCCGAACACCACGGCAAACTCGCGGTCGGGATAACTCGCGCGCAAATCGCGTAGGAGCGTCTCGAGGCTCATACCGTTATGAGCGTAATCGACCACGCCCATGATGCGGCCGCTCTCGCTCGGATACAACTCCATGCGACCGGGCGCGTAGGCCCGGGAAAGGCCCGTCTCGATCGCGTCCGCCGAGATTCCCAGCGCCTCGGCGCAAGCGATGGCGCCCAGGGCGTTACTCAAGTTGAACACCGCAGGTGAGGGAATCATGAGCTCGCGGGCGATGCGCGGCGTGCGCACCGTCGCGCGAATACCGCGCTCGGTGCGGACATAGGAAGGCACGAACACATCGGCCGCCGCATCCTCGAGCGAATAGGTAAGCACGCGCTCTACCGTACGTGAAGCATGGGCGGCGGCGAGCGCCCGCTCGGTCACGTCCATGTCGAGATTCACCACGGCCACGTGGCAGCGCTCGAACAGCAGCAACTTGCTCTCGAGATAATCTTCGAGCGTGGGATGCTCGATGGGAGAGATGTGGTCCTCGCCGAAATTCGTGAACGCGCCCACGGCAAAGTCCACCCCGAGGGTGCGACGGAACTTGATGGCCTGACTCGACGCCTCCATGACCACGTGCTCGCAGCCCACGCTGGCGGCATTGGCGAACCGACGCTCGAGCTCGAAGGACTCGGGCGTGGTAAGCAGCGAGTCGCCGCGCTCGACGCCGTCATCGTACTCGACTCCCGTCAGCAGGGCCGGAACGGGGCGCCCCATCTCGTGTGCATGCTCGGACAGAATCGAGCGCAGGTAATATGCGCTCGTGGTCTTGCCCTTGGTGCCCGTGAAGGCGCACACCTTCACCCGGCCGGAAGGATGGTCGTATGCGGCATCGGCGAGCAGCCCGAGCGCCGTGCGGATATCGTTCACCAACACGCGCGGGACCTCATGCCCCACCTCGCCGTCGACCTCGTAATCGACCTCGGACACATAGGCAACCGCACCGGCAGCGAGCGCCTGCAGCAAGTACTCGCGCCTGAACGCAGCGCCCTTGCACACGAACAGCGTCCGCGGCACCACGCGCCGGGAATCATCGGTCGCATATGCGATCTCGATCCCACGAGCCTCGTCGCGCACGTCCTCGAGCACGATGCCCGCATCGGCGAGCACATCGGCATACGAACCCAGACTCCTGGTCATCTGCAGCGTATCCACCATTGAAGCTCCTTGTGTACGAACCGCACACCGGTTTTACACCGGGCGGTGATGAATCCGATTGCTCGCCCGCAAGGCGTCGCTCTGGCAAAAAGGGCGACCCCGCGGGGCCGCCCCTCAAAAACTCGAGACGGGCACGAGCCACCTGCCCGACATCACGCGCGGGCGGCCTCGATCATCTTGCGAACGGTGCCCTGCAGCTCGGCGAGGTTCTCCTCGGAAGGCACCCACTGCTGCGCCACGACCGGCACGGGCAGCTGGAACTTGGCGTTCTCGAGCTCAGCGTACACCTGCTTGGGGCCGAGCGGAGCCCAACCATACGAGCCGAACGCCAGACCGATACGCTGCTCGTTCTTGGGCGAAAGGCCGCGCATGTACGTGAGGAAGCTCGCCACGGTGGGCAGCATGTTGGAATTGAGCGTGGGCGAGCCGACAGCCACGTACTTGGCATCGCACATGTAGAGCATGATGTCGGAGATATGCGTGCTCTTAACGTCGATGAGCTGGGCGGAGATACCCTCGGCGATGAAGGCATCGCAAATCTCACGCGCCATGGACTCGGTGGAGTGCCACATGGAATCGAACACCACGACGGCCTTCTCCTGCGTCTGGTACGTGGTCCACTCCTCGTATTTGGCGATGATCTCGTCGATATGGGAGCGCCAAATGCAGCCATGGCTGGGGGCGATCATCTTGAGCTCGAGGCCCTTGACCGCGGCAAGCGCGCGACCGGCCTGCATGCCGTACGGCCACACGATGTTGGCGTAGTACTTCTTGGCCTGCTTCATGACCTCGCACATATCGTTCTCGTCGTCGAAGCGCTTGGTGGTGGCGAAATGCTGGCCGAACGCGTCGTTGGAGAACAGGATCTTATCGACGTCGGAGTACGTGACCATGTTGTCGGGCCAATGGACCATCGGAGTGGTCACAAAGCTCAGGGTGCGCTCGCCGATGCAGAGGGTGTCGCCCGTCTTCACGGGCGTGGCCTCGATGCCGAAGTGGGCGCGGAGCTCGTTGACGCCGGCACCGGCGGATGCGTAGATCTCGGCGTTGGGGGCGATTTTATGGATCACGGGCAGGGAGCCGGAGTGATCCATCTCAACATGGTTGGTGATGACCACATCGATCTTGGCGGGGTCGACGACCTGCGAGATACGCTGCACAAGCTCATCGGCAAACGTCGCCTTGCACGTGTCGATCAAGGTGATCTTCTCGTCCATGATGAGGTAGGCGTTATAGGTGATGCCGCGCTCGGTGGTGTAGCCGTGGAACAGGCGCTCGTTCCAATCGATGCCGCCAACCCACCAAACCTTCGGCGAGATCTCAATAGCGTTCAGCATGTCGGTTCCTCTCTCCCATGCAACGCGATGTGTTCATCCAAGCATCATATCACGGGCGCAATGCACCACGATGCACCTGCGCCTCATACGCAAGACGCCCGCCCGGATACACGAGCGGGCGTCCATAAGGGTCACCGTAATCTATGCGGCCTTACGCCAGCGGCTCGATGCGCTCGATGCCGCCCATGTAGGGGCGCAGCACCTCGGGCACCGTGATGGAGCCGTCGGCGTTCTGGTAGTTCTCCATGATCGCGGCCATGGTGCGACCGGTGGGCAGGCCGGAGCCGTTCAGGGTGTGCACAAAGCGCTGACCCTTGAAGTTCTCGGGGTCGCGGTACTTGATGTTCGCGCGACGGGCCTGGAAGTCACCGCAGTTGGAGCAGGAGGAAATCTCCTTGTACGCGTTGTAGCTCGGCAGCCAAACCTCGATGTCGTAGGTCTGACGGGCGGAGAAGCCCAGGTCGCCAGTGCACAGGGAGATTACGCGATACGGCAGGCCGAGCTGCTGCAGGATGAACTCGGCCTCGGCCACCATGCTCTCGAGCTCGTCATCGGACTCCTCGGGCTTGGCGAACTTGACCATCTCCACCTTGGTGAACTGGTGCTGACGGATGATACCGCGGGTATCGCGACCGGCAGAACCGGCCTCCTCGCGGAAGCACGGGGTACCCGCGGTGTAGCGCAGCGGGAGCTGGGAGGCGTCGAGCACCTCGCCGGCGTGCAGGTTGGTGAGGGCGACCTCGGCGGTGGGGATCAGGAACTGGTCCTCGCCGGTGTGATAGGCGTCATCCTCGAACTTGGGCAGCTGGCCAGTGCCGTACATGATCTCGCGGTTGACGATAACCGGCGGGATGAACTCGGTGAAGCCGCGGGAGATATGCGTGTTCAGGAAGAAGTTCTGCAGCGCACGGTCGAGCGTGGCGCCAGCGCCGGAGAGCACGGTGAAGCGAGCGCCGGAAAGCTTGGCGCCGCGGTCGAAGTCCAGGATGCCGGTCTCGACACCCAGGTCCCAATGGGCCTTGGGCTCAAAGCCCTCGGCGGCGAAGTCGCGGAGCTCGCCCACGCGACGGCGCTCGGGGTTCTCGTTCTCATCCTTGCCCACGGGCGTGACGTCGGCCGGGATGTTGGGGATGCGGGCCATGAAGTCGGAGACCTCGGCGTCGAGTTCGGCACGGCGCGCGCCGAGCACCTCGATCTTCTCGTTGACCTGGCGAACGGCGTCCTTGGCAGCCTCGGCCTCGTCGCGCTTGCCCTCCTTCATGAGGACGCCGATCTTCTTGGACTCGGCGTTGCGGGTGGCCTGCAGATCCTCGACCTCTGCGATGACGGAGCGGCGCTCCTCATCGAGCGCGAAGAAGCGCTCACGGTCCCAGGAGCCCTGACGGTTCGCCATGGCGGCGTCGAGCGCCTCAGGGTTCTCGCGAACAAATTTGATGTCGAGCATAGTCCCTCCGTGTTCACATCTCTCATAAAACTATCGCCGCGAGCCGAGCTATCCCGACCGCGGCGCGGCGACTCATCGCGGGGAAATCGCGATGCGATGCATGTTGGTGCAGTGCAAGTATATACTGGTGAGCGTATTTCGCCACGTATTCCAGCAAGAAAGCAGGACAGCGCAATGGATCAGGTCTTCAACTTCCTCTTCGGCACCCGCCTGGGCGTCGGCGTCTTGTTCTTCGCGGGCATCGTCATCTTTGGCATCGCCGCCTTCATCCTGGAAAAGCGCACCCACAAGATGTACGTCGACCGCGGCCCAAAGGGCGATGACGAGGACAGCTTCTGGAACTAGCCCCTCGCATCGTGCCGGCCCCTCGCGTCGCAATATGGCCCCCATCAGCAAACTTCACGCTGATGGGGGCCTCATCTATCGTTTGAACCCGTGGCCTACAAGGTCATGTTCGGGTCGGCGTCCACCGTGAACTCGGCGAACTCCCCACGCAAAAACTTCTCGCGCGCGACCACCGCGATCATAGCGGCGTTGTCGGTGCACGCGTTTTGCGGGGGCACCGTCACACGGATGCCCTGGCGACCGAGCTTCTCAATCATCATCTGACGCAGATGCGGGTTTGCCGCCACGCCACCGCCGATGCAGTACTCGCGCGCACCCGTCTCCCGCAGGGCGCACTTGGCCTTCTTGTACTGCACGTCGAACACGGCGGCCTCGAAGGAGGCGGCCAGGTCGGGCAGGTGGATGGTGCGACCGGCCGCCGTCTCCTGCTCGATGTAGAGCGTGACCGCGGTCTTCAGGCCGGAGAGCGAGAAGCGGTAGTCTCCGCGGCTGTTGAGGGCGCGCGGGAAGTCGATGGCCTTGGGATTACCGTCTTCCGCCAAGCGCGAGATGATCGGACCGCCGGGATATCCGAGGCCCAGCGCCTTGGCGACCTTGTCAAAAGCCTCGCCCACCGCGTCGTCGAGCGTCTCGCCCAAGACCTCGTAATCACCCCAGGCGCGCACGTGCACGAGCATGGTGTGTCCACCCGAGACGAGCGTGAAGATGAACGGCGGCTCCAAGTCGGGGGTGGTGAGCTTGTTGGCGAACAGGTGCCCCTCGAGGTGATTCACGCAGATGAGCGGTTTGTCGGCCGCGAGCGCAAAGCCCTTGGCGAACGCCACGCCCACCACAAGCGCGCCCACCAGACCGGGTCCCTGGGTCACACCAACCGCTGCAAGCTCGGCAGGGGCGATGGCCCCGCCCGCCAAACCGAGGCTCTCGGCAGCCTCCTCCAGCGCAGCATCCACCACACCGACGATGACCTCCACGTGCTTGCGCGAGGCGATCTCGGGAACCACACCGCCAAAGCGAGCATGAAAATCGATCTGGGTCGACACCTGGTTTGCCAACAGGTTGCCCTCGGCATCCACGATGGCCACAGCCGTCTCGTCGCAAGAGCTCTCGATAGCGAGGATGAGTTGGCGGCGCTCGATCTCGGCCGCCTCATCGGCCGTGCGCGAGGGCGCCGGCAACGGCCACTCACGCGCCAAGGCGGCCGTGGGCTCCGGCGATGCGGCGTCCACGGGCAAAACCAACGGCAGCTGAGCACACATCACATGCGCATCGCGACCGGCCCCGTAGTACCCGCGGCGACAACCGACCTGCTCGAATCCCAGATTCGCATAGAGAGCGCGGGCGGATTCGTTGTCGGCCTCCACCTCGAGCGAGGCGCTCGTGCAGCCGAGCATCTGCGCATCGTAGCTCACATGCGCGAGGAGCTTGCGCGCGATACCCTCGCGCCTATGTGCGGGTGAAACGGCAACGTCGAGGATCTCGACGTCTTTATCGACCACCATGCCGCCGGCAAAGCCGATCAACTCTCCGTTGTCATGGGCGACCCACCAGGAGCGGGCGGCCGCGGCGCCCTCGGAAAGCTCCGCCAAGAACAGGCTCGCGCTCCACGGCTCGTGCCCCGCGCCCTCGAAGCACTCGCGCTCGAGCACGGCCATGGCCTCGGCATCGGCTGCGGCCATGGGACGCACCTGCAAGTGGCGTCCGGCGAGCTCGTCGGCCACACCGGTGATGCCCGTGTTCACGCTCTCCGCCAGGCCCAAACGACGACGCTCGTTCTCCTCGGCATCGGAAAGGCGCGTGTACACCGGCAACACCGCCGCCGGGTCCGTGCTGCCCGCAGCGGCCAGGCCTTCGGGGCATGCAGCGGCCAGCAGCACACCCTCGCCCGTGGGCCACCACAGTTCGCGAGGAAGGGCGCGCGCCATAAGGCCCGCCTCCTCGAACAGCTTGCCATAGCGCACCAATCCGTCGCCGGTGAGCTGCAACTCGTCCGCATCGGTGCGCTCGGCCCACTCCTCCACCGCGGCCGCGGCCTTCACCACGCGCTCGCGCTCGAACATTCGGTGCGGGCCCTCATCATCCAGCGTATACAGCGCAGGGTACACCTCGCCGCGCATGGCATCCGCGGCAACGCCCACCAGACCGCGCGTGCCCGCCTTCCAAGTAGTCCATGCACAGGCGTCGAGCGTCGAAGTCCCCATCAGGGGCACGTTTGCACCGCGGGCAAGACCCTTTGCGGTGGAAATGCCGATGCGCACGCCGGTAAAGGAACCCGGCCCGCGGCCCACGAGGAACCCACCCACGTCGGACATGGACATACCGGCCTCATCAAGGGCCTCGCGCACCGTTTGGACGAGCTCGACGTTCGCCCGCCTGCGGCACAAGTGATCACGGGAGGAGAGGACCTCGACCGAGGCCCGCGAAGGTCTGTCATCGAAGAAGACCTCGGGCGTCCACCACGCCACCGCGCAGGAAAGCATGTCCGTGGAGGTATCGATCGCCACGATCAGCGTCCGCAGTTCGTCTAGTTTCATCTCTCTCGCTCCAAGCGTTCAGGACTCAAGGGGGGGCAGATACAAATTGAGATATTAGGCGGCTTCGCCCGCGCGCACCGCATCATCGACGGCGGCAGCCAGGCGCTCTGCACGCGCACCATGGGGCTCGAGCGCAATCTCACGCAGGGACTCATCCCCATCGACGCGCGAGATGATCACGCCCAGATACTCATCGGTCAGCTCGTCCTGGAACTGCTCGCCCCATTCGAGCAGACACGCGCCCTCATACCCCAGCACGTCGAAAATACCCGTGTCCTCGAGCTCAAAGGCGTGCTCCAGGCGGTACAGGTCAAAGTGAAACAAAGGAATGCGGCCGCCGTCATGTACGGCCATAAGAGCGAACGTGGGGCTCGTGACGGGATGAGTATCACCCAAGCCGGCCGAAACGCCCTTGGTGAAGTGCGTCTTTCCCACACCCAGTCCACCCGTCAAAACGAGCACATCGCCGTCCTCCAGGCAGCCAGCGACCAGCTCGCCCAAGTGGACGGTGTCATCCACACCCGCACTTGCATACGCGCGCGGACCTCTATATTCAAGCGCCATGGCTACTCCTCAATCTCCGGAAGCGCATTGGCGGCGGCGTCATTTTCGGGAACAGCCGCACGTGCCGCGTTCAGACCAACGTCGACGGGATGTTCCGCCAGGTACGCCCCGAGCATGCGGAAGTCCTCCTCGAGCAGCGCCTGCCACGCCGGGTTGCGCAGCGCCGCCGCCGGATGAAACGTCGGCATGACGGTGAAATGACCCATCTGATGAAAACGACCGCGCAGCTTGGTGATGCCGACCTCGGTCTTGAGCACGAAATGGCTCGCCGGGTTGCCCAGCGTGACGATGACATCCGGCCAGATACTGCGAATCTGCTCGCGCAGATACGGCGAACATGCCAATACCTCGTCCGCCTGGGGATTGCGATTCTGCGGAGGACGGCATTTGAGAACGTTGGCAATATAGATGTCCTCGCGTTCGAGGCCCGCGAGGGAGAGGATTCGATTGAGGTTCTCACCGGCACGCCCCACGAACGGCTCACCCTGCAGATCCTCGTTCTTTCCCGGCGCCTCACCCACGAACATCACGCGGGCGCGCGGATTGCCTACGCCAAAGACGATGTTCGTGCGCGTCTGGTAAAGCTGACACGCACGGCAGTCGCCCATGACGGAACGGATCTCATCGAGCGAAACCTCGCGCGGCTTTTGGCCCGTATGTCCGGGAATGTGCATGACACCCATGGCGCTGCTCCCCCTTATCGTTCGAACGCCGCCCGCAGGCGGACGCCGTTACACGTAAATCTTCTCCAAGCGCATGCCAAAACCGCACGCAAGCTCATAGTTGATGGTCCCGCAAGCCCGGGCCAGCTCGTCGAGCGTAATCTGCGCATCGCCATCACGGCCCACGATCGTCATCAAATCGCCCACCTCGGCCTCCTGCGTCGGGCGCAGCGAGGTCTCGGACACGGCCACCATACATTGGTCCATGCAGATGTTGCCAACCTGACGGATGCGCTCCCCACGGAACAGGACGTCCATGCGATTCGACAGGACGCGCGGCAGGCCATCGGCATACCCGATCGGCAACGTGCACACCTCGACGCGCGTTCGTGGGACCCGGTAGGTGAAACCATAGCCCACACCCTCGCCCATGGCCGGATAGCACGTGTGCGTCACGCGCGCGCGGATGCTCATGACGGGCTCGAGCGGAAGAACAGAGGCGGTGCGCTCGCAGGGTTGAAGGCCGTAGAGGCCGATTCCAGCGCGAATCATATCGAAGTGCATCGCGGGATTGAGCACCGATCCGGGCGTGTTGTCACAGTGCACGATACCGGGGTCGAATCCAGCCTCGCGCAATGCCGAGATCGCCTCGGTGAAACGCTTGCACTGCAGTTGATGATCCCAGCCATCAGGGTCATCGGCGGTCGCGAAATGAGTGAACGTGCCGTCGCACTCCAAGCCCGCATGGAAGTCGACGCTGCGGCGGAAGTCGACGACCTCCGTGCAATGAACGCCGATGCGGTTCATTCCGGTATTGATGGCCATGTGGTACTTGCCCACTCGGCCGAGCGCCGCGGCTCGCTCACCATAGGCCCAGGCGAACTCGGGCGAGTATACCGAAGGCATGATGTCATACTCGAGCAAAGTGTCGATGGCGCCCTGCGGGGGCTCGCTCAACAGCAGGATGGGTAGCTTCTGCCCCGCCTCACGCAGCGCCACGCCCTCCAGGACAGTGGCAACGGCAAACATGTCGGCACCCGCCGCATGCATCACCTTGGCGCAATTGGCCACACCGTGTCCATAGGCATCGGCCTTGACCACGCAGCACAAGCGCTGGCGCGGACCAACCAGACTCTTGAATGCCCTCGTGTTCCTGCGCAGCGCCCCGGTGTCGATCTCGGCCCACGCCCAGCGCGTCGACGGCTCGTGTAGCGTCTGCATCTATGCTCCCAACTCGATTCCAGCGTCCTTGAGGGCTTCTTCTTCGACAACTCCCATGGCATCACCGATCACGTCGATCAAGTCCGTGGCGATCACGCTGCGTTCGCCCATCGCCGCAGCGGCGATATACCCCGTAAACGAATGGACGGCGACAGAGTAGGCGCACTGCATCTCCCAGTAGTCGACCTCACCGTGGCTGACCGCGACATTGCCGGCGATAATTCCCGCAAGCACGTCACCGGAACCCGCCGTGGCAAGCGAAGCGGGCCCGCTCTTGGGCAGCAGCACGCGCTCGACACCAACAATTGCGGTTCGAGGACCCTTGGCAACCACCACCATGTTGTTCGAACCGGCGGCCCACAGCAGACGTTGCGCCGCGTCAATCGCCGTTCCCAGATCCTCTACCGACTCTCCCCCAACCAGACGAGACAGCTCGCGATAATGCGGGGTAAGAATAAGCGGCGCCTCGCGACGATAGACGTCGGGGGTGGCGTCGATACCACCTATGGCAAGGCGACTCATGCAGTTGAGCGCATCGGCATCAAGGACTAGAGGCACGTCGCTTTTCAGAAGCTCCGTAACCACCTGCATACCGCCGGCTGCAGTCGTCATACCGGGGCCACAAAGGACGCAGTCGAATTTTCCCGCAAGATCGCGTACGGCCGAACCTGCAGCGGCACCGAATGCGCCGCGCGTGTCGGCTGGGATTCCCACCACGGGAATGCTCGGCAGCGCCATGCGAATGAGATTCGCGCACGGATCGGGCGTGGCAACGGTGACATAGCCGGCGCCCGCACGGGCGGCCGCCTTCGCCGCCATAATCGCGGCGCCAGGATACGCCGAAGAACCAGCGACAACCAATACGGAACCACGACTGTATTTGTTCACATGAGCAGGAAGTTCAGGGAAGTACTCGATGAGGTCGGCGGGCTCGACGATATCAGCAGCATGCTCGACATCGTCGATGACCTCATCAAGACGATCGTACAGCTCACCGCACAGGATATCACCTGCAAACTCAGGACCCTCGCCGCTATACAACCCGATCTTAGGCGCAAGCATGGTGGCGGTATACGTCGCCTGGACACACGGTCCTTCGACCTCGCCCGTTTCCGCATTCAATCCAGAGGGGACATCGGCCGAAACGACCATCATGTCCATCTCGTTCAGCGTCGGAATCCAAATGGAAAAAGGAGCACGGACAGCACCGCTGAAACCAGTACCCAGGATGGCATCCACAACGATATCCGCAGGAGCGAGAATATCGACGAGCTCGTCGCGCGACGGACCAACGACAACGTTGACATCCCTGCCAGCCGTGCGGCGGGCGACGTGGCGCGCAATAGGGCTTTTGATCTCATTGGGCTCGATAGGGCTCACGACGTCGACCGTGACACCCTTTTGACTCAGGATATCAGCGGCGACCCAGCCGTCACCACCGTTATTGCCAAACCCAACCAAGACCACGGCATGATGCGGATGGGCCTTCATCGCAACACTGGCGAGAAATTCACCAGCGTACTCCATGAGGGCGGCCTTAGAAGTGCCCTCCTTTTCAATGAGATCTTCGAGGCGAAGCGTCTCCTCGACAGAAAGAACCGGCTTCATACTCGCTACTCCTTATCAGCTTTCAAGATGCTGGGGTCTGGCTCAGAATCACTCTGAGTCAAAAAGTCGACCTCGAAATCCTGCACGCGCTCGAGTTCATCGAGCACGCTGCGCGCTTCTCGAAACGACTGCGCAATAACCTGGCGCTCGGAAATCTTGTCCTCTTTGGGCTTGGGCCTTGATTCGGCAGTGATTGCCATCGCATTGGCAATAGCGAGATCCCCAGTGAAAGACAAGGAAATGGCGACTTCCTGAACACCAAGACGCTCTGCGACCGCTTGAGCACCGCCAGAAAGAACGGCGATAGGCTTACCATTGGAATCACGAGAGGTACACACATCGTTTCGGCCCACACCCTCTTGGCCAAATCCAGTGCCAAGAGACTTGAGGACAGCCTCGCGTGCGGCAAAACGACATGCATAATGAGCTGCCGGGCGAGCTGAGGCATCGCAATATGCGCGCTCTTCTTCAGTAAACATTCGTGAGATGAATGAGGGCGTTACATGCATGATGCGCTCCATGCGCGAAATTTCAACGATATCAACGCCAATGCCGGCTTCAGCCATGTGCACCTCCCTGCAAAACCTGAGCGTATAACGTTCCTATTGTAGCCATTGAAGATTGCCTTGCGCCTTCAAGAGCACGCAGAGCGGGATGACACATAAAAAAGGAGCCTTAACGGCTCCATAACCTATCGACATAGCAAAAGAGGGCCCCCGAGGGGACCCCCTTGCGCCTCGCGCCGGGAAAGCGCGAAAGCCGTCCACCGGTCAGCGGCGCCCTGCTCTCCCACGGGCTGACCCCGCAGTACCATCGGCGCGGTGCGGCTTAGCTTCCGGGTTCGGAATGGGACCGGGCGTGCCCCGCACGCAATGGCCGCTGACCGGTGGGCGGCTTTCATACCTCCCACCCGGGATCCTCACGTGCCCTGAGGGCCGCACAGCGACTCGCAGACGGGACCGTGTCGACCTGACCTTGTGACGACGCGACACCTCGATACGTTAAGTATGGCGTCCCGCCGGTCGGATGCGGGTAAGAGCTCGGGCTATTAGTACCGCTCGGCTGAGCACGTCGCCGTGCTTGCACCTGCGGCCTATCGACCAGGTAGTCTACCTGGGCCCTTACCGAAAGGAGAACTGATCTCGGGAACGGCTTCCCGCTTAGATGCCTTCAGCGGTTATCCGCGCCGCACGTGGCTACCCGGCCGTGCCGTTGGTCGACAACCGGTTCACCAGAGGTGCGTCCACCCCGGTCCTCTCGTACTAGGGGCAGCCTCCCTCGATTCTCCTGCGCCCGCGGAGGATAGGGACCGAACTGTCTCACGACGTTCTGAACCCAGCTCGCGTACCGCTTTAAACGGCGAACAGCCGTACCCTTGGGACCTGCTCCAGCCCCAGGATGCGATGAGCCGACATCGAGGTGCCAAACCTTGCCGTCGATGTGGACTCTTGGGCAAGATCAGCCTGTTATCCCCGGAGTACCTTTTATCCGTTGAGCGACGGCCCACCCACGCGGGGCCGCCGGATCACTAGAGCCTGCTTTCGCACCTGCTCGGCTTGTAGGCCTCGCAGTCAAGCCCGCTTATGCTCTTGCACTCAAGAGGACGGTTGCCGACCGTCCCGAGCGGACCTTCGCGCGCCTCCGTTACCCTTTAGGAGGCGACCGCCCCAGTCAAACTACCCACCTGGCACGGTCCCCCATCCGGATGACGGCATGGGGTTAGGACGCCGGCGCGCCGAGGGCGGTATTCCAAGGTCGGCTCCACCCGGGCTGGCGCCCGGGCTTCGAAGCCTCCCGCCTATCCTCTACGCGACGGGCCAGCGGCCAATGCCAAGCTGCAGTGAAGGTTCACGGGGTCTTTCCGTCCTTCCGCGGGTAAGTCGCATCTTCACGACTAGTGGAATTTCACCGGGTCCATGGTCGAGACAGCGCCCAATTCGTTGCGCCTTTCGTGCAGGTCGGAACTTACCCGACAAGGAATTTCGCTACCTTAGGACCGTTATAGTTACGGCCGCCGTTTACCGGGGCTTGGCTTCGGGGCTTCGCTCGCGCTAACCCCTCCGCGTGACCTTCCGGCACCGGGCAGGCGTCAGACCCTATACGTCGGCTCTCGCCTTCTGCAGAGTCCTGTGTTTTTGGTAAACAGTCGATTGGGCCTCTTCACTGCGGCCGGCCTCCGCTCGCCCAGCAAGTGGGTCCACGTACGCGCCGGCGCCCCTTCTCCCGAAGTTACGGGGCCATTTTGCCGAGTTCCTTGACCATGGTTGACCCGATCGCCTCGGTATGTTCTACCCACCCACCTGTGTCGGTTTGCGGTACGGGCGGAGATGCCCCTGCCTAGGGGTTTTTCTGGGGACCACGGGCTCACTCGCTTCGCTCAAGCGCTTCGTCCGGAGCCTCGCCCTCGCGGAGACCGGATTTGCCTGGTCTCCGGGCCGCGCTCCATCACGGGGACGTCCAGAACCCCGCCGAGCCACCCCAATCCGTCGCCCCGTCGGTCGTGACGGTGCATCTCCGGTGCAGGAATGTCCACCTGCTGCGCGTCGCCTACGGCTTCCGCCCTCGGCTTAGCCCCCGACTGACCCTGGGAGGATTAGCCTCGCCCAGGAAACCTCGGGTTTACGGCGGACGAGTTACTCTCTCGTCTCTCGCTACTCATGCCAGCATTCTCACTCCCCAGCAGTCCACCGTCGGTGACCCTCCGGCTTCGCCCCGCTGGGGACGCTCCCCTACCCAATGAAATCTCATTGCCGCCGCTTCGGCTCTCAGTTTAGCCCCGTGTATTGTCGGCGCATGTCCACTCGACCAGTGAGCTGTTACGCACTCTTTGAAGGGGTGGCTGCTTCTAAGCCAACCTCCTGGTTGTCTGCGCGGACGCACATCCTTTGCCACTTAACTGAGAATTGGGGGCCTTAGCGGGCGGTCTGGGCTGTTTCCCTCTCGAGCACACAGCTTAGCCCACATGCTCTGACTGCCGAGATATGGACCGACCGGCATTCGGAGTTCGGTTCGAATCGGTAGGCGGCGAAGCCCCCTCATCGATCCGGTGCTCTACCTCCGGCGGTTAACTCTCGACGCTAGCCCTAAAGCTATTTCGGGGAGAACGAGATATCTCCGGGTTTGATAGGCCTTTCACCCCTATCCCCAGGTCATCGGCGCACTTTTCAACGTACGTCCGTTCGGCCCTCCACGGGGTCTTACCCCCGCTTCAGCCTGCCCAGGGATAGCTCACCCGGCTTCGCGTCTGCGGCACGCGACTGGAATCGCCCGTTTCGGACTCGCTTTCGCTCCGGCTCGCTTCCCAGCTTAACCTCGCCGCGTGCCAGCAACTCGCTGGCTCATTCTACAAAAGGCACGCCGTCACAGGACAAGCCTGCTCCGACGCCTTGCGGGCGCACGGTTTCAGGTACTGTTTCACTCCCCTCCCGGGGTGCTTTTCACCTTTCCCTCACGGTACTGGTGCGCTATCGGTCACATGGGAGTATTCAGGCTTGGAGGGTGGTCCCCCCGGGTTCGGACCGGGTTTCACGTGCCCGGCCCTACTCAGGTACCTCCACCGGGCTCCATCCCAGGGTGCGCCTACGGGGCCCTAACCCTGTGCCGCCGGCCTTCCCATGCCGTTCGGCTCCCCTGGATGGATGCCCGCCGGGAGCGCCAGCTCCCGGGCGGGAGGCCCTACAACCCCGTGGGCGGTAAGGGCTGGCGCCCGCCCGCTCCACGGTTTGGCCTAGGTCCCCTTTCGCTCGCCGCTACTCGGGGAATCTCGAGGTTGATTTCTTCTCCTCCGGGTACTTAGATGTTTCAGTTCCCCGGGTTGTCCCCCTCAGGACTATGTGTTCATCCTGAGGGTGCCAGGACTTCTCCTGGCGGGTTCGCCCATTCGGAGACCCGCGGGTCGAAGGGTGTGTGCCCCTAACCGCGGATTATCGCAGCTTGCCGCGTCCTTCATCGGCTCCATGTGCCAAGGCATCCGCCGTGCGCCCTAGATATCTTCCCGCACGACCGTGCGGGACGCCGTATCTAGACACTTGAATGTCTGGGTGTCGCATACGCTCGGTGGCACTCGCCACCGGCGATCGTCATGCAACTTACTATATTTGCAGATTGGAAGATATATCTCATATCTCAATATAGAAGAATCGATCAGATCGTAATAGATCCGTCTTGTCGCTATGCGGCTCTCAAGGTACGCGGGGCTACCCCGGGGACCGGACACGCGAAGGGGCGGGTGGAGACTCGGGCACACCTGCGCCGTAACTTTGTGAGATTGTGTTCTCTGTTGCTTTCTGAAAGCGGTCTTGCTCCCTAGAAAGGAGGTGATCCAGCCGCACGTTCCCGTACGGCTACCTTGTTACGACTTCACCCCCCTCACCCTCCACACCTTCGGCGCCTCCCCCCAGATGGTTGGGCCGGCGACTTCGGGTGCAGACGACTCGGGTGGTGTGACGGGCGGTGTGTACAAGGCCCGGGA